>Ga0315899_10000186_pt1 | contig 77591 bp, 71 predicted proteins | sample LakEriMetagenome_2_FD_203518 | JGI IMG/M metagenome (GOLD analysis project Ga0315899, IMG submission 203518) | Freshwater fungal communities from buoy surface, Lake Erie, Ohio, United States - Buoy 4 MA112 | ecosystem: Environmental > Aquatic > Freshwater > Lake | place: USA: Lake Erie, Ohio... | reverse complement strand
TGGCCTGCCCCCTGAAAAGTGATCCTCCCTGATGTATGGCTTTTGGGCCGATGGAGGATGGAAGAATGAGCAAGAAGAGACACAAGCCTGAAGAGATTGTTGCCAAGTTACGGCAGGTTGAGGTTCTGACAGCGCAAGGGCGACCGGTTGCAGAAGCCATCCGATCGATAGGCGTGACCGAAGTAACATATTACCGATGGCGGTCTGAGTATGGCGGCTTGAAGGGCGATCAGGTGAAGCGCCTGAAAGAGCTGGAAGCCGAGAACAATCGGCTTCGTCGAGCAGTCTCCGATCTGACCATTGAAAAGCTCATCCTGAAGGAAGCAGCACAGGGAAACTTCTAAGCCCCGCTCGTCGCCGTGCGTGTGTGGAGCTTGTCGTTGCCAAACACGGCGTCTCGGAACGGCTTGCGTGCCGTATTCTGGGGCAGCATCGATCCACACAACGCAAGAAGCCGGGAAGACCCGAGGATGAGGCTGCGCTGACTGCCGACATCACGTCACTCGCGACCCAATATGGCCGCTACGGCTATCGTCGGATCACAGCGATGCTGCGACAGAACGGGTGGCGGGTGAATGCCAAGCGGGTGGCTCGGATCTGGCAACGTGAGGGGCTGAAGGTGCCAAGCAAGCAGCCGAAGCGTGGGCGCTTATGGCTCAACGACACGTCCTGTATTCGGCTACGACCGGAATATCCGAACCATGTCTGGTCGTATGACTTTGTCGAAGACCGGACGCATGACGGTAGAAAATACCGGATGCTGAACGTCATAGACGAGTTTACGCGGGAGTGCCTTGCGATCCGGATCAACCGTAAACTCAAATCCGCTGACGTGATCGATGCCCTCTCTGATCTCTTCATCCTGAGAGGCATTCCGGCACATGTTCGCTCAGACAACGGGCCGGAGTTCATCGCACAAGCCCTTCGCGATTGGCTTGCAGCCGTTGGAGCCAAGACGGCTTACATCATGCCGGGCAGCCCGTGGGAGAATGGATACTGTGAAAGCTTCAACGCCAAGCTGCGCGATGAACTTCTCAACGGCGAGATCTTCTACACTCTGAAAGAGGCCAAGATCGTGATTGAACAATGGCGACGTCACTACAACACCATCAGGCCGCACTCATCGCTTCGATATAAACCGCCGGCACCTGAGGTATTACAGTGGCCGGCTCCGCAACATCCAACAGCTACGCCGGCCACCCAACGACTAGCCCCAAACGTAATCCTAAACTAACATAACGACCGGATCACCCAATGGGGTCAGGCCACAGTCTCCGCAGCTCAGGCAAACGACGAGCCGCAAATCATACATCTCCATTATAGCAGTATATCGCTTAGATAACGCTCTTAGTAATGCTGAACACTCTGCCTAAGTTCTTCAAATAGAGAAACGATCGGACGATCTTGCGAGATGTCCGTACGATCTATAGAATCTAATTCGTCATCAAGAGTGGGCTGACGCCCCGCCAACCTTTCCTGAAAAAGGAGAAGGTGGCAGTTCCGGAAGGAAGATGTGGCCGCGAGGCAATCGAGCGTCACCCCTCCAAATTTGGAGGGTTACTGTGTCAAAAACTGTCGTTAAGTTTCCTAGAAAACGTCGTACCGCAACCAAGCGCTCGCGCCGCACTGTCTTTTATCTCGGAAGCCATACCTATTCAGCCGGCCCAGGCTGTGCCTGGTCCACGTGCTACTGGGTGAAAAAGCTGCGGGATGGGAAGCGTTTTGAAATTTATTGCACCACCGAGGATACCGGGTCGCGCCGCATCTATTACGATACCGTTACCGCCGAAGGCGCGATGGAATATTTCGACGGAGTGGGCTTCGAAATTGGTGACGCCCTCGCTTATACAATCGGACTCAGAGTTCGAATCCCGGATGATGCAGAGATTTTGCTGCTGGAGGACTACAGGATCGCTCGAGCAGAGACGGACGTAACTAGGACGTAACCAAGCATAGACATAGAGCAGGCCATCCCCTGCAAGGAAGCGGCTTATCTGCTTGATTTTGCTGGCCTTTCGATGGTGGGCGCACTAGGGCTCGAACCTAGGACCCGCTGATTAAGAGTCAGCTGCTCTACCAACTGAGCTATGCGCCCATCGAAAGCGGAGGGCCTTGGGTCTTTGAGAAAGACCGGGCTTCGAAGAGCCCGCCTGCTTGCGAGGCGTGATTAACGCAGGGGCCCTCGCCTGTCCAGCCGAAATCGCTCTATTCAATGGGGAAAATGCGCGCGCGGCATAAACCATGTCGCGCCTTCAGAACAAGAACATCGAAGCCCTCACCAAAATGTCCCTCCAAAGCTTATATGCCTCGAGAGCGCCCCACCCCGCAGCACCTTGGCCTGTGTTCGAGGCCAATAGGCCCCACGAAAAAGCCCGCGCGTGAGGCGCGGGCTTTGAAGATGCAAGGGAAACGTCTCTAGGCCGTCTGTAAGGCCTTTGAGCGTCAAATACCGCCGAGTGGGGCGGTGGAGTGCAGACGGCGCTCATGGCCGCCGCGGGCAGCCCGCTGCATCAATTTGTTCAGCGCCGAGAGATAGGCGCGGGCGGAAGCGGCCAGCGTGTCGGGGTCGGCGGCACGCGCCGTCACCGAGCTGCCCTCTTCACCAAGCCGCACAGAAACTTCCGCCTGAGCGTCGGTGCCCTCGGTTACGGCATGGACCTGATAGAGCTCGAGCTTCGCCTCATGCGGCAGGAGCGCCTTGATGGCAGCAAACGTCGCATCGACCGGGCCATTGCCAGAGGATTGCACCGTGCGATGCACACCGTCGATGTCGAGCGTCAGGGTCGCGAGCTGCGGCCCTTGCGTCCCAGCGATCACGGTCAGTGCAACAAGCTTCACGCGGTCTTCTTCCGTGTGCAGTCCTTCGTCGACGAGCGCCTCGATATCCTCGTCATAGACATGCTTCTTGCGGTCGGCGAGGTCCTTGAAACGCTTGAACACGTCTTCGAGCGCATTCTCGCCGAGTTCATAGCCAAGTTCTTTCAACTTCTCGCGGAATGCGTGCCGGCCCGAATGCTTGCCCATCACGAGCGATGTCTTGGACACACCAACCGATTCCGGCGTCATAATTTCGTAGGTTTGATTGTTTTTGAGCATGCCATCCTGATGGATGCCGCTTTCATGCGCGAACGCATTCCGGCCCACGATCGCCTTATTGTACTGCACGGGGAACGAGGTGACAGCCGAAACCAGCTTCGAGGCACGCATAAGCATTGTCGTGTCGATGCCCGTCTCGAAATTCAATATATCGCCGCGCGTCTTGATCGCCATCACCGCTTCTTCGAGCGCTGCATTGCCTGCGCGTTCGCCAATGCCGTTGAGCGTGCATTCGATCTGGCGTGCACCACCCTGGAGGCCGGCGAGCGAATTGGCCACCGCCATGCCCAGGTCATTGTGGCAATGCACAGAGAAAATCGCCTTGTCGGCATTCGGCACGCGGTTGCGCAACATTTCGAACAAAGCGCGATATTCTTCCGGCACGGTGTAGCCGACCGTATCGGGAATATTGATCGTGGTCGCACCGGCCTTGATTGCAGCTTCCACCACACGGCAGAGGAAATCATGCTCAGTGCGCGTGCCATCTTCTGCCGACCATTCGACATCAGGCACGAGATTGCGCGCACGCGTGACCGATTGGATCACCATATCGAGCACTTTTTCCGGCTCCATCTGGAGCTTGTATTTCATGTGCACGGGCGAGGTGGAGATGAAGGTATGGATGCGCGGGTTCTGAGCATGGCGCACCGCCTCACCGGCGCGGTCGATATCCTTCTGCCCGGCGCGCGCAAGCCCGCATACCGTGGCACGCTTCACGCGCTTGGCAATCTCCGAGACGCTCTCGAAATCGCCATTGGATGCGATCGGGAATCCGGCCTCGATGATGTCGACGCCCATCTCATCAAGCAGTTCGGCGACTTGCAGCTTCTCTTCGAGCGTCATGGAAGCGCCGGGGCATTGCTCTCCATCGCGTAACGTCGTGTCGAAAATCAGGACGCGGTCCTTGGACATGGGAATTTCCTTGAAACAGAGGCACCGTTAGCAAAAGCGGCGCAGGATGATTGGAAGCGGTGTCATCTGATCCCCTGAGCGCCCAGGCATGGCCCGGCCGGCCCTCAGGGGCGGCTAAGGAGCAGAAGGCCGAGAAGGAACGCGCGCGCATCCGCCGGACGGACCGCGAGGGTCTCCGTCAAGATCAGGCGGGTTGAGGTGGCGCAGAAGGCCAAGGCACACTCCATCGGGGCGAGACGCCCTTTTGTACCCCATCAAGCTACCGGAGGGCCAAGCATCTTGCAAGGCTCACGTCTGGCAAGGCTCACGTCTGGCAAGGCTCGCGTCTGGCAAGGCTCAGGTCTGGCAAGGCTTGCAACAATGCGGCACAATCTGGCTAAAGGGAGAGATTCGCATGAAGTTCGATCGTATGGTCCTCGCCGTCCTGCCCCTGGCCTTTTTGGCCGCCTGCAACACTCCTGCCTCGCAGGTTTCCTATCAGAACGCGCCGGCTGGCGTCTCACCCTCGAATTTCCGCCTGCCTGATGCGCCGGGCTGCCAAGGCGACGTCGCCCGCTTCCAAGCGCTCATCGACAATGATCTGGCCACCGGCCACACGACCCAGAGTGTCCGCGATGCGGTGACAGCCGATCTTTCCAAAGCGCAGGCGGCTTGCACGGCGGGCCGCAGCGCGGAAGCGACATCCATGGTCACCTCGTTCCGCAAGAAATACGGTTACCCCGCATCCTGACGGAACCGCTCGGATAGAAAGTCGACAATGAAATCGGGCATGCGTGCCGGGTCCAAATCGCCCGGCCCGCGCACAATGAAGATGTCGTCGAGTTCATCCTCGGCCAAACCGGCAAGATTGTCGCGCACGCGCTCTTGCACCTCTTCGGCCGAACCACGCACCGTGAGATCACGCATCACGGCAAGCTTCTGACCACGCCTAATCGCGGTAAATCCCGCGCCAATCGTGACATCGTCTGCGCTAAGCCCCGTCTCCTCCATCAATTCGCGGATGACGGAGCCAGCCAGATCGACACGGCCATCCACCACATCGTTCGGATCGGGCGTGCCCGCCGGAAAATAGATACGGCCAGGATTAGCTGTGTGTTGGCCCATCACGCCCATCAGATAAGCACCATCTTCGGCGCGCAACGCTGCCATGGCGAACACATTGACGATGCCGGTATCTGGAAAACCGAAATCGCGCCACGCTAGAAATTTCGAAAAATCCGTTTCGAGACATGCGCCGCGCAAAATGCCATCCTCAATCGCATATCGCCACGCCACAAGCAGGCGACCATCAAACAAAGCCGCATTGCCTTTGGCTTGCTCCGCCCAATGGGCTACGATGCGCGCCTGCTCACGCTCGGCCCACGGCCAAGGCCGATCATCCAAGACGAGGTCCGTCGCGTGGAGCGGAATAAGGCTCATGCGTCGAGCGTACCTTCCATCACAACGATTGCGCCGCCGCCGATCGACGCCTTCGTCAACCGTCCACCGGCCACATGCAAGGTAAGCGCGATCTGCGAGGGGCGGCCCATTCTGTAACCCTGCTCAATACCAAAATGATGGATTCCATCGCTGGGCTTTTCGAAATCCATGATCGCACCGGCAAAGGCAGCAACAGCAGAGCCTGTGGCAGGATCTTCGCCAACGCCAAGTGACGGCGCAAACATCCGCGCATAGAAATGGTGCCCGGCCTCCTTTGGCTCAGCGCAATAGAAAAACGCATTCTTCGCGTCGCCCTGCTCCATCTTGCCGAAGGCATCACGATCGAGCACGGCTGCATCGACGTGAGCGCGTGCCTTAATCGGTATCATCGTGAACGGATTGCCCGCAGAATAGAGTGCTGCTTGATGCGCGCCAAAACCAATGGCACTTTCCGGCACACGCAACGCCGCCGCCATAACCGCAAGCGCCGGCGCATCGCCCGCTCGCTCCGGCAAACGCGGAAGATCGAATTGCGCGCGCCCCAGTTCATGACTTTCAATGCTGACGCGGCAAGGGACCGGTCCAACCTTCTCGCCTAAAATAAAATCCGTATTTTCCTTAGCACCATCGCGCAATGCGATCGCCACCGCAGCACCCACGGTTGGATGCCCTGCAAAAGGCAATTCACGCGCCGGCGTAAAAATCCGCAGATCGGCACGCCGCGCCGGATCGGCAGGGCGCTGCACGAACACGGTTTCAGACAGGTTGAATTCACGCGCAATCGTCTGCATGGCGACATCCGAAAGCCCATCGGCTTCAAAGACGACGGCAAGTGGATTACCAGCAAATTTTTGTTCGGTGAAAACGTCGAGAGTGACATAAGGCCGCTTCATTGTATCACCTTGTATGAAGATCAATTTCGATCACGACCGGGCAATGGTCGCTGGCTTTGGGACGGTCCCAACCGACGCGCGGATAGCGGTCACCCTTGCTTGCCAAAGTCGGAATGCTGCGATCGACATCGCGTGGATCGAGCGGAACACGATAAGGCAAGCCACGACGAATGATCGAGACTTCCCGAACCCGTTCTTTGAGCGCTGGCGAGACGAGCAGATAATCAAGTTGCACATGCTCTTCAACGATACGTTCTTCTTCATGCGACCAAGCGCGATGATAATGCGTCCAGCGTTCATGCGCGGGCAAAGTATCGACCGGGTTATAGGCACATTTATCGAGCAGCGTATCGATCCCACTTGGAACCGTTTCCTCCACCTGACCGCTCCGTTTTAGGCGCAGGCGATAATCGTTCAGATCGCCAGCAATGATCCAGTTTGCATCGCGGAAACCAGGCCCGAAATGTTCCTCGATGATACGGCGCACGCCACGCGCTTCAGCACGGCGCAAGGGCATCGTCGCATGTCGCCCGTCGCCTTTGCCATTACTCATCGATTTGAGATGACAGATGAACATCGTCAGCGACGTATCGTGAACAGGCACTGTCACAGTGAGACAATCGCGATTGAAAAGACGGTCCGATGGCTTGATGCCGAATTCGGCAAGGGCCGGATCGTAGACGCCCAGATCGCCGAAAGTCGCCTCCCGATATGACTTTGCAACCACGCTATCTGCAGCAGCGAGGTTACGCCGCGCTGCAAAGGCCACATCGATGCCGCGCCGATCATTGCCCGCGACAAGCTTGAAATGACCATAACGGATATCCGCGAGGCGGTGCACATAATTAGCGAAGAAGGCCTCCAGCACGCGCAGCGAATCGACTTCCTGTAACGCGATGATGTCAGCCCTAGTCTCAGCAATCGCAAGTGCCGTCATCTGCCGCTTATCATCTTCGACGGTCAACGCCATCGAACGTTCCGCGACCTCACGCTCCTTCGGTTGAGCGAATTCGGCCAGCGACATGGCTGGCGCAACTTCCGCGCGACTGACCTCGGCGAACTTCCATCGCGACGACAAATTTTCAATATTGAACGTCGCGATCCGGAGCTTCATGACAAAAAGGCTTCCGCTTTGAATTTATGGCTAGGATGAACGAGTTCTTCTTGGGCCGGAATGAGCAGGATCTCGCGTGATCCCTCATCTTCTGTACGCTTGAGAATGCCGTAAATCGAAGAGACAGCCCGCGCCAGCGCATTGCCAACATTGTGATCGCGCAGCCAATGGAGAAAGAATAAAGCGCTGATCGCATCGCCTGCACCATTGATCGACAAGGACAGCCGCGGTGTACGCACGATAAACATGCCTGTTCCATCCGATGCGATGCAGTCGATTGCATCCTCCGGCGTCTCGTTCGTCAGAACCGATGTGACCATGACGATCTTCGGACCAAGCCGATGGAGCGCCTGAACCGCATTTGCAAGCGAGGCGCGATCAGTGACCTCTTGGCCTGTCAGAAGGGACAGCTCAAACTGGTTGGGAGTCACGATGTCGGCTTCCGCCATTGCCTTTGCACGCAACATCTCCGGAATTTCTGGCCGCACGAAAACGCCGCGCCCCACATCGCCCATTACCGGGTCACAACAATAGAGCGCGCCGGGATTAGCCGAGCGCACGGTGAGTGCCGCTTCAAGGATGGCCGTGCCGATTTCAGCCGAACCCATATAGCCCGACAATATGCCGTCGCAGAGCCCTAGCACCCCACGGGCCTCAACCCCGCGCACCAGATCCGCAATCATCGCGGCGTTGAACACTTCGCCCGTCCATGCGCCATAGCCGGTGTGATTGGAGAATTGCACCGTGTGGATGGCAATCACTTCGGCGCCCAGCCTTTGCAGCGGGAACACGGCCGCATCATTACCGACATGGCCATAGGCAACATGAGATTGAATGGAAAGGATCAATTCGGACATGGGAGAAGTCTATCCCGCAGAGCGGAGCGTGTGAAGAAGGTGGACCCGACAAAGAAAAACGCCCCCGTCACAAGACGGGGGCGTTAATTGGAAAACGTCGAAATCAGTTCTTCGACTTGTCGACGAGCGCCTTGGCCTTGATCCAAGGCATCATCGCGCGGAGCTTTTCGCCAACTTCTTCGATCTGATGCGCGGCATTGCGCGCGCGCACGGCCTTGAACGAAGTCTGGTTGACCTTGTTTTCAAGCATCCAGTCACGCGTAAACTTGCCGGTCTGAATGTCGTTCAGAACGCGCTTCATTTCCGCCTTCGTGTCGGCCGTGATGATACGCGGGCCGGTGACATACTCGCCATATTCGGCCGTGTTCGAGATCGAATAGTTCATCGTCGCGATGCCACCTTCATAGATGAGGTCGACGATGAGCTTCACTTCGTGCAGGCACTCGAAATAGGCCATTTCCGGGGAATAGCCGGCTTCCACCAACGTTTCGAAACCGGCGCGAATAAGTTCCACGAGACCGCCGCAGAGCACGACCTGTTCGCCGAAGAGGTCGGTTTCGCACTCTTCCTTGAATGTCGTTTCGATGATGCCGGCGCGACCGCCGCCATTGGCCGAAGCGTAGGACAGGCCGATGTCATGCGCATTGCCCGACGAATCCTGATGGATCGCAATGAGGGTCGGCACGCCGCCGCCACGCTGATACTCCGACCGCACAGTGTGGCCCGGGCCCTTCGGCGCAACCATCAGCACGTCGAGATCGGCGCGCGGCTCGATCAGATTGAAATGTACGTTCAGGCCGTGCGCAAACATCAGGGCAGCGCCCTTCTTCATATTCGGCGCAAGCTGGTCGCGGTAGATGTCGGCCTGCAATTCGTCCGGCGTCAGCATCATGACGACGTCGGCCCATTTGGCGGCGTCTTCCACCGTCATAACCTTGATGCCTTCGGCTTCTGCCTTCTTTGCCGAGGCCGAGCCGGGGCGCAGCGCCACGACAATGTCCTTCACGCCAGAGTCGCGCAGGTTGAGCGCATGGGCATGGCCCTGCGAGCCATAGCCGACGATAGCGACCTTCTTGCTCTTGATGAGGTTCAGATCGGCATCGCGATCATAATAGACACGCATGGGACAGGCTCCTTGGGCTTTGTCGTGATGGTTTGGCTCAGGCGCTTAAGCGCCACGGTGAAGAGAATCAAGCAGGAAGACAGGAAAACCGCGTTCGGCGCGGGGCCGGCCCGCCCTGAGAGCGGGCAAGCTAAGGTTACAACATCCCCTCAGGGCCGCGCGACATGGCCGCAATCCCGGTCCGGGAGACTTCGACAAGGCCGCAACCGCCCATCAAACGGACGAAACGGTCGACATCCTCGCTGGATCCGGTCAGTTCGAAGACGAAAGAGGTCAGGGTCGCATCGAGGGTCCGGGCGCCGAACGCGGAGGCAAGCCGCATGGCTTCGACCCGCTGCTCGCCCTTGCCTGCAACCTTCACGAGCGCGAGTTCGCGCTCGACCGCCTCGCCAGTCACCGTGAGGTCGGTGACCTTATGCACCGGCACCAGACGGTCGAGCTGGTTCTTAATCTGCTCGATCACCTGCCCCGTTCCCGTGGTCACGATCGTGATCCGCGAGACATGCTTCTCATGTTCGGTCTCGGAGACAGTAAGGCTCTCAATGTTGTAACCACGCCCGGAAAAAAGACCGGCTATGCGTGCCAGCACGCCGGGCTCGTTATCGACCAAGACGGACAACGTATGGCGAGCCTGTGCCTGGCGACGCGGCGGATCGGAATAATGCGACTTCATCGGTTTCGACTTTCAGCGAGTTCAACCAAAGGACAATTCTTCACGGCAGCGGGAAAGGCCCCACCGCCTCTTCATCGAGTTCGTCGGCAGCGACAACGAAAGGTTCGGCCATCGCCGCTGCATGCCATGTGCGGAATGAAGGTGTGTTCAACACCGCCTCCATATAGGCGCGCGTATCGTCGCTAACCGGGATGGAATAAGTGGCAAAGCGCGTCACAACCGGCGCATACATCGCATCCGCAGCGCTAAACGCACCGAAGAGGAACGGGCCATCGGCACCAAAACGACGGCGCGTATCGCGCCAGAGATGTTCGATCCGCGCCACATCTTTCGCCACGCCTAGCCCACGATCCCGTGTCGCGAAGCGCTTGCGGATATTCATCGGGCACGCGCCACGTAGCGCACCGAAACCGGCATGCATTTCCGACGCGATCGCGCGCGCCAAAGCGCGCGCAGCCCGGTCGCGTGGCCAGATCGCTTTGTCTGGGAAAAGCTCTGCGACATACTCCATGATCGCGAGTGTTTCCCATACGACGATAGGGCCATCCTTGAGGATCGGCACTGTCTTTCCTGCGCCATAATCGGCAACACGCGTCGCAAATTCAGGCGTATCAAGCGGAATGAAATCATCTGAAAACGGTATCCCGAATTCAGACAACAAAATCCAAGGCCGGAGAGACCAGCTGGAATAGGCTTTGTTGCCAATGGCGAGCGTGAGCATGGTTTGGATCCAGGCGATGCTGGTTTACACCAGCATCTTGCCCTTTTCATCGATGACGCTGCCGATATCCTGTTCAATATCGGCGAGGATCATTTCATTATGCGCCTTGCCCGACGGGATCATCGGGAAGCAATTTTCTTCCTTCGCCACCAAGCAATCGAAAATGACCGCCTTCGGCGTTTCGATCATCTCCATGATCTTCGCGTCAAGCTCCTTCGGATCCGAGCACCGGATGCCATGCGCGCCATAGGCTTCGGCGAGCTTCACGAAATCCGGCAGAGAATGCGAGTAACTCTCGGAGTAACGGCTGCCATGCAACAATTCCTGCCACTGCCGCACCATGCCCATATATTCATTGTTGAGAATGAAGATCTTGATCGGCAGGCGATACTGCAGCGCTGTCGACATTTCCTGCATGTTCATCAGGATCGAGGCTTCACCAGCAATATCGATCACGAGCGCTTTGGGATGGGCGAATTGCGTGCCGACAGCTGCGGGTAAACCATAACCCATCGTGCCAAGCCCACCTGATGTCATCCAGCGGTTCGGCTCCTCGAAATGGAAATACTGCGCCGCCCACATCTGATGCTGGCCGACTTCCGTCGTCACATACACGTCGCGGTCCTTGGTCAACTCATAAAGGCGCTGAACCGCATATTGCGGCTTGATGACGTCGTCCGAATTCCGATAGGCGAGGCATTTCTTCGCGCGCCATTCTTCGATGCGCTTCCACCAATCGCCAATCGCTTTCTTGTCAACCGTTGGCGACATTGTCCGCCACAGGCGCACCATATCTTCGAGTACGTGACCGCAATCGCCGATGATGCCAATATCGGCCTTCACCGTTTTGTTGATTGAGGACGGATCGATATCGATGTGGATTTTTTTAGATTTTGGCGAAAACGCATCAAGACGGCCGGTGATGCGGTCGTCGAAACGCGCGCCAACGCAAATCATCACGTCGCAATCATGCATCGCAAGATTGGCTTCGTAGGTGCCGTGCATGCCGAGCATGCCGAGCCATTGCGGATCGGCCGCCGGATAAGAGCCCAGACCCATCAAGGTCGACGTGATCGGATAACCTGTCAAACGCACGAGTTCGCGCAACAGGGCCGAGGCTTCGGGGCCTGAATTGATGACGCCGCCGCCCGTGTAGAAGATCGGACGCTTGGCCTTGCCCATCAATTCAATGGCCGCTTTGATCTTTTCAGAATCGCCCTGCAATTGTGGGCGATACGTCTTGTGCTGATTGTTGACCGGACGCGTATAGGTGCCCTTAGCGAATTGCACATCCTTCGGAATATCGATCACGACCGGGCCAGGACGACCCGAGGATGCGATGTAGAAGGCTTCGTGCAGAATGCGCGGCAGGTCTTCGATCCGCTTCACGAGATAATTGTGTTTCGTGCAATGGCGCGTGATGCCGACCGTATCGCATTCCTGAAATGCGTCAGAACCGATGAGATGCGTTGGCACCTGGCCTGTAATGCAGACGAGCGGAATGGAATCGAGCATAGCATCGGTCAGGCCGGTCACAGCATTCGTCGCGCCGGGTCCCGAGGTCACGAGCACGCAACCGACCTTGCCGGAAGAGCGCGCATAACCTTCCGCCGCATGGACCGCACCCTGTTCATGGCGCACGAGCACATGCTTGACCTGCTCTTGATGGAAGATCGCGTCATAGATCGGGAGCACGGCCCCGCCAGGGTAGCCGAAGATGAATTCGGCGCCTTGATCTTGGAGGGCTTGGACGACCATTTCGGCTCCGGTCATCTCGCGGGACATGGTGTTCACTCCGTCTTCGGTCTCTGTGTGGTTGGGTCGTGCTCGAGCAACAAAAAAGGCCCGGTGAGGGGCCTTGGGTCATGCGCCAGTTTCAGGATCGCGGCCTTAGGGCCGTCCCGTCGCTGGCGCTCGCGATACGATAAGGTTGACGCGCATTGGTGCTCGAACCCGAACCTCTGAGAATTGATGGGGGGACCGTAGTCCCGACGCGCGGGACCGTCAAGCTCCGCGCGCCAAAATAAAGCGTCAGGGATTCTGACGTTTCAACACAATGCAATAGCTCGCAAAACCTTGATCGTTGCGGGCCGAACCGCAGCCATCAAGTGTGTTGGGATCAGTCAATCTGGCAGTCAGATGGAATTCCGGCCCCGTAATGACAATCTGATGGAGATCATGCGCCATCATACCGACGACGAAGCTCGTGCCCTGCGACCTTTTCACCTGACCTGAGAAAGAGCGCTCATTCTGCGTGCTGACCGTCAGCGTTGTCGGGTCCTTGCGGTAGGCAGCGGGTGCGTTTGGGTTTTGCTTGGGGTCATGCACCGAGGGCTTGCCCTTGACGATGATGTCGAGATTGCCGCTCCAAGTCCCAGTCATCGTCGGAAAGGGGCTCTGCGCAGAGGCGGCACCGGCCAACACAAGCGGGAGCGAAACAGAAGCCGCAAAAAGGGCCAAACGCATGAAAAATCCTCCCTCAACAGACCCAATCGGGTCTCAAACACGGTCGGAGAATGGCCCTCGGGCTTAGGCAAAGTCAATTCAACCGCTTTAGCCCCGGCCAGAAGCTTGCGACACAACCTTCCAATCTGGCAAAAGCCCCTGATGGTTGAACCACGCCCCACGCGCGAAATGCGCACGATCCGCGCGCTCATGCTCGGCGACCGCCTCGACACGGCGGGCCTTGAGCGTTCCGACATGATTTCGACGACGCCCTTTGCCTTCAAGATCGGCAATCACGGCTTTGCTGCGCTGTTCCGTTATGGTGTCGTCGTCCTCGCCGGCCTCTCCCCGATCGAGGAAGACGATTTCCTGCGCAAGATCGAGCCGCGCATTTCCGGTAAGCTGCCGCGTATAGACGATGAGATTGCAACCATCGTTCTCGATCCGGAAAAGGACGATCTCGCGCCTCCCGGTGGCCCGGTCTCCTTGCGCGAATTTACGCCTGAGCGCCTGCTTGTCATCGCCGATGTGCTGGCGAAAAGCGTGGCCCTTGCCCATCATGAACGGCAGGTCGGCGCGGTGTTCGATGTCATCGACCCGCTGGCGCGCGATCTTGCGCGCGACGGCAAGTTGCCGCATCAGCGAAAAGCCATCATCAAACTGATCGGCGAAGCCCTTCTGGTCGATCATCGCATGGCCGGCCGCGTTGCCGTTGAAGACAAGCCGGATGTGCTCTGGGACCGTTCGGATCTCGAACGTCTCTATGCGCGACTTGAAGATGAATATGAGCTTAAAGAACGCGCCAATACGCTCTCACGCAAGATCGATGTCGTGCAAGATACCGCGCGCGCACTCACCGATCTCATCGACCAGCAACGCAGTCTGCGGCTCGAGCAGATTATCGTGCTGCTGATCCTTTTCGAAGTTGTGATGAGCGTCGGCACCATTGTCTTCAAATGGCCGCATTGAACGCCGCCAGAATGCGCTCATCCGCCGCCTTTGGTGACACCCATTGAAATTCCGGCGCCTGATGTCGGAACCATGTATGCTGCCTTTTGGCATAACGCCGGGTATCGGCCTTGCCACCCTCTGCCGCTTGCGCCATCGCAATCTCGCCGCGCAATGCACGGATGATCCACGGCACACCATGCGCGCGCATGGCAGGCAAAGCGGGATCAAGCCCGCGCTGCATCAGCAGTTCGACCTCGTTCACAGCGCCTGACTTCACCATCCTATCGAACCGCTCATCGATCCGCGCGCGCAACGCATCACGATCTGGCTCGAGAAAAAAAGCCAAGAACGCCCCGTTCAACAATGCGCCTTCGCGCTTCGCTTGGAAATGCGTCAGTGGCTGTCCCGTGGCACGGAACACTTCCAGCGCGCGGATGATGCGCTGAGGATCGCTTGGCCTGAGACGGTCAGCCGTGGCGGGATCGACCGCCGCCAGCATCCGGTGCAATTCTTCGGGCGCACGGCCTTCCGCATCCGCACGCACGGCAGCACGGACATCCTCATGAACAGGCGGAATGTCGGATAATCCCTGCGTCAGCGCCTTGAAGTAGAGCCCCGTGCCGCCAGTGACAATGGGCAACCGCCCTTCCGCTTTCACCACAGCCAGTATGTCAGCCATATCGGCTTGCCAACGCGCGACGGAGTAATTCACCGCTGCATCGATATGACCGAATAGACGATGCGGCACCGCAGCATCCTCATCGGGCGTCGGGCGCGCTGTGATGATCCTGAGATCGCGGTAAACCTGCATCGAGTCGGCATTGATGACGGTGCCGCCGAGCCTCTCCGCCAAACGGATGGCCAGCGCGGACTTGCCGGACGCCGTCGGGCCTGCAATGAGGATGGCATCGATAACCATGCCGATCTGATCTCTCCGGACACGCCTGATGACGCTTCTCGTCGCGACCTTCGTCTCGAACCCGCAAACGCCCACGCTCACCCCTGCCTTGATTGAGCGAGGCGCGCAAGCCCTCGGTCTTACCGGGCAGACGCAATGGTTGGGCAAGGACATCGCTGCCGATTTCGTGTTCGAAAGCACGCTCGCGCGGCGCGCCTTGGCCGATGCGCTGCGTGGGACGCTCGAGCCCTACCCGATCGATGTGATCGTTCAGCCCGTGGACGGTCGGCGCAAGAAACTGTTTTTGGCCGATATGGATTCCACCATGATCGGACAGGAATGCATCGACGAGCTCGCCGATTTCGTCGGGCTGAAAGAGCAAGTCTCGTTCATCACGGAACGCGCGATGCGCGGTGAATTATCATTTGAACCCGCCTTGCGCGAACGTGTCGCTCTGCTGAAGGGCCTCGATGTGAGCGTCATCGCCACCATCCTCGCAAAGCGCATCACCTACACACCGGGTGGACGTGAATTGGTGGGAACCATGCGCGCCAATGGCGCTTACACGGCGCTCGTCTCGGGTGGCTTCACACTGTTCACCGGCCCCGTCTCGCAAGCCATCGGCTTTCACGAACATCGCTCGAATGAATTGATCCTCGAAGGCGGGAAAATGGCAGGCCTTGTGGCGGAGCCGATCCTTGGCAAGGAAGCCAAGCTCGCAAGCCTCAACGAACTCGCCCGCATCAACCAATTACAGCCGCATGAGACCATGGCGGTGGGCGATGGCGCGAATGACCTCGCGATGCTGCAAGGCGCAGGGCTCGGCGTCGCTTTCCATGCCAAACCAGCCGTCGCCGAGGCCGCTGCAGCCCGCATCGATCACGCCGATCTCACAGCGCTTCTCTATGCACAGGGCTATAATCGCCACGAATTCGTCGCCTAAACAAAACTGGACCACCGAGCCCAGCGCGATACACTCTCACGCGGAACCAAGCTGGGGGCCGCATGTATCGCGCCGTTTTTCGTCATGAGCGGGTTAGTTTCCCCGATCTGAAAACACTTCTGGCGCAAGCCTCGCCGCAACGTTCCGGCGACGCCTTGGCAGGCCTTGCCGCCCCGGACCAAAAGACACGCATACTCGCCCGCATGGCGCTCGCCGATGTGCCGCTCGTAGATTTTCTGAGCGCAACTTTCATCCCTTATGAAAGCGATGACGTCACGCGCCTGATCCACGACACGCATGAGCGGGACGCATTCGCACCGATTGCATCGATGACCGTCGGCGAATTCCGTGAATTTTTGCTCGCCGATTCAACCGACGCCACGATGCTGCGCCGTCTTGCTCTGGGACTAACGCCTGAAATGGTGGCCGCCGTCTCAAAATTGATGACCAATGGCGACCTCATCGCCATTGCCGCCAAAGCGCGCATTGTAACGGCGTTTCGCACCACAATCGGCCTTGAAGGTCGGATCGCGGCGCGGTTGCAGCCTAACCACCCTACCGACGATCTGGCCGCCATCATGGCCGCGACGATCGATGGCCTTGCTTATGGTACAGGCGACGCGGTGATCGGCGTCAATCCTGCGACAGACAATCTCGACAATACGATTGCCATTTTGCAGGTTCTCGACACGATGCGCGAAAAGCTCGATATGCCCGTGCAATCCTGCGTGCTCTCGCATGTCACAACAACCATTGCCGCAATAGAGCGCGGCGCACCCGTCGACCTCGTGTTCCAATCCATCGCCGGAACGCAAAAAGCCAATGAAGGCTTTGGCGTCACGCTCGCCATGCTGCGCGAAGCATCTGACGCGGCACTCGCCCTCAAGCGAGGTAGCGTTGGGCACAACGTCATGTATTTCGAGACCGGACAGGGCGCAGCTCTATCGGCCAATGCCCATCACGGGCTTGACCAACAAACGGCAGAGGCACGCGCTTATGCAGTCGCGCGCGCCTTCTCGCCACTCCTCGTCAATACGGTCGTCGGCTTTATCGGCCCGGAATATCTTTACGATGCTAAGGAAATTATCCGCGCCGGGCTCGAAGACCATTTCTGCGGCAAGCTGCTCGGCCTGCCAATGGGTGTCGATGTCTGTTACACCAATCATGCAGAGGCGGATCAAAACGACATGGATCTGCTCGCCTTCGCACTCGCCAATGCCGGAGTGAATTTCGTGATTGCGGTCCCGGGTGCCGACGACATCATGCTTAATTATCAGAGCCTATCGTTCCATGACATCGTGCGCCTACGCCATGTCCTGAAATTACGGCCTGCGCCAGAATTTGAAGCATGGCTCGCGCGCATGGGACTTCTCGACGCGCAGGGGCGCTTGCCGACGGAAGCTTCATCGGCTGCTACGCAATTTCTCATCGCGGCGCAGCGGGGGTAACGATGACATCAAACTTCGATGCGTTCAAACATCTCACCCGCGCCCGCATCGCGCTTGGCCGCGCAGGTGACGGCTTGCCGACCAGCGCTTTGCTCGATTTCACTTTGGCGCACGCCTTAGCACGCGACGCCATTCATGGCGAAGTCGATTGGGGGGCGCTGCAGCTTGCGCTAGCGCCGCTTGAAACAATCACAATATCGAGCGCCACGACGCATAAGCAAACCTATCTCCGCCGCCCAGATCTCGGGCGCGTATTGGCCGATGGCGAAGCCGCAAAATTGCCGCACGGCCCCTTCGACATCGCCATCGTGATTGGAGACGGCCTGTCAGCCGATGCTTGCATGACCCATGCCGCTGAGACCGCCCACGAGATCGTGAAATTGCTGGCGGATTTTTCCTGCGCGCCCATCGTGCTCGCCAAAGGCGCGCGGGTCGCCCTCTCCGATCCGATTGGTGCAGCGCTGAAGGCAAACCTTGTCATCATGCTGATCGGCGAACGACCGGGCTTAACGACAGCAGATTCGCTCGGAGCCTATCTGACCTTCGCGCCGCGCAAAGGCCGACAGGACAGCGAACGCAATTGTATTTCCAACATACACGCACATGGGCTTTCGCCCGCGCTGGCAGCGCAGAAAATCGCCTGGCTCGCCCGCGAGGCATTACGACTGCAATTGACGGGCGTGGGGTTGAAAGAGGCCGCGCCCGATGGGCTGTTGACTGAGCCCATCAAAAGCGCGGCACTGCCGAAAGATTAAATTGCGCCATTGCGAGGAGCGCAGCGACGAAGCAACCAAACGATCGACGCAAAGCTCAAGGCCTCGCCATGAGCAGTTGAGATCACTCCAGCGACAGCGCCACGAAGCGCACATCGCCCTGCGCATTGGCGATCAGGAACAGTGCCGATTTCTTGCCCTCTTTCTTGAGAGCATCGACGCGCTTCGTCACAGCATCGGGCGTCGTCACAGCTTCTTGCTGCACTTCGACGATGATGTCGCCGGCTTGAATCCGCTTGTCTGCAGCAGGCGAATTCGGATCGACGCGCGAAACGAGTACGCCCTTCACATTGTCCTTGATGGAGAAACGCCGCTTGGCGTCATCCGTAATCGGCGAGAGATCGAGGCCGAGCGCCTTCTTGATCGTCGGCTTGTCGGCATCGCCTTGCGTCGCGCTGGCTTTGGCAACCTTCTCACCCTCTTCGAGGCGGCCAAGCTTCACCTGCTTGGTCACTTCCTTGCCCTTACGAAGAATGAGGACATCGACTTCCTTGCCCACCGCCGTCTGGCCGACAATGCGAGGCAGATCCTTCGACTCCTTCACATCCTTGCCGTCGAATTTCAGGATCACGTCGCCCGGTTCGATGCCAGCCGGCTTGGACGGCCCCTTGTCGTCGACCCCCGCAACGAGCGCGCCCTTGGGTTCTTTCAACCCGAGCGATTCAGCAATCGATTCATCGACGTTCTGGATGCGCACGCCAAGCCAGCCGCGGCGCGTCTCACCAAACTGCAAAAGCTGATCGATGATCGGCTTGGCCAACGCTGACGGCACAGCAAAACCGATACCGATCGAACCACCCGACGGCGACAGGATCGCCGTGTTGATACCGATCACATCGCCATTCATGTCGAACAGCGGTCCACCCGAATTGCCCTTATTGATGGCTGCATCGGTCTGGATGTACTGGCCATAGCTTTGATCGGAGATATCGCGGTTACGCGCCGAAATGATTCCGGCAGAAACTGAACCGCCAAGCCCGAATGGATTACCGATCGCCATGACCCATTGGCCGATGCGCGTTTTCTCGGAATCGCCGAACTTCACGGCCTTCAGCGGTTTGTCGGGCTTCACCCGCAACACGGCCAGATCAACCTTCGTGTCCTTACCAACGATTTCGGCTTTCAACTTGCGGCCATCGGCGAAAATCACTGTCACGTCATTGGCTTCGCCAATCACATGCGCATTGGTGATGACGATGCCAGACGCATCGATAACGAAGCCTGAACCGAGAGAATTCGACCGCCGCTGCGGGCGCCCTTGTTGAGGACCTTCGCCGCCGGGGCCGTTCTTGAAGAATTCTTCGAAGAAATCCTGAAACGGCGAACCGGGTGGCAATTGCGGCATCGGCACCGTGCGCTGCTCAGTTGCCGTTGTCGTCGCCGAAATGTTGACCACGGAATCGATCACCTGTGCAGCGACATCGGCAATGATGTCGGGCCCACGGGGCGATTGCGCCAATACGACTTGCGGAGCGCCGGTCAGGGCCAAGACAGCAGTTGCTGCCAAAAACGCGGGGCGAAGGGCAAGGGTCGAACGAACCATGGAACGGAAGCCTCCGGAGGCGGGATGATCCCGCGTCAATTTCGCACACATCAACGATCAAGAATACGGCAGAACGAGGACGGGCGGCACTCGCGTGCCGCCCGCCGGGTCAGGGTTTCGACGGAGCAGGCTGCCCCTTCGAATTGTCGAAGTAACGGAAGAACTCCGATTGCGGCCCGAGGATAAACCTTGTGCCGTTCGGCTTCAGGCCGTTGTCGTAAGCCTGCATCGCCCGATAGAAGGCGAAGAAGTCGGGATCTTTCTGGAACGCTTCCGCCAGAACGCGGTTCTTCTCGGCGTCGCCCGAACCGCGGATTTCATCCGAACGGCGCGTAGCATCGGCACGGATCACGGTCGCATCACGATCGGCTTTCGCCTTAATGGATTGCGAAATCTGCGAACCTTGCGCGCGGATATCGGCTGCTTCACGCTGACGCTCGGTCTGCATGCGCTGGAACACTGCTTGCGAGTTCGGATCCGGCAGATCGACGCGGCGCAAACGAACATCCACCACTTGGATGCCAAGCCCGCTGGCCTGACGGTTCACATCGTCGCGGATCTTGTGCATCAGCTGCGCACGTTCGGTTCGCACCACGCTTGCGAAACTCGCATCGGCCAGCACGGTCCGAACCGCCGAGTTGACTATCGAAGCCAGGCGCAGATTGGCACCAGCCACATTGTTCACCGACTGATAGAAACGCAGCGGATCGGTTACGCGGTAACGCGTGAACGCATCAACCACGAGGCGTTTCTGGTCCGACGCGATCACTTCCTGCGACGGCGTCTCGAGATCGAGAATGCGGCGATCGACATAGATCACGCTTTCCCAAGGCAGTTTGAAATAGAGCCCCGGCTGCGTGATCGGCGGGCGCGAAACCTTACCGAACACGAAAACGAGTGCTTGCTGTGTTTGCTGGACCACGAATGTGGAGCTGATACCGACAACGGCGACAACAAGCGCGCCGATGACCAAGCCCATGCGGATGACGGAGTTCATTTCGTGCTTCCCGTCTTGCCGGATGATCCGAGCTCATTCAGTGGCAGATAAGGTACCACGCCTTGTCCTGCCTTAGGATCGATGATCACCTTGTCGGACTGGCCGAGCACACGCTCCATCGTTTCGAGATACATGCGCTGACGGGTCACGTCCGGCGCGTTCTTATACTCGGCGTAGATCTGCGAGAAACGCGAAGCCTGACCATTGGCTTCGGCAATCACGCGCGAGCGATAGGCTTCCGCATCTTGCTCGATCCGCGCCGCTTCACCGCGCGCTTCCGGCACAAGCTTGCTGGCGTAGGTTTCCGCCTCGTTACGCATGCGGTCCTGATCTTGGCGGGCAGCCTGCACGTCACGGAACGCTTCGATGACTTGCGCCGGCGGGTCGACTTTCAGCAATTGCACCGCGCGGATTTCGACGCCCGCGCCATAGGAGTTGAGCGTCTCCTGCATCACCTGCTTGACGTCCTGCTCAACGGCGGCGCGATCGGTTGTCAGGATCTGCTGCACATTGCGGCGTCCAATCACCTCGCGCATGGCGCTTTCTGCAACGGCCTTCACCGAAGCTTCGGGCGCTTGAATGTTGAACACATAGTCCTGTGCCTTGGCCGGATTGATCTGCCATTGCACGGCGAAATCGATATCGACGATGTTCTCGTCGCCCGTGAGCATCAGGCTTTCTTCAAGCACGTCGCGCGTCACATTGCGGCGCATCGCCTCGGAGCCGCGGAAACCGACCTCAGTCGTGTTCACCGTAGTGACCTTCGGCTTGATCACTTGCCCAACGGGATACGGGAAATTGTAGCTCCAGCCCGGCTGGCTCTGGCTCACCGGCTTACCGAAGATCAAATTGATACCGACCTCGTCGGGGCGCACTGTGTAGAAGCCCGTCGCAAGCCACAGCGCAGCCGCGCCAAGCACGATCAACCCGACGCCACGGCCACCCATGGCTCCACCGGGGAGAATGTTCTTGAGCTTGTCCTGGCTCTTGCGGATCAGGTCTTCAAGATCGGGAGGCGTCCCGCCCGGGCCGCCATTTGAGGGGCCACCGCCGCCCCATGGACCTCCGGGACGTTTCTGGCCCCAAGGGCCACCGCCACCGCCGCTCTGATTGCTCCAAGGCATGCTGATCCTCTCTGGTTCTTTTTCAGCAGGAAGTGGGGTCTTGATCGCCCCGCGTCAACTCTGACGTGGCCCTTCGTCGCGGGGTCTCCGGCTGTAATCGATGAATGTGAACGAAAACTCATCATGTGGACTGGTAGGATGGCTCTCCCGGCCCGTTTCGACAAACAAGGCCGGATCGGGGTCTGGAAACCGCGTATCGCCCTCCGGCGCGCAATGAACCCGCGTCAGGCGGATAAAGTCTGCGCCCGGCATCGCCTGCCGGTATATCTCGCCCCCGCCGACCACGGGCACGCTATCAGCGCCCAACGCCTTGGCCCGATCCTGCGCGAGCGTTAGCGCCGCATCGAGATCGGCTGCCGTCATAACGCCATCTGGCCTGAAGGCCGGATCGCGCGTCACGACGATGGTCTCTCGTCCCGGCAGCGGCTTGCCGATCGACTGATAGGTCTTTCGCCCCATCACCATGGGACGACCGAGCGTCAGCGCCTTGAACCGTTGCAGATCCGAGCGCAGCCGCCAGATCAACTGATTGTCGCGGCCGATTACGCCATTGTCAGCAACTGCGACGATGATCGAAAGAGGAACACTCATCGGGCCTCATCCGCCAGCCGCCACAGCGCCTGATCGGTAACGCGGCAGGTCGTCCAATCGTCGAGCAGCACTGCGCCGAGCGATTTGTAAAAACCGATCGAAGGCTCGTTCCAGTCTAGCACCGACCATTCGAACCGCGCCAGACCTTCAGCGACGCAGCGCCGTGCGAGATTAGCGAGCAAAGCCTTACCGCAGCCATGACCGCGACAATGCGGACGCACATACAGATCTTCGAGATAGATTCCGTGCTTTCCGCGAAAGGTCGAGAAATTATAGAACCACAAGGCAAAGCCGACAGGCTCATTATGGCGTTCGACGATATCGCAGAAAACCCGCGGATTGTCGCCGAAAATCGCGTCCGCAATCCCCTCTTCCGTCGCATCCACGGCATGAGAGAGTTTTTCATACTCTGCCAATTCACGAATGAAAGCAAAGATGACGGCGCTGTCGGCGCGCGTGGCCGGGCGCACCATCATACCGCCACCGGCGCCTTGATCGCAGGATGCGGATCGTAATTCTCAATCGCTATGTCATCATAGGTAAAATCGAAGAGCGACTTCACGTCGGGATTGAGCTTGAGCGTCGGCAAAGCACGCGGCTCGCGCGAGAGCTGCAACGCGGCCTGTTCCAAATGATTCAGATAGAGATGTGCATCCCCGGACGTATGGACGAAATCGCCGACGCCGAGCCCTGTCACCTGCGCGATCATATGCGTCAGCAAAGCATAGCTGGCGATGTTGAACGGCACGCCGAGAAAAATGTCCGCTGAGCGCTGATAAAGCTGGCAGGAGAGCTTGCCATCCGCGACGTAGAACTGAAACAAGCAGTGGCAGGGCGCAAGTGCCATCTGGTCGAGCTCTGCCGGGTTCCATGCCGAGACAATCAGACGCCGCGAATCCGGATTGCGGCGGATTTCATCCAGCAACCATTTGATCTGATCGACCGCGCCGCCATCGGGCTTGGGCCAGCTGCGCCATTGCTTGCCATAGACCGGGCCGAGATCGCCTTTTTCATCGGCCCATTCATCCCAGATCGAGACGCCATTGGCCTTGAGATAAGCGATGTTGGTGTCGCCCGCGATGAACCACAGCAATTCGTGGATGATCGATTTGAGATGCAATTTCTTCGTCGTGACGAGCGGGAACCCGGCACTGAGATCAAAACGCATCTGATGGCCGAAGACGCTGAGCGTCCCGGTTCCGGTGCGGTCCGATTTGCGCACGCCCTCATTGAGAACGCGGCGCAGCAGATCGTGATACGCTTGCATGCGCGAATCCTGTGGTGGAGCAGTTATTCTAGGCTCAAATACGGCCCTGTCATGGGTGCGTTCGCGGTTTTCCAGCAGATTCGCCATAGGTCGTCGCCATCGGCCCTTCCGCATGATCCCTGCAGCGACTATATTGAGGACGCCGTCGCAAGACGGCTATGGCGATAAACGAGCATCGAAATAAGCCTTTCGGACCCGGGGGCGGTACCCGGCGCCTCCACCCGAACCCAACCCCTCCTCTGCGGGGGATGGGCTCCGGCGGGGGCGAAATAGGATCGACGAGGGTGTAAAGGGTGATCTTTTGCTCGGCATGGTTCCGCCGTTATCGGGCCTAATTATAGTTGCCAATGACAACTATGCTCCGGTGGCAGTGGCTGCGTAAGCGGTCCCTAAAGCCGATCCAAAGTCCTGAGGGGTAGCACTTTCAGGCGGGGCCCGGAGGCGCCTGGCAACAGAAGCCTCCACCTTATTTCGGTGTGGATACCCATGGCTCAAGGCAATTCCCGTCAAGATCACATTCGCTACGATCTCCTCGTACAAAGCGCGTTGCGCGACGTGGTGCGCCATGTCCTGTCAGACGCCGCCGAGCAGGGCCTACCGGGCGACCACCATTTCTTCGTCTCGTTCCGGACAGATCATCCCGGCACACGGATTTCCGAGAGCCTGCGCAGCGACCATCCCGGCGAGATGACGATCGTGCTGCAGCATCAATTCTGGGATCTCGCCGTCACCGAACACGGCTTCGAAGTCGGTCTCTTTTTCAAAGGCGTTCCCGAACGCCTGCTCGTGCCGTTCGACGCGCTGACGGGATTTTACGACCCCTCCGTCGAATTCGGACTGAAATTCGAACTCGCCAATGTTGAACCCGCGGATAATGATTCCGCCGCCCCTGCCGAGCCTGCTGCCCTTCCTGTCGCCGCATCGGCAGCGATGGAAAAGGCGAGCGAGCCTGCCGCAGCTGGTGAAGGTGCCGAAGTCGTCAGCCTCGACGCATTCCGTAAAAAGACCTGACATCGGGGGCGGACGATGACCGCGACCCGCACCGAGACGGACAGCTTCGGCCCCATCGAAGTCCCGACAGACCATCATTGGGGCGCGCAAACCGAACGCTCACTGCACTATTTCCGCATTGGCGATGAAAAAATGCCGCGCCCTCTGATCCGTGCGCTGGCTTTGGTGAAGCAGGCGGCAGCCATCGCCAATCACAAGCTCGGTGAACTCGATGCCGAACACTCCGTTGCCATCGCAGAAGCGGCTGCTTCCATCGCGGCAGGGCATTATGCCGACGAATTCCCACTCTCCGTTTGGCAAACCGGATCGGGTACGCAAACCAACATGAACATGAACGAGGTGATCGCCTCGCTCTGCAACGAAAAACTGTCGGGCCGTCGCGGCGGCAAGAGTCCGATCCATCCGAATGATCACGTCAATCGGGGCCAATCCTCAAACGACACATTTCCCACGGCGATGAATGTCGCTGTTGCCCTCGAAATTCACACTCATCTTTTGCCAGCACTCGAGCGTTTGCAGGAAACACTGAATACAAAAGCGAACGATTTTGCAGACATCATCAAAATTGGCCGCACACATACCCAAGACGCGACGCCCATCACATTGGGGCAGGAATTTTCCGGCTATACCGAACAGATCCGTCTGGCGCGTGAACGGATTGCATCGACCTTGAGCGCCCTGATGCCGCTTGCGCAGGGCGGCACGGCGGTCGGAACCGGTCTCAATGCGCGCAAGGGTTTTGCCGAGCAAGTCGCCGCAGAAATTGCGCGCCTCTCAGGCCTACCTTTCATCACCGCTCCCAACAAATTCGAAGCGCTCGCCTCAAACGATGCCATGGTGTTCGTGCACGGCGCGTTTTCTGCCTTGGCTGCGGGGCTGTTCAAGATCGCCAACGATATTCGTTTGCTCGGCTCCGGCCCGCGGGCGGGCCTTGGCGAATTGAATTTGCCCGAGAATGAGCCCGGCTCATCCATCATGCCGGGAAAAGTCAATCCGACGCAGGCCGAAGCCATGACGATGGTTTGCACCAAAGTGCTGGGCAATCAGGCGACGGTGACCTTCGCTGCCTCGCAAGGACATTTCGAGTTGAATGTCTACAAGCCAGTGATTGTGTTCTCCGTCTTGCAATCGGTGCAATTACTCGCTGATGCCGCCGAAAGCTTTCGTGCCCATTGCGTGGCAGGCATTGTGGCCAATCGCCAACGCATCGCCGAAGGGGTCAACCGGTCGCTGATGCTGGTCACGGCGCTCGCGCCTCTCATCGGCTATGACAAGGCCGCCGAGATCGCCAAGGCGGCGCACAAGAATGGGACCACTTTGCGCGAGGAAGCGTTGCGCCTTGGTTCTATCAGCGCGGCCGATTTCGACCGCATCATGAAGCCAGAAACGATGCTGGGGCCACATTGATGGGCGACATCGTCAATCTGAACAAGGCACGCAAGGCCAAGGCGAAAGCGGCGTCCGAAAAGCAGGCTGGCGACAACCGGCTGAAATTTGGCATGACGAAAGCCGAAAAGAAAAAGATCGCCGATGAAAAGACCCGGCTTGAACGCCATGTCGCTGGCCATCGGCTGAACGACGATGATCGCCAATCATGAGCGAAGGGATCGTCAAACGCTCCGTTGCTATTGCTGGCCACCGCACCTCGATTTCACTCGAAGCGTCGTTCTGGGATGAATTAAAAAGAATTGCAGAAGAACGCCGCTTGAGTATCAATGCGCTCATTGCCGATATCGATGCGCGCCGTGCAAGCACCAACCTATCGTCTGCCATCCGCCTTGAAATTCTGAATGAATTGAAAAAGAACACCGATCATTGAAGAACTGGTTGCGCCGGATCAACAGGCGGCGGCGTCACTTCAAGGATTCGCTCGGCTTCTTCACGTGCCTTTTTGGCCTCTTCCTCAGCACGCTTGATCTCTTCCTGCCGCACCCTTTCTTCGAAACGTAATTTTTCGGATCGCTGGCGGCGGATAAAAAAATTGCGCTCCCGCAGGTCGGCTTCCTCAGCCTCGATCCGCTGCAATTCACGCGCAACATAGCGCGTGGTCAGTAGATTGGTCAGGGTCGCAACGTCGACATCGCGCGCAATCGCGCCATTCGGCAGGGATCGCCATTGTACAACCCATTGCGGCGGCGCTGCCCAATCGCTCGCGCTCACGCCAGCCATTTGCATCGTGAGACGGGCATCGGTCCGCATTGTCTTGAGATCGTAAAGCGCAAGCGCTTGGCCCTGAGCGAAAGCTGCCGTCATCGCGGCGGGGCCGATGCGAACAGCGCCATTGGCAACAGCGAGTGTGGTTTCAAATGAATCGACAGAGAGCGGCCCGGAATCGAGCGCCTTCAACACCGCCTCGCGCAGCATACGCTGATCGGGCGCATCGCGCCCTTGATCAGCAGACGCAATGACTGGCATCACGCGCCTTGCATCGAGCCGCGTCATGGATCCATTGTCGACGCGCAAACGGCCGCCGCCGGACAGCGAGACGATCATGGCCGCCACGCTTTCCCCGGAGGCGCCGAGATCGAGCGTCATGGTCGCCTTACCACTTATTCCGCTCTGTGGCCAAAGCGTTGCTATGTCGACGCCATTCCACTGCGTCCGCGACGAAAACGAGACCAGACTGCCTTGCCGTTTCAATGCAAGCGTGCCCCGCCATTCGCCGCCCGCCAAACGGAATTGCGCATCCGCCAGTTCAAGACCATCTCCCGACCAGCGTAAATCGAGACGCGGTTGATCGCCGCGATAACCGAATGGCAAAGCGAGCGCCGGAGCGGTGAGCGTAATGGCCGTACGGAATGACGGCGCCATGGGCGGAACGAAACGTTGCGAAGGCCATGTTGCCGTCGGCAGCGGAGCCGCCACCGGCCCCACGGCAAGACCTGCCAAAGTTTCGAAAGACAGACTGTCGAGAATAAGCGCGCCGCCGATCACATCGCCCTGCAGATTGAGCTGACCTTTCATGCGCGAGACTCCCAAGCGCGCATCGATGTCATTTAACGAAAGCGCCTCTTCCTCAGCGATCTTCGCCGTCAATACAAAAGGCACGCGCTCGCCTATCGGCGGGGCCGGTAGCGCGAGCACTTGTAGCCAAGGCGTGAGATCGTCGCTTTCAGCTTTCACCTGCCCGGCAAAGCCGCTTTCACCGCGTGTACCGTCGAAACTGACACGCGTCTGTCCCGATTCAAAACGCGCCGCCCACACCGGCGCCTTCGCAGCGCCTTTGAATGTCCCCGTCACGCGGGCCGCCGCACTGCGGCTAGCCAGCGGCACAACCGTAAGCCCGGCCTGTCTAAAAAATGGTGCGATTTCTGGCGCCCGAATCTCGAAATTCCCATCGACCATGTCTACCGATGTGCGCAAAGCAAGAGCGAGATCCGTTCCCGCTGCGCGCCCATTCCCTTCGATGCGATAGGCATCCTTGTCGCGAAAGAGCGAGAAGCGGCCGCGAAAAGGACTAAGGCTGCCAGCCCGTTTGGCAATCGCCTCTGCAATCGGGCCGCCGTAAAGGCGTCGCGCAATCAATGCAGCAGGCGCGACTTGCGGCAGATCGAGCGTGGCATCGAGCCGCCCGCCCTCCCCTTGCAGATTGCCAGTGGCGCGGACAGACAAACCGGCCTGATCCGTCAGTTCGAACAGGGGTAAAGCGATACGGTTTGCAATTTTTTCGACGCGGAGGCGCATTTTTCCGCCGCGCCATTCCTGGCCAAAATCGAGTTGCCGCGCTTCGAACGATACCATCGCATCGAGATCGCCGAGTGTTCCGGTCACGCCGCCAAGATCAGGCAATGTCTCAAGCGCAAAGCGCTCCGACACGAGCTGCGCTTCGAGCCGCGCCCGTTCACCCGCGCGCTGCAGGCGTGCTGCACCCGTCACCTGCGTCCGGTCATAGGTGACAGACAGTTTAGAGGCAGCGATTGTCTCGCGTGTGATGAAGAGCTCGGCCTCTGCCCTGAGATCGGCGCGCACAGGAAAACGGCCGCGGCCCGCATCGCCCTCGATCCAGACGGCAAATCGTGCGGGATCGCGGCTGTCGATCGTGATCGGCCCGGAGAAACGCGGTGCTGTACCGACAGCAAGATCGCCGCGCGCAGTAATGCGCGTTTGCCCCGGCGCGTCGGCCACAAATTCCGTAATGCGAAAGGCTGCATCGCGCATTTCAGCCTTCAATTGCACGGCGCGCACAGCTTCGCCGCCAAGAATTGCATTCGGCAAACCGAGCGCGAGCGTCATGGCGGGAAATTCGCCCGCAGCGTCGCCAAGCACGCGTGCCCATTCGGCCAATGCAGCGCTTGCCGTCAACCTTGTCTCATTGGCCTCGCTGCGAAACGGACGATCGAGATCGAGCGACTTGCCTTCCAGCCGCACGGAAAGCGGAGCGCCCTTCGCCCATTCGGCGCTGCCGCTCAATTTCAATGCTGCTGCGTCGTCGCCAATCTCGATGTCGAGCGCAGGAGCAATGGCACGCTGTGGTTCAACTGCAAACTGCGCTGTGATGGTGTAAGGCCGTTTCACGCTGTCCTTTTGCGATTGCGGCCAAGAGAGAAAGCCCTGCCGGGTCCATTTTCCGTCGGCAGTCCCTTGCGCGAAATGCAAACGGCCATCGAAATCGCTGCGGTCGCCATCATTGTCGACCAGCGTGAGGCGCATGCGCTGGCCGTCACCATTCGGCGCACTCAAAGCCAGCCGTAGATCGCGCGTGTCACTGCCTGCGCGCATCCGCCCAGAGAGGCGCCACGGGCCTTCAAGCGTGCCGGCATCGGCCTCAACACCGCTGAAAGCGAGATCCGTCTCGATCTTCCCGCCCGCATCGCGGATTTGCAAACGGCCATCGCTGATCGTCAATTTCTCGATGGCTGCATGCGTCTGGGTTTGTGCAGGCAAGGCAAATCCGCCCTCTGCCGTGCGCGTCAAGATCAGACGCACGCCGGAGAGCCGCGACTCAAGGATGCGGATCTCACCCTTCAGCAAGGGCATGGTGGCGAGCTCGATCGTGATGCGGTCGAGGCTCAGTGCCGGGCCGGGGCGCTCGCCAAATTGCGCTCGTTCCAACACAAGACGTGGCGTTGGCATAAAACGAACATCGATCGTGCCACCGATTTGAACGCGCATGCCCAGCGTATCGGTGAGTAGCGTCTCGATCCGCGCGCGCTGCCCGCTCCAGTCGACCAAAAGCGGCCCGACTAGCGCAATGCTCAGCAGGGTGATGATCACAACGGCCAGCCCCGTCAGAACATCGCGCAACGATGGTACCCCTCTCAGACCCCGGTCAGAACTGAACGATCTTGCCCGGGTTCATGATGTTGTTCGGATCGAAAGCGTGCTTGATCGCACGCATCGCATCAAGCGTGGCCGCAGGATGTTCTCTCAGAAGATACTTCATCTTGGCCTGACCCACGCCGTGCTCACCCGTGCATGTACCTTCCATCTTCAGCGCACGTTCGACGAGACGTTCAAGAAACGCCTTCATCACCGCCACTTCTTCCGGATTGTCGGGATCGACAAGCGGCGTTAGATGGAAATTACCATCGCCGACATGGCCGACGATAGGTGCCAGAATGCCGGTTGTCTCGATATCTTCATGCGTTTCCTCGACACATTCGGCGAGCCGCGAAATCGGCACGCAGACATCGGTGGCGATTGTTTTCATGCCAGGACGCAAGGAGAAAGCCGCCCAATAGGCATCATGCCGCGCCTGCCAAAGCTTCGTACGTTCTTCCGGCTTCGTCGCCCATTGGAACGGGCCACCGCCAAACTCCTTTGCAATCTCGCCGAAACGTTCTGATTGCTCATGCACACCCGCTTCCGTGCCATGGAACTCGACGAACAGCATCGGCTTTTCCTCGAGTCCAAGCTTGGAATGCAGATTGAACGCACGCACCTGCATTTGATCGGCGAGTTCAATGCGCGCCACCGGCAAGCCACTCTGAATCGTCATGATTGTAGCATCGCAGGCCGCACGCACGCTTGGGAATGGACAGATACCGCCCGAGATCGCTTCCGGAATGCCGTAAAGCTTGAGCGTGATTTCCGTGATGATGCCAAGCGTGCCTTCCGCACCCACGAAAAGCCGCGTCAGATCGTAACCGGCTGATGATTTCTTTGCCCGCCGCGCGGTCGTCACCACTTCGCCATTTGGCAGCACCACTTTAAGCGCCAGCACATTATCTTTCATCGTGCCATAGCGCACGGCATTGGTGCCGGATGCACGTGTCGAAACCATGCCGCCGAGTGAAGCATCGGCTCCCGGATCGATCGGGAAGAAAAGGCCCGTATCGCGCAATTGCTCGTTCAGGGCTTTACGTGTGATGCCCGGTTCGATGACGACATCAAGATCTTCCGGATGCACAGCGATGATCTTATTCATCATGCTGGTGTCGATCGACACGCCGCCCACGGGCGCATTGGTATGCCCCTCAAACGACGTGCCTGTGCCGAACGGCACCATCGGCACCTTGTGAGCGGCGCAAAGCTTGACGATCTCGACGACCTCCTCGGTCGATTGCGGATAGACGACCACATCCGGCGCCTCGACGGGCAGCCAAGTCAGCGTGTTGGCGTGCTGCTCGCGCACGGCCTTACTGGTCACGGCCCGATTGCCGAAACGGGCGGTCAGCGTCTCCACCACCGCCTTCACGGCGGCAGGATCGGGTTTCAGCAGGGTGACAGGTGAAAACGCATTCATGGGTCGGATCCTGAACAGAGCAAAAAACACCCGACCCAGGCAAGAGTGCTTGCCAGAGGCGGTCGGATTGGGTTCATTTTAAACTTCTGAAAGCGCGATGCTACCCTTTTAGGGTGGCGTGGGGCGACGCCCCGGGGAAGGACAGGCTGGGAATGCGGAAGGGCAAAGGCGCGGGCGCGTTCTTCTTCGCTCCTTTCGTGTCGTCAACCATGCGGCCCGAGCCGGGCTGGATCGACTTCAACGGTCATCTGAACATGGCTTATTACAATGTTATGTTCGACCGCGCCGTGGAAGAAGCCTTCCTGCTGCTCGACCTTGGTGCCGATTATGCGGCCGAGCGCGGCGGCACCACCTTTGCGGCCGAATGCCACGTGCTCTATCGGCGTGAAGTGAAGCCGGACATGCCAATGCGCATCACCATTCAGCTCGTCGATTATGACGAGAAGCGGATCCATCTGTACATGGAAATGCGCCATGCCAATGAAGGCTGGCTTGCTGCCACCAGCGAGAACATGTTTCTTCATGTCGATGTGGCAAGCCGAAAGGTCGCGCCCTTCCCCTCAGACATTCTCGAAAACATCGCCACGATGAAACAGGCGCATGCGGCTTTGCCGCGCCCCGATGCACTCGGACGTACCATGGGCATTCCGAAGAAAGCCCATGGCCGTATGGAAGTGCATTAGCCCCGCCACCCAAAGATACCGCGATGAACGGCTTACCCCCGCAGCAGAGAGCCCGATCAATCAGGCATTTAGAAAGACCACAGACCCAGCGGAGCTGATGTCGATATTGAAGAGAGGCACCTGCCCTCTTTCGGCGATTGTGATGTTCTCAATCTGTTGCTGATCATTCAGAGACATAGTCAGATCAAAGATGCTCCGGTCTAAATTGAGAAACCGTATCTGGTTTTGGCCTTCAAAATCTTCGACCCTAAATGATCGCCCGCTTCTCGCGAGCCCATCGCGAAAGTCGAACTGGAAGACGTCATCGCCAGCATCTCCGCTGAGCTGTGTCAGCCCCTGCTGATTACGATCACCGGCTGAAAAGCCGATCAAAAAAAGATCGTTGCCTGCGCCGCCAATCAATCGATCAGATCCACTCAACGACTTTAACGTGTCGTCTCCGCTCTCAGCAAAAAGCAGGTCGTCGCCGATAGCACCATCAAGCACGTCATTGCCCATGCCGCCAAATAAGGTGTCAGTGCCAGTACCACCCCACAAAGTATCATGGCCCGCAAAGGCTCTCACATAATCATTCCCCGCAAAGGCAAAAATCCGACTGGAACCTTCTCCACAAACAATAAAATCGTTGATGGCACTTCCCACAAAAGTACCTGCAGGAGCGAGGCGTATTGTATAATCGAATCCGTCTACCCAAAAATTTTTATTGTTTGATAAAAAAGCCGTCTGGATCAAGGTTCCTGTTGATGGATCAAACTGTTCAGAGACGATTTTAGCCTGCCGTTTTCTGTTATCCCAGCTATTACTCACTTGTAAAAATTCGATCGGAGACAAAAAAGTGACAGGCGAGCGAGAAGAAAAACTATTCAGGTCATCGCGTGGAAGATGCATCATAGATATTTACTCCTGAAATTTTATCATTATTAATTGAACATTCTTTCAAACTACTGCCTTTCAAAGAAAATGATATGAGAATCGCTGAGGCGATATGATCTAAAAATCAACAGCTCAACCTTCGAGGGTATTAAAACAAATATACAACTTTAAGTTCTTTCGCCAAAACTCCGCGCGGCGTCAGTAATCGATTTCATACCGAACAGTACAAACGTGAATCCGACGATCCGATTCACCCATAAGCCATGCGTGAGAAAGAACCGGCGCACCGGCACAAGTCCGGCGCAAAACAGAATGGCAATATAGCCTGCAAATAAACCACCAAGAGAAGCGACAACTAATCCCGGCAAAGTGTGCCAACCAATCTGATCGGCATAGCGCATTGTGATCGCGGTGAAGACGGCTACTGCAACAGGATAAGCTTTCGGATTGGTCAGGCCGAAGACCAGCCCCGCGCGCAGCGGCTTGTGACTGCCAACCGGAGGCGCTCCACCTTCGGCGCGTGAAAACATCGCCTTGCCGCCGAGCCAGATCAGATAGAGGCCGCATAGCACGCCTAACGCCTCGAACAAGGCTGGACCCAACGCGCTGACACCGACGATCGCAGCAATCGCCAGTCCGCCCCAGAGGAGATCTCCCGCCATATGCCCCATGAGGAAATGGCCGCCTAAGCCACGGCCATGACGCGCCGCCAGCGCGAACACGGCGAGGAAGGCTGGCCCCGGCGTGACGGCATAGATGAAGGCAGCCAGCGCCGTTGCGAAGTAAAGCCCCTCGCCCCAAAGCCCACCACCCAAAAGCCCGCCACCCAAAAGCCCGCCACCCATGCCGAATCCCCTGTGGTTGACGCCTCTTCTTACCATTGGCAGGGAAGGAATGAATTGAAACGGAGGGGGGCGAGGCCCATCTTGGCGCGAGATCGAATCGCGTCCACGACCTTTAGGCGAGCCCTTGTCCGACCCTTTCAGCCCCATGCCTGACAATGCCCCGCGCCCCGGTGGCCTCGCTGCCCGCGCCATGGCGTCCGTTCATGGCGGCGCACCCTATCTTGATGGGCTGAACCCTGAGCAGCGCCGCGCCGTCGAAGCAACCGATGGCCCCGTGCTCGTGCTCGCCGGCGCTGGCACAGGGAAGACTCGCGTTTTGACCACGCGCATCGCCCACATAGTTGCCACCGGCCGCGCCTATCCCTCGCAGATCCTCGCCGTCACCTTCACCAACAAGGCCGCGCGTGAAATGAAGGAGCGCATCGCGCTCCTCATCGGCAGCGTGGCCGAAGGCATGCCCTGGCTCGGAACTTTCCACGCCATCGGCACGAAAATTCTACGCCGCCATGCCGAACTGGTGGGCCTCAAGTCTGACTTCACCATTCTCGACACAGACGATCAGCTGCGCCTGATGAAACAGGTGATTGCAGCCGAAGACATCGACGAGAAACGCTGGCCCGCACGCGCTCTGGCCTCGTTCATCGACAGTTGGAAGAACCGCGGACTGACACCCGACAAAGTACCAGCGGGCGAAGCCGCCTCTTTCGCCAATGGCCGTGGCGCGAAACTCTATGCCGCTTATCAGGCGCGTCTGAAACAATTGAACGCAGCTGATTTCGGCGATCTTTTGCTCGAAAATCTGCGCTTATTCCGCGAACATCCCGATGTGCTGCAAAGCTGGCAGGAGCGCTTCAAATATATTCTGGTGGACGAGTATCAGGATACCAATACGGCGCAATATTTGTGGCTACGTTTGATTGCGCAAGGCAGACAGAACGTCGCCTGCGTCGGCGATGATGATCAATCGATCTATGGTTGGCGTGGCGCGGAAGTCGACAACATCCTTCGCTTCGAAAAAGACTTTCCCGGCGCCGTCGTCGTGCGGCTTGAGCGCAATTACCGCTCGACCGGACATATTCTGGCGACAGCCTCGCATCTCATCGCGCATAATGAAGGCCGCCTCGGCAAGACGCTCTTCACCGATGATGAAGAAGGCATCAAACCGACTGTTACCGGCGCGTGGGATTCTGAAGAAGAAGCCCGCATAATCGGCGATGAGATCGAAGCCTTGCAGCACAAGGGCCATTCGCTCGCCGAAATCGCCATTCTGGTCCGCATCTCGGCGCAAATGCGTGAGATCGAAGATCGATTTGTAACGCTCGGCCTGCCTTATCGCGTCATTGGCGGCCCGCGCTTTTATGAACGGCTCGAAATTCGCGACGCACTCGCCTATCTGCGCTGCGTCGCCAATCCGGCTGACGATCTCGCATTCGAACGCATCGTCAACACGCCGAAGCGTGGCTTGGGCGATGCAACGTTGGAACTCGTCCATCGCTTCGCGCGTGCGCAATCCGTACCGTTGATGCAGGCCGCACGCCTCCTCACCGAGACCGACGAATTAAAGCCGAAGCCGCGTACCACTTTGCGCGATTTGACTGCCAATTTCATACGCTGGTCGTCGCTCATCGACACGATGCCGCACAGCGAATTGGCCGAGCAGATTTTGGAAGAGTCAGGCTACACCGACCATTGGCAGAAAGAGCGCACGGCGGAAGCCGCAGGACGGCTTGAAAACTTGAAAGAATTCGTCCGTTCGATGGAAGAATTCCCTGATTTGGCCGCCTTCCTTGAACACGTCTCGTTGGTGATGGAAGCGGCCGAGAGCGACACGACCGAGCGCGTCTCGATCATGACGCTGCATGGTGCCAAAGGCCTCGAATTCGAAACGGTTTTTCTCCCGGGTTGGGAAGAAGGATTGTTCCCGAACCAGCGTGCCCTTGATGAGAGCGGCCGCGCAGGATTGGAAGAAGAGCGCCGCCTTGCTTATGTCGGTGTCACGCGCGCGCGCCGCCGCGCCAAGATTTTTTTCGCCACCAATCGGCGTATTCATGGCCTATGGTCATCGACCGTGCCGTCGCGCTTCATCGACGAATTGCCGGAACAGCATGTCGAAGTGACCGAGGCGCCATCGCACTTCAGCGGTTCGGGCGGCAGCCGTTTCGATACGCTGAATCAATTCGCCTCAACCTATCAGACGCCGGGCTGGCAACGCGCGCAACAACGCAAGGGTGCGTCCGATTCAGGGCCGCGCCGCGAACCTTTACTGATTGAAGGCGAGTTGGTCGCGAAGTCCACCGGCACCGAATCCGGCTTCGGAACGGGCGACCGCGTGTTTCACATCAAATTCGGCAATGGATCCGTCGCTGCCGTCGATGGCAACAAGCTGACCATCGATTTCGACAAGGCGGGCCGTAAGATGGTGATCGAAAGCTTCGTGAAGCGGATTTAAACCTGGGGATCATTGCAAAAAGCAATGCAAAGCAGCGAAGCGATCCATCGTTCCGTCTGTGCAAAACCTGTCACCTGAGCATGCACAACCTTCCAAAAAACCCGACCCTAGCCTGTGGACAACCGGTGCAAAACCCCTGAATGAGTCCGGGGACAAGCGGTGCCAAAGTTGGTCGACAATCGGTGCGTATCCCGTGAATGGGTAGCGTAAAACCGAAGCAAAACCGGTGGTCGATCGGTGCAAAAAGAGTGGCAAACCCGTGCAGGACTGGTGCATTTCCTGTTCCTTTCCGGTGGATGCAATGCTAGGTCCCGCTGATGCTTGAAGGACTTCACCCCCGCTCGCCCACCCATGCCCTGCGGCTCGCTCTGCCGGAAAAGGCCGCGCGCCGCGTCGCCGATCTTGTGGTCGAGACATTCGACCCGGCCGAAGCGGCGTCCGCCGCTTTCGAGAACGAAGCAACGGGCCTGTGGGAAGTCGAAGTCTATTTCGCCGAAGAACCCAACCGCGACAACATTCGCGAACTCGTCCGCATCGCTGCGGGCGATGAAGCCGCCAAAGCTGCCGAATTCGACACGCTGGCGGAAAAGGATTGGGTGAAAGCCTCGCTCGAAGGCCTGACAATGGTGGAAGCAGGCCGCTTCCTCGTCCATGGCGGGCATGATCGCGGCCGCGTGCCTCTGAACCGCATCGGGATCGAAATCGAGGCCGCACTCGCTTTCGGCACGGGCCATCATGGCACGACGCGCGGCTGCCTCCTCGCGCTCGATTCCATCCTCAAACAACGCAAGCCCCGTCACGTGCTCGATGTTGGCACCGGGACGGGCGTGCTGGCTATTGCAGCGGCCCGCGCTCTACATGCGCCTGTCGCGCTGGGCGATATCGACCCAGTCTCGGTGGAGGCTGCCGCCAGCAATGCACGGCTCAACAAAGCGGCCGCTTATCTGAAGCCTGTCGTCGCGCGCGGCGTGCAGCACCCCGCGCTCATGTCCGGCAAGCCATACGACCTCATCTTCGCGAATATTCTGGCAAAGCCGCTGCGCCTTCTTGCGCCCTCGATCGCGGGCGTCGCATCGCACGATGCAGCGCTGATCCTCTCGGGCCTGCTGGGCCGCGATGTCGCGGGCGTACTGTCAGCCTATGCGGCGCAGGGTTTCTATCTGCGCCATCGCGGTGATCTCGAAGGCTGGGCGACTTTGGTGCTGACACGCGGCGGCGCGAAACCCCGCCGCGCCTAATCTCACTTCAATGGCAGCGCATCGTCGTTCGCCAACGAGAGATGCGTCAACCCAGCCGCTTCCAAGAGGGTCGGGGCGAAATAGGCCATACGCTCATTGATGACGCGCTGCGCCTTGCGACGGCGGCTTTCGCCTATGGCAGTGGCGAAACGGGCCAAAAGCGACGGCTTGGCTGGGCGTTCTTCGATAGAACCGGCAATGACCGGGAAAGTTAAAGTGCTCACGGTGTCGTTCCTCTTGTGAAGATTGACCCCGGACGTTCCTCAATATTGTTGCGACTAACGTAGCGTGTTTTGTGCACTGCGGTATAGCCTGCGCAACACTTCGCACATGCACAAAACGCAGAGCTTCCTTACGATTTGTTCACCCGGAGCGGGAGCCTCGCCAAAAAGCGGCAAAGCATGGCACAAAGGGGCATCCTGAGAGGTTTCCCTAATGACCCATTCCCCGTTGCAAGCCCGCTTCCAATCCTTTGCCCAGCGTACCAATCCGCAGAATGCTGCCCCCCGATTGGCGGCTCTGCGGCAGGAATTGAAAAAGCGTGGCCTCGACGGCTTCATCATTCCGCGCACCGATCAGCACCAGAACGAGTATGTGCCGAAATCCGAAGAGCGGCTCGCATGGCTTACAGGCTTCACTGGCTCATGGGGCGTGGCGGTTGCGCTCCAAGATGCTGCCGCTCTTTTCGCCGATGGCCGCTATACAACGCAGGCCCGCGAACAGACAGACCCGCAAGCCTTTGCCTGCGAGCATCTGATCGACAACCCGCCCGATGCTTGGCTGGAAAAACATCTCAAGCCCGGTATGCGGCTCGGCTACGATCCGCATTTACACACGCTCGATGGCGTCAAACGCTATGAGGCGGTTTGTGCAAAAACTGGCGCGATCCTCGTGCCGGTTGAAACCAATCCAGTCGATTTCGTCTGGACGGATCGTCCCGCCCCGCCGCTCGCGCCGGTGAAGTTGCATCCGCTCGACAAAGCGGGCGACCGCGCAGAAACGAAAATCGTACGAACGGTCGAAAAGCTCACAGCAGCGGGACTCCATGGCGTATTGATTTCCGATCCGCACAATGTCGCTTGGTTGTTCAACATTCGCGGCGGCGATGTCTCCCATACGCCTCTTCCCCTCGCTTATGCTTATGTGCCGCGTGAGGGTAAGCCGATCATGTTCATGGATGGCCGTAAACTCTCTGATGACGTGCGCACCGCTCTTGCCGCGCAAGCGACGCTGTCTGCGCCCGAAGACATGATCGCAACACTCACGGCACTCGGCAAAGCCGGGCAAAAAATCCGCTTCGACAATGCCACCGCTGCCGTGCGCTGGATCAATCTCTTCCGCGAAGCCGGTGGCCACGTCGATCACGGCATGGATCCCGTCAGTCTGATGAAGGCTGTCAAAAACGAAGCCGAGATCACTGGCTCGCGCAACGCACATCTGCGCGATGGCGCAGCCGTCACGCGTTTTCTCTGTTTCATGGCGCATGAGGCATTGAAAGGCGGCATGACAGAAATCGATGCTGCCATCACACTCGAGAAATTCAGGCTCGAGACAGGTGTGTTGATGGAATTGTCGTTTCCATCGATTTCCGCCGCAGGGCCGAACGCCGCGCTGCCGCATTATCGCGTAACGGAGCAATCGAACCGCCGTATCGAAAGCGGTTTCTATCTCATCGATTCCGGCGGCCAATATGAGGACGGCACCACGGACATCACGCGCACCATCGCTGTTGGCGAGCCTTCAGCCGAGATGAAAGATCGTTTCACGCGCGTCCTGAAAGGCCATATCGCCATCGCCCGCGCTGTGTTTCCAAAAGGCACGTCAGGCGCACAAATCGATGCCTTCGCCCGCCGCCCGCTTTGGGAAGCAGGCCTTGAATTCGACCATGGCACCGGCCACGGCATCGGATCCTATCTTTCGGTGCATGAAGGGCCGCAGCGTATTTCAAAATTGGGCCACACAGCGCTCGAACCGGGCATGATCGTGTCGAACGAACCCGGCTATTACAAGGAAGGCCATTACGGCATTCGCCTTGAAAATCTCGTTCTTGTCGAGAAGCGCCACATTGCTGGGGCCGAGCGCGAGATTTATGGCTTCGAAACGCTAACTTTTGCGCCGTTTGATCGCCATGCCATCGACAAATCTCTTCTAACGAATGACGAGACCGCTTGGCTCGACGCTTATCATCGCGAAGTTCTCGCGAAAATCGGGCCCTTGGTCGATCACGACACGAAGCTTTGGCTAGAGACGGTGACGCAACCGCTTTAACCCGACCATTCATTCAGACGCGCTTTCACCGGCCGACGCGGCGGAACCATTCGTCTTCGTCGATCACTTCGACATTATGCTTGCGTGCATCGGCGAGCTTGGAGCCGGCGCCCGGTCCGGCGACGACGAGGTCAGTCTTTTTCGACACCGATCCCGAGACTTTGGCACCCAACGATTCCGCCATGGCTTTGGCTTCATCGCGCGACATGCGTTCAAGCGCGCCTGTGAACACGATGGTCTTTCCAGCCACGGGGCTGTCCGTTGCAACCGCTTCCGGCGCTTCGGGCGTCACGTCCTGCAAAAGGGCATCAACCACTTCGCGATTATGATCTTCGCCGAAGAAATCCGTGATCGAACCCGCCACCACGGGCCCGATGCCCTCGATTGCCGTCAACTCTTCTTCCGTCGCATCGCGCAATTTTTCGACCGAACGGAAATGCTTTGCGAGAATTTTCGCGTTCGTCTCGCCGACATGGCGAATGCCGAGCGCAAAGATAAAACGGTTGAGTGCAATCGTCCGCCGCGCCGCAATGGCCGCAAAGAGATTACGCGCCGAGGTTTCACCCATGCCCTCACGATCTTTGAGCTTCTTCAAAGACCGCGCATCGCGGGCTTCCAGCGTAAAAATGTCTTGCGGCCGCGCAATCAGCCCATCCCGATAAAAGGCCTCGATCTGCTTTTCGCCCAGTCCCTCAATGTCGAACGCATCGCGTGACACGAAATGCCGCAGACGCTCCATGGCCTGCGCCGGACAGACAAGCCCTCCCGTACAACGGCGAACCGCTTCTAATTCGCCAGTTTTCGGATCGGCCTCCCGCACCGCATGGCTGCCGCAAATCGGGCACAGGGTCGGAAATTGATAGGGCTTGGTGTTGTGCGGACGCTTCTCAGGCACAAAGCCAAGAATTTGCGGGATCACATCGCCCGCGCGCTGCACGATCACCGTATCGCCAATCCGCACTTCCTTGCGCGCGATTTCATCTTCATTATGAAGCGTTGCATTCGATACGACGACGCCGCCAACGGTCACAGGCTCGAGCTTTGCGACCGGCGTCAGCGCACCAGTGCGGCCAACTTGAATGTCGATGTCGAGCAAAGTCGTCGTGGCTTTCTCGGCCGGGAATTTATGCGCGGTCGCCCAACGCGGCGAGCGTGAGATGAAACCGAGCCGCCGGTGCAAAGCGAGATCGTCCACCTTATAGACGACGCCATCGATATCGTAAGGCAGCGATGCACGCTGAACCTCAATGCTGCGATAAACGGCGAGCATCTCCTCAACGCTCTCGCAGCGTTTCATCAATGGATTGGTTGGAAACCCCATACGCTTGAAGGCGGCCACCATGCCCGCTTGCGTCTCGGCAGGCATATCGCCTTCAACTTCGCCCCACGCATAGGCAAAGAAGTGCAGCGGCCGCGATGCCGTCACCTTTGAATCGAGTTGACGCAGAGAGCCCGCCGCCGCATTGCGCGGATTGGCGAAAACCGGCTTGCCCTCCGCCTCCTGCCTTGCGTTGAGCGCGGCGAATTCGCTCTTGTCCATATAGATTTCGCCGCGCACTTCCAGCATGGCAGGTACATCGCCGTTGAGACGATGCGGAATGGCTTTGATCGTGCGCACATTAGCGGTGACGTTTTCGCCTTCCTCGCCATCTCCGCGCGTTGCCGCGACAATGAGTTCGCCGTGCTCATACCGCAGCGAACAGGACAGCCCATCGATTTTCGGCTCGGCAGTAAATGCAATCGGTTTGCCATCCGCCCAATCAAGAAAGCGCCGCACGCGCTCGACGAATTCGCCCGCCTCCTCATCGGTGAAAACGTTGGCCAGCGACAGCATCGGGACGCTATGCTTCACCTTGCCGAATTTTTCGAGCGGCTTGGCCCCCACCTGATGCGACGCGGCAGTCTTCCCTTTTAGTTCAGGGAAGGCGGTTTCTAACGCTTCGAGTTGACGGCGCAACGCGTCGTAATCGGCATCCGAAATGACCGGCGCGTCTTCCTGATGATAGCGGCGATCATGTTCGGCAATCTCATCGGCAAGCTTGCGATATTCCGCATGCACCTCGATCGGCGAAAGCCCCGCTTCCGCCTGCGATTTCCGTCCACGCGCCATCAATGCGCCCCTTCGAGCAATTTCGATGCAGCCGCGCGCGCTTCATCGGTGATTTTTGCGCCCGCCAACATTCGTGCAATTTCCTCGCGGCGGTGCTCATCGGCGATGACATTCACGCGCGTGGCCACGCGTTGGGCGGCGCCTTTCTCTTTCGCAAGATCCTTGGCAATCAAGAAATGGCGCTTGGCGCGTGCCGCGACTTGCGGCGCATGGGTGACAGCAAGCACCTGCACACCATGAGAAAGTCGGGCAAGACGTTGACCGATGGCGTCCGCCACCGCACCGCCAACGCCTGTATCGATTTCGTCGAACACCAAGGTCGGTGCCGAACCGCGATCAGCGAGGCAAACTTTCAACGCCAGCAGAAAACGCGAGAGTTCGCCGCCAGACGCCACTTTAAGCATCGGACCCGGACGCGTGCCCGGATTTGTCTCGACCCAAAATTCGATCCGGTCCTGCCCATCAGCAGCGCGGCTTGCTGGATCGGTTTCGATATTGACCATGAAGCGCGCTCGCTCAAGCTTCAACGGCGGCAATTCCGCCGCCACCGCTTTCTCAAGCGTTTTTGCCACTTTGACCCGCGCCGCACTCAGCGCTTGCGCTTGGGCCTTATAATCGGCCTCAGTCGCTAGGACGGCGGCTTCAAGCTCCGTCATATTGCGCTCGCCTGCATCGAGCTGTTCGAGATCGCCCGCAAACTTATCGCGCAAGGCAGCAAGATCATCCGGCAAAACATTATATTTGCGGGCAGCTGCGCGCAGTGCAAACAAGCGCTCTTCCACGCGCTCCAATTCGCGCGGATCGAAATCGGCATCGCGCTGCGCCTGCTCGAGCGCATCTCGCGCAAGCTCCAAAGCTTGTAGCGTATCTTCCAGCGCCTTCACGCTGGCTGCAACCAATTGCGGCGTTTGGGCTGCGCGCCGCTCAAGCCTGCGCATGGCCGAAGATAAGGCAGGAATGGGGGATGCTTCGCCGGCCACCGCATCATGCGCATCATTAATATCGGCAATGATTTTTTCGGCACCCATCATTAATTGCCGCTTTTCGGCAAGAACCTGCTCTTCGCCCAGCTCGGGTGCGAGCTTGTCGAGTTCGGCAAAAGCGTGGCGCAGATAATCCGCTTCGCGCCGTGCGGTCGCAATCCGCTCCGCCAAGGCGTCGCGCGCGTCGCGTGCATCGCGCCAAGCTGCATGGGCGGCAGTGAGCTTTTTCAATTTCGGCCCATGGCCAGCAAACGCATCGAGCAAAGCGCGGTGCGCGGCAGGATCGGTCAGCGCGCGGTCGTCATGCTGGCCGTGGATTTCAACCAGCGTTGCACCGATCGCGCGCAGCGCTTGCACCGACACGGGTTGGTCGTTGATCAGCGCGCGTGTGCGCCCATCGGCCATTTGCACGCGGCGCAGAATAATGTCGCCATCATCGGGAATATCGTTCTGCTGGAGAAGCGCGTGCGCCGGATGATCTGCTGCCAATTGAAAAACGGCCGTCACCTGCCCTTGCGGCTGCCCGTGCCGGACGAGCGAACCATCGCCCCGTGCGCCGAGCGCCAGAGCGAAGGCATCAAGCAGGATTGATTTGCCAGCACCGGTCTCACCAGTGAGCACGCTGAGCCCGTCCTCGAGGGCAAGGTCGAGGCGGTCGATCAGGACGATATCGCGAATCGAAAGCTGTACGAGCATGGGCTGAATCCTGCCCGACTATAGGTCGCGCGCAAGCCGCTGAAATCAAGCCGAAGACGGACTTAAGCCCCAACGGAATGGGGATGGGCTTGGATTAGCCCATTCCCACCGACTTGAAGGCCTTGGTGATCCAAGAATCGCCGCTCTCCCGTGGCGCGAGCCCGCGCGATTGGAGAAGGCTGAAGGCGTCCTTGTACCAAGGCGAGTCGGGGAAGTTATGTCCGAGTACGGCGGCTGCCGTCTCCGCTTCGCCGATCACGCCCAAAGCCAGATAGGCTTCTGTGAGACGCGCCAGCGCCTCTTCGATCTGATTGGTCTGCTGGAACTGCGCAACCACCACACGGAAGCGGTTGATGGCCGCCGGGTAATTGCGCTTCTTTAGATAATAGCGCCCGACATTCATCTCGCGCCCGGCGAGCTGATCCTTGACCACATTGATCTTGAACTTCGCATCCGCCGCATATTCGGATTGCGGCCAGCGCTGCACCACTTCCTGGAAGGCGAGCAGCGCTTTCTCCGAGCGCTCCTGATCGCGCGTCGTATCAGGGATCTGGTTGTAATAGGATTGAGCAACGAGATAGGCGGCATAGGCCGCTTCGGGGCTTGCGGGGTGCAGCCCGAGATAGCGTTTTCCGGCGGCAATTGCGTCGTCGTAATTGCGCGCCTCGAAATTGGCATAGGTCTGCATCAACAATGCGCGTTGCGACCAAACGGAAAAGGGATAGGCCTTGTCGAGTTCGCCAAAGCGTTTGGCAGCACCCTCGAATTCCTTCTTGTCGATAAAAGCGAGGCCTTCATTGTAAAGCTGCTCGGCCGGGATCGTCGGCTTGACCTCGGGCTTATAGACCTCAGGCTTATCAAACGGGTTGAGGCTGGAGATCGTGTCGCACGCAGCGAGCGGCAACATGGCAAGGACCAAAAGTCCGGCGCGGAAAGGCCTCGTCGAAAAAAGGTCGGCGCGCATCAATCCTTGATCCTCCGGTCGGAACGCGGCCTTAGCGGCCTACAGAAAGCCCTCATACTCGATTAGAGGACATAATTCCATAGAGGCCGGGGGATTGCGGCGCGGTGAAGGCAGCGATCAATCGTTTTGGGCTGCGTAGGCGGCCGCCCGGACGCCAATCTCGGCGTGGCCCGTCTCGCGGCGACCTTCTTCAACGAAGGTGTAGGCCGAGCGATCGGCAAAGAGCGCCTCAAGGATCGAGAAGTTGAGCCGATGGCCGCCCATATAAGAGCGATAGAGGCCAAGGATCGGCGCTCCAGCCAACGAAAGGTCGCCCACCGCATCAAGCGTCTTGTGACGGGAGAACTCATCGGGCCAGCGCGTCCCTTCCGGATTGACGACAGCGTCGTCGCCCAGCGCCACGGTATTGTCGAGCGAGGCGCCTAGCGCAAAACCGGCCTTCCAGAGCTTTTCGACATCGCACATGAAGCCAAAAGTCCTGGCGCGAGCCAATTCCTTGCGGAAGGACTGCGGATCGAGATTGATGGCAGTCTTCTGGCGGCCAATCGCCTTCGTATCGAAATCGATCTCGACTTCGAGGCGGAAGCCGCGGGCATGCGGATGCAGTTCCGCCCAAGCACGACCTTGCTGCACGCGCACCGTCTTCAGAACGCGGAGATAACGGCGTGCGGCCGATTGGCGGCGAATGCCGGCACGGTCAATAGCATCGACGAAGGGCGCAGCGCTGCCATCCATGATCGGCACTTCAGGCCCGTCAATTTCAATCAGAGCATTGTCGATCCCCAATCCGGCGAGCGCGGCGAGCAAATGCTCGATCGTGGACACCGAACCGGTGGAGACATCGCCAACAATGGTGCAGAGCTCCGTCGCGCTGACGAGCGTATGGCGCGCCGCAATCAGGCGGTCGACGCCGCTGGGCAAACCGGTGCGCAGAAAAACAATACCAGAATTTGCTTCCGCCGGGTGCAAGATCACCGAAGCAGGCTTGCCTGAATGAACGCCGATGCCTGTGACTTCGACGCGCTGGGCAAGCGTGGTTTGGCTGGTGAAGGCCATGCGATCCGTCCTCTTATCCGCCGCCCGGAGGTCCGCGGCGGAGCCTGGGGTTTAACCCCCGACCGGAACGATTGCGGTATAGTCCCCGCCTGCTCTTCACGAGCCCGCCCCGAATTGAGGCCGGACATTACGCGCGCCGGCCCCTCAGGCCAAATCACGCTTTCTATCGCTTTGTTACAAAGCAACGCTTCTTTGAAACAGTGATTTTGCCAATCTTAACAAATAGTTAAGAAAAAGCCCGGGGTGCAGGACCCCGGGCTTCGTAACTTCCGATAGGTTCGATTGTCAGTTCGACTGGCGGCGCAGGAAGGCCGGGATTTCGAGCTGATCGTCTTCCGTGAGTCGCTGCTGTGGCCGTGGCGCAGGCGCCGCACGCTTGGCAAATTCCTGAGCTGCAGGAGCGGCTTGCGGCATCGGCTGCGCTTGTAGTGCAGGCTGCTGCGGCTGCTGCATACGCACCGGCTGCGGCGCAGGCGCTTCCGGCTCAGCGCGGCGGCCGAAGCCAGCCGCCGTCAGGCGGTCGAGCAACGATGTCCGCTTCTTTTCCACAGGAGCGGCGATCGGCTCGCGCGCCTGTTCGAACTGGCGCTGCGCGACCGGCGGGAAGTCGGCGATGTTCGGCATTTGCGCCGGGCGCATCGGCTGTTCCGGTGCGGGCGGCACGAACTGCCCAGCCTGCATATAGGGCGCGGGCTCGGGCTGATGCGCCACGGGCTGCGGAACCGGTGCCGTTTCATAGTTCATCTTCGGAGCTGCAGGGCGGACCGTCACATCGCTGCGCATCATCGGCTGCGGGGCCGGCTGATGATGCGGCTGGTGCATGGCCGGTTGCGGCGCAGGCTGTTGGACGGCCACCGGCTCAGGCTGACGCCATTGCGGCTCAATAACAGGGGTCGCAGGAGCGGCCACCGGCGTCACCGGACGGGCGGCTGGCTGCGGAGCCTGCTGCGCGGTGATCGCACGCAGGCGTTCAGCTGTCGCGACGATGCGCTCTTCCGTGCGGCCCGGGTTGAGGCGCGCCATGATGTCTTCGTGATCGATGCCCGTGGCAACGACCGAAACGCGGACAATGCCTTCAAGCGAGTCATCGCGCGTGGCGCCGAAGATCACATTCGCTTCCGGATCAACTTCCTCGCGGATGCGCGTTGCCGCTTCGTCGACTTCATAGAGTGTGAGATCGGCACCGCCGGTGATCGAGATCAGAAGGCCGCGTGCGCCCTTCATGCAGACATCGTCGAGCAGCGGATTGGCAATCGCCGCTTCAGCAGCACGCATCGCACGCTTTTCACCGGTGGCTTCGCCCGTACCCATCATCGCCTTGCCCATTTCGCGCATGACAGCGCGCACGTCGGCGAAGTCGAGATTAATCAGGCCTTCCTTCACCATCAGATCGGTGATGCAAGCGACGCCCGAATAGAGAACCTTATCGGCCATCGCGAACGCGTCTGCGAAGGTCGTCTGTTCATTGGCGATGCGGAAAAGATTCTGGTTCGGGATGATGATGAGCGTGTCGACCGATTTCTGCAGCTCTTCGATACCCTGATCCGCGAGGCGCATGCGGCGGGTACCTTCGAACTGGAACGGCTTGGTGACGACACCAACCGTGAGAATGCCCATGTCGCGTGCAGCGCGCGCAACGACAGGCGCTGCACCGGTGCCGGTGCCGCCGCCCATGCCGGCTGTGACGAACACCATATGAGCACCAGCGAGCTGGTCGCGGATTTCGTCGATTACTTCTTCAGCAGCCGCCTGGCCGATTTCAGGCTGCGAACCCGCGCCGAGACCTTCGGTAACCTGCAGACCCATCTGAATCACGCGATGCGCCTTCGAAGACGTCAGCGCCTGCGCATCCGTATTGCCGACGACGAACTCGCAACCCTGAAGACCAAGCTCGATCATGTTATTGACGGCGTTGCCACCGGCACCGCCGACACCGAACACGGTGATACGGGGTTTCAGCTCGCGGATATCCGGAACTTTGAGATTGATCGTCATTGTACTCGCCTCTCTTTGTGGCACCCGCCGGTACCCGTGTTGTCATTCAGACCCGGCCGCCGCACCGGATCTTTTAACCTTCAGAAACTGTCTCGGAACCACCGACCCATCCGGCTGAAATAGCCGTCCGTGCCTGTGGCCTGCATGAACCCAGCCGAACGCGGCTCGAAATGTTCGAGCGATGCGACCTGCGGATAAACGAGAAGACCGACCGGCGCCGCGAAAGACGGCCCGCGAGCCGCTTCGGGCAGACCCTGCACGCCGAGCGGGCGACCAATGCGCACCTGCTTGGAGAGAATCTGCCGCGTGAGATCGGCCATGCCGGTCAATTGCGCGCCACCGCCCGTCAGAACGATGCGGCGACCCGCCTCCGTGCCAAAACCCGCTGACTTCAACCGGTCGCGCACGAGTTCGAGAATTTCTTCAACGCGCGGCTTCATGATCCGCACAAGATGCGATTTCGGCACATGATTGACCGCATCGCGATCATCTTCATCGACAGACGCAACCGCGATCATCTCGCGCTCGTCCGATGCTGTCGCAATCGTTGAGCCGTAAAGTGTCTTCAGACGTTCCGCATGCGTCAGCGTGGTCGAGAGCCCGCGCGCAATATCCATTGTGATGTGATTGCCGCCGACCGCAACGGCATCGGCATGCACGATCGCACCTTGCGCGAACACGCCAAAGCTCGTCGTACCACCACCGCAATCGACGACGACGACACCCATATCGGCTTCATCATCAACAAGCGCCGACAGGCCCGCTGCATAGGGGCTCGCCACAACGGCTTCGACACCGATATGGCAGCGCTCAACTGCGAGCATGAGATTGCGCACCGCATTCTGATCCGACGTGATCAGATGCATATCCACGCCAAGCTTTTCGCCCACCATGCCATGCGGATCGCGGATACCCTTGATCTGATCGAGCGCATAACCCGTCGGCAGCGAATGCAAAATGGTGCGACCCGGCCGCGCGCCCGTATGGCTCGCCGCTTCAAGCACGCGGCTCATCTCATGTTGGCCGACAGCAGCACCACGCAGCGGGATTTCGGCGTGATAGGATTCCGACGAAAGCCGCCCACCGGTCATGCTCAGAATAAGCGAACGAATCTCGACCTTGGCCATGCGTTCAGCCGCATCGACGGCCAGACGGATCGATTGTTCGGCGGCTTCGAGATCGACGATGGCGCCGCCTTTCAGCCCGCGCGAACGTTGATGACCGATGCCAATAATCTGCGCCTTGTGCGTGCGGCCGCGCAATGTGTCACTTTCCGGCACCGGATCAAGCCGTGCGACGAGACAGACGACCTTGCTTGTCCCCACATCGAGTACCGACAAGATCGCATTCTTGCGCGCCGAGAGCGGCTTCATGCGGGGGGTAAGGCTCGTGCGGCGAAAACTCACGTCGCGTTCCCCTTGCCTTTGGCTTTCGATTTCTGTGCTTCGGCAAGGGCAGCTGCACCCTCTTCCGTCAACCGCAACACGACACGGTCAGACTTGCGCAGATCAACCGAGAGAACGTCCTTGTCGAGCAGAACCCTGTCTTTGATGAGCATGGCAAGACGGGCCATCGCTGCGTCAGCATTGTCTTCCGGCAAGCGAACATCGACGCCATTGTCGAGCTTCAACGTCCAGCGGCGCTGACCGACGAGAATACCGGCGCGAATATGAGGCTTCAGCGAAGGCTGGGCATCGATCATCTTGGCAAAAGCAACGGCACGCTCATTGGCACCCTCGCCGACAACCAACGGCAAACGGACAAAACGATCGTCGCGCAGCGTATCGATGGGCTTGCCATCGGCACTAATAACGAACACCTCGCCATGACGCTGCCAAAGCGCATAGGGCTCACGCTCCACAAGCGTGATCTGTAAACCGTCAGGGAATAATTTGCGGACTGTCGCCTCGCTGACGAGCGGCATGGCAAGGAGCCGCGTGCGAACCGCTTCGGCGTCCACGGCAAACAGCGAGGCATGCTCATCGAGCCCAGCGCTGTGCAAAACTTCGCGCGCAGTGAGCTCATTGAGGCCGGAAATCGTAATGCGATCGAGTCCGAAGCCCGATACGCGCGCAATCGCCACATCGGGCGGGCCGAAGGCATCCACAAGCGCGTCGTAATGACCGCCACGCATGATGCCATAGCCGATGGTGGCAGCGAAAAGACCGAGCGTGAGGAACGTGCCAAGTCCGCGCGGCAAGCGCTGCTCGAGCGGCCTGACCACGAATGCACGGCGCCGCGGGCCCCGCTCACGCGGGCCCGGGTCGAAACCCTTGGCGGTCGAGAAGGCAGCGACATGCGCGCCTGCATGCGATGAACGCAGTACAGTAGGCATGAGCGAACCGCTCATCGATCGCAGGAGGCGTCCTCCACCATCCATTCCACTAGCTCACCAAACGAATAGCCCTCATGGGCCGCGAGTTCGGGCACCAAAGACGTCTCGGTCATGCCGGGCTGTGTGTTGACTTCCAAACAGACGAGCGCACCAGTTCCCTCGGGACGGTCGTCATATCGGAAGTCTGCACGGCTCACCCCGCGGCAGCCGAGGGCCTCATGTGCCATCAGGGTTAGTTTTTGGACCTCTTGGTAAATTTTTGGTTTAATTTCTGTCGCCAAGACGTGGATTGATCCGCCTTTGGCGTATTTTGATTCATAATCGTAGAAGAGACCCGCCGACGGGCGAATTTCGATGATCTCGGTCGGCTTACCCTTGACCACGGCACAGGTTAACTCGCGCCCTGCGATATAGGATTCGACCAGCACCTGATCGCCATGCGGCCAATCAGCCCGCGCCACTTCCTGCGGCGGATGGCTACGATCTTCACGCACAATCACCACCCCGACGGACGAGCCTTCATTGACAGGCTTCACCACATAGGGCGGCGGCAATTGGTGGATTTTGGCAGCTTCGAAGCGCGACACGGTAACGCCCTGCGCCACCGGAATGCCCGCAGCGGCCATCACGGCCTTGGCGCGGTCCTTCTGCATCGCCAAGGCAGAGGCGAGCACGCCCGAATGCGTATAAGGAATCTGGAGCATCTCGAGAATGCCCTGAACGACCCCATCCTCGCCGAAACGGCCATGCAGTGCGTTGAAGCACACATCGGGTTTCAAGGCGGAGAGAACGGCTGAGACATCACGGCCAACATCGACGCGGGTGACTCTGAAACCACGCTCATCGAGTGCACGGGCGCAGGCTTCGCCGGAATTCAGCGACACTTCGCGTTCGGCGGAGAGTCCACCGAATAAAACCGCGACGTGTTTTGCCATATTCCACCCCCAGCGCGACGGATTCTTAACGGGCTCTTTCGGCGCGTTTGCGAATCACTTCACTAGAGGTCGCTGATTTGCCCCCCTTATGGCAAGCCCACTCTTCGAATTTCCCATTCGAGCATGACGCCTGTTGCATCGAAGACTCGTTTACGGACCTCTTCGCCAAGCGCCTCGATCTCGGCAGCGCGCGCACCGGGCGATGCGATCAGAAAATTGCAATGTAGCTCCGAGACCTGTGCGCCGCCCAAAATGAGTCCGCGGCACCCCGCTTTGTCGATCAATTCCCACGCTTTCGCGCCCGGTGGATTCTTGAAAGTGGAGCCGCCCGTGCGCGTATTGACGGGCTGGGTGGTCGCACGCGCTTCAGTGATCGCATTCATCTCAGCAAGAATTGACTCTGCGTCACCGGGACGGCCTTCGAACAAAGCCTCCGTGAAGATGATCTCATCGGCTACGCCGCAATGGCGGTAGCCAAAATCCATCGCCGCCAAATCAAATTCATGAGTCTTTCCAAGGCGATCAACTCCACGCGCAGCGACGAAGATCTGCGCCACGTCGCCACCGTAAGCGCCGCCATTCATGCGCAGCGCCCCACCGATCGTGCCCGGAATGCCGCGCAGAAAAGAAAACCCCGCCAACCCTCTTTCGGCTGCAAAGCGCGCCACTTTGACATCCGCCAAGCCAGCGCCCGTGCGAATACGGGTCGTGCCTTCCGCCGTTAACTTTTGAAAGCCCTTACCGAGCCGAATAGCGAGACCGGGGAAGCCACCATCGCGGACCAGCAGATTGGAGCCGAGCCCCAGAACAAGCGCTTCCCACTCAGAATGAGTCGCGGCGAGCAAAAGCGCGAGGTCTGACTCATCTTGCGGCTCCGCCAAAGCTTCAGCGGCACCGCCACAGCGAAACCAGCTGAATGGCGCCAGCGGCGCATCGGCGATGATCGTGCCGCCATAGCGACCTTCGAGCTGCGCCTTGAGCTGATCGAAGCGCGCGCTCGCCATCAGGCCGCGCCATTCAGTTCGCCCGGCAGCGCATAGGCCCACTGCGTGATGGTGCCAGCACCGAGGCAAACCACATAATCGCCGGGCCGCACCAACCCACGCACGACACCGGCGAGCGCTGCCGGATTATCGAGCGCGACCGCGTTGCGATGACCGTGCGCCTTGATCGCCTGAACGAGATGATCGCGGTCGATACCAGCGATCGGCTGTTCGCCTGCGGCATAGACATCCGCGACGATCACGGCATCGGCATCATTGAAACAAGTTGCGAATTGATCGAATAAGGATTGCAGACGCGTAAAGCGATGCGGCTGGACGACAGCGATGACCTGCCCTGCTGTTGAAGCACGTGCAGCGCGAAGGACGGCAGCAATTTCAACCGGGTGATGGCCATAATCGTCGAAAATAGTGACGCCTTTCCACTCGCCGGTCTTTGTGAAACGGCGCTTCACACCGCCGAAATTCTTCAGTGCTTCGCGAATGAGTTCAGGCTTCATCCCCAAATGATAGGCAACCGCAATGGCCGCCGTAGCATTGAGCGCATTGTGATGGCCCGGCATCGGCAGGACAAGATCGTCCACGCGTGTGATCTGTTGCGTTTTACGATCACGAATTTCAACAGCGAAACGACACACGCCGCCGCGCAAATCCACACCCAATAAACGCACATCCGCCTGCGGATTTTCACCATAGGTGATGACACGGCGATCCTCGATCTTGCCGACAAGATCCTGAACGGTGGGATGATCGAGACACATCACCGCAAAGCCATAGAAGGGCAAATTTTCGACGAAGGCGCGAAAAGCATCCTTGATCGCATCAAACGTATGGAAATGATCGAGATGTTCCGGATCGATATTCGTGACGATCGCGACATCGGCCGGAAGCTTGAGGAATGTGCCATCCGATTCATCGGCCTCGACGACCATCCAATCGCCAGCGCCGAGACGTGCATTGGTGCCATAGGCGTTGATGATGCCACCATTGATCACGGTGGGATCGAAATGACCGGCATCGAGCAAAGTCGCCACGAGCGATGTGGTCGTCGTTTTGCCATGCGTGCCCGCAATCGCGACGCATTGCTTCAACCGCATCAATTCGGCGAGCATCTCGGCCCGGCGAACAACAGGAATGCGACGCTCACGCGCTGCCATCAATTCCGGATTGTCGCGCTTAATTGCCGTGGAAACGACAACGACGGCAGCCTTGCCGACATTCTCGGCCCGATGCCCGACTTCAACATGAATGGCCTTTTCACGCAGCCGCTTCACATTGGCATTGTCGGACGCGTCGGAGCCCTGCACCACATAGCCAAGATTGTGCAGCACCTCGGCGATGCCGGACATGCCGATGCCACCAATGCCGACAAAATGAATCGGGCCGAGTTCGGCAGGAAGTTTCATGGGCGCTTATCCTCAAAACCGATCAATTGCGCGATGGTCCGGGCCAGCCGGTCAGCTGCATCAGGAATCCCGGCGCTTTTGGCGGCGTCTGCAGCGCGGGTCAAGCCCGCCGGATCGTTGAGCGCATCCAAAATCATGCTGCGCAGCTGGGATCCATCGAATTCGCTTTGCTGTATGAGCGTGGCAGCCCCACAGGCCGCAAATTGCGTCGCATTCGCAGCCTGATCGCCATCGAGCGAATGCGGCAGCGGCACAAGCAGAGCGGGGCGACCGATCACGCCGAGTTCGGCCACAGTTGAAGCACCCGATCGGGCTACAACGAGATGCGCCGCCGCCATACGTTGCGGCAAGTCCTTAAAGAAGGGCGCAATGTCTGCTGCAATTCCTGCAGAATCATAGATCGCTTCCACACGGGCCACATCTTCCGGCCGCGCTTGCTGAACAACATAAAGACGCGCGCGCGCTTCCGCAGGCAACAGCGCCAATGCTGCAGGCACAACATCACTCATCACACGCGCCCCCTGACTGCCGCCGAAAACCAGAAGCGAAAATCGGAAGCCGGGTGCAGTGGAAGGATAGGGAATGGCCGCAGCAGCCAGCACGGCAGGCCGCACGGGATTGCCAACATGCAGCATCTTGCTGCGCCATTCCGGCTTCACTCCACGCACAAGCGGAAAACCTGTTGCGATCAGGGTTGCACGGCCTGCAAGCGCGCGATTGGCGCGGCCCATCACACCGTTTTGTTCATGCAAAACGAGTTTAGTGCCGAGAACGGAGGCTGCAGCAGCCGGCGGCAGCGTCGGATAACCGCCAAAACCAACGAGCACAGCAGGCTTGCGACCACGGATCAGTAAAAGCGACTGCGTGAAGCCCTTGGCCAGCTTGAAAGCACTGTGTGCAAGTGCCACAGGCGAACGCGCCCCGAAAGTCGCGGAAGCAACGCCGTGAATTTCTTCAGCCGGAAAATCTTTTGCATAGGCCAAGGCGCGCTCATCGGTAACGAGCCCAATCCGAAAACCCATTGGTTTCAGTGCATGTGCCAAGGCCTCGGCGGGAAACAAATGCCCACCGGTTCCACCGGCGCAGAGAAGCACGAGCGGCGCAGTCAACGGCGCGTTCCTTGAACGATCCGATCATAGAACTCCGCGCGCGAGCGCCGCCGCGTGACCGCGAGCAGAAAGCCCATGCCCAGCGCAAGCGAAATCAACGAAGAACCACCATAGGAAATGAAAGGCAGCGTCATCCCCTTTGCTGGAATGAGGTGCACATTCACTGCCATGTTGATGACCGATTGCAGCCCAAAGAGCATGATGAGGCCCATCGCAGCCAAACGGCAAAATGGCTCTTCATTGCGGCGCGCCAACGTCATCCCGCGTAGCACGACGAAGCTAAACAGAAGCAGAATGACAAGGCAGAGAACGATACCAAACTCTTCCGCCGTCACTGCGAAAATGAAATCGGTATGGCTATCGGGGAGAATACGCTTCACCGTGCCCTCGCCCGGCCCTTTACCGAGCCAGCCACCTTGAGCAAAACTATCAAGCGCATTGTCGACCTGAAATGTATCGCCCGATTGCGGATCGAGGAAGCGATTGATGCGTGCGGTAACGTGCGGCAGGAATTTGTACGCGCCTGCAACAGCCGCCGCAACGCCGCCTATCAGGAAAAGCACCCAGAATAATGATAGACCAGCAACGAAAAGCATTCCTGACCAGACAATCGTAAGCAGCATTGTCTGACCGAAATCAGGCTGCAGTACCAGTGGAACAACCGTACAAACAAGCAGGATGAAGCCGAGGAACGTGCCCGGCATATCGCGCCGTACGGCACCTTCCGAAAAGGCCCAAGCCACAAGAATGACGAAAGCAGGTTTGACAAATTCTGACGGCTGAATGCTAACGCCAGCCAAACTAATCCAACGCTTTGCACCCTTGACTTCAACACCGAACAAGATCGCCGCAACGACAAGCGTCATAGCACCAAGATAGACCAAAAGCGCAGCCCGCCGCACATAACGCGGCGACAGAAAGCTTGCCACCAGCATGACGATAACAGCGGGCACAAGATAAAATATTTGCCGATGGACGAAATGGAATGTCGGAAGGCCAAGGCGCTCGGCTACGGGAGGGCTTCCCGCCATCGCAAGAACGATCCCGGCCATCATCAAGATGCCGATCACTGCCAACAAAATACGATCAACCGTCCACCACCAATCGGAAAAAGGCGAACGTTCGGCGCGAGATACCATGGCCTAGACCTCTGCCATTGCACGAAAACCGGGGAGCCGCTCAACGAGTGCGCGGAAATGCGCACCGCGAAGCTCAAAATTACGATATTGATCGAAGGATGCGCAGGCGGGCGAGAGCAGCACGACAGGCGCTTCAGCACCTGATTCTTGCGCTGCCTCAGCCGCATCTCGAACGGCCGTTTCCAGTTCGCCGCACAAGCGGTGTGGCACAGACCCCAGCGTACGAGCAAAATCTTCGCTAGCTTGCCCAATCAGAAAGGCAGTGTGCACGCGGTCAAACAAGGGCGCAAGCGGCGCGATGCCACCCTCTTTCGGAACGCCCCCGCAGATCCAGAAAATATCACGCGGGATCGCAAGAAGTGCCTTCTCCGTTGCGTCGGCATTCGTTGCCTTGGAGTCATTAATGAAGAGGACAGGGCCGACCCGGCCCACCTGCTCCATGCGATGCGCAAGCCCGGGGAAACTCTTTAGCCCGCGCATGATGGTTGCGTCGTCAACACCCAGAGCCTCGGCAGCTGCAATCGCAGCAGCTGCATTCTGCCCATTATGCGCGCCACGTAATGAACCAATCCCATTAAGATCGAAGGCGCGTGCACCGTTGCGAAGAATAAAACCATCTTCATAGGACAGGCCATGGGGCAGAACGCGCTCGACCGAAATCGTGACAGGCGCTGTCAAACGCTGAGCGATGGCGCAGCACCAATCATCATCAACGCCGATAATGGCATGATCCGCTGTGGCGACGAGCCGCTCCTTCACCGCGGCATAGTTTTCCATCGTGCCATGACGCTCGAGATGATCCGGCGTGATATTGAGGAGAATGCCGACGCTTGGCATGAGCGATGGCGCGAGGTCGATTTGGTAGGACGAACATTCGATGACATGGACACGGCCTGCTGCCGGCGGCGCGAGCGAAAGGATCGCCGTACCGATGTTTCCGCCCATCTGCACATCGAAGCCAGCCACTTTCATCACATGGGCGATGAGCGCGGTCGTGGTCGACTTGCCATTAGTGCCAGTGATCGCAACAAAAGGCGCATCGGGCGCAAGCTTCGCGCGTTCACGGCAGAATAATTCGATGTCACCGATCACTGGGATACGCGCCGCCTGCGTGCGCGTCACCGTCCAATGCGGTTCGGGATGCGTCAGCGGCACGCCCGGAGCCAAAATGAGCGCAGCGAAATGCATGAAATCTTCTTGCGCAAGATCGGCGACTGCCAACCCTTCCGCTAACGCCTTTGCACGCGCAGCCTCATTGTCATCCCAAGTCACGACATCAGCGCCACCCTCTTTCAACGCGCGCGCCGTCGCAAGCCCCGAACCGCCGAGGCCGAAAAGTGCGACGCGCTGTCCTTGAAAAGAGTGAATGGGCGTCATGTCACCGCAGCTTCAGGGTTGAAAGGCCGACAAGAGCAAGGACGACGGCAATGATCCAAAACCGCACGACGACCTGCGGTTCCGACCAGCCGAGTTGCTCGAAATGGTGATGCAAAGGAGCCATGCGAAAGACACGCCGGCCCGTTAGTTTGAAAGATGCGACTTGGATGATGACCGACAAAGCCTCGAGTACAAAAAGACCGCCAACGATGGCGAGCACGATTTCATGCTTGGTTGCAACAGCGACAGCACCGAGCAAGCCGCCCAAAGCAAGCGAACCGGTATCGCCCATGAAAATTTGCGCCGGTGGCGCATTGAACCACAGAAAGCCAATGCCAGCACCGATCAACGCACCGCAGACAACCGCAAGCTCGCCAGTTCCAGGCGTGTAATGGATTTGCAGATAGTTGGAAAAAACCACATTGCCTGCGAGATAGGCGATGAAGCCGAACGTGGCGGCGGCGATCATCACAGGCACAATGGCGAGACCGTCGAGGCCATCGGTCAAATTGACGGAATTACCCGCCGACACGATGACAAAGGCACCGAACACAACAAAGAAAATGCCGAGATCAATGACGATATCTTTGAAGAAAGGCAGCGCGAGGCCAGAGGCAAGCTTGCCGGTCCCCAATTTCATGAGCGCAAAGCAAGCAAGGCCAGCAATTACAAATTCCGCTGCAAGACGCGCCTTGCCGGAAAACCCCTTATGCGATTGCTTGGTGACTTTCAGATAATCGTCATAGAAACCGATGATGCCGAAGCCAAGTGTAACGAAGAGAACGATCCAGACATAAGGATTGGCGGGATTGGCCCATAAAAGCGTCGATACAATGACGCCGGATAAAATCATCAACCCGCCCATTGTGGGCGTGCCCTTTTTCGCAAGGTGACTTTGCGGCCCATCGCTTCGGATCGGTTGGCCCTTGCCCTGCTTAATACGAAGCGCGGCGATGATGCGCGGACCGAAGAAGAACACAAAGAACAACGCGGTGGCTGTCGCGCCGCCCGTACGGAATGTGAGATAACGAAACACATTCAGGAAATTCAGATTGGCGCTGTAATCAGCGAGTAAACTCAACATGTCACGCCTCCCCACCCGTCTGTGGGTTTTCGAATTGATCTTTGATCGCACGCACGATCTGGCTCATGCGGCTACTATTGGAACCCTTAATCATGATAACATCGCCATCCTGGAGCGCGCCGATCACGAGCGGCATCAATGCGGCCGCATCGGGCATCCATGCCCCACGTTGATGTTCAGGCAAGGCATCGAACAAATGCCTCATGCGCGCACCAGCGGCGTAAACACGATCAATCCCGTGCAGCGCGAGATCGGGTGCGAGATCGCGATGCATGGCGATTTCGTCAGGACCCAGTTCCAGCATATCACCCAATGCAACGATCTTGCGACCCTTCCTGGCCGCGCTGCCGAGCACGGAAAACGCCGCCCGCATAGATGCCGGATTGGCATTATAGCTTTCGTCGATCAGCGTAATGCCACCCAAAACGACACGCTGGCCGCGGCCCGAAGGCGGCGTCACAGAAGCAATATCGTTTGTCGCTTGAGCGACATCGCCACCGAGCGCGGCAATGGCTGCGAGCACGGCGAGCCCGTTCAGCGCCGTATGCTTGCCGGGACTGCCAAAGCGAATGCCAAACTCGGTTCCGCCCATGGCGATCAACGCATCGGAACCAGTCTCATCGAGCTGAATTGAAACAAGCCGTGGATCGGCATCCCTCGCCTCGCCAAAACGCAGAATACGGGCCGCATGATTGCGCATGGCATGCGCGGCCAGCCTGTCAGCGAATGGGGTATCCGCCGGAATGATCGCCGTTCCATGATCTTGCAGCCCGTTGAAGATTTCGCCCTTCGCATCGGCAATGGCTTCGATCGAACCAAGATTTTCGAGATGCACGGGCGCAATGGCCGTAATTACGGCGACATGCGGCCGCACCATCTTCACCAATGGTGTGATTTCGTTGGCATGGTTCATACCGATTTCGAAAACACCGAATTGCGTATCGGCAGGCATGCGCGCCAGAGTCAATGGCACGCCCCAATGATTGTTGTAGGACGCCACAGAGGCATGCGTACGGCCCTGCTGTGATAGCAAAGCCTTCAGCGCTTCCTTGGTGCCGGTTTTTCCAACAGAGCCCGTCACGGCAACAATCCGCGCGCTCACGCGGGCGCGCGCCGAAAGACCAAGCGCGACGAGTGCGCCGAGAACATCGTCCACGCCGTAGAGCGCGCCCTGACCTTCGAATTCCGAAAGCCGTGAACGCAAAACCACAGCGCCTGCAGCGCCCTTGGCGAGCGCAGAACCGACAAAATCATGACCGTCACGCACATCGGTGAGCGCGAAAAAGAGATCGCCTTCTTCAAGCGTCCGCGTGTCGATGGAAATGCCTTTGATGGATGCAAGCGCGCCGGTCACCGTCGCAGCCATGGCCTGAGCAGCATCCTGAGGCGTCCAAAGGGTCACGCGCGCGTCTCCCGTTCCACAAGCGCTGCAGACAAAACTGCCGAATCAGAGAAGGGCAAGGTTTTTCCGTCGATGATCTGTCCCGTTTCATGCCCCTTGCCAGCCACAATCAAAACATCGCCCGGCGCAAGCATGGCAACCCCTGTCTCGATCGCTTCCGTGCGATCCCCGATCTCGCGGGCACCGGGGGCTGTCGCCAAGATGGCGGCGCGGATTGCAGCGGGATCCTCATTCCGCGGATTGTCATCCGTCACTATCACGACATCGGCTTTGCGGGTCGCAATTTCACCCATGATTGGGCGCTTGCCGGCATCGCGATCACCACCGCATCCGAAGACACAGATAAGCCGCCCTGTCGCATAGGGTCGCAACGCATCGAGCGCATGGGCAAGGGCCTCAGGCTTATGCGCATAATCGACCAGAGCGAGCGCGCCATTCAAATGGCCAATGGGCTCAAGGCGGCCCGGCACGCCTTTCAAATGCTCTAACGCTGCAAAAACGCGCGTCTCATCAGTGTCGCACGCTAGCACAAGGCCTGCGGCAACCAGGGCATTTGCCGCTTGAAAATCTCCCGCCAGAGGCAAGCGGATACGATACGATCCCGTTACCGTTTCAAGCGTGAGGACTTGCGTGAAGCCTTCACGTGCGAGCGCCACCAGGCGAATGTCCCGACCGCGCTCGCCGACGCTGAACACAGGATGACCGCTCTGTTGCGCTACGTCCATCGCACGTGCAGACCATGTGTCATCGGCGTAAATAATGGCTGGCGCATTTTGCGGCAGAAGATTGCGAAAGAGCCGCATCTTCGCGTCGAAGTAATCGTCCATTGACGCGTGATAATCGAGATGATCGCGTCCGAGATTGGTGAAGGCCGCCGCTCTCAGCCTTACGCCATCGAGCCGGTGCTGATCGAGCCCATGCGATGAAGCTTCCATCACGGCATGATCGATGCCAGCACGCGCCAAATCATCAAGCATGCGATGCAGTGATATGGGATCAGGCGTAGTCAAAGATCCGTAATCGGCTTGTCCGCGTGCGATCACGCCAATCGTACCGAGACTTGCTGCATCGAAACCACAATGTTCGAAAATCTGTCGCGTGAAATCGGCAACCGAGCTTTTGCCACTCGTGCCTGTTACCGCCACCATGGTTTGCGGCTGGCGTGGATAGAAAATAGCGGCGGCGCGGGCCACCGCCTCGCGCGCGTTCGGCACAATGACAAGTGCAATTTGCGTCTGTGCCCATCCGTCTGGCGCTCTTTCCGTGACAATAGCCGACGCACCTTGCGCGATAGCCTTGCCGATAAAAGCATTGCCATCGGTCTTGGCGCCCGCTAGCGCAAAGAAAACGAAGCCGGGCGCAACGGCCCGGCTATCGAGAGCCACTCCGGCGATGGCGCGCGTATCGTTCGTCGCGCCGGGCAGGAGATCGCATAATCTCACGGCTTGCTGCCCCATGCATTCATCTTTGCCATCACGGGGAAAGGTTGTTCGGGCGGATCGAAACGCGGCGGCAGGCCAAGCAGCGGAGCAACGCGCTCGATGACCTTGCCCGTGATTGGACCTGCATTCCAACCCGCAGTCGCAAAGCCATAAGTTTCCGGCAAGGCCTGCGGCTCGTCGACAAGGGTGACGAACAGATAGCGTGGCTTATCGGATGGCACAATTGCCATAAACGTTGTGAACAAACGGTTTTTCGCATAGCGGCCGCCGATCACTTTTTCGGCCGTTCCCGTCTTCCCGCCAACGAAGTAACCGGGGACAGCCGATTTGGCAGCCGAACCCTTTGTGCCGTTAAGCCGCATCACATAACGCAGCGCTTCGCTTGTCTCAGGCTTGATCACGCGCGTTGCCTGAGCGCGCCGGTCGCCATCCTGTTTCAGGAAAGAAGGCGTCATGAGATAACCGCCATTCACAAGCGCACTCACCGCCATCGACGCCTGCAACGGTGCAACCGCGAGACCGTGACCGAAAGCGATAGTCATCGTGTTCAATTCGCCCCACCGGCCTGGCACGATCGGTTCTGCGTTTTCTGGCAGCTCCGTGCGCAAACGGTCAAGCTGACCCATCTTACGCAAAAACGCTTTATGATTTTCGACGCCGACGCCCAGCGCCATTTTGGCGGTGCCAATGTTAGACGAGTGTATGAATACTTCCGGCACTGTCATCACGCGATTTTGAGCATGATAATCGCCAATCTTAAATCGGCCATAACGCAATGCAGACCGTGCGTCGAGCTGCGAATTAATGTTGAACTTGCCGCTATCGAGCGCCATCGCCGTCGTCAGCGCTTTGAACGTCGAGCCCATTTCATAAACGCCCACGGCAAGGCGGTTGATATGGTTCGGATCGAGCGCATCGGCGGGATTGTTCGGGTTAAAATCCGGCAGGGAAGCAAGCGCAACAACCTCACCCGTATTGACGTCGATGATGAGACCAGCCGCAGCTTTCGCTTTGAATTTTTGCATTCCCTTAAACAATTCGTCGCGCAGCGCGTGCTGAACGTTTAAATCGATCGAAAGCGCGATCGGCTTGAGATCGGAGGCTTGGCGCGCAAAGCCAAGGCTGTTGATCTCAGCCAATCCAAGACCATCAATATATTTCTCGATACCGGCAATGCCGATATTGTCGATATTGACCGAACCAAGAATATGCGCAGCTGCAACGCCATTCGGATAAATGCGCTTATGTTCGGGCTGGAAGCCGATGCCCGGCAGGCCAAGACGATGGATTTCCTGCTGTTGTTTCGGCGTGATTTCCCGCTTGATCCAGACAAAGCCGTTCTTCTTGCCTAATTTCTCACGCAAATCGCGCGCGTTGAGTTCCGGCAGAACGGCCGTCAGCAGTTCGGTCGCCTCATCCTTGTCGATGATACGGCGTGGCTCAGCAAAAACCGAAACCGTCTTCACATCGGTTGCCAAAACCACGCCATTGCGATCGACGATATCGGGACGCACAGCAGCAACCGATTCCTGCGTGTGCGCACGCACCGCCTGCCCCTCGTTCGGCTTTAAGCCGAGATAGACAAGACGCGCACCAATCACTGCGTAAATGCTGAAAAAGCAAATGCCAACGAACAGAATGCGCCCGCCGCTCTTGTCAATCCGCATCTTGAAAAGAGACGCAACCGCGCTTCCAAAACGACGGAAGATCCCGGGGCGGGGTTGCCCTTCTTCGGTGAGATCGCTCGGGCCGCTCATGGCTGCTTCTCTTGCGTCTTTTTCGGCTGCGGCTTGACGTCTGGCTTTTTCACGATGGCCGATGTTGTCTCGATAGAGCCAAGCGATTCAATTTTTGCACCGATCGCGTCGCCCTGATCCTTGCGCGCTGGTACGTCCTGCCAGCGCACAATGCGCTGCACGGCAAGCGGCACGAGATCTGTATGGGATTCCGTCAAATTTTGTACACGATCGGGCTTGTTAAGAAACTGCCATTCGGCACGCAGCGTGTTGATCGCGTCCTGCTCGCGCGTGATGCGATTTTTCATTTTTGCGACCTGCTCGGAAAAAAAGATCGTGTCGTATTTCACGCGATAGGCGTACAAGGCAGAACCAATCAACGCAGCAACGGAAACGAGCGTCAGAAAGCGGATCATGATGCGTTTCCTCGTGCAGGAGCGTTGGTACGCTCGGCTACGCGCAATTTTGCAGAGCGTGCCCGCGGATTGTGGCGACATTCATCTTCACCCGCCACCACAGGCTTGCGGCCGATCAGCGCAAACGTCGCAACATCGCGTGTTTCTTCTGGCGCATGGCGAGAGGGCGCAGCCGCGCGGCCTGCACGCTCAGTGAGAAAACGTTTGACGATTCGATCTTCCAGCGAGTGGAAGGTAACAATGGCAAGTCGTCCGCCGGGTGCGAGCAAGGCTTCCGCTGCATCGAGCGCTCGTTCAAGTTCACCAAGCTCGTCATTGACGGCGATACGCAGCGCTTGGAACGTGCGCGTCGCTGGATGGATATCGTCGGGCGCTGAGCGCACGACGCGCGAAACGAGATCGGCAAGCGTTTTCGTGCGGGTGATCGGCGTTTCGCGGCGCGCTGCCACGATGGCGCGTGCAATGGCGCGCGAACGGCGCTCCTCGCCATAAAGATAGATTAGATTTGCGAGTTTCTCTTCCGCCATTTGATTGACAAGATCGGCAGCACTTTCGCCCGCCTGCTCCATCCGCATATCGAGCGGCCCATCGAAGCGGAAGGAAAAACCCCGCTCCGCCTCATCGATCTGCATGGACGACACACCGATATCGAGCGTCACGCCTTGGCATGGCGCAAACCCAAATGCTGCGGCCAATTTGCCCATCGCCGAGAAACGGCCTTCGCACAAGCTGAGCCGTCCTGCAAAATGGTCCACCAACGCATAGCCGCGCGCAATCGCATCAGGATCGCGGTCGATCGCCAACACGCGCACGCCGGGCGCGGCTTCGAGAATAGCTTTGGAATAACCGCCTGCCCCGAATGTTCCGTCGATGTAGCGGCCATCGCGTTTGATCGCGAGCCCATCGACGACATCCCGAAGCAGCACGGGAATGTGGGGGACCGGTCCGCCAGGAGCGGCGCCGGTTGTGCCGTCGCCGCGGCCCCTCCTCATTCCCGCGCTCCTTGGGTGAGACTGGATCGCGCCGGCGCGCCCAGCTCTTTCTTGAGCGCCTTCACCTTCGCCCGCGCATCCGACAAATGCGCCGCGAAACGCTCCGGCTCCCAAATCTGAAACTTGTGTCCGAGACCAACGAAGGTCACGGCGTCGCGAATGCCCGCATGCACTTTCAGCGAATCCGTCAACATCACACGCCCTTCCGGATCCACTTTCAGAACCTCCGAAAGCCCGTAGAGCGCCGTCGAAAAATGATCGCGCTCGTCCGAAAACGGGGCGAGCTGGCCGATCAGCATGTCGATTTCGTTGAGAAGACCATGGCCGCCTGCATCGAGCGCTTGGGCTTCGAGCGAGGGATGCAGATAGAGCCCGTCGAACCCGTCGCGCGCTAGCACAGCCCGGAAAGGCGCAGGGATCGACACCCGCCCCTTCGCGTCGAGCCGGAACCCATAGCTGGAAACAAAACGCTCCATTGCGATCCCACTGCGCGCCAAACCCGGCCGTCCCTGCGGCCCATCCCGCGCGCAGAGATAACCCAAGCTTCGCCATGCCGCGCGATTCACTCGCGCCGCCGAAGCCCGCCATTTGCCTGCCTCTCAGGATGATTTGGGATATCATGGGATACTATGGTCGTCAATGGACGCAACGCGCTGTTAAGCATGTTGCATCAAACAGGAGCGGCCTTAACAAAGGGTTGCAGAATTCAGGCAGGAACAAGGAAAAGCTGGGAAATCGACCCGTTCAGGGTCGCCCGCCTTTTTCGAGTGCAAAGGACATGGGACGATAAGTGCCAGTCGGCCTGTAAGCCGGGTTCTGTAGGGCGCGGGTGACCCCGCGCGTGACGGCCATTCCTCTGGGACGGCCGTTACCGACCGCCTCTAGCAACCAACCCGGACGACCGGACTGGAAACGGTCCTGGGGCTTGCGCCCCTGTCGTCCCTATTCGGTTTTGCTCCCGGTGGGGTTTGCCATGCCGCGTCCGTTGCCGTGCGCGCGGTGCGCTCTTACCGCACCTTTTCACCCTTACCGATGGGCCCGAAGGCCCACCTGGCGGTTCGTTTTCTGTGGCACTGTCCCTAGGGTCGCCCCCGCCGGACGTTATCCGGCACCGTGTTTCCGTGGAGCCCGGACTTTCCTCAACCCCGAAGGGTCGCGGCCGTCCGGCCGACTGGCGGCTCCACCTCTAGGCCTCTCAACCGCGTTGGGCAAGAACGGTGCGGACCTTTGCGCAATAAGCCTTGCCCGCCGGGCCCATTTTCTCAACGCGATGACCGCCCTGATAACGGGCTAGGGTCATGCAAGTGTCGCCATTGGATAGGCGATAAGCGCGCGCGAGATATTTCGCGCCCCAATAAAGATTGGTCTCCGGTCGTGCCAGCGCCGTCGCGTCACCCGTGAACCCGATGCCGCGCGCGGTCGCGAGCTTGATCTGCATGAGGCCGATCGCCCCTGCATTACGGACATTGGGGTTGAAGCGGCTTTCGATGCGAACCACTGCTTCAAGCAGCGCAGGCGACAATTGATGCTCTTGCGCCGCTTTCTCGATCAATGGGAGAACCTTGTTGCGTGCCGCCGCCACAGCCCCAACGCCGGGGGCCAATGAAGCCGTCGTCTCAAGATCTGGTGCGGTTGTGGCAGCACTGGGCACGGCGGGCACACTCTCATCCCGCTGATCATCATATGCCCGCAGAGCGGCCACCGGGCTCGTATCTTCATCGGCATGCGCCACCGGCGCAAAAAAGGCCGCACACAAGAAGGCGAAGAGCGGCAGGCGAAGTTTAATCGAGTTTCTCATTGTTTTGGACCTCATTGGGGCGAGCGGGCCAGCGCTCGACTTTCAAGATTTTCTGAGAACATCCTGAACTTGACCAACCCCCCGCTGGTTCAGAATGCAGAATTGTTCAGTTCACGCCTTTCCGTTTGATCGTATAATGGTGAGCAATACATAATTCTAAATGTGGCAAACGCAAGGCCAAGAAAGTATATCTATCTATTAAATCGTTTTATTCGATATTAATACTTTTTTAAATTATTTATATTCAATCATTAAGTCAAAAATACAATGAATACTTACGGCAAAAGTATTCGCTGCGCCGCAGCAAAGCATCTATTCCCAACAAAATTGCGGATGCGACAACGCCGCGATAGAGTGACAGAATGTTGGTTTGAGGAGTGAGTTCCGATGAAAAAGATTCTTATTCTGGCGGTCGCCGCTCTTGCGCTCGGAGCGTGTACACCGCGCGAGGAACGTGCAGCCACTGGCGCCGGTCTCGGCGGCCTTGGTGGCGCAGTGATCGGCGGCTTGGCTGCAGGAACGCCGCAGGGAGCTCTCGCAGGCGCGGCCATCGGTGCCGTCGGCGGCGCCATCATCGCTGATGTTACCCGTCCCAAGACAACCAAGCGTTGCTGGTGGGATGCCAATGGCAACCAGGTCTGCAAATATTACAAGAACAATTGAGACTGGCAGTCCGCCAGTTCAGGTGATCAGCCGGGCCTTGCGCCCGGCTTTTTCATGAGTCCCAAGCGTTCGAGGCGCTTGACCCGACACAGCCCTGAGCGGCAGATCGCGGCATGACAATCGCCGCCGATTCCTCTCTCGTGACCAAGGTCGTCCCCTCACCCAATCAGGGTGAGCGCAAAGACGCACGCCGCCCAGACATGATCGTCCTGCACTATACCGGCATGAAGGATGGCTTGTCGGCCTTGCAGCAGCTCACCAATCCGCTGGCGCAGGTCTCAAGCCATTATCTTGTTTGGGAAGATGGCCGCATCTTCCAACTCGTGCCGGAAAACGCGCGCGCTTGGCATGCAGGCGCGGGCGCTTGGGGCCGCGACACCGACATCAATTCCTGCTCGATCGGTATCGAGATCGTCAATGGCGGCCATGATTACGGGCTGCCCGATTTCACGTCAGAGCAAATTGACGCCACCATCGCACTCTGCCGCGACATTGCGGCACGCTGGACGATACCGGCGCATCGCATTCTGGCCCATTCCGACACTGCACCTGCGCGCAAGGCCGATCCCGGTGAGAAATTTCCGTGGCACACCTTAGCCGAAGCCGGAATCGGCCATTTCGTACAGCCGGTTCCCTTCACCGAAGGACCTCGCTTCGCGCGCGGTTCCGAAGGCCCCCCAGTGCAAGCCTTGCAGGCCATGCTTGCGCTTTACGGCTATGCGATGCCCGTGACCGGCGTGTTCGACGAAACGACGGAGCAAGTCGTCACCGCCTTCCAACGCCATTTCCGCCCAGCTTGCGTCGATGGCGTGGCCGATCTCGCGACGATCAAAACCCTGCGCGACTTGATCGCGGCTCTACCGGCGGCCGTCTGATCCAAAACCCTTGCAGATAGGCTTCGGGCTTCCCACTTCCTGTAACGTCACAGGAGGACATCATGAACACCAATGCGTCCGGTCACTGGCGCTGGAAGCCCGTCGACATCATCGTCATGGTTGCGGCGTTCATTCTGTTTTGGCCGCTCGGCCTTGTTTTCATCGCTTGGAAACTCTGGAACGATCGGCAGGCCAAACCGACCGATCTTGAAATCGTATTCCGGCAGATTGGCGATCGCGCTTGGCGTCTGGCTGAAGCCGCGTCCGACGAGTTGCGCCGCCTGTTCGGTCAGGCCGGCGTGAGCCGCGAGACTGGCAACGCGGAATTCGATGCCTATGTTCGCCGCCGCGAGGCGGAAATTGCAGCACAGAAGATGGCTCTCGATGAAGAAATTGCTGCGTTTCGCGATTTCCTCAATCGCGACCACGAAGCGGCGCGCGACGCTTATGAGCGCTTTCGCCGCGACCGCGCGAGTTAAGCCGCAGCCTTCGCGTCTGGCTTGACGCCGATCATCCGGCAAATTGCCAGAACAAGGTCGGACTTATTCATCGTGTAGAAATGAAATAGGTCAACGCCCTGCTCCGCCAGTGCGTTGACCTGCTCGGCTGCAACCGCCGCCGCAACAAGCGCGCGTGTTGCCGGATCATCATCGAGCCCCTCGAAGCGGTCCGCTAATTTGGCCGGAAGCGTCGCACCGCAACGCTCAGCAAACTTGGCTGTTTGCTTGTAATTCTGAACAGGAACGATGCCCGGTACGATCGGAATGTCGATGCCGGCTTTGCGCACGCGGTCCATGAAACGCAAATAGAGAACGTTGTCGAAGAAGAATTGTGTGATCGCGCGCGTAGCACCTGCGTCGATCTTCGCTTTCAACACGTCGATGTCGTGATCGAGGCTCGGACTTTCGGGATGCTTTTCCGGATAGGCCGAAACCGAGATTTCAAAATCGCCTTCATTGCGAATGGCGCGGATCAATTCGGCTGTCGATTGAAAACCATCCGGATGCGGGACATAGGCTGTCCCAAGGCCGGTGGCAGGGTCGCCGCGCAACGCGACGATGTGTTTCACACCCGCCTGGCTAAATCCGCGCACGACTTGAATGACGGATTCGCGCGTAGCATCGACACAGGTCAGATGGGCTGCAGGAGTTAGGTCCGTCTCCTGCGCGAGCCGTGCGACGGTGGCATGCGTGCGCTCGCGCGTCGATCCACCTGCACCATAAGTCACGGACACAAAATCGGGCTTAAGCGGTGCAAGCGCATTGATGGCGCGCCAGAGGCTGGCCTCTGCCTCCTCGCTCTTCGGCGGGAAAAACTCGAAGGAAACGCTGGGGCGTTTTGTCATCACGCAATCTCTCGCGATTTGATGGGTAAAACAGTGCGCGGATCGCGCGCCAGGAAAAGCGATACAGTCAGATGGTCGCTGGCATTGGCTTCCGGCGCCAGATCCCGATACGAAACCGGCATAAGTCCAGCCTCGCGGAACCAGCCTTCCATTTGCTGGTGCGAGAAACCGAGGCGCCGATGCGCCTGCTCGCTACGCAGGAATTCATGATGGTGCGGCGCGAAATCGACAACGAGCATCCGCCCACCGGGCTTGAGACGCAGCGCCGCTTCGCGTAGAGCGCGCGCCGGATCATCGAGGAAATGCAGCACCTGATGAAGAATGATTGTATCGAAACCCTGCATCTCGAACGGCAGAGCATAGACATCGCATTGCCTAAGCTCCGCTCGCACGCCTGCCTGCGCCAGTTGCGCGCGCGCAACCGCCAACATCGCGTGACTAGCATCAACACCGACAAGGCGATCGGTGCGATCGGCTAAAACCTGCAACATGCGGCCAGTGCCAGTACCAAGATCGAGAAGCGCACCGCACGTTTGATCGCTAAGGGCGGCGCACACAGCGGCCTCGACCTCACCATCCGCGACATGAAGGGAGCGGATGCGATCCCACTCGGCTGCATGACGCGCGAAATACGATTGCGCCGCTTCCGCTCTGGCGGCTCGCACCGCGTCGAGCCGTTGGCGGTCGGCCATCAATGTCGCATCCGTCGGATCGAGCGTTGCGATGAGAGCGCGCGCCAAAGCCCCGCCCTCACCTTCAGAGGCCAATGCGAAAAACGCCCACGCCCCCTCACGATGGCGGACCAGAAGCCCGGCCTCGACCATCAATTTGAGATGGCGCGAAATGCGCGGTTGCGACTGCCCGAGAATGTCGGTCAGATCGGAGACGGAAAGTTCGCCAGTGGCCAGCAATGCCAATAGGCGCAGACGCGTATCCTCGCCTGCCGCCCTTAAGGCCGCCACCATCGGCTCCAATCCCATCGACGCCGTCACGCTTGCACTCCGCTTAATGATATAAAGATATCTTTATATCGATTGAACGATGTGTCAAGACGCCTTAGCGGAAGGGCGGCTCGTCGAAACTCCGTAGCTTACGGGAATGGAGCGACAGACGGTTCTCGCGGAGCAGATCGAGGGCCGCCAATCCGATCTCAAGATGCTGGCTCACCGCGCTTTGGTAGAATGCATTCGCGGCCCCGGGCAGCTTGATTTCACCGTGCAGCGGCTTGTCCGATACGCAGAGCAACGTTCCATAAGGCACGCGGAAACGGAAACCTTGCGCGGCAATCGTGCCGCTCTCCATATCGACCGCGATCGCGCGCGACAGATTGATACGACGTCGTTCCTGCGACCAGCGCAATTCCCAGTTCCGATCGTCATAGGTGACGACCGTTCCGGTGCGCAGACGGCGTTTCAACATTTCTTTATCTTCACCCGTCACGCCCTGCGCTGCCACCTGCAACGCCGTTTGGACTTCTGCGAGCGCGGGAATGGGAATGTCGGTCGGCACCAGCGAATCGAGAATGTGATCTTGTCGTAGATAGCCATGCGCCAGAACATAATCGCCGATCTGTTGCGACGGCCTGAGTCCGCCGCAATGCCCCACCATCAACCAGACATGCGGCCGCAGAACGGCGAGGTGATCGGTGATGGTCTTCGCGTTCGACGGGCCCACGCCAATATTGACGAGCGTGGCACCTTGACCATTGGCACGCTTCAAATGATAGGCGGGCATTTGAAACCGCATCCATGGCGCGGCCGCAATGATGGATTCGATCGCATGATCGTCATGACGTGCATCGAGCGTCACACCGCCCGGAAGCGATAATGCGACAGCCTGCCCTGCCCTAATCTCGGCGATGCCACGCCGGATGAATTGATCGACATAACGGTGATAATTGGTTAGCAAAATCCACGGCTGCACATCGCGCCAATCCGTGCCGCAATAATGCACAAGCCGCCTCAGCGAATAATCGACGCGCACGGCATCGAACAAAGCGAGCGGGCGCGGACCATGATCGTGCCACAACCCATCGGCAATTTCGTCGCCGACAACGGAAAGCAGAGGCACAGGAAAGTATCGCGCCAAGTCGCTCGCCGTCGTTTGACCACGAGCTAATTCATCGCCGCTTTCGATGACATAGGGATAGGGAATTTCTTGTCGGCTTCTGCCGACATGGGCCACCGCACCATAATCGCTCATCAAAGGTGTGAGCTGTTCGAGGAGATAAGCGCGAAAGAGATGCGGCTGCGTCACTGTCGTGCCGAATACGCCGGGACCGGAGAATTTCGCAAAAGCACGCCGGTTTGAAGGTGTCGCACCTTCCGGGCGATAGGTTAGCGTCAACCCGGGATAGCAGAATTGATCTCGAAGCGCAGGATCGGGCGGGGTGCCGGTTTCAAGAAATGTTTGGAGCGCTTGGCGGAGCGTGGCAACCGCAGCCTCATAACGCTGCTGCAACGCGTCGACGACATCATGCGGATGGTTCAAGCGGACGGCATCGATCAGAAATGTTTCGTTCATGGGCATAAGGTCCACAGACAAGGCACAATAAAAAAGGGCGCGATGGCCAGCATCGCGCCCATTGTGTTTGCCCAGAATAGGCAGAGGGTGCAACCCCTCGCGCCCGATCGACACTGCCCCTATTGCACCTCGAGATTGACGGCGGCGGTTTTGCCGCGCTCGCTCTTCAATTCAAACTTCACCCGCTGGCCTTCATTCAGATTGCGCAAACCTGCGGCCTCCAGCGCTGTAATATGGACGAAAACATCCCGTCCGCCATTTTCAGGCTGAATGAAACCATAGCCACGATCTGTAGAAAACCACTTCACGGTACCTTCCTGCATCGAACTCCTCCAACGCTCCGAAAACGTCGAAACGTAACCTCAAGGCGCAGACGATTTGTTCCCCTCCGAGTCCAAACGAAAGCGCTCTCCCGTATCGACAGCGGCCATCGTCATAATGGCCGTTAGTACAACTTAAGCGTGTATATTCCCTTACGTCAATTCTATGACGTTGGATTATTTTCGTTTTGGCTAAGTTGATAATGGGAAGCTTTACCTTGACGAAAAAAGGCGGGCCGAAGCCCGCCTCTGTACGTTTCCCACCTTTGCCCGCAAGCCGCGCAACGCCTCAGCGTGTGAATTGCTTGTATTTGATGCGCTTAGGAATGGTTGAATCAATGCCGAGGCGACGCTTCTTGTCTTCCTCGTAATCAGCAAAGTTACCCTCGAACCATTCGACATGGCTGTCGCCCTCGAATGCGAGCATATGGGTCGCGATACGATCGAGGAAGAAGCGATCATGGCTGATGATGACGGCGCAGCCAGCAAAATCTTCGAGCGCTTCTTCGAGCGCGCGCAACGTGTCGACATCAAGATCGTTGGTCGGTTCATCGAGAAGGAGCACATTGGCGCCCGATTTCAACATTTTGGCCAGATGCACGCGGTTCCGCTCGCCGCCCGAGAGCATGCCGACCTTCTTCTGCTGATCGCCGCCCTTGAAGTTGAAAGCGGAGCAATAGGCGCGCGAATTGATTTCCTTCTTGCCGAGATAGAGCACATCATTGCCGCCGGAGATTTCTTCCCAAACGGTCTTCTTGGCGTCGAGCGCGTCGCGCGACTGATCGACATAGCCGAGTTGGACCGACTCCCCGATGGTAATCCCGCCTTCATCAGGCGTGTCTTGACCGGTGATCATGCGGAACAATGTTGTCTTACCGGCGCCGTTCGGGCCGATAACGCCGACGATGCCGCCCGGCGGCAATTTAAACGACAAGCCATCAATCAGAAGCTTTTCGCCATAGCCCTTTTTGAGGCCGTCGAATTCGATGACGTTGTTACCGAGACGCTCGGCGACGGGAATAATGATCTGCGCGGTGCCCGGCGCTTTGTCATTCTGCTTGGCAACCAAATCTTCGTAACGCTGGATACGCGCCTTCGACTTGGCTTGACGGGCTTTAGGACTCGCTGAGATCCATTCGCGTTCGGCTTCAAGAGCACGCTGGCGTGCTTCTTCTTCGCGGCCTTCCTGCTGCAGACGCTTCTGCTTCTGTTCGAGCCAAGACGAATAATTGCCTTCATACGGAATGCCGCGACCGCGATCGAGTTCGAGAATCCATCCCGTGACATTGTCGAGGAAGTAGCGATCATGGGTGACGATCAGAATAGCGCCCGGATAGCTCCGCAAATGGCCTTCAAGCCAATTCACTGTCTCGGCATCGAGATGGTTGGTCGGTTCGTCGAGCAGCAACAGATCGGGCTGCGCCAAAAGGAGTTGGCAGAGCGCGACGCGGCGCTTCTCGCCGCCCGACAATTTCGACACGTCCCAATCGTCTGGCGGGCAGCGCAGCGCGTCCATCGCCTGATCGACTTTTGAGTCGAGATCCCAAAGCCCTTTGGCTTCGATCTCGTCCTGCAATTTCGTCATCTCGTCCGCGGTCTCGTCCGAATAGTTCATCGCGAGTTCATTGTAGCGGTCAAGGATCGCCTTTTGGGCGGCAACGCCTTCCATGACGTTTTCGCGGACATTCTTGGTTGAATCGAGTTGCGGTTCCTGCGGCAGATAGCCGACACGCGCGCCATCCGCGGCCCAGGCCTCGCCGGTCCATTCCTTGTCGGTTCCCGCCATGATCCGCAGCAACGTCGATTTACCGGCGCCGTTGACGCCAAGCACGCCGATCTTGGCACCCGGATAGAAAGAGAGGTGGATGTTATCCAGAACCTTCTTACCGCCCGGATAGGCCTTCGATAGACCCTGCATGTGATAGACATACTGATAGGAGGCCATGGCAGCCCTTCTCCATTGGCAATGCGGCGGAAGCGTTGCTTATCTAGCGACTGCCCCGGGAGCGGACAAGGCGTTTCCGGCATTTCTGCCCAAATGCAGACAAGCTTCGGCCCTGCTCTTGCCCCGAGGCCGTGAGACAAAAAGAATGACGCTCGGCCATGGGAGGGCGATGGAGATGGAAATGCCGGTCTATTCGCTGCGTTTTGCCGTTGGAGCCTTGCTGTTCGCCTGCATCACCGCGCTTGCTGCCTGGCCTGCGCGCGCCCAGACCACCCCCTCGATCATTGTCGAAGGCCGCGGCGAAGCACAGGGCAAGCCCGATCTCGCCACCGTCACGCTCGGGATCCTTACACAAGGCAAAACGTCTGCCGAGGCGATGGAAGCCAATGCGAAGATCGCCGCCACGCTTCTCAGCCAACTCCGCGAACGCGGGGTCGCCGACCGCGACCTCATGACGATTGGGCTGAACCTGACGCCCGATTATGTGCAGGACAAAGATCGCACCGGAGCGCCAAAAATTGCGGGCTACCGGGCCAGCAATCGCCTGTCCGTTCGCCTGCGCGATCTTACCAAGATCGGCGCGGTGCTCGACCTTGCAACGGCGGCCGGCGTCAACGATATCAGCGGCCCGTTATTTGGCGTGGCCGACCTCCAGGCGCTGCAAGATGAAGCTCGGAAGAAAGCGGCCGCCGATGCCCGTCGCGTCGCTGAACTCTATGCTCAAAACCTTGGTGTGAAGCTCGGTGCCATTCGTGAGATCAGCGACAACACCATGCCGCGCGCCCTCCCCGAACCGCGCATGCTACGCGGCGCGCCAGCAGCCCTCGCCGCGGCGCCGCCCATCGAAAGCGGGGAATTGATGGCGCAGGCAAGCGTAACGGTAACGTTCGATATCGTCAGATAAAAGTCGCCGTTCGCATCAGCACGATGCCGGCAACGATGAAGAGCGCTGCCACGATACGTAAAGGCAACGCTTTTTCCTTCAGAACAAAAATCGCGATCAAAGTTGCGAACAAGATCGAGCTTTCGCGCAAGGCAGCGACAAGTGCAATCGGCGCCTCCGTCATCGCCCAAATGACGATCCAATAGGCGACGAACCCCATGGCGCCACCCGCCATGCCAGGAATGAGCACCGGACGCGCCTGCTTCAGCCAATCGACCCCTCGTGTGACAAGCACATAAGTGAGTAACAATCCGCCATCGAGCACGAACATCGCCGCCGCATAGGCGTGCGGATTGCCCGACGCACGCGCGCCCAAGCCGTCCGCAATCGTGTAGAGCGTGATCGTACAGGCCGTAAGAAGCGCAAACAGCAGAGCTCGCCCATCGACAGCTGACGCCCGCGAGAACGCCATCAGAGCGATACCCAAGCCAAGCACCACGATTCCTGCAATCGCCAGCAGCGGCAAAGGATCGCCGACAAAGATGAGCGAGCCGACCAAGGTCATCATCGGCGCGGCGCCGCGCGCGATGGGATAGACAAAGCCCATATCGCCAACGCGGTAGGCTTCGGCCAGAGCAAGCCCATAGAGGAGATGGACGACCCCAGATAAAACGAGCCATCCCCAAGCCTCCCGCGCCGGAAAGCCGCTGAAGAGCAGAACCACAAGGCCCAGCAGGGCGCAGGCCCCGTTGATCAGGACAATGCCTAGGAGAGGCTCCACCCGGAGCTTAACGACAGCGTTCCACCCCGCGTGAAGCGCAGCTGCGGCAAGAACGGCCATAAAGACGGTGAGAGACAAGGGCAGGATCCGGCGGAGATTAAACGGACCGTAACCACCCCATCTGAGGATGCAACCGTCGGGAGCGCTGATCCGGACCCCGATTTGCACCAGGCTACCTTCTTATATTATCACCAACGCAAGGGCCCATAGCTCAATGGTTAGAGCCGACCGCTCATAACGGTCTGGTTCCAGGTTCGAGTCCTGGTGGGCCCACCATTTTTTCAAAGGTACTGAAATCGTTTTTCAAGAGAAGAAAATATTTATGAAGCACACCAAGGTGAAACAATCATTGCGCTTTTTGCGCGCTGCCCTACGTTAAAGCATCGTCGTTTTTTTAATATAGCCCAGCGCCCTCCGGCAAAGGGGTTTTAGGATTGTCCACGCTAGAACATAGAGCGTTTCTTGTCCTCCTAAGCGGTGTAACGCTGGCATTCGGCTGGATTCTTTTACCCTTCTTTGGCGCGCTTTTCTGGGCCTCAATTATCGCGATCGTCTTCGATCCCCTTTACAGACACATCCTCACTAAAATGCCGAGGCGGCCGAGCTTGGCCTGCGCCGTCATGGTCACGCTCATTCTAGTGATCGTAATTTTTCCCATTGTGATCATCGGCCTCTCGCTTGTCCGCGAGGCCTCGGACCTCTATGCGGCGATCCAATCAGGGCAATTGGACTTCGATCGTATTTTCCAGCCAGCCTTTGACGCACTTCCCTCATGGGCCACCGGGCCAACTTCTCGCACTGGCCTCACGGACGTAGCAGCAGTGCGAGAGAAAATCGTTAAAAATCTCACAAGCGCTCTGCAATACGTAGCAACGCAAACCGTCTCGATCGGCCAAGGCACGTTTGCTATCTTCGCAGACGTCGGTGTCATGCTCTACCTGCTATTCTTTCTCCTCCGCGACGGCGAAGATCTCGTAAACCGTGTCAGCAACGTGACCCCGCTTCATCCTGCACAGCGCGCCGCCCTCTTCACGAAATTTACCCTTGTCGTAAGGGCCACGGTGAAAGGTCAAATTCTTGTCGCTATCCTGCAAGGGATGTTAGGTGGATTTGCCTTCTGGATTCTGGGCATCCATTCTCCCATCCTATGGGCCGTTCTGATGGCAGCACTATCCCTTCTGCCTGCAATCGGAGCTGCCTTGGTTTGGTTTCCTGTTGCGATTTACCTGCTGATAACTGGCGCGATATGGCAAGGCTTTCTCTTGATGGCGTTTGGTATCGTTATCATCAGCCTTGTCGATAACATTCTACGCCCCCTCATGATCGGCCAAGCGACCGAAATTCCGGACTATGTGGTACTGATTTCGGCGTTGGGTGGCATTGCTACTTTTGGTATCCACGGCTTCATCATCGGACCAGTCGTCGCTGCAATGTTTATTGGAATCTGGGACATCTATGCGTCGGAAGCCCATCCTATCGTTCCATAAAGCTTGGGTTAACATGTCCCGACATTCGTGGTTGTACGTTTACTAGAATATCACTGTCCGCCAGAAAGAGAGTGAAAGTGTAGCACAATTGAAATCCTCAATGCATTTAGCCGATACATTTTAAATAATAGAAAAACGTACACAGAACCACGCATAGAGTTCGTAATTTCGTTTCATACTATCAGTGGAGGGCACAAAATGATCCATCCAATCCATCGTGAAAGACACTTGATTGAGAGAATTGGCTGGCTACGGGCAGCCGTCTTGGGAGCGAATGACGGCATCATTTCAACATCAAGCCTTGTCATCGGTGTTGCTGCTGCTTCATCATCCTCAAGCGATGCGCTTGTAGCTGGCGTAGCCGGTTTAGTCGCAGGTGCGATGTCGATGGCCGCGGGTGAATATGTTTCTGTCAGTTCGCAAGCCGATACGGAAAACGCCGACCTTGTGCGCGAGCGCACAGAATTATCCACAGCGCCGTCATCCGAATTGGCTGAACTGGCAGGTCTTTATGTGGCACGCGGAGTTGATCCAATTTTAGCTCGAAAAGTTGCAGAGCAGATGACCGCAAAGGATGCATTTGCAGCCCATGCTCGCGATGAATTGGGGCTGACTGAACAGATTGCGGCCCGCCCCATTCAAGCTGCAATGACCTCAGCGCTGACCTTTGCTGTGGGAGCGACGATGCCCCTTGCAATTACGTACCTTACACCTCCAGAGCACGTGTCGCTTTGGGTTTCAGGCGGCTCTCTTCTTCTCCTCGCAATGCTAGGCGCCTTGGGCGCAGCTGTGGGAGGCGCATCCGTCCTGAAACCGACTTTCCGAGTGACGTTTTGGGGTGCAATTGCCATGGCCGCAACGGCAGCAATCGGAGCATTGGTCGGACACGCTGTTTAGACAGGTTTAGATCAGCACAATTATGGCGAGACGTCTGATCTGTTCTCATCAATCTA
>Ga0315899_10000185_pt1 | contig 77890 bp, 64 predicted proteins | sample LakEriMetagenome_2_FD_203518 | JGI IMG/M metagenome (GOLD analysis project Ga0315899, IMG submission 203518) | Freshwater fungal communities from buoy surface, Lake Erie, Ohio, United States - Buoy 4 MA112 | ecosystem: Environmental > Aquatic > Freshwater > Lake | place: USA: Lake Erie, Ohio... | reverse complement strand
GCATTCATGAATATCTTACCGATACCTGCACTCGACGGGGGTCATGTGGTATTCTTACTGTATGAATGGATTACAGGAAAAGAAGCTCCTCAGAAAATTCTAGAGTATGCGCAGTATATCGGCTTTTTCTTGTTGTTAGGTTTGATGATTTACGCGAACGGTAACGATTTGATTCAGTTAATCTTTAAGTAGATTCATCTTGCTCTGTATACCAATACCGATTAGTGAAGCGCGGGTTTTCGCACGCTCCGCGTTGGTTCCTTCAAAGTGTTGGTCAACCGTACGGTGAAATAACAAGAGCCATTCATCAAATAGTTCCTTGGTCAAGTGCATGTGAAGGTGCTTATTGGTTACGTTTTCCATATATCCACCCTCATCTAAAAGTACAAATCGCCAAAATTTCTTCATTTTTGGAAGATGCGCCTCCCAATCTAACGTACTAAAAAAAGGACGAAGGGACTCGGATTTCATGACCTCGGCATAAAAGTCAGTAACAAGTAGATTAATGTCTTCTGGGGTTTTTATATCTTCCTTCATGTTCAAAATTAGAAAAAAGCACGAAGCTCCATCCCCCCGTTGTGCACAACCTTGTTATCGGCAGGCTTTCTTCCCGAATAAACAAGGTTTAATTGTAGGTTTTTCCCAACATTTCGTTGCCAATTAACGGACCAGGTATAGTTAGACCCGGGACGTAAGGCCTCAAGCATTTCAAAAGCAACTGGTGACGACGGGTTTCCGATAAAGGTTAAATTAAGGTATTTGAGTGAACCTTGTATACTGCCTTTTTCTGTTGTATTGTACTTAAATTCAAGGCCTAATTCTTTTGAATTGCTTTTCTCTGCCCCATAAATTGGTTCATTTGCTTTTGAAGATAATTTACCGTCAATAGCCATGCGGTAGTTCGTGGACGGTTGATAAGATAATTCCATTCGGACAAATTGGTATCGTACTTGGTAATTTCTGCCTTGAGTGTAATCTACTGAAGAGGTTTTATTACCTTGTTGTCCTTCGGTTTTTATAGAAAATGAAGGAACAATATTCCATCGAAGCATAAGCTCATTGAACTCAATTGCTTTCGCATCGAATCCTGTTGCGAGTAGTGACTTATTTAGATTTTTATTGATGATATAATGGCCATTGAACTTCGCTGAGGTTCTAAAGAGGTAGAGTGAGTTTCTCACAGAATATGCTGAAGATATAAGCGCATTATCGAGAACGTCTGCGTTTAGAGGATTTAAAAGTTCGGCAACTTCTAAGGTGTTTAGTTTCCTCGTTGAGCGGATTCTAAGTTGGTTTGATACGGATGAAAGCAATTTGAGAATACCCGTTTTTTTATTCCAAATTAATTCGGGACGCCAGAATAAACTTTGATTGTATTCATTTGAATAAGTCTTTTGATAAGCATTGCTTGGCGTGAAAATCCGAATATAATTTGCTTGATCTATGAATGTGGCTGTTTCAAATTCATTTAAATCCTTGACCCCGTCATTGTTGTAATCAACCCATGTATATACACCCTGTCCGGAGTTTACTTCTAAGTAAATAAAACTTCGTCTTTGTTCCAATCCGGAACCCACTTCATAATAGGTGTCAAAGGTGAGGGCCCCTTTTAGAATACGTTTTGATACATTGATGCGTCCCACGATTGATTGGTCTGGCGTAATACTCAGTAAGCTGCTGTCTAAAGGTGTTAGATTCCTTAATCCGATAACGAACCCATAGGCCCCTCCTTTTTTATCTTTAACCTGAACCTCTCCACCGATGGTTGTCCCTCTTGCCGCCACAGTAAATCCCGTGCTGTCCGGTTTCCAATCAAAACGTTCTCGATAGAAAATTCTCAATAGCGTTTTACTGCTGTCTGCATTTTGAAGATAGCCCTGAATGTCGTAAAATGCATAGCTTGAGGAGTTAATACCGAGCACCTGATCTCGAAGATTAAATTCTTGGTCATCTTTAATCCCGATTTTTATCCGATGTATAGTTTGTGAGGCGTCTAAGCGGTGACGTATAAATCGGGTATTCACCATCCCAGTGCTGCTTAAGGCACTCCCGTCCCATATCACAGAAAACCCGTTCTTTTTCACGACGCCGTCTGAATAAATTCGAGTGCCATTGAACGCGTTACCAACGGTAAAGTGCTGCGCTTGAATGCTTAAAAACCCAACCTTATCGTGCTGAATTTTGTGAGATAATTTGCCATTCCATTGAGGTCCCGACAGCTTAGCATTTCTGATGTTCCAATCCCGATCAAACTCTACAGCGCGATAGGGCTCAATAAACGAGAAGTTATTTCCTAAATATTCTGATTCAACGAGTGTTGAATGATTCCAACGATTAAGTTCCACTTTTCCCTGACGTATAATTTTAGTTCGGTTTCCCAATCCCCAGTCGTTTGAGCGGTCTTTGCTTGCAAATAAATTCACTACTTCTTCTGATGCGGAGAATTCGGTTTCTAACACCCATTTTTCACCTAATTTTTGTTGAATCCCTGCCGATATCATGCGCTTTCTTTTAGGTGAATTCACGCGCTGTATGGGCATGTAGGAACCTTGAGGAAGTCCTCCAATAGGGCTTACCCATTTATACACAGGACCAAAGGCCGTGGTTTTATCTAACACATAGTTTCCTTTGTTTATTCCAACCAATAAAAAGGTTGCCCGATAGGTTGCTGAGTCCGGATGGACAGAGAAAACAAGCACAGAGTCATATCCTAAGGTGTCGACTAAGCGATACAAGTTTTGGTTTGGCTGAAAGCCAACAGAATCGATGGTGCCAATAAAGGCATTGCTTAAACTATCTCCAGCTGCGGCAATGAGTTGTTTCGTGTTTTCATTTAAACTTAATTGGAGGGGTTGGTTTTTAAGGTCTTGTTCTTGATAGTAATTTACCCAACTGGTGGTGTTGTTAACGCGGTAACTAAGGTGCTGCTGAATTAACCCGCGCGTATATGCCTGGTCTGCATATTGAAATTCTACCACAATTCGAACATCTTTCGTGATAAGATTTCTAGAGGTAAATACAAGTTCGGCACTGTTATAGTCTATGGTGTAATCAAATTCTTGTCCACGCTGTAAAAGTCGGCCATCAATATATACCCGCTCAGTTCCTGATAACACCACAATGAACGGTTCGTTTTCTGCTCCAATAAGCCGGTATGGGCCTTGATTGTTTTCTACACCCGGGATGATTTGTCGTTGAAACTTACCTTTTGATAATCCAACACTTGACTGTGTTTTTAGTTGTTGATTCGCACTCAAATCAAAGGTGTTGGTCAGTGTCAATCCTTGCCCTCTTTTTTTATAGTTAAGGAAGTATCCATCCGGACGATTAATCCAGAAATCACCTGCCGTCAGTTTGAGCTTATCCGTATATAGCTGAATAAATACCTGGTCGAATTCTTGTAATTTGTTGGTGTTTCCATCGGGTTGAATTGGAATGTTTGCATCGGAAACAGAAGCCAAAATGTGCAGGTCTTCCGATAATTTTCCACTCAGTTCTAGGTTAAGCGTTGAGTTAATTCCAAGACTTTGGCGATTTCCAAAGGTAACTCCTCGAGAAATACTGCCTCGTTTATTAATTTCATTACCTCCAAAAAGATCTTCTATCAATGGGTTTTCCTCTGTGATTGAAAACATCGTGTTTGCCATATTGGGAACCAAGGCAATAGAATCGTAGGATTGATTTTTAGGGGTTAGGTTTAAATTAATTCGCAGGTAATAAACCCGAATAAGACCAGTAATCTTAGGATTAAATACAATGGTTTTATCAATATAATTCACCTCAAAGAGCTCAGTTGAAACCGTATCGTTTTCATGCATGCAATAAACGCTTCCAGGTAAAATCGACAGGGAATCTAATGGCTGGGGTGTTGCTTTTGAAATAAGCTCACGGAATTGATAACTTGATTGCCCGAATAGCGTCCCTCCAAGGAGTAGCAGGATCCATAAGCACCAAGTATTCTTCATTTTCACGAAATTACGCAATGTAAACTAACGGGGTTTGCTAATTTTGATTGTAATTTAATGTAAATGAGATATCTCTTAATTCTTCTCTGTGTTCTTACGCAAACTCTCTACAGTCAAGACACCTTATTAATATGGATTGATGCTGAAGGAATCTACAGCGGTAACCCTTCGTTGTTTGATGAATTTAATGGCCGACAGTTAGACGAATCAACCTGGTTTGGCTATTATCCATGGGGAGGATTGTCCCTGGATGCAAACACCTATACGGACCCCCTTATGTGTGAACAATCGGGCGGGGTATTGAAACTTTCCGTTGACACCGTTAATGAATGGCGGTCGTTTCCGGATTGGATGATCGACCAAAACAAAATCAGTAAAACGCCAAGCTTAATGCAAAACGGGAAGGTGCAGATTAATCGATTAACGGCTGCTGCGTGGAGTAAAAAACAATTTAGGTTTGGATACTTTGAAGCGCGATGCTTTTTGCCAAAAGGCAAAGGATATTGGCCCGCTTTCTGGCTTTACGGTGGAAATCCGAATGAGGAAATTGATATCATGGAAGCAAAGGGCGAGCGAACAAATTCCTATCATGTGGATGTGCATTGCCCCAATCGCTGTGATCGTATAAAACAGTTTGGAATTATCGACAAACCTTTTGGCCATTGGGCAAAGACGAAGCAAAAGATAACTGGAGAATGGGTGACCTTTTCAGGTTTGTGGGCACCTGAAGGGGTATGGTTCTATTTTAATGACCGCCTTGTTGCGCAGCATAAGGCGACGTTCAATACCTCTATGAATTTGATTGCTAATTTTTCCTTGGCCATGGATAAGGGGCCTTTTTCCCCGGGTCCAAATGGAAAGACGGGATTTCCTGCGGAGTATTTGATTGATTATATTCGGGCGTGGGAAATTCCTGAATTAACGAATAATGCGATGGCGTGTAATCGGCTTAACGAAGCGTCCTTTGTGAAGGTGGTGCCATCTGGAGCGCAGGAAGTTAAGTTTGAATTTTCACCCAATATTTCTTCCAAGTGCAGCGTGTTTATTGAAAAAGAAGCACTTGAATCCAATAAGGAGCTTGACTTTATCCCGGTAATACAACTGGATTTAAATGCAACAAGTCAATACATTGATTATACCTTTTGGTCACCAGGAACTTATTATTTGCGTATTGTCAATGGAACAAGAACTAAACAGGTCCCATTTATTATACGCCCTTAGGTTTAGTAAAGGCAACTTCAAAGAGGCTGGACCAAAACTTACCGGTAATGTATGTTTTACCTGTTTTTTGGTTGTGTGCGATACCATTTAAGACTTCTCCATTTCCTTTGCCTTTTTGAACGGCTTCTGTAGCGTCAATGGTTGCTATTACTTTTCCAGTTGATGGTTCAATTACTGCAATTAAGTTGCTCGTCCAAATGTTCGCATAGATAAACCCATCAATGTATTCAAGCTCATTCAGTTTTGTAATGGCGCCCTCATGGGTATATACTTGAATCGTTTTTATTTCTTTAAACGTTTTTGGGTTTCTATAGGTGAGGGTTTCACTTCCGTCAGACATGATTAAGTAGGTGCCATCATAGGTTAGCCCCCAGCCTTCACCGGCATATGTGTATTGTCGAAGCGGCGCAAATGTTTTTTTATCATATACGAAGCAGGTGTTGTTTTGCCAAGTGATTTGAAAGAGCTCATTTCCAACAAGCGTAATTCCCTCGCCAAAGATGGGTGCAGCAGCACTCTTTTTTCTAAGAATTTTACCAGAATTTAGATCCACTTCACCAATTATGGTGGCTCCAATACCGTTAGGGTCTCCGGTTCCTTCAAAGAGTTTGCCTTCAGAAAAAGCCAGTCCCTGGGTAAATGAGGAGTCATTGTGGATATACTGGTTTTTCACAACAAGGGACCAAGAGGCGGGGGTAATGTCAGACAGCACATAGAGAATTCGTTCGTCTTCGCTGATACCCCGATCAGGGTGTTTAGCGCTTATTTTTAATTGATGCGCACCAAGCGTTAAAAGTTCTTTTGGAATAGAAAGGGTCGTTTTCTTGGGTACATTTTTATACGTAATGATCAGGCTATCGTCAAGATATAATGCTACAGAGACCTGACCATATTGAGTTAGAAAGGAGTTGTTAAAGTCCGATCCAAGAACACAGGTTAGGCTACCCTCTGTTTCAAAATATGCCAAGGGGCCAAAATCTTCTTCCGTTGAGGAGGGCGAAAAACTTTTGTACAAAAATACGCCAGTAATCAGCGAAAGGAAGAAAAGGATAAGTAAGTTTTTTTTATTTTTCATGGCATGTAATAATAAAATCACAGTCAATACCCTCATGTGAAGCGCTGCCAATTACTCGGCCATTTCGGATAACGAATAATTGTGGAGATTGATGTTCGGTGTGATACCTTAGGGCGATTTCATTGGATATCGAACGGAAAGCAAGCAAATCTAAGACCCAACAGTCTGCCTCGATACTTGTGCAGGACTTAAGGCGCTTGAGAGCCATAGAGGATATGATACACCGGGTAGAATGTTTGAAAATGAGTTGAGTTGATTTATGGCTTAACTGCTCGATTTGATCAAGTTGGATGGCGGAGTCTAAGTCTTTAAAATCCATCACTTAAAAATGAAATTGTGTGAGGAAACGCACATCATTTTCAGAATACAAGCGCAAATCATTCACGCGATATTTTAATTGGGCAATCCGTTCAACCCCCATACCAAATGCAAATCCACTATATTCTTTTGAATCTATGCCACAAGCATCTAAGACATTCGGGTCTACCATGCCACAACCAAGAATTTCAAGCCAACCGGTGTACTTGCAAACGTTACACCCATCGCCTTGGCACAGCGAACATGAAACATCTACTTCCGCACTTGGCTCCGTAAATGGAAAGTAAGAAGGGCGAAGCCGAATCTTCGCTGAACTTCCAAAAAAGGATTTCGCAAAAAAGTCTATCGTTTGTTTAAGGTCGGCGAAGGATACATTTTTGTCAATGTATAAGCCTTCGATTTGATGAAAAAAGCAATGTGCCCTGGCTGAAATGGCTTCGTTTCGATATACACGTCCCGGTGAAATCGTTCGAATCGGAGGTTTTTGTGTTTCCATCACCCGAACTTGTACTGAGCTGGTATGTGTTCTTAATGATAGGCCATCAATAGATGAATCAATAAAGAACGTATCCTGCATGTCTCGCGCTGGATGATCAGGGGGGAAATTAAGCGCAGAGAAATTGTGCCAATCGTCTTCAATTTCAGGTCCTTCAGACACAGAAAAACCTATGGTTGAAAAAATACTTGTTATCTCATTGCGAACCAGTGTCAGCGGATGTAGGCTCCCTAAAGAGGTGCTGCGCCCGGGCCGGGTTAAATCCAACAGGCTTTTTGGATGTTTCGCTGTATCATTGGATTGTGCTGAAGCTAATACGTTTTCTAACTGTTGTTTGAGCTCGTTTAAGCACTGTCCTATTTCCTTTTTTTCTTCGTTTGGAACCGATTTAAAATCTTGATACAGTGATTTTAACACGCCCTTAGCCCCTAAGTATTTAATTCGAAAAGATTCAGCTTCAGCATTGTCAGTAATAACAATTCCTGAGATTTCGCGTTGAACTTGTTCGATTCTTTCTCGCATAGTGTAACTTTTTAGGGCAGAAGTTGGTTTAAATGTTAGTTAAACAAAATTAGGGTTTTATTTGCAATTGCTTTGTGAATCATTGAATCGAATAAGAAATTGTATTTGAAAATTATCTAAATTTTTGTGTTTCACTAATTTATGTGTTACTTTTGATTGATTGTAAATTGTATGAAAAAACTAATTATTCTCGGAATTACGGCAGCTTTTTTATTAACCGCGAATGGCTGTAAGTCTAAGGACCCCGCAATATTGAAAGTATTTGTTCGGTCGTCTTCTAATCAATTAATTAGTGGAGCAAAGGTGGTTGTTATTGGAGATCAGCAAAGTAACCCACCTACTGGTTCTTTTGTGGATACTACGTTTACCAATACTTCTGGTTTTACTTCTGTTGATATGGATCAGTACTTTAACACCTCAGGACCAGATAATACGACAGGATATTTTGATATAATTGTCAAGCACAATAATAAAACCGCAACAGGTTATACACGATGTCGAGTACATACCACGGCAGTAGAAACTATTTATCTTCCTAATTAATCGCTATATTTATCAAAGAAATGAGAAAGAACACATTGTTATTCACGGCTTTAAGTATTGCTCTAATCGGCTTGAATGCTTGCGTGAAAAAAGAAGACACCATTGCTAAAATTGAAGTTCGTGATGAGAATAATGCATTGGTTGAACAGGCCATGGTTGTGTTGCACGGAACCTCAACATGCAATTGTCCTTCTCAGGTAGTGGTTTATGATACGGCATATACGAACGCCGCGGGGATTGCTACATTTAATTATAACGAAATTTACCAGCTTGGGCAAGCGGGTGTGGCTGTATTAGATATTGAAGCATATAAAGGGAACCGTCAAGGCCAAGGAATTATTAAAATTGAGGCCGAAAAAACCAATGAAGAAACGGTTATTATTCAACCGTAATTAAGCACTGATTTTGAGGGAAGGGTAACCTTCTGCAGCCAATTCTTGAAGAGACAAGGTTTGGGTTTTATATCCGGTTAAATCAATGCTATAATATTTATCGGTTTCATGAATTTCTTCTTGAATTAAGTCGTAGACTGAAACCTCAGTTAGTTGCGTATTTAGCAATCCTACGATTCGGTTTAAGCTGCTGAAACTTAGTTCTACATAACTGTCAATACATAAATTGTTAATGCAGAGTTCTCCAAAGCAAAGAACTTTATTACTAAAGTTGTTAAACTGAATTTTGCGGATATTAATTGTTTTCATCGCTTGTTTTTACAAAGATTCACCCAGCAGAACGTAATCAATTTACGTGATGATAATAATCCGAAATAAACAGTGATTTTTAGCTAAATTTGTGCGATGCCTGAAAACCAACAAATGAGTTTTTTACAACACCTGGATGAGTTAAGGTGGCGTTTGGTGCGGGTTGCAATTGTGGTTATATCTGTGGCCGTTTTTCTTTGGATTTACCAAGAATGGGTAATGAATCATGTGTTTTTAGTATTAAAAGAAAAGGAGTTTATTACCTTTAAACTGCTTTGTTCTTATTTGGGAGTTTGTGTTTCAGATACAACCGTCAAAATGCAGAGCATGACCGTTTCGGGGCAATTTAATTATGCCATGATGATGAGTATCATGGGAGGATTGATTATTACAGCCCCGTATATTTTCTATCAAATATGGTCTTTCATTAAACCAGGTCTAAAAAAAAATGAATTAAGAGCAGCTAAAGGTTTAGTTTTTTACGTGAGTTTGTGTTTTTTCTTAGGGGTCTTATTTGGATATTTTGTTGTTGCGCCACTCACTGTACAGTTTTTCGGGTCCTTTCAGATTAGTCCTGAAATTGAGAATAATTTTACCGTTGGTTCTTACATGGGAACTGTTATATCTACAGTGTTTTATACGGGGATTTTATTTTTACTTCCTATCGTAAGTTATATTTTGACAAAAATAGGATTGATCGGACCAGAATTTTTAAAAAAATATAGGAGACATGCCATTGTGGTTATTTTAATCATTTCTGCAGTGATCACCCCTCCAGATATGCTGTCTCAAATCATTGTTTCGATACCTATTATTGTCCTTTATGAAATAGGTATCGTGGTTTCAACGCGAACAATTAAAAATAAGACGCCGATTGAATAAGCTTATTTTTACTGTATTGATGATTGCCTTTGGTTTGGGAGTCCTCAGTGCCCAAAAAACCTCCGTATTTGGTGTCGTTACTGAACAGGCAACAAAATCCCCGATCCCGTTTGTTAAAGTCAGCTTCTATGGGAGCAAAATCTCTACCCTTACAGACAGCATTGGTAGATACAAACTCGAAACATATTATCCAGTTGATTCCCTACAGATATATAGTTTAGGGTATAAGGTCGTACGAATTAAGCTGAAGCAAGATGTTCAACAAGAGGTTAATGTAGCGCTTCGGCCCGTATCAAGGGAGGTTAATGAAATTGTTGTTTTACCTCCGGATGAATTCCCATCTACTAAATTGCACAAAAAAATTATTGCCCATAAACCTGTAAATAACAAAGAAAAACTTCAAGCCTATCAATATGAAGCGTATAATAAGTTTCAAGTGGACATTAACAATATCGGTTCAGAGTTTTCTGCCTTAGGTCCTGTAAAACGATTAAATGTTGTCCTCGATTATTTGGATACTTCTACGAATCAAACATTGGTATTACCCGCCGTTTTGGCCGAATCCGTGTCCGATTTTTATTTTGCGAACCGCCCGAAACGAAAACGAGAAGTTGTTAAAGCATCTCGAATTACTGGTGTTCAAAATCTTCAGGCAGCACAGTTTCTCGGAGACATGTACCTAGATATTAATATCTATGAGAATGTAATCGACTTATTCGGTAAATCTTTTATTAGTCCACTTGCAAATTATGCGCGTTCCATGTATCGGTTTTATCTTGATGATTCGACATACATCGGGAATAAATTCTGTTATAAATTAAGATTTGAACCGAAAAACACAAGTAACTTGACGTTTTACGGTGAAATGTGGGTGCATGATACTACCTACGCAATTCAGTCAATTAAAGCAAACATATCGGAAGGCGCGAATTTAAATTATATTCAAGATTTATATGTTGAACAAGAATTCGAACAGGTAGAACAAGAGGTTTGGATGCTAAAAAAGGAAATTCTTTTGTTGGATATTCGGTTAACAGAGAAGACCAAAATCTATGGTTTTCTTGGAAAAAAAACGAGCAGCCGGAAACGCTTTATCATCAATGAACTGAAACCTGATGATTTTTATAATACATCAACGACGGTTGAATTTCTGGAGAACTCAAAAACCCAAAACATCGATGCGTGGGATTCATTACGTCATGAAACATTGAATAAAACGGAACGTGGAATTTCAGAAATGATTGATACATTAAATAAAACAAAGTATTTCCAGGGCCTTAGAACCTTAACTTATTTTGCGTCGACGGGATATTATCCTTTAGGAAAAATCGAATTAGGAAATGCTACGTCATTAATTAGTAGAAATCCTGTTGAAGATACCCGGCTTTCCTTGGCCATCAGGACGTCCAATGCCTTCTCAAAGCGTTTAGAGCTTGGGGGAAAAATAGGTTATGGCATAGGGGACGATCGGTTTAAATATTCCAGTTTAATCAGGTTTAATATCACCCCTAAGAAACGGGGAATGTTGTCCACCTATTTTTCTTATGATTTGGAGCAAATTGGTCAATCACCAACTGCTGCACAATTAGGAAACACCTTCGCTACGGTATTAAATACAGCACCCTTTGATAAATTAACCTTTGTAAAGAAGATTGGATTTAATTTGGAAAAAGACATTAGAAAAGACTTAATAATCCTAGGGGGATTTGATTGGAAGGATTACACCCCGTTAGGAATTAGTACGTATTTAAGTCCTAATCTCAGTGTTGGTGGTTTTGATACCATAAGAAATTTAACCACGGCCGAAATAATTACTAGAATAAGATGGACGAAAGATGAAGAGTTTTTATCCGGACAATTTGATAGAACGAGTGTTGGGTCATCTTTCCCTATTTTATCCTTACAATGTGTAATTGGCGTGAAGGGTATAGCCGGCAGTATGTACAATTATCAAAAACTAGAGTTTCAGTTAGAACATTATACACAACTTGGTGCACTTGGAAGATTGAGATATGGCTCGAGTATGGGGTGTGTTTTTGGTTCAACGGCGTTTCCATTTTTAAAAGTTCATGAAGGAAATCAATCGTATTGGTTATTACTTACAGCCTATAATAAAATGAATTTTTTAGAATTTATTTCTGATAAATATGCCAGTGCCTTTGTCGAAAATCATTGGGAAGGCCTGTTTTTTAATAAAATTCCGGGGATCAATAAATTAAACTTAAGGTTCGTCTCAACTGCGCGTGTTTTATATGGTACGCTTTCAAGCAGACATGCCGACAATGTAATCATACCGGATTATGTTAAATCGTTTGGTCAGATTCCCTATGTGGAATGTTCAGCGGGATTGGAAAATGTATTCAAAGTGCTACGCGTTGATTTTGTGTGGCGAGCAACTCACAACGTACCAGGAACCAGTCCTTTTGGAGTAAGGGGCCGAATCTCCTTCAATTTTTAGTAATTTCGAACCATGAAACTCTACACAGAACAAATCCGAAAAACTTACCGGAACCGAAGTGTGGTTGACGGCGTTTCGATTGAAGTCAGTCAAGGCGAAATTGTTGGATTACTTGGTCCGAATGGTGCAGGAAAAACCACCTCATTTTACATGATTGTTGGTTTGGTTAGACCGGATGAAGGAAGAGTTTTTTTGGACGGGACGGACATCACAAAATTACCGATGTACAAACGAGCTCAATTAGGCATTGGTTATCTTCCGCAAGAAGTCTCTGTCTTTCGTAAATTAAGCGTGGAAGACAACATTCTCGCAATTTTAGAAATGACCGATTTATCGAAGCCGCAACGAGAAGAAAAATTAGAAAAGTTACTCTCGGAATTTTCTTTAAATCATGTCCGAACAAACCTAGGAAATCGCCTGTCAGGTGGAGAAAAACGCCGAACAGAAATTGCCCGAGCCTTAGCTACCGACCCCAAGTTTGTGCTCTTAGATGAACCGTTTGCAGGGGTAGACCCCATTGCGGTGGAAGATATTCAGTCTATTGTGGCCGATTTGAAAAAACGAAATATCGGAGTGTTGATTACAGATCATAATGTTCAAGAAACCCTTTCCATTACGGATCGTGCGTATTTGTTGTTTGAGGGAAAGATTCTTAAAAGCGGGTCAGCTGAGGATTTGGCAAATGATGAACAGGTTAGGAAAGTTTACCTAGGACAAAACTTCGTTTTGCGTAAGTAATCACCGTAATAAGCGAACCGAACCGGTAAGTTGTTGCCACGCACTTGGGAATTCACAACCCCGATACCTGATGTTATACGTATATGTACCATCTTGAGCAGGCTTACCATTATATGTTCCATCCCAACCCTCTGCTAAGTTATCTGTTTCAAACACGCGTTGCCCCCACCGATTATAGATAATAAATTCCCAGTCATTTATTTCAAACGTTGTTTCTGCTTTAAACACATCATTTTTTCCGTCTTGGTCTGGAATAAATGTATTCGGTATATAAATTGAAAATGGAAACACCATGACGGTTTCTCGTGTTGAATCTTTACAGCCAAACTCATTGGACACTGTGAGTGTCGGATAATCGGTACCCGTATTTTGATATTCATGCGTGAACGATGGTAATTCTGAATAGAACCCCCGATGGTCAAAAATATAGGAGTAAGTCGTTACCCCAATGGATTGATCGGTAAATACAACCTCATTATTACACACATCTATTTGATTCGGGTTCACACTAAATGCTGCGATTGGTGAGGGATTAACAGCAATTAAATCTTGCTGAAGCAAATTGAGGGTATCGATACACCCTTCAAGTGTGGTCATTGTAAGTCCAACATTGTAGTTACCAACTACGGTATACACGTGAAATCCATTCAGGCTGCTGGAAGTTGCCCCATCCCCAAAGTCCCAATTAAAGGTTGCCGGACCATCAGAGGTTGAGGTATTGATAAAGGTCGCCGAAAACGGCACACATTGTAGCCCCGGAATCATGGTAAATCCAATGCTTGGTTCAAAATACACATACACGCTGCCTTGTATCGAATCTATGCAATTATCAAATGCGCCGTATAGTGTTATGGGCTGAACCCCGGCTTGAATAAAGCCTACCGGATAAACATCAACGCTATTTGCGGTTTGCGGAATTCCGTTTGGACCGAAATCCCACCAATAGGATGCGGAAGGGGGACCACTGACGGTTCCATCAAAGGTATATAAGCCGCCGTTGATGCATAGGGAATCTGTATTTGAATAGGATAACACTAGAGGTTCATTTATTGTGATTGTTAGGGTATCTGAATCGCTACAATTCATACCAGAACTTACATCTAAAATAACTTGATAGGTACCCGCGCCTGCATACGTGTAGGTTGGAGCGAGCGTATTACTGGTATCATTCGATAGACCAATTACCCCAAAGTTCCAATGCGTAGTTAATGCATTACTGGAAGTGTTTCCAAATGGAATGGAAAGGCCAAGACAGTTTACGTTTTGTGGAGCCGAGGCTTGTGCTACGGGTACATCAAAAATAAAAATCGAGTCAGTAAATGAGGTGATGCAGTCCCCGTTATCTCCTGTAAGCATGATGGAATGATAACCCGCCGCTCCAAATGTTACATTAGGAACCGTTAATCCATTCGCACTTTGTATGGATGCCGTATTGTCAAGAGTCCACGTGAATGTACCAATCCCCGGAGGAGCACTGCTGTTTCCTATAAAATTAAATTGATTCCCTTCGATACATAAAGAGTCTTCGCTCGACCAAGACACCGAAAATGGATTATTTACGGTAACTGACATATAAGCCGTGTCTGTACATGGCTGCCCAGGATTCACAATAAGTGAAACATTGTAAGTTCCAGGCGAGGGATAAGTAAATCCTGGTTGAGCTTGACTACTTACGTCATTCGTTACTCCAGGCACCCCAAAATTCCAAGCGTAGGAAGCTCCCCCGTAGGAGTTGTTTACAAAGTTCACGGTTAGCCCTTGACAATAAGAAACAAAGGTTGGAAGTTGTTCTTGGGTAGGTAATAACGCTTGTAGGGTAATATTACAATCAAAGACCCTAAATAAGAAGTCTCTTACGGTAGACCCGATTACAATTCCATTTCGTGTTTCTGTTACTTTAACTCCAACTACAAATAAGCCCACATTTTGCGGGGTAACTAACATCATTCCTGTATTCGCATTAATGGTAATTCCTGAGCCCGGACCGAGTGGCGTAGTGGCATTATAGCCTGGATTCCACATCACTGGCGCATACGGTGGCGCTGGAGTTTGAGGAGGTAAAGGCGTTACAGAGCTTGCACCAGCGTACGGAGTAACTAAGGAATAAGTTAATACATCACCATCTGGATCTGTAGCTCCATGATTAAACGTAATAGACTCTGTATTGCAAAGTAATATCGGAGGATAATTTGTAAATCGCGGCGAGCTGTTTTGATACATAGACCCGTTACCTAAGTTACTTCCTGGTACATGTGCGGTCAAGGTAATCCCCGTATCGTCTGGGTTAATTAGGTTCGTTACATTCGGACCTCGGCAACAGCGTTGATAAGAAACATCATACCCAAGGGGTGTAGGGGGAAGGGTAACTACTACGATATATGTAGCTTTTTCAACACAGATTCCTCCAGGCGCAGTGGCACATGGATTATTAAAATTTAAGGGCACCAGCGTACTTCCCGGAAAGGGTACATTTACATTTTGAAACAAGGTTCCGTTCCCATTATAAATCGCTAATTGTAAGGGGTCATCGTAAGCCGCGCCACTGGAGGCACAATCCCGATACAAGGTCAGGTAAAATCGGTATTGATTGTTTCCTAAATAATCGTAGTAAATATCTCCACCTATAATATGGGATGCATTAACCTCAAGGGTTAAAAGCATAAAGACTAAGAAAGGAAGAATCCATTTCATTTTTTGTCAATCAAAGGTAGGGAAAACTATGTGAATTATTCAATAGAAAAGCGATAAGGGCGATTCAAAATGGCGCTAATTTTAGAACCATTAACAATTTTTCCGTTTCCGTCCGAATTGAATTCACAGGGTGGTAAGCTGCGCTGCACACACTGCTTTTCATAATATTCTTTGCGTGTAGGATGGCTTGGATAAACTACGTTAAATATCCCATGAATGTTTTTATCAATAACCTGTGTAATGATTTCTATAATCTCTGCTCGATGTATTAAATTCACGGGTGCACCTCCATTTGGAAGGTTATACTTTCCACTAAAGTGCGATGCCGGATTCCTGTCTTCCCCGATTAATCCCCCAAACCGCAGAATACAATATGGAACTCTAGAATTAATGATCAAGGTTTCAGCCTCTTGTAACAATGGATTGCCCCCAAGCGTAGACGTTTCGGTCACTTCTCCAGACGTTGCTGAATAGACACTTGTTGAGCTAGAAAAAACGATATGAGTGGGGTTCACAGCCTGTATGAGCTCATTAATAACGGAACAATAATTAGGTACTGGAGGTATACAAATAATTAGTGTTTTATTTGTCTCAGAATTAATAATGGATTGTTCTATTTGTGAATAGTCAACCTTAATCAGCGAAATATGTTGTGACTTAAAAAATGCAAATTGTTCATCACTTCGACTGAGTACTGTAACGTGATTATAGCTTTCCTTCAATACCCGTGCGAGTGGACCTCCGAGCCATCCTGCTCCTGCGATTACAATTTCTTTTGACATACAGGGGTATAAACAACGAGAATACAATTCGGTTGCTTAATTCTAATAGATTTTTGGAACATTTAAGATTGCTTGTCGTAATTTTGTAATCTAAATTTGACATTATGTATGACGTGGTAATTATTGGTTCAGGTCCCGGAGGATATGTTGCTGCAATCCGTTGCGCGCAATTAGGGTTGAAAACAGCCATCATTGAAAAGTATAATACCCTTGGAGGCACTTGTTTAAATGTAGGTTGTATTCCTTCCAAAGCCCTATTAGATTCTTCTGAGCATTTTTATAATGCGACACATCATTTTGCCGAGCATGGCATTGAGGTTAAGGAGGTGAAAGCTAATTTTACTCAAATGATTCAGCGCAAGAACGATGTGGTTTCTCAAACCAGCGCCGGAGTTAAGTACTTAATGGATAAAAATAAAATTGAAGTTTTTCACGGTATCGGTTCATTTGTGAACGCAACCACGGTATCGGTAACTTCCCCAGAAGGTGTTAAAGAACTTCAAGCAAAACATGTAATTATTGCCACCGGATCGAAACCCAATTTCTTTCCTAGCATGATTCCAGATAAAAAACGCATTATTACCTCAACCGAAGCGTTATCATTATCAGAAATCCCAAAGAAGTTAATCGTTATTGGAGGTGGTGTAATTGGCTTGGAATTAGGGTCGGTTTATGCGCGACTTGGTTCGGAGGTAGAAGTAATTGAAAATTCTTCCAACTTGTTGGGGATGATGGATGGCTCAATCGGAAAGGAACTCGCAAAAATCCTTAAGAAAGAAGGGTTAAAGTTTCATTTTGACCACCAGGTGCAAGGGGTAAAAAACACCGGAGATAAAACCCTAGTTACTGCCTTGGACAAAAAAGGAAACACCGTTACACTTGAATCTGATTATTGCCTAGTTGCCGTGGGTAGAAAAGCGTATACAGACGGCTTAGGCCTTGAAAAACTTGGAATTACGCCGAATAATAGAGGACAAATTGAGGTTAATGAACGTCTTCAAACGATTGTTCCCAATGTTTATGCCATCGGGGATGTGATTAAAGGCATGATGTTAGCCCACAAAGCGGAAGAGGAGGGTGTTTTTATCGCAGAATGCATTGCAGGTCAAAAACCACACATAAACTATAATTTAATACCGGGGATCATTTATACTTGGCCTGAAGTTGCCTCTGTTGGAAAAACAGAAGAAGAATTAAAAGCTGCAGGAATTGAGATAAATGTTGGAAATTTCCCAATTAAAGCACTTGGACGAGCTCGAGCGTCTATGGATACCAGCGGGTTTATTAAAGTCATTTCTGATAAAACCACCGATGAGGTGTTGGGTGTGCATATGATTTCAGCTAGAGCAGCAGATTTGATCATGGAAGCGGCTGTGGCTATGGAGTTTCGAGCATCAGCAGAGGATATTGCTAGAATTTGCCACCCGCACCCTACGTATTCTGAAGCATTAAAAGAAGCGGCTTTAGGCGCTACTGGAAACAGGGCCTTACACGTTTAGTTAGGATTCCCAATAATTCCTTGAACCTCCTCGCTAGAAACACTTGGGGGCATAATATCGGCGTTAATTTTACGCACCACTAATTGTGCAAGTTGCGTGGCTTGTGTTTCTAATTCAAACCCTTGATTTCCTGGGATTGCTGGGATATTTGGTTGATGAATCAGCACCTTTCCAGCGGATAATATGTCATAACCCCAGGTCCCGTCCGCGTTCTGAAAAGTAGCGTAAAGTACTTGTTCTGTCGGTTTTGTTGTCTCAGAATCTTCAGATTTCTGCCCCTTTTTGTCCGGAGAGGTACAATTAACTAAGAGTAGCATTCCAAAAAGGATTAACGTTTTATAAACGAGCGACATACGGTTCTGTTTTGTATCGTTAACTTAATAATATAAGCTCCAATTGGAAGATTTTCCAAGGAAATGCTTTCATGGTTTGATGTTTCACCCCTTAACAGCTCCATTCCTGTCGCGGAATAGATACTATACGCGGTTGGGTGTTCTATTCCATCAATTTTTACCCATGATTCGCTTGGGTTAGGATATAGTGTTAATAATATATCCTCTTCTTGTAACTCAGCGACCCCATTGTAGGTGAAAAAGTCATCTAAATAGGTGCCATTATAACCACCCCCTACGTATACTGAACCATTAATAACCATAGCGATCGCGTTTACCCGGCCTCCTCCGATAAAAATATTTCGTTGTGTCCACGCGTTTTGATAGTAATTATATTGCCAAACATCGTTCAAGTATGCACCGGTTGGGTCTTGTCCGGTTGCAATATAGGCGCTTGGCGACGTACTCCATGCTACGGCTCCTAATCGGGGATTACCGGGCAAGTTGCTTTTCTCTTGCCATTGATTTGTTACGACGTTATAAGACCATAAATCATTCTTGAGCACTCCGGCATCACCTGTTGCAATCCACCCGTACCCATTTAATTCAAATCCAACCGCTTGTCTTCGTGCCTCACCGGGGAAGGTTGCAATCGCTTCCCAGCTATTGTCAATGGGCGAATAGGTGTAAAAATCATTGCAAAGACCTTGCTCATCTTCACCTGTTCCAACATAGGCTATATGATTAATTACAAAAGACGTTGCTCCTCTTCTTGGGGTACCAATAAAATCGGCCTTTTGCGTCCATGTTTGATTGGTTTTATCAAACTCCCAAAGGTCGTTCATAAATGTGCTTCCGAGTCCTTCCCCAAGGCACACATAGCCTTTTCCATTCAGAGAAAATCCGCAGGCCAAATTACGTTCCAACCCACCGCCAGTTAATCCGCCTAAGGAAAGTTCATCGTCCCAATCATTCTGTGGTTTCGAATAGGAGTACATTTTTCTTGTACTTCCATCTACTTTAATTCCGCCTACGGCATATCCTCTATTACCAAGAACAAACGTGGCCATTCCGGCCCGCGGAGCACCTTTTATAGAGTCTCGTACTTCCCAATAATCTTGCCCAAACGAAGTAAAAACTATAAGACAGAAAAGAAATAATCTAACGTTCATTAATTTATTAAAAGGGGTTTAACGGCAATTAAATGTTGGTTTTTATGGTACACCTTAAGGTAATATAACCCCGACGGTAAGGATTCAAATGCATTGGAAGCGGGGACATTATTGGTTGAAAACACGGTTAATCCTAGAAAACTTATACATTCAATGCGGTCAAAGTCATCAGGAAGATTTCGGAGTTGTATGTTGGTTCTACCCGGGTTTGGAAAAATTTGAATTTCTTCGGCAATATTTGGATGCAATCCAACATAGGAGGAGGGATAATAAGCGTATATACTTTCTTTTTTACCAGAATATCCTTTTCCTAATCCCACCACGGCAAATTCATTATTTATACTAAATGCGATGGCGTTTTTTCGTTCTGAGCCACCAAAATATGCTTTTAAGGTCCATTCTTCATTCACGGGATTGAATTCCCATAAATCATCCAGTAAGCCGCCGTCATTCCCTCCACAAACATATCCTTTATCTTGCAGCACGAAGGTTGTTGCGGCACCTCGTACGTTTCCGGGTAGATCAGGCATTTGGTCCCATTGGTTATTTCCAGGATTGTATCGATATAAATCCCGTTTATATACATCTTGTGTAGCTCCAAAACCAACATAAGCGAAGTTTCCAATGGCAAAGGAACTTAACATGTAGCGAATTCCCGTTGGAAAGGATGCCCGTTGAAACCAGGTATCATTGGTTGGCTTATATTCCCATAATTCGCTGGTATAGGTGCTGTTCCCTGTTTTCCCACCGCAAACATAGCCTTTACCTCCCACACTAAAACCGGTGGAGAAATAAACGCCACCGCCTTGGTTTCCGGGAAAAGGGGCAATAGAATCCCATTCATTCATTACAGCATTATATCGCCAAAAGTCTGATAGTATATTTCCATTTGCAGAAACATGGTCGCTCATTCCGGCACCAACATATCCAAATCCATTCAGTTCAAATGCGACAGCATCTCTTCGTGCTGGTCCAGGTATGGCTGCAATTTGAGTCCAAGAATCGGAGCTTGGGTCATACCTCCAAAAATCTGCGCGTACTACTTCTGCCGTATCTGTTCCCGTGCCTACATACCCATATCCATTGATACTAAACGCAACCGCCCGCTCTCGCTTTCCACCAATAAAGTCATTGAGTTTAACCCACACATTCTCCTGACCCAATGCAGGAGAACATGCACATAAAAACACAACAATACCGACGAAGCGCCTACACTTTAGTGAAAACATATTTTAAATTATTTATTAAAATAAAATAGGTCCCTTGAGGTAAGTGGTCAACATCAATTCTCCCGCTTGTTTCACCCCCAAGCACTTTTACTCCTGTATATGAATAGATGCTGTATTCAAGTTGATCATATATGCCATTAATCTTCAGTTCTTTCGAACAAGGATTTGGATAAAGTGAAATATCTATTGGTTTATTATCCGTTGTATTAAGCGTTTGAGAAGGGTCGTATTCCCAAACATCATTCAAATTGATACCATTTGTTCCTAGTCCGATATATCCTTTTTCTGCAATGGAAAACGAGGCAAAGAATCGCCGCGATGATCCTGGTAAATCGGCTTCACGAGTCCACGAATTATTTGCAGGATTAAAGGACCATACTTCTTCTGTAACGGTGGATAAACCACCTACGTATCCAGATGCAATATACCCTATCCCATTGATCGAAAATCCATAACTTCCTCCGGTGCTAAGTCCGGGGTGATTGGCTCTAGCTATCCATAAATCTTGACTGGGTTTATACTCTAACAAGGAATGTCCTACTTTTAAAAACCCACTCGTGCCATTCGAAAAGGTGCAGGACCAATTGCTTGCATTTATTGGGACATTTGCCTTCAAACTCCAGGAATCCGTGTTGGGATTGTACTCAGCAAGCTGATTGGTGTAGATTATATACCCCTTATTCCCTGCACTGAACCCTTGCACGTCACCCGGCGATAATGGACAATTGGCGATTGGAGTCCACTGATTTAATAAGGGGTTAAATGCATAGAATTCATTGGTGAGAGAAGACCCGCCTCCAACATAAACACGGTCATTTAAATTAAAACAAACCGCCCCGTGATTTGCTACAGGAAAGTCTGATTTTTGTGTCCAACTGTCTGTTGCCGGGTTATATTGCCACCAATCCCTAAATGAGATATCCGCGCCTGCTCCATTGACATGTCCTAACCCCATATACCCAAATTGGTATGCGTTTCCACCAATCCCTCGGTGTCTTCCCGTTCCACCAATACTGGTTTTTTTATTCCAAATCCCACCCCAGCAAGTTGAACCCAATGCGTGTGAAAAAACACATAATGATATTAAGATTAAATGTTTCATAGTTTAATAAATCGCTTGGAATGAGCTATGCCATTTATTTGGAAATGTAAGGTGTAGACTCCCGGTTCAAGTTCAGAAACATTTAGTTGGGTTGTTTTACCATAGGAGGTAATCATGGATTGACCTATAAGATTCGTGATTTCAACATGCTCAACTTCTTTGCTTATTGAAAGTACTTCGCTTACAGGATTTGGGTATAAAGTAATCTTGCTTTGTTCTAATATACTCATACCAGCATATGATGATGTGATTTCAAGATGCGCTATCCCGGACTCATTTCCCCAACCTTCAACGACTATGTAAACATACCCAAGATCATTGACGTCAAAACTTAGCATGGAAGAAGGGGCACAGATGTCATGGTCATCATTATATGTAATTACTATACCTTGTGGGTTTAAAACGGTTAAATACGTATCGAAATCAGATCCACAGGTATTTACACTAACCTGTTGCATTGTAGGATTTAGTAGGAGTTTATAAAAAACATCAGGTGAATCATAGACTAGATTTTGATTCCCATAGCAATATGCTAAATCTACCGTATCTTGATACGGTAAAGAAGAAACCTCAATGGCATTAGCAAGATCATCTCCTGCGAATGCACCACAATCAAGCCCATTAATAATGGTTATACCAAAATCCATTACTGAACCCCATTGAAATGTTGCGCAGGGATTTAATGGGAGCGTAGCGGCCTCTTGTTGCGTTACGCGCATTCTAGTTGCTCCATTATGCGCATTGTTGGGAACAGAAACATTAAATAGAACCGGTAAGGCGGGAGGTGTCCCAACCCAAGTTCCAACAATTTCATTTTGGGTAAAGGTCTGACTTTGATCAAAATCAATCCACACCGCACCTGCACCGGCGAAATTCCCTCCGCAGGTCCCAAAATCAACTTGGAGCGAATAACTTGATCCAGCACTTAAGGTGGTTGATTCGTTTAGGTAAACTTCTACACCGATTTGACTTGGACAGCCTATATGGTTTATGCCCCCCGAAACACCTGTAAATATTACAGATTCCACATTAGAATCCACATTAGAAGTCGGTCCACCAAGTGTGCAATATTGTCCGTAAGTATTTATCCCTCCGAATATAACCCAAAGAAATAAGTTCAGTATTCTCATATAAACAAGCCTATATTTATGGTAAATTAACAAAAAATTAATCTAATTACTAGAATTCTAGGTTACCACTTGTAACCTTCTGTGTGTTTGCTTCGTTAACCCTTCCCACAACAGCAAACAGATGCAATTCAAAGCAAAATTTATTAAAGTACTCAAATGGTCATTGGGAATTATTACGGGGCTCGTGATTTTAATATCGTCCCTGCTCTATATTTTTCAAGATAAAATTTGTAACCTCGTTTTAAGCGAGTTAGGAAAAGAATTTCGAGAACCCGTATATTTTTCAACGGTTGATTTAACCTTTTGGAGTACGTTTCCAAACCTTTCGATCAACGTGCATGACGTAAAAGTGCATGATGCGTTCAAAACCAAAGAATCTAAAAAGCTCTTGTTGCAGTCTGACCGAATTCGACTAGTCTTTAACCCGATTGATCTTTGGAGAGAAAATTATCATATTAAAGTAATTGAAATAGGGACAGGTGAGTTGAATGTGCGCACCGCTCAAAATGGAGATGTTAATTACTTAATTTTAAATGCCTCCACGGAAAAAGAGGAATCGAAATATGATGTTAAAATATCTTCTGTCAGCACCAAAGATTTTCAAGTGAATTACCTAAACAGTAAATCCGACCAATATTACACTACGAATTTATCTGACATGTTGTTCTCTGGCGACTTCAATCAAGATGCATTCAAACTAAATGCACGGGGTAATATGTTGATTAATCGCTTGCAATCAGGAAAAGTTGCATTGCTACAAAACAAACCCGTTACCATGGATTTGTTAATGAGTGTAAACACCAAAGAGGGAACGTTTTCACTGCCTAAAACAAGTTTTAAACTAGCTAAAATACCGTTTACAGTATCAGGAGATTATGGCGTCGACAGTATGCGGTTTGATGTTAAAGCGGAAGCGTTAACATTGACAGATTTAGTTAATAACCTCTCGTTAGATGAAGCTGAAAAAGAATTAAGCCGTTACAAAGGATCTGGAAATGTGGGATTCGATTTACTTGTTTATGGCAGCACACAGGATCAATCTGCGCCGAATATTGCTTGTAACTTTAATATAGCCAATGGCCACTTAATTGAACCCGTTAAACACACGCAAATAAAAAACTTAAGAATGAAGGGGTCTTTCAGCAGCGATGGGAATCCTGTAAACGACCATTTGATTATGGATCATCTTGCGTTTGAAACTCCCGCAGGGCCATTTTATGGTGCATTGGAGATTTTAAACTTTAATATACCTAAAGTGACAGGAAAGGCTAAGGGTACGATTGATTTGAGTATTGCCAATCGAATCCTTAAAAACGACCTTATTCATCGCATGGATGGGATTGCAAAAATCAACTCAGAGTTTGCTCTTGTTGTTGAAGATCAAGTGGATGTTAAAAAAATGAACGGAGACATTAGCCTGTACAATGTTTGGTTCAAGGCCCGTAACGACCATAGAACCTTTGAGGATATCAATGGGAAATTCACACTCAAAGGAAGCAATTTAACGATAGAGGGCGCGACGCTTGCGATTAATCGCAGTGATTTGCAAATGAATGGCACCTTTGAGAACGTGTTTAATTACGTGGCTAATTCAGGGGATTTAACGGTAAATTGTTCCGTGAGTAGTCACCAAATATTAGTTGAAGACCTAGGGAAAACGACTAAAGCAGAGAAAAAGGAATCTAAAGGAAAATCCTTTGTGCTGCCGAATAACATTAATGGCCGTATCAATTTAAATGCGCGGAGTATTACCTATGAAAACCATACGTTTGAGCAAGTTTCGGGTCCTGTGCTAATCAGTGGAAGAACCCTTTCCTTCCCTTCCCTAAACGTTAGAAATGCCGGGGCAGATATATGCGGAGCAATGGAAATCCAGGAGCTTACTCCAGAACGATTAGAAATCAGTACGAATCTAAAATCGAACAACATTTATTTTGCTCCATTTTTCAAAGAATGGAATGATTTTGATCAAGATGTAATTCATGCAAATCAAATTTCTGGAAGAGCTCAGATGGAATTAGATTTTTATGCGCCGTTTAATTTAATTGGAGGAATTGATTTAAATCAAATGGAAGTGAATGCGCACATGAAGGTGTTTAATGGCCACCTCAAAAACGTTGAATCACTGAACGATGTGGCCGCTAGCTTAAAAACGAATGCTGGAAAACTACTAATCGGAAAAAGAAACTTAGACCAGTTTCAAACGAAAATGAAAGACATTGCATTTTCTACACTTGAAAATACGCTTCAAATCAGAAATGGAGTGATTACTATTCCAAACATGTTTATCGCATCATCCGCCATGGATATGGAGATAAGCGGAACGCACACATTCGACAATAAAATTGACTATCGGATGAAGTTTGATTTTAGAGATCTTCTGGGTGCAGATAGAGACAGTGAGTTTGGGACAGTAATAGATGACGAGACTGGAATGAAAATATTTTTAAGAATGTACGGTGATTTAGACAATCCGATTATTGAATGGGATAAAACTAGCCGCAAACAAGAAGCTAAAGAACAGTGGGCTCAAGAAAAAGAAACCCTTAAGTCTATGTTGAAGTCAGAATTTGGTGTTTTCAAAAAAGACACCGCCGTAGAAGAGTATAAACCTAAGGTAGAAACCAAGGAAATTGTGAAGATTAACTTTAAGGATACTAAACCAGACAAGTCCCACAATAACCCTCCGCCCGCAGAAGCTCAAAAACCAGCAAAAGAAGGTAAACTTAAAAACACCTTAAATCAGTGGAAACAAGAGCAAAATCAAGCGAATGTTACTGTAACGGTTCGCAAAGGATAATTACCTTTGCAGCGTGAACCATGCTACCCAAGGATTTTTTATATACCGTAAGCCGCATTCTACAAAAGCGCAGTTAAATTCCTTTTATTCAGAAGATTTTGGTCGCTTAGACTTAGTGGCTTTTACATCAAAAAAACAAGCGGCATTCATTCCTTTTGGTTTATATGATTTGGAATTTACCATAACGCCAAAATATGGACACGGGACCTTAAAGAATGCAACACCCCTTGACCCAATCGATGCAGCTGATCTCGATCCGCGTTATTTAGCCATTCGTTATTTTATGTGTGATGTTGTTAATCAATCTACTGCATACAAACAGAAAGATGAAGAAGCGTTTAATATCCTTGTTTCGCTTATTCAACAACTTCGGAATTCTCAAGAAATTTATGCGTATCCCTGTACATTTTTAGCCCAGTGGATGAAGCCTCTTGGTATTTTACCCGAACCAATTGAAACGGCTGATTGTTTTGACCTTCACGAAGGCATATTTCTGAATAAGGGAATAGCCGCCTTAAATCCTGGCGCAAGGACCTTTAATGACCTACTTAATCAGAAGCAAATGATAGATAAGGCAACAATTAAAACTACGCTAGACCTCATGCTTCAATACGTAGAGCTACACGTACCAAATTTTAATGTAAACAAGACCCGAACCATTATTCACGAGTTGTTTCATTGAAATCTTAACACGGGTTAGCCCTTTCCTTCGTGATCGAAATGTATCTTTGTGAAAAAAAAATATGAAAAATTCAATTTATTTAGTGCTTTTTACAGCGTTTATCGCGTATTCGTTTAACGCCATATCAACGGCCTCTTGGGGCATAGATGCCGCACACTCTCGATTGGGGTTTAAGGTAACACACATGGGTATATCTGACGCGAATGGCGCCTTTGATAAAGTATCATGCAACGTTACTACGGCAAATGATAATGATTTTGCTGATGCTACCTTTGATTTAGTTGCCGAAGCAAACTCAATTAATACGGGCTTAGAAGCGAGAGATAATCACCTTCGTTCCGAAGATTTCTTTGCCGTTAGTCAGTACCCAAATATCGCCTTTAAATCTACCTCGTGTAAAAAATTGAAAGGTAAAAAATATATCCTAACAGGTAATTTGTCAATGCATGGTGTAACAAAAGAAGTAATGCTAACAGCTACACACAACGGGAACGCAAAGAACCGAGCTGGAGTTGATGTTGCTGGATTTAAAATTACAGGAAAGTTTAAACGTTCCGATTTTTCAATCGGCAAGGATATGCCAGTGGCTGTAGTTGCAGATGAAATTCAAATGGAAGCTGATCTAGAGGTAGTTAAAAACTAATTCTAGTGGGTAAACGGTTATTGTATCTAATTTCCCTAACTGTTGTTTTTTCAGGGTTTTCACAGCCCGTTCTTACTGAAAATCAACTTTCAGGAAAACAATTTTTAATCCTGCCCAAGTCGGAGGTAAATTTACAAGCTGAAGATTTTTCAGGTAAATTCTCTAACGTAAAGGGCAGGGTTTCATTAAGCATGGATTCTAATAAGGTAAATGGGTTTGATTTAGTTATTGACGTAAACTCCTTAGAATTAGAAATTCCAGGAATGACAAAACACGCCAAGTCGTCTGATTTTTTTGACGTCACCTCCTTTCCAACCATTACCTTTTTTGGTGATTCGGTAACGAACGTTGCAGATTCCTACACGGTACATGGCATGATGACTTCCAAGGGAATCTCAAAAGCCATAAGTATTCCTTTTAATATAAGTGAGTTAAAGGGGGAAACGCTCACCATTAATGCCGTATTTAAAATTGTCCGATCAGAATTCCAGATTGGAGCGGCGGATGCAGTAAGTGATGAGGTCACAATTAATGCTAAATTACAAGCTAAGAAAACGAAGTAAAATATACAGGGTAATTGTTTTAAGGTTACCTTTACCGCATGCAAGAATCATTTACCACCCCGAAATTCGCTCGGAATGTTAATGTAGAATTTAACAAAACCTTAAACGAGCGAGTATCTGCTTACTTTTCTCAGCGTAAGATATCTAAACATGCTAATGTAAATATGGTGTTAAAAACCGTGTTTATGTTGGCCTTGTACTTTGTCCCATTTATTTTTACATTCTATACAGAAAGCATTTGGTTGACACTTTTGTTGTGGTTTGTTGCGGGTCTCGGTATGGCCGGAATAGGTCTTTCCGTAATGCATGACGCGAATCATGGGGCATATTCCTCAAACCAAAACGTAAATAAATTTGTTGGGGCCGTATTAAATTTGCTTGGGGGAAATCCCACCAATTGGAAAATTCAACACAATGTATTGCATCATACCTTCACGAACGTAGAAGGATTCGATGAAGACATCGACGCCCCCGTTAAATTGTTGCGATTCTCTCCGCACACTGCGTGGCGCCCGGTGCACAAATATCAGTATTTGTATGCATGGTTTTTTTATCCCTTAATGACCATCATGTGGTTTGCAACTAAAGATTATAAACAAGCCATTCGCTACGGTAAAAAAGGATTGGTAACTTCTCAGGGCAAATCAGCCGCTTCCCATTGGACAAGCATTATATTAGGTAAAATTGTGTATGCTTCAATTTTTCTTGTACTTCCTTTAATCTTCGCGCCAGTGTCTTGGCCGATAGTATTGGTTGGTTTTGTAATTAAGCAGTTCGTTTCAGGTACTATACTTGCCTTAATTTTTCAACCTGCCCATGTAATTCCAGATGCGTCATTCGAAAAACCAGACGATTCCGGCGATATACAAGCGGATGCTAAAGTGCATCAGTTGTTAACTACAGCAAATTATGGGGTTAAATCTAAATGGTTTACTTGGTTAGTAGGAGGGTTGAATTTTCAGGTTGAACATCATTTATTTCCGACCATATGCCATGTGCATTATCGTGGAATTTCGGAAATCGTACGTAATACAGCGAAAGAGTATAACCTTCCATATCATACAAATCGAACGTTTTTTAGTGCGCTAAAAGCGCATGGAAAAATGTTGAGAATGCTCGGTCAAAAAGATTGTCCTGAATTTGTACATGTGTAAATGACCTTCGATTTAATTCGAACGACAGCACTTTCTTTACCTCATGTTACGGAGGAATTTCCGTTTGATCAACGTACACTGGTCTTTAAAGTTGGAGGCAAAATGTTCTTGTTAATTGATGTCGATTCACCAGATGCGATTACTCTGAAGTCTAAACCGGATCAGATACCAGAATTGTTGGAGTCCTATGCTTGGATATCAAGAGGGTTTCATATGAACAAAAATCATTGGATTACCCTTAGATTAGATACCATACAAGTAGATATCACCTTAGTTCTTAAATTAATTACAGAATCATATGCTGTTGTTTACCAAGGACTAACTAAAAAAGTGAGAAATGCCCTTGAGAATCGATAAGTTTATTTGGTGTGTTCGCCTTACGAAAACACGTTCTCAGGCCACTGAGTTAATTTCAAAAAAGAAAGTGCTTTGTAATAATGTCCATACCAAAGCAGCAAAAGAAATCAAGGTGGGGGATATTCTTTCTTTACAAAAATCTAACGCATGGTTTTCCTATCGCATCCTCTCCTTGACGGATAAACGAATTGGGGCACCCTTGGTGATTTCATTTATTGAAGATATTACACCAGAGGAGGAGCGGCAAAAACTGAAAGATTACTTGGCTTCTCAACGCGCCTATCAGCACTTAGGTACGGGTAAACCAAGCAAAAAGGATAGAAGGCACCTCTCCAAGTTTCTTGAGGGAGACGAGAATAGTATCCTGGACACCTAATATTAATTTAACATTTTGTGTATCTTTGAAAGTAATGCATCAAAGAAGTTTATTCGTTTATGTTGGTTTATTGTTTATAAGCATGACGCTAACTGTTGCCAATGCACAAGGATTTCAAGTGAATTTTCAGGGGCAAAAGCAACAGGGAATGGGTTGTGCCGGCTCTGCGTTAATACAAGATGCCTCCACCTTGTTTTTCAATCCCGCAGGTGCTTCCTTTGTTGCTAAGTCGCAAGTGAACATTGCATCAACGCCAATTTTCGGAAATGTAATGTACGTTGATTCGGCAACCAATGAAATTTATAGAACAGAGAATCCGGTTGGTACACCGCTGAATTTATATGCCTTAGTAAAGTCTAAGCGATTTCATCGTTTAGCTTATGGATTATCCGTTACTACACCTTTCGGTAGCACGGTGCAATATGAGCCAGGTTGGATCGGGCGTTTTGCAATTACACGACTTTCCATGAAAGTATTTCATATTCAGCCAACGGCCTCTTTCAAAATTACAGACAATATAAGTATCGGGGCAGGATTCGTTTTTTCTCCAGGAAGTGTTAACCTTCAAAAAGACTTGCCTGTTCAGTTTAACGATGGCACCTTTGGAAAGGCTGAAATTTCAGGTGCCGCCATGGGATATGGATACAACCTCGGCGTATATTACAACCCTGGAGGGTTTTTGAGTGCAGGCTTATCTTATCGATCGGGAATAAACATGTCGGTATCTGATGGTCAAGTTGATTTTACGGTACCAGAAGGCTTGGCCGCGAATTTTCCAAACGGAACATTGTCTGCATCCCTGGCCTTGCCTTCAGTAACAACCCTCGGATTGAATATAAAACCTAACGCGTCTTGGAACATCGTGGCAGATATAAATTATGTTGGGTGGAATACCTATGATACCTTGGCCTTTGATTATGCAACGAATACGAGTTCGCTTTTAGACACCAAATCACCAAGAATGTATAGGAATATTTTTGCTTTTCGAGGAGGTATACAATATACTATCTTGGCAAAAGACAAGGTCTTGAATGTTCGAATTGGAGGTGGCTTCGGATTTTCTCCAGTACCAACAGGTTATCTTACACCAGAAACTCCGGATGGGAATAGAGCCTATTTTACCTCCGGGATTTCATATGAATTCAATAAGCGTTTTAGTCTCGACGCATCGATTTATGCCACAAAAATCACACGGGCGGATACAAATTTGGAAACACAATTAAGCGGAACATTTACCACCATTGCCTGGGCTCCGGGCATTGGTATTAATTATAATTGGTAATGAAAAGACAGTATTTTTATATCCTTTTTTTATTGCCTTTCTTGTTGGCGTGTAAACCGAAAGCACCAACCCGTGTGGTTGATGCTGGAACCGCTGATTTCACAAAATTTATTGCAATTGGCGATGGTCATACCGCCGGCTATATGGATGACGGATTGTCCTTAGATGGTCAAAAAAATTCGTTAGGTGCTATTCTTCAACAACAATTAATGACGGTGGGGGCACCAGCGATTGAAATGCCGTGGATGCCCGATCAAAATATCGGGTTAAGCGCAAACGGACTTTCTCGATTAATCTTAGGATATAAAACCGACTGTCAAGGCATTAGCTCACTTTCTCCAGTTAGGTACAATATTCAAGGGGAAACCTCAGCATTCTCAACAAGCGCGTACGATCCCTCGAAAAAATATTCAAATTTTGGGGTGCCAGGTTTGCGAATGATTGATATGGTCTCAACGGCTTTTGGCAACATTAATCTTCCTCAACATAATGCGTTTTTCGCAAGAATGTCAAAGGATCAATTTAACCTCCCCGGTTCAGGCAACTATTCATCCGTTCAAGAGAATGTTTTTGCTGGAGGGTATCCTACGTTTTGTAGCATATATTTAGGAATCGAGGATGTGTTGCCGTATGCAAGAAGCGGTGCAACACAAAATCCGATGTCTCCACTTGCTGGCTTTCCTGGCGTTGGCTTCGAAGAATCTTTAACTCAATTGTGTGAGCAGCTGTATAGCCAACATGTAAAAGCAGCAATTGCTACTATTCCTAATATAAGCGATTGGCCCTTTTTTAATACGATTCCTTATAACGGCTTGACCTTAGACGCAGAGAAGGCCGCCTCATTAAATCAAATTTATAATCCCATTGGAATTTCTTTTGTAGTTGGGTCGAATCCATTCATGGTTGCAGATCCTAATGCTGGAATGTTTGGGGTAAGACCCGCTGTTCCCGGCGAGAAAATACTCTTAACCGCCCCCTTAGATTCGGTGAAATGCAATCAAATGGGTTCCATTTTTCCGTTTAGGAATGAATTTGTTCTTACAACGGAGGAACTTGCTACCATTCAAAGTCGAATTGATGCATTTAATGCAGTGATTAGACAAAAAGCAACTACGTATGGCTTTGCCTTAGTAGAAACAGGAGATTTTTACGAGAAATTAACTACTGGATTTACCTACAATGGCGCTTCTCTTTCTGCAAAGTTTGTTTCCGGAGGCGCATTTTCCTTAGACGGAATTCATTTGAATCCCAGAGGAAATGCCTTGTTAGCCAATGAATTTATCAAATCCATTAATAAAAAGTTTACCGCTAAAATTCCTTTAATTAACGCATTGAATTATAATGCCATTTTATTCCCTTAACCTTAACCTATGAAAAAGTTATACGCTTATTTAGTTATTTCGTTTGCACTATTAGTAACAAATTCTTTTGCTCAGCCCTGTCAAAACGGACGCTATGCCACGGAGGTGTTCCCTAATCACACCTTAACAAGTAATATCACCTATGGGGCTAACACCACATTTTCGGGGGCCAATAACTCACTGAAATTAGATTTTTATGAGCCGACAGGTGATACAGAGTTGAGCCGTCCACTCATTATTTGGGTGCATGGCGGTAGCTTTTTGGGCGGTTCCAAAACGGATCCAGACATGACGGCTTTATCCCAACGTTTTGCGCGTAAGGGATACGCGTGCGCTTCAATAGATTACCGACTTGGGTTTTTCCCTATAGATTCGGCGAATGCGGTAAAAGCTGTTGTTCGTGCGGTGCAAGATTTAAAAGCAGCAATTCGCTTTTTTTATAAAGACAAACAAACTACAGACACGTATCATATTGACACAAACTTAATTTATGTTGGAGGTAGTTCCGCCGGTGCAATTACCGCATTGCATGTTGCCTATTTAGATAATATTTGTGAAATATCTGGTTATCTCAATCAAGCCACGATAAACCAGTTGGGCGGCTTAGATGGAAATAGTGGTAATCCAGGGTATTCTTCTTCGGTTCAAGGGGTTATAAATTTATGCGGTGCCTTGGCACAGTATAGTTGGTTAGAGGCGGGCGATGTACCTATGGTTTCTATTCACGGTACAGCGGATGGCACGGTAAAATATAACCGTGGAATAGTAAATCCAGGGACGGCATTAATGTATTTAGATGGTAGCCGAATGCTTCATGAGCGTGCGTGTGCAGTAAATGTTTCCAGTGAATTTTATACCTTCCCTGGAGCCGGTCATGTCCCATACATAGGAAACAATGCATACATGGATACGACGGAATGGTTTATTCGTGATTTCTTGGTTACTCAGTTAGGCTGTAATGAAACACCGCTACAACTTGCCAATACCCCATTACAACAAGCGATTCTTTATCCAACCTTTTATTGTGATGGAACCGCTGTTGATGAACTTTGCCTTGCCGGAATCGAGGAGCCGATGGCGGTTATGGATGTATCGCTATTTCCAAATCCTGCAACGGATTACCTAACCCTTGTTACGCATGAAGCGTTATTTAATGAACTAATCATTATGGATCTACAAGGCCGTATAATTGTAAGCCACAAAACTCAAGATTCAACAGTAGATTTGGATTTAACTGGGCTAAACCCAGGTAATTATTTGGTTAACATTCTATTATCAAATGGAAAATCGGGAACTAAATCTGTAATTGTTCGTTAATTGACTTTTATAGAATCCGACTAATTGTTCATTATGAAAACAGTATCCTTTTTGTTTTTTTGTGCATTTTCCATGGTGGGGTTTGCTCAAACTTGGAGTGGCGAGGTAGCCCAAATTTTTTATAATAAATGTACTTCATGCCACCACACGGGAGGAATTGCACCGTTTTCATTAACGACATATCAAGAGTCTTCACCGATGGCAGCATCCATTTATGCGGCAATTTCGCCCGGCGCAGCGCATCAAATGCCCCCTTGGCCACCAGACAATAATTATCAGCAATATTTGCATGATAGAGCACTAACGGCTGCTGAGAAGACCACCCTGTTGAATTGGCTCAATAATGGGTTTCCAGAGGGTAACTCTACTCAAACTCCGCCTCCACCGGTTTACAATATAGGAAGCGTACTTGGAGCGGGAGACCTTACCGTTAAAATGCCAAATTATGTTTCAAATGCAAGCACGTTAACTGATGACTATGTGTGTTTTTCAGTTCCAACTAACCTGACACAAAATAGAACAATAAAAGCGGTAGAGGTCATTCCTGGAAACATGGAAATTGTTCACCATGCCTTAATTTATATTGATCACAATGGGGTTGAATCAACCAACACAAGTGGGTTCTGTTCAAGTCCGAGTTCCGCTTCTACTAAGCTCCTTTCAGCCTATGTTCCAGGTGCTGCACCGTTGGTATTCCCTTCTGCTGCGCCACTAAAACTTGGAGCAGATATAGGTCCTGGGTCCAACATATATTTTGCTATGCATTATCCGAATGGAAGCTCTGGAATGCTGGATAGCACGAAAGTTATTTTACATTTTTACCCACCAGGAACCACCGGGGTAAGGCAAGTGTCTGCCGACCCAATTATTGCCGATTATAATTTTAATTTACCGGCAAATCAGGTTACGACCTTAACTGCTCAGTATCCAATCAATGGCGGTATTCCCGTGTCAATTTCTGCATTATCCGTGATGCCACATATGCATTTATTGGGTCAGAGTATTAAATCATATGCTTTAGCTCCAAACAATATAGATACCTTGAAGCATATTAATGTGCCTCATTGGGATTTTCATTGGCAAGGATTTTATACCTTTTCTCATTTGCAGAAGATACCTGCAGGATATAAAATCAAAGGTGAAGCGGTTTTTGATAATACATCAAACAATCCGTTCAACCCGAATACACCACCACAGAATGTACAGTTCGGAGAAAATACAACCGATGAAATGTTCATTGTTTATTATCACTATTTATTATATCAACCAGGCGACGAGAATTATAATCTAAGTGAACTGGTGAGTGCAAGCTTATCAGAATATCCGGGAATAAATGCCGCTGGAGTCAAAATTTATCCCAATCCCTTAAATGACGGTAACTTAACCATAGAATTTAATGAACCGTTAACAGATGGTGCTAAAATATATATTTATAATACTCAGGGTAAATTAGTTAAAGATTTATCTGCGGAGGCCGAAAACAATGTGTCAACAATAAGTTGGAATGGTGAAAACAATGAGTTCGTGCCAAGTCCTCCGGGATTATATCACATTTCCATTAATCAAAACGGCCGATTCTATTCAGTAAAGCTTATTAAACAATAAGTATTTGTAGAATCATAGGGTTTTTCATATTTTTGCATCACACTGGTCTCGTGGCCGAGCGGCTAGGCACCGGTCTGCAAAACCGTATACTCCGGTTCGAATCCGGACGAGACCTCAAAAAGCCCGTGTAAGCGGGCTTTTTTTATAACATGTCCATGGCGTCGATAAAGTAAGGTCCGGTGTTCGCATGACCTTTAACTACAAGGTGAATTTCGCTTTTTCCAATAATTCTGTGTAATAAACCCCAACGTATGCTCTCTAAATATTGACTTTGCGGCGATGATTCATCCACCCAATGCATCACGTGGTGGACATGGAAATGTGCTAATGCCGCGACTAAAAAGGCATTTACTTCCTTCGCATTAACCAATGGGTTCAAGGATACAAATGAATCGAAGGCTAAGAATTTATGACATGCGGGGGTGATCAGTTTATTAATATGTGGAAGCCAAGGCAGGGCTTTAATTAAAACCTTGCCAAACCTCCCTTTCATCGATTGAATCTCCCAACATCCTTTATGGAATCGTGCAAGAAGCGTTAATTCATCATGTACAAACCACCCAGCATAAGTTCCGCTATTCGGGTTTTCAAAATAATAAGTCTGATTACCATATTGACTCCGAATAAATGGAATTGCTTCGTCAAAGGTTAGTATTTTAAATTGTCGACTCTCTTTAGGGAACCGTCTCGAGAAATGAAACATTGCGATGTTAGCTTTTGGGCTAAAACCGAATTCTTTAGCCATGTTCATTGACCTTATATTATCGGGTTCTATGTATGCATATATTGCTTGTTTTTTCTCGGGAGTTAATGAATTTAGGAATTCACTAACGTGTTCTTTAAGTGGCGATCTTCGACTTTTTTCTCTTTTGTTTGAATTAAGACTTGCTTGAAATCGATCATGAAATGTGAAATATCTGAGATAAAGTGAATCTTTTCGTTGGCAAAGGGTGATATTTCCTAAACAAGATTCTTTTGCCATTAAAGAAAAATATAATGGGTTATCAAGTTTTTTGAGTTGTTCCAAGGCTTTTAAATGACGATACCGCGCACCGTTACTTCCTAATACCGTATTTTTAATTATCGTTTTTACTGCTTCACTCGGCCAATCTTGTTGAACAAAATCCATACTGCGAAGGTATAATTCAATGTTAAGATTCTGTTCCCTTTTTTTTATTAATTGGGAACACAAAAATCTTTTTTTATATTTGGCACTCAATCTTAAACTTAAAAAACAGTTCATCATGAGTAAGACGAAAAACAATGGAGCAAAAAAGACCGCTGGAGGATTTTCGGCGATTGTTGCATTTTTAGCTATGGCCTTTGCCTTGGTTGCAGGAATATTAATCTTTAAATATGTTTTCGGTGATCCGAGCAACTTCGTGGATAAAGATCCAACAGGTGAGCCGTTAGAAGGAAATTTATTAGGAGTTATTTACAAAGGAGGCTTTATTGTACCAGGATTGGTTGCAATTAACATCATCATTGTAATTTTCTCTATTGAGCGTTTAGTAACCTTGTTGTTAGCGAACGGTAAAGGTAAAACAGACAAATTTATCGCTCAAATCAAAGGATTTATGGACAATAAGGATTTTGCGGGAGCAATTGCTGCATGCGATAAGCAAAAAGGATCTTTAGCTAACGTGGTTCGTGCGGGTATGGAAAAATACAGCCATATTTCGTCTGATAGTTCGATGGATAAAGAGCAAAAATTAGAAACATTGAAAAAAGAATTGGAAGAAGCTACAGCGCTTGAATTACCAATGCTATCTAAAAATCTTTCGGTTTTATCAACGTGTGCTACCATCGCAACCTTAGTAGGTTTGATTGGAACGGTACTTGGTATGATTCGTTCATTCGCAGCGATGTCTCACGGTTCGCCAGATACTGCAGCGCTTGCAACGGGTATTTCTGAAGCCCTTATCAATACCGCATTTGGTATTACTGCATCTACGATAGCAATTATCATGTACAACGTGTTTTCAACGCAAATCGACTCAATGACTTATAGCATTGATGAGGCTAGTTTTACGATTGTACAAGATTTTTCTGCAAAGAACTAATCGGATTTTAAATTAACGCATTTTACTAATGCCAAAAATAAAAATCCCCAAGAGTTCTCCGTCGATTGACATGACGCCAATGGTTGACTTGGCGTTCCTGTTAGTTACCTTCTTTATGTTGGCGGCGTCATTTCGTCCGAGCGAACCAGTGACCGTTGAAACGGCCTCAAGTATCTCCGATAAAGTGATTCCTGAAAACAACATAATGGTTACCCTTGATCCTGACGGAAAAGTGTATTTTAACCTTACGAATCCCGAAGCCCGTAAAGAAGCGTTAATTAATATGGCGTCTCTTTATAAAGTGTCATTTAATGAGGAACAAATAGAAAAGTTCGCATTAATGTCAACGTTTGGCTGTACAATGAAGGAGTTGCCCGCTTATATTGATCTTCCTGGTGATAGTAGAAAGGAGTTCAAAACAGAAGGCATACCTTTGGATTCGCTTGACAACCAACTTAAAAACTGGATTTCATACAGTCAAATGGCTGCATTAAATACTGGGAAGACGGCTTACGAAGAAGCGAAGCAAAAAGGATTGGCTCCTGATGCCGATGATTTTAAGCCGAAGTTTATCATTCGTGCGGATGGAAAATCTGTTTACAAAAAAGCTGAAAAAGTTATTGACGTCTTTCGTGAGTTGAATTTGAATAATTTGAACTTTGTTACATCTTCGGAATTTAATCCGAATAATCCCAACTAACCATGGCAGAAATAGCAGAAAGTGGTGGCGGTGGTCACGACAAAGGGAAGAAAAGAGCGAAGAAGTCATCAACGCGAGTTGATATGACGCCAATGGTAGATTTGGCTTTTCTTCTACTTACGTTTTTCGTGTTAACATCTACCTTTAGCAAACCGAAAGTAATGAGCTTGGCCTATCCGGCTAAAATTGATGAGCCCGTTGACAATAATGCCCCAAAATTAAATAACGGAATTACCTTCCTTTTGTCTAAGGACAAAATATTCTATTACACAGGGGAATTCTATCCGGCTGATCGTCCGGGTAAAGATGGACCAACAAAATTGACTGAAACAAATTTTAGTGCTTCAGGTCTTAGAAAGGTGTTAGCTGATTTGAATTCTTACGTTCTACTTCGTAAGGAGGGAATGGTAAAGAAGGTGAAAGCGAAACAAATGGCAGACACAACCTACACGCGTGAATTAGAACAATTGAAAGGTAAACCAGAAGCCTTAAAAGTTTTAGTAAAAACAGACGATAAGGCCCTATGTAAGAATTTCATTGATTTAATTGATGAGGTCAAAATTGCTGAAATTGGCGTAATTGCCCCTGTACCCATGCTTCCGGCAGAACTTAAATTATTAGAAACCCAATTAAAAAAGTAACGCCATGGAATTAGCAGTAGTTTGGGTAATTGTAGGATTGGTTTCCACATACTCATTGTTTAGTTATTTTTCAGCCAAAGGATGGTTGGTAACGTCGCAGGTTCGAAACGAGTTAGTGTTTGAACATCGAAATAAGGCCTACGGAGCCTATACCTTACGAAAGAATTACAATAAACGACTTACCTTAATTATGGCAAGTATGATTCTTGCCTTCGTATTAGGTTCTTTGACCATGTTTATTATACGGAATTTACCAAAAGAAGAGATTGAGGCTCCTAAAGGAAGCGATAAAACGTGGACGGTTCAACCCCCACCAAAGGACTTACCACCTCCTCCGCCAACCACTCCACCACCCCCTCCCTTGGAAAAAATGACGGCATTTATTCCTCCGGTGATTGAAGATGATCCGGTGACAGATCCTGTCCCTACCCAAGATCAATTAGAAGAAACGAAGGCGGGTGATAAAACGCAAGATGGAAGTGATGAGAATTTTGACCCTCCACAACCTTCAGATGATACGCCTAAACAAATCGATACCAAACCGGAGCCGATTGAGACATTCGTAGAAGAAGAGGCTGATTTTCCAGGTGGTTTTGCTGAAATGGCTAAGTTTATCAATGACAACATTGATTATCCACAGGAAGCAATCGATTTAGGTATCAAAGGACGCGTAACCGTACGATTTGTTGTTGAGAAAGACGGAAGAATTTCTAATGTATCTGTAGCAACCCCACTAGCTGGTTGTAAGGCTTGTGATAAAGCAGCGGTAAAAGTTGTTGAGAAAATGCCTTCATGGAAAGCTGGTAAAAACGGTGGTCGTGAAGTGCGAACTTGGGTAACTTTACCGGTTAAGTTTGAAGTAAACTAATCAGTAACCATACATTTAATCCCCAAAGAAATTTGGGGATTTTTTTTATATCATGAATTTTAGAATAATTAATGCTGCTATCGGATTAACCGTCGTGTTCGCAGCGATGCTTTTAGCCTTCTTTATTGCCTTTACAAATCAATTGCCTGGTCTTTTCGGCTGGAAGCGATGGGTGTTAGTCGGAGTCTTAATTACGTACTCCCTATTTCGAGTCTATCGCTCAATCAAAACATTTAAAAAACAAGAACATGAGAATTAAAATAATTTTAGGCTTATTGGTAATTTTGAGTTTAACCGCGTGCGAAACGCATGAAAACCCATTAGCCTATCAGTCGGATACGCATGGTCGAGGTAACATCGAAGTATATTTGGAGGATTCATATAAACCCTTATTTACAACAAGTATTTATACCTTCCAAAGTTTGTTTCCGAAAGCAACGATTAAACCAACGTATTTACCGGAAGGCGAGATTGTTCAGGCGTTTTTTGATAACAAAGTAAAAACAATTTGTATTTCTCGTGATTTCACCGACAAGGAGAAAAAGTTCTTGAAATCTCAAAATGTTCAGGTTCAAAGTGATTTGATTGCCTACGACGCAGTAGCACTAATTATACATCCAGATAATATGGATACTACGATTTCTGTTGATCGCCTCAAGGAGTGGATATCTTCTGATGGCGCCACATGGAAGGGTAGTGGAAAGCCAGTAAAAATTGTTTTTGATAAAGTGAATTCAGCGAACTTTAATTACCTCACTAAGTTGTCTGGAAAGTCAACCTTATCTAAAAATGTATACGCACTGAATTCAAATGAGCAAGTAATCGACTATGTGAAACATAATAAGCAAGCAATCGGAGTAATTGGTGTTAATTGGATTTCAGATCAAGAAGATTTTGATGTAATGAATTTCTTAGATAGTGTTCAGGTAATGCATGTAAGTCAACATGACGGCGAAGAAGGATTTCAACCGTTTGCAGGAACAATTTGGACAAAAGAATATCCCTTACATCGAGAAATGTGGATGATTAATAAAGGAAATCGATCGGGTTTAAACACAGGATTTGTTTTGTTTATGATCGGAGAGAAAGGGCAATTAATTATTCAAAAATCAGAATTGGTTCCCGCGAAGGCTCCGGTAAGGCTAATTCAATTAACCACTCAGTAATTTTTTATTAATTTCTTTGCGTTAACCGAATTCCAAAGTAACTTTGGCAAACCAATTGTAGGTGAGTATTAAATTTTATATCATGAAAACAACAGTATTATTTTCTGCCTTATTTCTTTCTGTAAGCGGTTTGTTCGCACAGACCTTAAGTGAAGCAATCAAAAAAACAGAAAATGAGCGTTATGCTGACGCCTTAATTGATTTCAAAGCGCTTGTAGCTAAGGAACCAACCAACGGCGACGTGTACTTTTACTATGGCGATTGTTACTTTGAAAAAGGCGAGGTTGATTCAGCAATTCTTGTGTGGAATAAAGGATATGAGATGGATAAACTTACCCCGATGCCATTGATTGGGAAATTCCGTGTGCTCTGGCTAAAAGGAGATAAGGCGGGTGCTCAAGGAGAGGTATTGAAAGCTATGGAACTTACTAAAGGTAAGAAAACAAACCTCAAAAGAGCTGAAGTTATTCGTGGAATTGCGGAAATGTATATTGAGTCTGTTAATAAAGACCTTGATCAAGCCTTGACATTGCTTCAGGAAGCCATCACAAAAGACCCTTCAAATGAGGATAATTACTTACTTCAAGGTGATGCTTTGTATGCAAAAACACCGCAAGATGCTAGCCCCGCCATTAAAAGTTACAACATTGCCTTAGAAAAAAACAACAAATCTCCACGTGGAAAATTACGGGTAGCTAACATCTATCAAGCCGCTCAAAATGAAAAGTTGGCCAATGAAATATATAAAGAAGCCATTGCGATAGACTCAACCTTTGCTCCAGCATATAGAGAGCGCGCAGAAATGTTAATGCGATTTAATAATATGTCTGCAGCCATTAAAGATTGGAAAAAGTACTTGGCACTGAATAATAATATTGAATCAAGATATCGCTATGCGAATGCCATGTTTGCTGCAAAGCAATATTGTGAAGTAATCGAAGAGGTTAACACGATAAACCAAGCTGGATTTCGTAATTTTTATACGGAACGTATGTTAGCTGGGTCTTATGCGGAGTGTCAAGATTACAAAGGAGGCGCACAATTTGGCCTAGATGCAAGTGATCGTTTTTTCACGGTGGTTCCAGCGGCAAACATCAACTTTATCGACTACAAAACCAGAGGTTCCTTGTTAATGAAACTTGGTCAGGATTCACTTGGCTTATTAGAATGGGAACGCGCAGCAGGGATGAATGAAAATGCAGCAAAGGAATTAACCCTTGAAATTGCAAAGGCTTATTATAAAATGAAAAAATATGACAAGGCAATTGAAATGTATTTGAAGCGACAAGCCTTAGTAGAGTTAACGCTGGCTGAAGTGTATAATTTGGGCCAATGTTATTATGCCGGACCAAAGAACTTTAAAGAAGCAGATACCTTGTTTGGTAAAGTTGCCGCGATGTCGCCTAATTATGCTCCTGCTTATCTCTGGAGAGCTAGAAGTAATTATCAAATGGATTTAAAAAATGAACTTTGGTTAGCCAAACCACACTACGCTAAAGTTTTAGAGGTAGTAGTTGGCGAAGACCGAAAGAAAGATTCCAATAAAAAAATGGTGATTGAATCGGCAAGATATTTGGGCAATTACTATGCTAATTCAATAGAAAAAGATAAAGCAAAAGTCCTAGAGAACTTCCAGATCGTTTATGACTTAGATCCGAACGATACCCAGGCAAAACAAATTTTAGGAATTAAATAATTCGAGGGGCTTAGGCCCCTTTTTTTATGAGCGATTTTCCGGTCATTTCTTTAGGCTGTGGCAATTCCATGAGCGCTAAGATGGTAGGTGCGACATCTGCTAATACGCCATCCGTTAAGGTTTCATTCCCACTACCCACCAACACACAAGGTACGTGATTTAGGCTGTGCGCCGTATTGGGGCTTCCGTCTGGGTTTAAGGCGTAATCGGCATTGCCATGATCAGCAATTACAATGAATGAATATCCCAGTGGAAGCAAGGATTCAATAATTTCTTTGAGCTTATTATCTACCGTTTCAACGGCCTTAAGTATGGCATCATAAACACCCGTGTGACCAACCATATCAGGATTCGCAAAGTTTAGGCAAAAGAAATCTGGCAGTTGCTGTTTCACATATGAAATCAGGGTTGATTTAACTTCTTCCGCACTCATCTCCGGTTGTAGGTCATACGTTGCAACTTTTGGAGAATTAATCATTAACCGTGTTTCCTTTTCAAAGGGCTCTTCTCGGCCTCCATTAAAAAAATAGGTGACGTGAGGGTATTTTTCCGTTTCAGCAATTCGAACCTGACACTTCCCCTGAGTAGCCAACACTTCGCCTAAGGTTTGCGCTAAATTGTCTTTTTGAAACACCACATGCATATTCTTAAACGAATCATCATACGTAGTCATCGTAACATAATGTAGTTTTAGTGGCTTCATGTTGAATCCATCAATCGCATGCTGAGAAAGCACTTCGGCTATTTCCCTCGGACGATCGGTTCTGAAATTGAAACTAATTACTACATCACCGGGTTCGATTATTCCCTCTTGCTCACAACAAATTGGTTGTATAAACTCATCGGTAATGCCTTTTTCATATGATTTTTTAATCGCTTCGATTGAAGAATTAATAGGTGCCCCATCTCCGTTTACGTAAAGGTTATAGGCTTTCTCAACACGTTCCCATCGGCGATCTCGATCCATGGCATAATATCTTCCAATTACAGATGCGATTTTAATATTCGATGTAAGGCGCTGTTCAAGCGCTTTAAAGTCTGTGATAGCAGATTTCGGATCGCAGTCACGTCCATCGGTGATGGCATGAATGAACACCTTTTTTGCCTCTTTTTCTACGCACAGGTCAATCAAGGCTTCAAGGTGATTAAACGCGCTGTGAACCCCTCCATGCGAAACTAAACCGAGCAAATGGATCTTACAGCGGTTCTTGGACGCATAGTCAAGCGCATCCAGTAAGGTTTGATTAGTAAAGAAGCTACGGTCTTGTATGGCATTGTTTATCCGTGAAAGCTCTTGGTATACGATTCGTCCCGCCCCAATATTCAAGTGCCCGACTTCGGAATTACCCATTTGTCCTTCAGGTAATCCAACAGCCTCCCCACAAGCACTGAGTTTACTGTTTGGGTAATGCGACATAAGATGGTCCATATAAGGCGTATTTGCCTGATAAACTGCATCTGCTGGTGTTTGATCACCTATGCCCCAACCGTCTAAAATGATTAGTCCGACCTTTTGATTCATTTTGGTAATGTTATCGTGAATATTGATCCTTTCGGTAACTGCTCTTTGTGCGTTAATGTCCCTTGATGCAATTCTATAAATTGTTTAGCAATAAAAAGTCCGAGCCCTGTCCCTGGTTTTTCTCGTTTGTTTTCATCACCGGAGCGAAAGAACTTATCATAAATGAATGGACGGTCAGCTTCGTTGATCCCTATCCCGTCATCTGAGACTTGTATTTTAACGCGGGTTGCTTCCTCTTCAAGATCAATAGCAATGTGTTGCGCACCGTATTTTACACTGTTCTCCACCAAATGAATTAAGACCCCTTCAAGCATGAATCTATCCGCTTGAAATATAAAGGGATTTGTAGTTTTTATGCGGAGGTCTGAATCGGGAAATCGTTCTTGAAGTTGCTTCATTAATTCCGGATTGAATTCATCCGTTCGTATGGTCGTTCTAAACAATTCGATTCGTTGATTTTCAAGGCTTGCCGCATGCAGCATATTTTGAATCAGAGATTCAGACTTTTTGTTTTCATCTAATGCTTTTTCCAAGAATACACGTATTTGATCCGGTTCTAATTCATGCTTAATAATGGTTTGAAGTATAAGCTGCACAGACGAAATAGGCGTTTTTAATTCATGGGTAACAGAAAGCAAGAAGTTTGATTGACGTTGATGTAAAGATAATTCACGTTGTATACTTAGTTGATAGCGCGAAATACCATAAATAAGTATCAGCAAGAAAACACTTCCTTCACCTATGACCATGGTTGCTTTCGCAGGATTTTCCTTAATAAGCATATAGCCCCACCATAAGAACTGAAGGATAATATATGCCGATAAGATGGCAAGGAAATAGCTTGTTGTTTTCTTATTTGATGTTTTTTTCATTCGTTTACAAAAGTACTGAATGTAAGTTGTTTGGATTGAATACGTGGAATGATTTCCATGAGGAGTTCTTCAATTCGTTCTTCCGTTTTTTGACTGTCATGAAACACCAATACATCGCCCGCTTTAATGTGCTTTGCCGCAGCAATTATTGTGTTGTTTTTTAGTTTGGAATCATAGTCTTTACTTAACCAAGACCACATGATTATTTGATATCCTGCATTCTTAAGGCGATAAATACTTCGAAGGTTAATTCGGCCATAGGGTGGACGGAATAAATTCGATTTAATCAATGCGCTTGTTTTCATTATGGAGTTCATGTAGGCATCAACCGGTGTTGTCCACCCATTGTCATGATGGTAGGTATGATTCCCTATCCCATGTCCTGCCCGTTCAATATCTCGCATGATTTCGGGATACTTTTGCGCATTTTCGCCGACACAAAAAAATGTTGCCTTTATCCCAAAATGGTCCAATACCTCCAGCACCTTGGGGGTTGCAACCGGATGAGGGCCATCATCGAATGTTAAAAACACATGCGAATCATTGGGGACATTCCACACTAAGCGCGGAAAAAGCAACTTCATCCATTCAACGCTCCGTATCCCCAACCGCATATTACTGTCCTTGCATCATCGGAAGGGGCGTGTTCGGTGCGGGCTCCTCGTTCGGCATAACGGATTTTGGTAAATACCCATAATGCTCCCCAATCGCTTTTAAGTTTCCTGTAATTGAATCAAATCGCTGACCATAAACCCCAATCCCCATACGAGCATCTTCTCCATTATCATTCCCTAAGGCGATTAATTTTGAAGACATGCTTGGTAGAATTTTTTTATAAATGCGATCAATGTTCTTTTTCAATCGGATTCCAAAGGCACTCTTTTCCGCGTGAACTTTAGGGTCTTCTAAGGTGGTATACATTTTCAGAATCGCGTCCGTTACAGCAAACAAGTCTTCCGTATTTTGCGTATTTGAACTTAGCTCAACTTCAGCTTTTTCATAAAAGTTCAAAATGGTTTCATACTGATCCAATAACTTGTTTCCAAGTGCAGCACCTTTTTTGCTGGCTTTGCAGAGATAGTAAAGTTGAACATGTTCGTTTAAATTACCACTGCATTTAGCCCGAATTTCTTGCCCTGCATATAAATAAGCCCGATTGTTTTGATTGTATGTAAGCATGTTCATGGGATCGCAGGCATTTACCTCGCCAAAATCCATAACGGTTTCAATCGGCATGACAGCAAGTGAACGATCCAAAAGGCTAATTGCTTTCTTGGTATTCTTCTGAAGGTAAAATTGTTCCGCTAGGATTAAAAAGTTCGCCCTAAACTGGGTGGTATGCCGTCTTGCATAATAATCCGTGAGTACACTTGGGTTTGCCATATCTCCATACTGGAAAACAGAAGAAATCGTCCTGAACATCTCGTTGCGGTCATAAAAATCGGTAATTGCGGTTTTGACAGGACTAAGCACATAAGCCATTCCAACTTGTTTTACCCATCCCCCGTTTAACAAGGCTAAAGAGAAGGACGACCCACGATTACTTGAGAAGTATATTCCTCGTTTCCAATCGTTGTTCGCCACAATATCCATCATCATAACTTCATCTCTTGTTAAATAACGGTCTTGGTCTTCATTGAACGCAAATTCAATTTCAGAAGCACATTGACTTAACTGACCTTTGCTGATGATGTCTGAAGACACTACGTTCTCTTTATCAACAGGTAAATAGAATTTACTAGAAGGGAAGAAATAAATGTGATTCCCATCCTGATCAACAATATAGTTTTCATCCATTCGAACGAAGTCCATCGCATCTTTTAGGTCAACACTCATCCACGGTTTTTCGAATTCATCAAACAAGGTTTGTAATTCTTTAGCCGCCCCGTCTTCGATTTTAATAGCGCCTTGTTGCACACTTTTGAAAATCTGACTTATTCCAGTGAATTTTCCGATTATGTTTTGTGCTAGATTCACCGTGTCATTCGAAGTGATTTGACTCCATGTTTTATCAAAGGCAACTTGAATATTAGGCTGAGTTACAGAGAAGGAACTCCGCAACATCCCCATTTTACCATTGAAATAATTTACTACTTGTGTTGCCACCGTTTTGTTTTTCTTTAATCGAAGTTCGATTACTTTCTTCAAGAGCGCCTCATCATTGCTTAGACCAATTAGTTCAAGCAAAGGCAAGAAATACACTTGATCCGTATTCCCAGCATACATTAAAATTTGATCTTCACGATAGGCAATTGGCAATGGATCAGAATCATAGGCCTTCATTTTCATTTGATTCGTATACCAGTCAGTGCCCATAAGCGATAGGTTGCACACGCGAACATCGGTTCGTTTCCCTTCAACTTCTTGTAAATACCATAAAGGGAAGGTATCATTATCTCCATTTGTAAATAAGATGCCATTCTTTTTACAAGAATTCAAATAGTTGTATGCTAAATCGCGTGCGGATGTTTTTCCACTTCGGTCGTGATCGTCCCATCCTTGGGTACCCATGAGTATAGGGGCCAATAAACCCAACAAACTAATAATCATAACCGGGGCTTTACCACTCAGTTTTGCTTTACTTAATAGGTGCGAAAGGCCAATGAGCAATGCGATTAGCACCGTTAGAACAAACCACATGCGCCCATAACCCGCAATTAAAAATAATACAAGACCTCCCCCGAAAAAATAGGAGAGTTTCATTACTAATTTTTTATCGATGGAGCCAATAAAGTCATACAGTGCATAAACGCCAAAGGCTAGCCACATCGCAAAGAAATAAAAGGACCCTGAATAGGCATAATCTCGTTCTCTGGGTTCAAGTGGTTTCTGATTCAGGTACACCACGATGGCCAATCCTGTAAAAAGAAACGCTAAGGTTAAAACGAAGGCATCTTTTGGTGCGCGATAAAAGTGGAAAAATATACCCAAAATTATAAACGCGAACGGAATCAGAAAGAAGCGGTTGTGAGCAGGATTTTCGCTGGTATAGAAAGGCTGTGCATCGGATGGACCCACATTCGGAGCATCTACCCAATCAATCCCACTGATCCAATTTCCTCTCATGTTATCTCCATGACCTTGAATATCGTTTTGACGTCCAGAGAAGTTCCAAAGGAGATAGCGCATATACATCCAGTTCACTTGATATCTAAAAAAGTAGGTAAGGTTTTCTCCCATCGTTGGAAGACGCATTCCGTCTCTTCCTAATTCATCGCCAGCCCCGTCAGCTGGATCATAACCACTCCATTCTTTATATCCTTGAATGTGCTGCGGTGTTTCTGCATACATTCTCGGAAAAATAGTGGTCTGCGCATACGCAGGTTCAGCGCCCATTCGAATGGAGCTATTGCTTTCATAATACTTTTCCGTTATAGTGAAAGCCCCTTTGTTTTTTGTTGTCCAAGCTTTTGCGTCAGCTTCTTTAATGAAGGCCTTCACATCTGATTCTCCTTCTTGTACAACAAAACGTCTAAGGTAATATGGAGACAAGTCACCCCAACCATCTTTTGACGTTAATCGCGGTTGACCATTTTCATCTAAGGTTTCGTTTAAACGAAATGAATTCCAATACTGTCCAAAAAATATAGGATTAGAGCCGTATTGCTCTCGTTTCAAATAAGAATGTAGTGTCACTAAATTTTCCGGGTCATTTTCATCCAATGGCGTATTGGCATTTGAGCGAATTACGATAACCGCAAAAGATCCGTAGCCAATCAGCAATACGGTAAGCCCCATAATGGTGTTATATAATATGGTGTGTTGTTTTTTTCTTGCATATCGAATGGCAAAAACACAAGCACCAATTAATAAAATGAAGAAAAATAAGGTGCCACTAAAAAATGGAAGGCCAAAAGAGTTAACAAATGAGACCTCAAAAGAACTCGCAAGTGCAATAGATCCCGGGATAATTGCCTCTTGTATGAACCCAAGGGCAAAGACGGAAATCACTCCAGTAAGAAGAAACCATCCCCATGTGATGTTTTTGGATACATTGAAGTAAATTAAGTATCCAATAGCAGGAACCACAAGAATTCCAAGTAAATGGACACCAACAGCCAAACCTAACATGAAGAAAATAATTAAAATCCACCGGTTTGGACTTGCATTGTGGGTTTCAACTAAATTCATTTCTTCATCCCACTTCAAGGCAGCCCAAAAAATGACTGCAGTAAAAAGTGACGCCATGGCATAAACTTCGCCTTCAACAGCAGAAAACCAAAAGGAGTCTGAAAAGGTATAGGCTAAAGCAGCAATTGCCGAAGCTACAATTACCATTGTTCCATCCGTACCACCTAATTCACCTTTTTGATTGATCACGAGCTTCTTTAGCAAAAGACTCATTGACCAAAACATAAAGAGAATAGTTAATGAACTTGAAATGGCTGACAATGCATTAATCCATAGGGCAACAGATTCTGGCGCAGCGAAAAATGAAAACAGACGACCAAGTACCATGAATAATGGAGCGCCTGGAGGATGTCCGACCTCTAATTTATAAGCTGCCGTTATGTACTCCCCACAATCCCACAAACTTGCTGTAGATTCCATGGTCATTAGGTAAACACTTGTTGCAATCGCAAAAACAATCCATCCAGTTAAGGTGTTAAGCTTTTTAAAGTTCATGAGAAAAAGAATAATATATAAGCGCGAATTTAGGAATATATCGCGTTGAGAGAAAATTCCATAGATAAATTTCAATTTGGATTTTTTGAAAATTAAATAAAGTTCCTAACTTTGCGCACCCAATGACCCATGGTGTAACTGGCAACACGTCTGATTTTGGTTCAGAAGAGTCTAGGTTCGAGCCCTAGTGGGTCAACAATAAAACCCTGAGCAATCAGGGTTTTTGTTTTTAAAAGAGAATTATCACTTGGCTCAACACCAATCTACCGCCTTATGAAAGAAGATCTAGGAAAACAAAGCATTGAAAGTCTTGGCGAATTTGGTTTGATAAACCATTTAACAGCTGCTTTTAATGCCTCAAATTCATCTACAGTTTTTGGAGTTGGAGATGACTGCGCAGTTATAGTGCGCGATGAAGCCACCTATACCTTAGTGTCATCTGATCTGTTTTTAGAGAATATTCATTTTGACCTAATGTATGTTCCCTTAAAGCACTTGGGTTATAAGGTGATTTCTGCCAGTATTTCTGATGTATATGCCATGAATGGTATGGCTGAACAAGTCGTTGTAAACATTGGGTTGTCGAGTCGTTTTCCGTTAGAGGCAATTGAAGAATTATATGAAGGGATTCAGAAGGCTTGTGAACATTTTCAAGTTGACTTGGTGGGTGGAGACACAAGCAGTTCTTCAAAAGGACTTATGTTGTCTGTAACGGCGATTGGCAAGGTTAGTAAATCAGGAATTTCATACAGAAAGGGCGCTAAAACCAATGATATTATTATGGTTTCAGGGGATTTAGGCCGCCCATATTTGGGCTTGCAAATTTTGGAACGAGAAAAAAGTGTGTTTCTTGCAAATCCTAACATTCAACCAGAATTGGCGCCATTTGACCCCTTAATTAAAAAGCAATTAATGCCCGAGGCACGCAAGGATGTGATTTCCTTGTTGGAGCAGCTAGGTGTCGTGCCTAGTTCTATGATTGACATCTCGGATGGACTCGCTTCGGAATTAAAACATTTGTGTGCTGCTAGCAAGTTGGGATGTATAATTCATGAAGAGAAATTGCCTTATCATGAGGATACGATGTTGCTTGCTTCAGAGTTTAATCTTTCTCCGCTTACCTGCGCTATGAACGGTGGGGAAGAGTACGAGTTGTTGTTTTCAGTATCCCAAGAGGATTTTCTTGCACTTAAAGGTAATCCGCATTTTACCCCGATTGGTTATTTTACAGAAGAAGATGGTATTGCTCAACTTATGGACCAATCAGGGTCGATCCATGAAATAAAAGCACAGGGCTGGGCGCATTTCTAAAATTCTTTTAGTCTATTCGCGGCAGCTTAATCCGCGTGCGCTGAATAACGGTCAGGGGATAAGCGCCCAGGAGTTGTTGTTTAAATAATCCGGCCTCAATCTCGCTGCGATAGTCACCCACCATAAAGTTGAAATAAGGTGCCTCGAAACTAATATAGGCTTCGGTCTTTGGATAAGACGTAATAAATTTTAATCGAAGGGAGTCAATGAGTTTTTTATCGCTATCAAATGCCAATTGAATTCTATATCCCGAAAGTTCATTGCGATAGTGTCTATTGCTGTCAATACCACGTTCAATGATTGGATCAATGTGCGGCGTGAGTTGGCCACTGACATTAATGTTAACTATAAGAAGAAATACTACGGCGTAGCGCTTGAATAAACAACGGTTTAACATAAGTCAAAGGTATTAACTTTCATCAACTTACAAGCAGCAACAGTTTTTTCCTTATTTAGAATGATTATAAATTAATTCTAGGCCGCTTTTTTTGTCATGAATGTGTCATGAAATTTCTCTATTCGTGTAAATTTGCAACGTGAAAAAGTGTTAAAATGCGCTTTTTAAAAAGAGAATTTAGAAACTAGTTTCATGAAAATATCTAATATTCAACAAGTTACAATGGCGAAATCCCTTAGGTTGTTTGCTTTTTTGTGTGTTACCATTTTTGTTCAACACACCCTTAATGCGCAAGGAGAAGCGCTTTTTAAATCAAAATGTTCCAGTTGTCACCAAATTCATAAAAACGGAACGGGTCCGATGCTTTCTGGTGCACGTCAACGATGGATTGACGCAGGGGAAGGGGATTTGATTACCAAATGGGTTCAGAACAATGCGGCGTTAAGAGCAAGTGGTGCGTCTAAACGCGCTGCCGCAGTCTTCAAAGAATACGGTGGCTCTCAAATGACCGTTTTTGCGGATTTGACAGATGATCAAGTGAATCAAATTTTAGATTATGCCGATGCGCAACCCAAAGAAGATCCTGCAGCAGCCAAAGATGGCGCAGCTGATCCAAATGCACCACAGGATGGTGAAGAGGAAGAAGGAGGCTTAGGTTTCGTGTGGTTAATCTTGGCAGTTTTATTCGTTGTGATAATTTTAAGTGTTGGTGGTGTTCGCCGTCAACTTAAAGTTGCAAGTACGGGTGATGAGAAATATAATGAGTTAACGTACTGGGAAGAGATCAAAACAACAGCATGGAAATACCGTGGCATTACGGGCTTAGTTGGCTTAGTGTTGACGATAGCTGTGTTGGTGGTGGTATTTAAAAGCTTGTATTCAATTAACGTGATGGAAAATTATCAACCATCTCAACCGGTTGCCTTTCCACACTCCCGTCACGCTGGGGAGAATGGCATTGATTGTAAATATTGTCACAATTCGGTTACCAAGTCTAAACATGCAGGATTGCCATCTGTAAATGTGTGTATGAACTGCCATAAACAAATCAACGGTGATGGTAAGCCGTTTGCTGGAGAAATCAAGAAGATTTATGCTGCTGCGGGTTGGGACACTAAATTTGGTCCTGCAGGTGGATACCGAAATAAAAAAGGAAAACCATTGGTTTGGAACAAAGTGCATGTATTGCCTGATCACGTTTACTTTAATCACTCTCAACACGTTGTTGTTGGTGGGGTGGATTGTAAACAATGTCACGGGGATATGACACAAATGAAAGAAACCGCCAAGGTTCAGCCAATCGAGGAGTTAAATAAAATCGAAGGCAATATCAAATTAACTAAAGCTACCCTTACGATGGGATGGTGTATCGAATGCCACGGCGCCAAAGAGGTGACTGTTGGTGACGGCAAAAACGCATATTATGACGAAATACATAGCCGTTTGAAGAAAAACAAAGCCCTATACCGAAAATATTTAACCAACGACGGTAAATTAACTGTCAATGAATTAGGTGGTTGGGAATGTGCTAAATGTCACTATTAATTTACTATAGCGAATAAAACAAGTTATGGAAGTAACAAAGAAATATTGGAAAGGAATTGAAGAATTAAATCAAACTCCTGAATTTACAAAGCATCGAGACAACGAGTTCCCATTTCAAAACTCAGTTGAACAGTTTTTGGTAGATGAGCAATTAGCTGAATCTTCAACCGGTCGTCGGGATTTCCTTAAATTTTTAGGGTTTTCCGTTGCTGCTGCAACCTTGGCGGCATGTGAAGCTCCGGTAACAAAGGCGGTGCCATACGTAAATAAACCAGAAGATGTAACACCCGGCGTTGCTACATGGTATGCATCTACGTATTATGATGGCTTATCGTATGCTAGTGTTCTTGTGAAAACGAGAGAGGCGCGTCCTATATTTATAAAAGGAAACAAGGATTTTGGTTTCACCAACGGTGGAACTAACCCACAAATTATCGCTTCGGTTCTTGGATTGTATGATAGCGAAAGACTAAATGGTGTCCGCGCAAAAGGTGTTGATGCGAATATTTCAGTTGATAAAGCGGATAAAGCAATACGCTCTGCGCTTAAAGCGGCAAAAGAAATCGTTGTGCTTTCTCCAACAATTATTAGTCCATCCTTGACCACTGCGCTTTCAACGTTTTCAACTGCTTATGCTGTGAATGGTTTGTCTAAGGTTAAGGTGGTTCAATACGATGCGGTTTCTTATGGCGCAATTCGTAAAGCGAATGAATTAAACTTTGGCGCTTCGATAATTCCATCTTATGATTTTTCTAAAGCAAAAACTATTGTTAGTGTTGGTGCAGATTTCTTAAGTACGTGGTTATTGGCTAATGAATACGCGGTTCAATATGGTGTAAATAGAGCTCCAGGTAAAGATATGTCATCGCATTACCAATTTGAATCCATCATGTCAATTACTGGATCGAATGCCGATGGAAGAGCTCAGATTAAGCCATCAGAATCAGCCAACGTATTAGCCTATATACTTAAAAGTATTGGCGGTTCTACCTTAGTTTCTAGCGCTTTGTCTGGTGAAGCAAAAAAAGTGGCAGACGCTGCAATTGCCGCGCTTAAGTCAAGCAAAAAAGAATCCTTAGTTGTTTGTGGATCGAATAATGAGGCTGAGCAATTATTAACGAATGCAATTAATAATCAATTAAATGCCTACGGAACAACCATTGATCTGGCAAATGATGTTAAACTGTATCAGTCAAATGACAAAGAGGCTAATCAACTTTTTGATGCGATTATTGCTGGCAAAGGTCCGGACGTATTAATTAACCTGGGAGCGAATCCTGTGTATTCTGCCTCAAATGGGGAAGCATTAAGAAACGGATTAGAAGGCTTAAAAATGTATGTCTCTACGTCGAAATATGCTGACGAAAGTTCATCGGTAGCGGCCTATATTGTTCCTGATCATCACCAACTTGAAGGATGGAATGACTTTAAACCAAAAGCTACGCAATACGCTGTAGCGCAACCTACGATACGTCCATTAGGTGACACCTATTCAAGCTTAGAATCTGTGTTGGTTTGGGCGGGTGCTGCGGTTCGAAATGGAAAAGATTCAACGGTTGCATACGATGCAATTAAAGGCACAGCTGCTTCTGCAGAATTTGGATTCACTGATTTCGCATTATTAACGCACAACAGTTGTGGTGCGGTGAGCGCACCTATTTCAACATTTGCATACAAAGCTGTTGCTTCTTCAGCCACGACTAAAGGTGGTGAGTGGGAAGTTGTTTTTTATCAAAAAACAGCGATTCGTGACGGAGGATTAGCAAGTAACCCATGGTTACAAGAATTACCGGATCCAATTTCCAAGGTTACTTGGGATAATTATATTACCATGAATCCAGTTCAAATGGAGAAAATGGGATATGTAACGACTTACGATCAGGAACATGGCTTGAATATGGCTACTGTTGCTGTGAATGGACAAAAAGTTACGCTTCCGGTTTATCCTCAGCCAGGACAGGCATTCAATACAATTGGAATTGCCTTAGGTTATGGTCGCGGAGCAAACGGCGAAAAAATCGGCCGTGGCGCATATCAAACGAAGGAATATGGCGGCTATGAGTTGGATGATAAAGGAAAAAGAATAGGAATCGGAGTTAATGTGTACCCGTGTGTATCTGTATTTAATGGGTTGCCATCATATGCTGCCAGCGCTACAATTGCGAAGGCCGAAGGCGAATATTTAATTGCGGCTACCCAAATTCATCATACGGTGATGGGACGTGATTCTATCGTAAGAGAAACCACCTTGTCTACATTTTTGAAGGGTGATAGAGAAGCGTTTAATCCGATTCATAAATTACAACGATTAAATGAGCACGGTCACCATGAAGAAGCTCCGCTTGAGGAGTTTGACTTATGGAATGCGCATCCAATTGAGAAAGTTGGTCACCGATGGGGAATGACGATTGATTTATCTTCTTGTATAGGTTGCGGATCTTGTTTAGTTGCCTGTCAAGCAGAAAATAATGTTCCTGTTGTTGGTAAAGATGAGGTTAGAAGAGGTCGTGAAATGCATTGGTTGAGAATCGATCGATATTATGCATCAGCGGAGGAGTCCACCATTGGTAAAAAAGCGAATGAGGACGATTTTAATTATTCTGAAGCAGAGAAAGCGGCGGTAAATCCAGCCGTGGTTCACATGCCATTGATGTGTCATCATTGTAACCATGCACCATGTGAAACGGTTTGTCCCGTGGCAGCTACAACGCATAGCAATGAGGGCTTGAATCAAATGGCATATAACCGATGTATCGGTACCCGATATTGTGCAAATAACTGTCCATACAAAGTGCGACGATTTAACTGGTTTAATTATCCGTCATATAAGAAATTTACAGAAGTAAATCCAGCGCAAGATGATTTAGGTCGTATGGTGCTTAATCCGGATGTAACGGTTAGAACGCGTGGTGTAATGGAGAAATGTTCATTCTGTGTTCAACGAATTCAAAGCACGAAACTTACGGCTAAAAAAGAGGCAAGACCGGTTAAAGATGGTGAATTAGCTACGGCTTGTTCTGAAGCTTGTCCTACAAATGCCATTATTGTCGGAGATTGGAATGACGATAATTCTGCAGTAAAAGCGAGTTCCTCGGACAATAGAGCGTATCAAGCGTTAGAAGAGGTTGGTGTTAAACCGAACGTTTGGTATAAAGTAAAAGTTAGAAACTAAGATATTTACAGAAACTAAAAGCAAGAACAATGCAAAAGGAAGCAGCAATTAGGGAACCCCTAATCCTTGGGAATAAAACCTATCACGACGTAACAGAAGATGTCTGTCGTCCGATTGAAGGCAAGGCACCCAAAATGTGGTATATCTTATTTGCCATCGCATTAATCATCGGATTATATGGCGTTGGATCTATTTTGTACCTACTTGGAACGGGTATTGGTGTATGGGGATTGAATAAGACCATCGGTTGGGCTTGGGATATTACCAACTTCGTTTGGTGGGTAGGTATTGGTCACGCGGGCACCTTGATTTCTGCGGTGCTATTGCTTTTCCGTCAGAAATGGAGAATGGCAATTAACCGTTCAGCAGAGGCAATGACGATTTTTGCGGTATTTATGGCGGGTACCTTCCCGTTAATTCACATGGGTCGCTTGTGGGTAGGGTATTGGGTACTTCCAATTCCTAACCATTTCGGTTCCTTATGGGTTAACTTTAACTCTCCGTTATTATGGGACGTATTTGCGATTTCTACGTATTTATCAGTTTCCTTAGTGTTTTGGTATATCGGGTTAATTCCAGATTTTGCAACCATTCGTGACCGAGCGAAAAAGCCTGTTGCAAAACGAATGTACTCCATCCTATCATTTGGTTGGTCTGGTAGAGCAAAACATTGGAATCGCTTTGAATTAGTTTCTTTAGTATTAGCGGGCTTAGCAACACCACTCGTGTTCTCGGTTCACTCGATTGTATCTTTTGACTTTGCTACGTCGGTAATTCCGGGATGGCATACTACGATTTTCCCTCCATATTTTGTTGCGGGTGCGGTATTCTCGGGATTTGCAATGGTACAAACCTTATTGCTTGTCATGCGGAAGGCAATGAATTTAGAAGCCTACATTCATACAAAGCACGTAGAGTATATGAACATTGTAATCATGGTAACGGGTTCAATAGTTGGAACAGCTTATATTACAGAACTTTTTATTTCTTGGTATTCTGGCGTTGAGTATGAAGCATATGCCTTCTTGAATCGTGCAACCGGACCGTATTGGTGGGCTTATTGGTCGATGATGACTTGTAACGTGATTTCACCACAACTTATGTGGATTAGAAAATTGAGAAGAAGCTTATTATTTACCTTCTTTATTTCAATTGTTGTGAATATCGGAATGTGGTTTGAACGCTACGTAATTATTGTTACATCAATTCATAGAGATTACATTCCAGCGGCGTGGAGTATGCACTATCCTAGCCACATTGATATCGCAGTATACGTTGGTACAATTGGTTTGTTCTTTGTGTTCTTCTTGTTGTTTGCGCGTTATTTCCCGGTACTTGCTTTGAATGAGGTAAAAACAATTTTGAAAGGCTCAGGACAATCGTATAAAGAATCACCTGATTATCATAAACATCATTAATATCGGATTATGTCAGATAAAGTAATATATGCAATGTATGGAGACGACGAGGTGCTGAAATCAAGCGCTAAAAAGTTGGTCTCTGGAGGGGTAAAAATTTCGGAAGTTTATAGTCCGTTCCCAATTCACGGTATTGATCCAATTATTGGTGTTAAAGGCACGCGCCTTGGAATCATGGCGTTCTTATATGGATTAACCGGGTTGACTTTAGCAACTATTGGAATGTATTATTTCATGGTAGTTGAGTGGAAAATGAACATTGGGGGAAAACCAAATTTCTCTTATGTAGAGAATATATTGGCATTCATTCCGATTTCTTTTGAATTTACGGTGTTGTGTGCTGCGCATGGTATGGCAATTACCTATTTGTTGCTTAATAGAACGCTACCAGGTATGCCTGCTCAAAACCCAGATCCGAGAACTACAGATGATAAATTTGTAATGGAAATCCGGATGTCAGATAACCATGGTGTTTCAGAAGAGAAGTTGGATGAGTTGTTGAAAGACACCGGTTTTGTTGAGTTAGATAAGAAAATAATCGAATAAGAATTAAGGAGAATAATGAAAAAGTCCTTTTTGAAAATAGTTGGAACTGTAGCCGTAAGTGTACTCGTTTTGAGTTCCTGCACATCCAATGCAGATAGCCCGGGTCTAGAATATATGCCCGACATGTATCGTTCACCAGCGATTGAAGCCTATGTTGATTATGGTGAAGTTCGTGGGCGTATTGATGAAACAAAGAAAACCCGCTTAACGGCAATGGCACCTCCGGCATTTACTATCCCGTTTTTTGGTTCGGATAGTACGGAAGTAAGATTAATGATGCCATACACCCGTTTGGCGAATGAATCGTTCAAAGCGAGCCACGGAATGTACAACGATCAGCTAACGCGTGAAGATCATTACACAGCAGCAGCTGCGGATAAAAACATGTTGGTTCTCAATGCAGGAAACGCAGAGGCAATATTAGGAAAGGGAAAGGAATTGTTCACAGCCATGTGTCAACACTGTCATGGAGAGAAAGGAGATGGTAACGGTCCAATGGTAACTTCTGGAGCCTATTCAGGCGTTCCTAATTATGCAGAACGAGCGGCATTATCGGATGGACAAATGTTTTATTCCATTTATTACGGAAAAGGTATGATGGGAGCCCATCGTTCGTTGTTAAATAAAAAGGAAATCTGGACGGTAATTCATTACATCAGAACCCTACAATCAGCCGATTACGGGAAGTTTAATGCAAATGGTACCGCGGCAGTTGCGGATACAACAAAACAAAACTAAGATCATGGAATTTACAATTACTAAAAAAGCGAAAAACACAGCCTTCGGACTTATTGGGGTTGGCGCCTTATTAGCCATTGTTGGAATTATCAGCAACATTGGTGAAGCACATTTTGTTACTCGCCTAATGACGAATGGCTTAATAAATGCCTTTTTCTTTTTTGCAATTGGCTTAGGTGCCTTGTTTTTTCTTGCGCTAAATTACGCTACGGAAGCCGGTTGGTATGCTGTGGTAAAACGTGTAATTGAATCTGTAGCCCTTTATTTGCCTTACGGTATCGGAATATTCGGGGTTGTTTTATTAACAATTTCATTCATGAAAGGTGCGCACATCTATACATGGATGGATGGACATGTAGTGGCAGAAGATAAGCTCATTCAAGGGAAGTCTCCTTACTTAAATATTGCATTCTTTTGGATTCGAACCTTGGTATACTTCGCGGTTTATTTATTGTTTTTGCGCGGATTTAGAAAGCGTTCTTTATTGGAGGATCAAGTAGGTGGAACAGAAATCCATTTTACTAACTATAGAAAAGGAGCCACCTTCTTAGTGTTTTTCGCTGTGTTTAGTTCAACTTCTGCATGGGATTGGTTAATGTCTATAGATGTACACTGGTATAGCACCTTGTTTGGATGGTATACCTTTGCAGGAATGTGGGTTTCAGCTATGGTGGTAATTGTTTTAACCACGATTTACTTGAAAAAACAAGGGTATTTGGAAAACGTAAATGATTCCCATATACATGATATTGGTAAATGGATTTTTGCGATTTCATTCCTTTGGTCATATTTATGGTTCTCTCAGTATATGCTTATCTGGTATGCTAACATTGGTGAGGAGGTCATTTATTATGTTATGCGAACGGAAAACTATAAGTACTTGTATTTTGGTATGTTCTTTATAAATTTCGTGTTTCCAATGTTGATTTTAATGTCAAGAGATGCGAAAAGAGATGCTGGCGTATTAATGTTTGTCGGCTTAGTAATCTTGATTGGACATTGGTTGGATGTATATATCATGGTATCCGGTGGTTCCTTAGGAGCGAATTGGCATATTGGGATGTTAGAAATAGGCTTGCCGATTATGATGGCGGGAATATTTATTTTGATTTTGTTAAAGAATCTATCGAAAGCACCATTAACACCGGTTAATCACCCGTTTTTGGACGAGAGTATACATCATGAATTTTAATGAAAATTAGCGGAAGAAATGGAAAATAAATTGATAATGATCTTGATTGTGGTAATAGGAGCTATTGCCATATCACAGCTTGTTCGAGTTTATGAATTAACGGCAAAGTTGAGAAAACAGGGTGAACATGAAATTCCAACTCGTGATAATTACTTGAACGCTAAGTTGATGCTAGCCTTTATGGTATTTCAATTTGGTGGGTTTATCTATTTGATGATGAAATACGGATGGACAGGTAGAGGTCCGGCTGCATCCGTTCAAGGCGAAGCGACGGATTGGTTGTTAAACTTGAATTTTGTTATTGTAATAGCAATCTTCTTTCTAACAAACTTTTTGTTGTTCTTTTTCTCGTATAAATATGTAAAAAAACCAGGAGTTAAGGCGTATTATTATCCGCATAACAATAAATTAGAGATGTTGTGGACCGTTGTTCCAGCTGCAGTTCTCGCGGTAATAATAATTTTAGGATTAAGAACGTGGAATGAGGTTACTTCGGCTTCCCCGAAAGATGCTATTCAGGTAGAATTGTATTCTAAGCAATTTGATTGGACTGCACGATATTCCGGAGGAGATAACACCTTAGGTAAAACAGATTATAAATTAATTTTAGGCAACAACGAATTAGGCTTAATGACTGCGGCTACAATTGATTCTTCTATTTTAGCTATGCGTCAAGGAGCAGGTGGTATTTCAGACATTAAAAAGTTGCTGAATAACCGAGATACTGTATTAACGGATTCTTTGACCGCTGTTCTTAGAAAAGATTTAGGTAGTAAAGAACGTTTATTGCGCTTGTTAACGCAAATGAAATCTACACACAATGCTTCTTTGGACAAGCATGTATATGATGACATTGTTCAAAAAGACACCTTGTATTTGTGCGTGAATAAACCTTACGAGTTTTCTTTTCGCTCAAAGGATGTAATCCACTCTGCATATTTCCCACACTTTAGAACACAAATGAATACCGTTCCTGGATACGGAACACGCATGAAGTTCACACCGAACAAGACAACGGAAGAAATGCGAACCATCAAAAACCTTCCAACGTTTAATTACGTGTTAATGTGTAATAAAATTTGCGGTGGAGCACATTATAAAATGAAGTTAATGGTGGTTGTATTGGAAGAGGCAGAGTATAACGCATGGATGAAAGGAAGGGCGGCTAAAAACTTTAAGGCCACCTATTTCCCTGCGCCAGCAGCTCCCGCAGCAACCGCTACCCCTGCAAAGGATACCGTTAAAACAGCAATGAATTAATTAATAAAGATTTAAACTCAATAAACATGGCTTCAGCAGCAAACGATGTACATTCTCATGATCACCATGATCATCATCATGAAGAAAGTTTTGTTTCAAAATATATTTTTAGCCAAGACCATAAGATGATTGGCAAGCAGTTCTTGATAACTGCTGTTTTTATGGGATTAGTGGCTATGCTCTTGTCTATTTTATTCAGAATTCAATTGGCATGGCCAGGAGAAAGCTCAGATTTCTTGAATTTCTTTTTAGGAGAACAATGGGCCCCAGAAGGAGTACTTAAAGAAGATATGTATCTGGGATTGGTAACCATTCACGGAACCATCATGGTGTTCTTCCTTTTGACGGGTGGGCTTTCGGGTACTTTTTCTAACATTTTAATTCCTCTTCAATTAGGCGCACGAGACATGGCGTCAGGATTCTTGAATATGTTATCCTATTGGTTTTTCTTATTGTCCTCTTTAATCATGTTCCTTTCATTGTTTGTAATGAATGGATCCGTTTTCGGGATTGATTTTCCAGGAGATTGGGGCACGGTAGGGAATGGTCCTGCGATGGCAGGGTGGACCGTATACCCGCCATTGTCTGCCTTACCTCAAGCAGTATCAGGATCAGGATTCGGAATGACCTTGTGGTTGTTTTCTATGGCCATATTTATTGCAGGTTCTTTGATCGGAAGTTTGAATTATATCGTTACGGTATTGAATTTACGTACAACTGGAATGACGATGACGAGAATGCCGTTAACCATTTGGGCGTTTTTTGTTACGGCAATTCTCGGGGTACTATCTTTCCCCGTATTATTGTCTGCTGCGTTATTGCTCATCATGGACCGTATGGCAGGAACAAGTTTTTACTTGTCGGACATTATGGTAGGTAGTGAGATGCTAACAAATCATGGGGGATCACCGCTTTTATTCCAACATTTATTTTGGTTCTTAGGTCACCCGGAGGTATATATTGTATTATTACCTGCGCTAGGCTTATCCTCAGAGATTATTGCAACCAATTCAAGAAAACCAATATTTGGTTATAAAGCGATGATTGGATCAATTTTAGCGATTGGATTCTTGTCCTTTATCGTGTGGGGTCACCACATGTTTATTACGGGTATGAATCCATTCTTAGGAAGTGTGTTTGTATTTACAACACTATTAATTGCGATTCCTTCGGCAGTTAAAGTATTTAACTACATTACAACCCTATGGAGAGGTTCAATCGTGTATACACCAGCTATGTTGTTTGCGATTGCTCTTGTCTCAACATTTATTACCGGTGGTGTTACTGGGATTATCTTAGCGGATTCCGCTTTGGATATTGCCATTCATGATACGTACTTTGTAGTAGCTCACTTCCATATCGTTATGGGTATGTCAGCTGTATTTGGAATGTTTGCGGGTGTATACCATTGGTTCCCTAAAATGTACGGACGAATGATGAATAATCGCATGGGTTATGTACATTTTTGGATTACTATAGTTGGTGCCTATGGCGTATTCTTCCCAATGCACTTTGTGGGGCTAGCTGGCGCACCACGACGTTATTACGATTATTCCGTTTATGGTGAATTTGATACAGAATCATTCAATATGATTATGGATCTAAATGTTATTATTACGGTGTTTGCAATTATTGCCGCGTTAGGGCAAATTATTTTCCTATTTAATTTCTTCTATAGCATCTACCGTGGCCCTGTAGCACCGCAGAACCCATGGAAGTCAAACACACTTGAATGGACAACTCCGGTTGAGCATATTCATGGAAACTGGCCTGGCGCTTTACCTGTAGTTCACCGTTGGCCGTATGATTATTCTAAGCCTGGTGCATCAGATGATTTTATTCCTCAGGATGTTCCACTTGCTGAAGGTGAAGTTGAGCATTAATTGAAATGATAGAGCCCCGAAAGGGGCTTTTTTATGGCTCAATCTGTTCGATTTCAGGAGCCACTAATTCTAATTCTTCGTAATAAGCTTTTCCAAACGCCCTAATTAAAGGCTCTTTAAGAAACTTATAAACCGGAACGTCGAGTTTTTCTCCGCATGAGCACGCGGATTCACAAATCTTCCACTCATCGAATTGCAAGGCCTTAAAATCGTGGTATTGTTTAACTCTAATTGGATAGAGTGAACAAGATATAGGTTTAATGTTTTCGATTTTTCCGGCGCGGTGCGCTGCTTCGATGGCGCATAACGCCGTTTGGTTCGCATCAAAAAACACAAATGCACATTCCTTACCTTCTACCAACATGGTCACCGGCTCTTTCTCTTGGTCTAAGTAAGATACCCCATTTTTATTTACCGCGTCAATGCCTTCTTTCCGCATAAAGGGTATAATATGCGTTAAATTGTTTTCAATTTGAGCTACCTCATCGGTTGTTAGTGGGGCGCCCGCATCACCCTCAATACAACATGCTCCTTTACACGCAGTAAGATCACATACAAATTTTCGCTTGAAAATTTCAGCGGAGACAATGGTGTCGTTTAACTCAATTAGCATGACCCAAAATTAGTAGGAATTTTTTGTATTTGGTAGTTAAGGAGTTTTACCCTATCTTTGCCATAAGATAAACGATAATGAGGGGACGAAAGTCCCCTCTTTTTTTACAATGATTGACAAGAATTTAGTATTAAGCTTAGCGGAAGAGCGTATTCAAGAACTGAATAGAGGGCTTTTCATTGTAGACTTATCAATTTCTGCGCGCAATGTGATTAACATAGAATTGGATCGTGAAGAGGGTGGCGTGTCAATTGAAGACTGCATCTCTGTTTCAAGGAATGTGGAACACAATTTGGACCGTGAATCGGTGGATTTTGAATTAAACGTTTCTTCTGCAGGCATGGATCGTCCCTTGCGTCATGAAAAACAATTCATTAAAAACACAGGCCGACTTCTTACCTTTCTTAAGACGGATGGAGTACAGGTTGAAGGGGTGTTAAAATCGTTCAACTCGGACGGATTTTTAGTGACCGTTGAGCGGAAGATTAAGAATGAAAAGAATAAAAATGTAAGCATTCAGGAAGAGCTGTCTCTTTCGAAAAAAGAAATCAAAGAAATAAAACGTGTAATATCCTTTAAATAAAAACAAATGAATAGTATTGATTTAGTTGAATCCTTTTCCGAGTTTAAAGAGCTTAAAAACATTGACAAGCAAACCATGCAGCATGTGCTTGAAGATGTATTTCGAGCCATGTTGAAAAAGAAATTCAATACCGATGAGCATATTGATGTAATTGTGAACATTGAAAAAGGTGATGTTCAGATCTTCTTAAACAAAGAAATTGTTGATGATGGGGAAGTGGAAGATCCAAATACAGAAATCGCGTATTCTGATGCCATTAAAATCGAACCGGATTTTGAAATTGGCGAGGAAGTGACTGAAGAATTCAAGTTTATGGATTTCGGAAGAAGAAACGTGCTTTCATTGCGACAAAATTTAATCTCCCGAATTCTTGAATTAGAAAAAGATCATTTGTATAAAAAATACAAAGAACGTGTCGGAGAGATAGTGACCGGTGAGGTTTATCAAGTGTGGAAAAAAGAGATTTTGGTAATGGACGATGATCACAATGAACTAATCCTTCCAAAGTCTGAGCAAATCCCATCGGATTTCTTCAAGAAAGGTGAGACCGTTCGTGCGGTGGTGTCTAAGGTGGATATGCGTAATAGTACACCAGTAATTATTCTTTCAAGAACGGCTCCGGAGTTTTTAGAGCGTTTGTTTGAGCTGGAAGTACCAGAAGTTTTTGATGGATTAATTACGATTAAAAAAATCGTTCGTGAACCAGGAGAGCGCGCAAAAGTTGCTGTTGAGTCTTATGATGATCGAATCGATCCGGTAGGTGCCTGTGTTGGTATGAAAGGAAGTAGAATCCACGGCATCGTTCGAGAACTTAGAAATGAAAATATTGATGTAATCAATTATACATCAAACAATCAATTATTGATTCAACGTGCCTTGTCTCCAGCTAAAATCACCTCCATGGAAATTGATGAGGAAGAGAAACGCGTGAAGGTGTTCCTAAAGCCAGATCAAGTGTCGTTGGCGATAGGTCGCGGGGGGAACAACATTAAATTAGCTGGCAAATTGGCGGGTTATGAAATTGATGTTTATCGCGATGGAGAAGTAGACGTTGAGGACGTAGACTTAGAAGAATTTGCAGATGAAATTGACGGATGGATTATCGATGAGTTAAAAACCATTGGATGTGATACCGCTAAGTCTGTATTAGAGATGAGCATTGAAGAGTTAGTGAAACGTACGGATTTAGAAAAAGAAACAATCGAAGAAGTATTCAAAATATTGAATGCAGAATTTGAATAACTTTGAAATACAATAGGGAATAATATTATGGCAGGGAAACCCATTCGTTTAGGAAAAGCAGCAAGTGAATTGAATGTTGGATTACCAACGTTAGTGGAATTTTTAGGGTCTAAAGGCATTTCTATTGACTCTAATCCAAACACTAAACTAGACCCGGAACATTTTCAAATTTTATGTACCGAGTTTGCAGCAGATCAAACACTAAAAGAACAAGCCAAAGGTTCTTCCTTAAAAGAAAAGAAGGAATCAATTTCACTGAAAGATGCCCGTCAAGAAGCTCCAATTCAAGAAAAACAACTTGAAGAGGAAGAAGACGAGATTAATCTTGAAGAAATTAAACGAACGGTTTTTGAGCCTGAAACGGTAAAGCCGAAAGCTCATGAACCACAAGTTAATGTGGTAGGCAAAATTGACTTGGACCAATTAAATCCTAAGAAAAAGCCTGAGCCTCCCCAGCCAGAACCGGTTGTTGAAGCACCTAAACCGATTGAGCCGAAGGTTGAAGAAAAGCCATCTGCTCCAGTTATAGAAACCATAAAAACGGAGCGAACAGTACTAACCGGGCCAACCGTACTTGGTAAAATAGAGCTTCCCGTAGAGCGACCGAAGTCTAGCACATCGAGTGCTTCGGAAGAAGAAAAACGCAAACGTAAACGCATTAAAAAGGTTGAAACACCTGCTCCCGGAGCTAAGGGCCAACCCGCTAAACCCGGCGCGTTTAAAGTAGAGAAAAAAGAAATTTCCGAGCAGGACATTCAAAAAGAGATTAAAGAGACCCTGGCTAGGCTTTCCGGTCAAGGCGCTAAATCTAAGTCCTCTAAGAATCGAAGAATTAAGAGAGATAATGTTGCTCAACGTCGTCAAGAAGAAATGCTTGCCGCTGAGATGGATGAAAAAGTACTAAAACTTTCTGAGTTTGTTACGGTGTCCGAATTGGCGAGTATGATGAATGTTCAGCCAACACAAGTCATTTCAGCCTGTATGTCTCTAGGTATTTTTGCATCAATTAATCAACGATTGGATGCGGAAACCATTCAAATTGTTGCTGATGAATTTGGATACGAAACTGAATTCATTAGCGCAGAAGTACAAGATGCCGTGCTTACCGTTGAAGATGCTCCTGAAGATCTGACTTCAAGACCGCCAATTATTACGGTAATGGGTCACGTAGACCACGGAAAAACTTCCTTGTTAGACCGCATCAGAAATGCGAATGTAACCGAGGGAGAAGCCGGAGGAATCACCCAGCACATTGGGGCCTATTCGGTAACCCTTAAGGACAATAGAAAAATGACGTTCCTAGATACACCGGGTCACGAAGCGTTTACCGCGATGCGTGCTCGAGGTGCCCAGGTTACTGACCTTGCCATTATTATTGTAGCAGCAGACGATGATGTGATGCCTCAAACGAAGGAGGCTATCTCTCATGCCCAAGCAGCGGGCGTTCCTATGATTTTTGCAATTAACAAAATAGATAAACCTGGCGCCAATCCAGACCGCATTAGAGAACAATTATCTCAAATGAATATCCTTGTAGAGGATTGGGGGGGGAAATACCAGGTGCAAGAGATTTCAGCAAAACAAGGCTTGAACATTAGCGAATTGTTAGACAAAGTACTACTCGAAGCAGAAATGCTCGAATTGAAAGCAAATCCAAATAAGAATGCAGTTGGAACAGTAATCGAGTCTTCCTTAGATAAAGGGAAAGGATATGTTACAAACATTCTTGTGGAGGCGGGTACAATGCACATTGGAGATGTTGTGCTTGTTGGTAGACATTACGGCCGCGTTCGTGCAATGCATGATGAACATGGCAAGGCACTTAAATTAGCCGGACCGTCACAACCACTTTCAATTCTAGGAATAAATGGAGCACCCAGTGCCGGAGATAAATTTCACGTGTTGGATGATGAAAAAGAAGCAAAATCTATCGCATCCAAACGAGAACAACTGTATAGAGAACAAGGCCTTCGAACAAATAAACACATTACACTCGATGAAATTGGTCGTCGTTTAGCCATTGGAGACTTTAAAGAATTAAACATCATTGTTAAAGGTGATGTGGACGGATCGATTGAAGCCCTTTCTGACGCCTTATTGAATCTTTCAACACCAGAAATCCAAGTAAATATTGTGCTTAAAGGTGTTGGAGCCATTTCTGAGGCCGACATTAACTTGGCTTCGGCATCTGATGCCATTATTATTGGATTCCAGGTTCGACCAACGGTTGGAGCAAGAAAGCTTGCAGAAACAGAACAAATCGACATCAGGTTATACTCAGTCATTTACAAGGCTATTGAAGAAATCAAAGCGGCTATGGAGGGAATGCTTTCTCCGGATATTGAAGAAAAAGTACTTGGTACTGCAGAAATCCGCGAAACCTTTGAAATCACCAAGGTGGGTACGATTGCAGGATGTTACGTGCTTGATGGTATTATTAAGCGATCTTCTAAAGTTCGTGTGATTCGCGATGGAATTGTAATTCACAACGGAACCCTTGGTTCACTTAAGCGCTTCAAAGACGATGTAAAAGAGGTTAAAAACAATTATGAGTGCGGGTTGAATATTGATAAATTCAACGACATTCAGATTGGCGATCACGTGGAGGCCTACGAAGAGGTTGAGGTAGCAAGAAAGCTATAATTAGTGCACGGTTGTGAATTAGAATTGCGTACCTTTGTATCTAAACTATTTTAGTATGCAACATATCCAACATGCGCAGCTTTTTTCAGGTGGACACATTATCCTGATTTTACTTATTGTATTATTGTTGTTTGGAGGAAAAAAAATTCCTGAACTCATGAAAGGATTGGGTCAAGGAATTAAAGAGTTTAAAGACGCTTCTAAAAACGAAGAAAATAAGCCAACAGCTTCCAACGAAAAGCAAATCGAAGAGAAGTAATCTATGTTTAATGCGATTCAAGAAAATAAGTCGGCCCTTGCGTCGGGAGTTCCTCTTGTGGACATCCTCGAGCATTATTTGCTGCAGATAGAGGAGCATAAACACTTAAATGCATACCTAGAAGTATTTGAAGCTTCAGCGCGTGAGGCTGCTGAAAGAATCCAAGGTAAAGTTAATAACGGAACCGCAGGCCGATTGGCAGGCACCTTTGTTGGAATCAAAGACAATTTGTGTTATAAAGGACATCATGTTTCTGCTTCTTCCAAAATATTGGCAGGATTCGAATCCTTATACACCGCTACCGCTGTGCAGCGCTTAATTGATGAAGATGCCATAATCTTAGGTAGATTAAATTGCGACGAATTTGCCATGGGAAGTTCTAACGAAAAATCCGCTTTTGGTCCGGTTCGCAATGCCATAAATCCAGCGTATGTTCCTGGGGGTTCTTCAGGAGGGTCTGCTGTTGCCGTTTCGGCAGGATTGTGCACCGCCTCACTCGGCAGTGATACCGGTGGATCCGTTCGGCAACCCGCTTCATGGACCGGGACGTACGGGCTGAAACCCACCTATGGAAGAATTAGCAGGTATGGCTTAATTGCTTATGCCTCATCGTTTGATCAAATCGGAACATTTACCACCAATGTGTCGGATGCCGAATTGTTATATCAAATAATGGCCGGTAAAGACCCAAAGGATTCCACAACGTCATCCCGCGAGGTGGAAGCCCATACCGTAAAAGCTTCTCCACTGCGCTTTGGTGTGCTTGCGGAATACATGAACCATCCTGGCTTAGATTCAGAGGTTAAATTTTCAATGGATGTACTCATTAAAAAATTACAGGAAAGCGGTCACGAGGTAAGTGAGTTTTCTTTTCCATATATGGATTACGTGGTGCCGGTTTATTATGTGCTGACCACTGCTGAAGCATCTTCGAATTTAGCCCGTTTTGATGGGGTGCATTATGGCCACCGGTCTACCTTGGCTGAAGGAGTCGAAGAAACGTATATCCGTTCTAGAAACGAAGGGTTCGGTGAAGAAGTAAAGCGAAGAATAATGACAGGAACTTTTGTCTTGTCTAATGAGCAGTACGATACCTATTACACCAAAGGGCAGAAAGTTAGACGAGTACTACAGGATAAAACCCGGGATATTTTCACGAAAGTAGACTGTATCTTAATGCCAACAACGCCTTCAGCTGCATTTAAAATCGGAGAGGTAAAAGATCCGATTGAAATGTATTTACAAGATATTTTTACAGTTCACGCCAACCTTACGGGCAATCCAGCGCTTAGTTTACCGCTTGGTGTCCATTCCAATGGCCTGCCTTTTGGTATTCAATTAATGACCGATCAGTTTCGGGAAAACGACTTGTTTTATGCAACGCAACTGGTGGAAAAATTTACGGCTTAGGTACACCCTTTGCTTTTTAATAACAGCACTTTGTACCGTGGGGTTTGGACAGAAAAACCCGTATTTGCAAAATCCAAATGATACACTCCACCCGGATCATTTTTTAAATACTGTCGAGCAATCCTTAAATTATTTTTATGCAGATTACGCGAACACAAAATATTCGGATTCGATCATTAAGGCCCTAAATTACGAACCAACCACCGTTCCTTTATTTTCTGAAGACGTGTATTGTGAACGGTTAAACCAAATGAATAATCAAAGCCCATTTGGATTTGATTGCAATGCCATTACCCTTTCCTCTATTCGCTATTTTGCAGAAAATCGAAGGTCATTCGTTAAAATTGTTCTCGGACGTTCAGCCTTATATTTTGATTTATTTGAAGAGAAATTAGCAGAGTATGGCTTGCCGCTTGAATTAAAGTATTTGGCTTGCATAGAAAGTGGCTTAAGGCCTCAAGTAAAGTCTAAGGCAGGTGCGCTTGGTTTATGGCAGTTTATGTACCGAACAGGTTTGTATTATGGATTAGAAGAAACTTCTTACATAGACGAACGCATGGACCCACAAAAAGCAACCGATGCAGCGTGTCGGTTTTTGAAAAAACTTTACGGAATTTATGGGGATTGGAACCTCGCTTTAGCGGCCTACAATGCCGGTCCAGGAACGATTAATCGAGCGATAGAACGTTCCGGTAATCAACGGTCTTATTGGGCCATTCGCTCAAGCCTTCCTTCAGAAACTCAAGGATATGTGCCAACATTTATAGCCGCCGCATACTTAATGACCTTTCATGCCGAACATAATTTGATGCCTGCTCCAGCAAAAATTCATAATGCTCAATTGGACACCATGTGTTTAAAGCGGGGGCTGCACATGAGTACGATTGCTAAAGCACTCGATTGGGAGTTACAACAGATTAAGGACCTAAATCCAATTTATAAAACGGAATTCATCCCAGCGTCTATTAAAAAACGCTGTGTTACAGGCCCGTTGGATAAAATAACCCTATTGGTTGGTGCAGAAGATTCGTTATATCTTCTTGAGAATCCGTCGCAAGCAGTAAATCCTTTTACACAAGATACAACGATGCAGCTAGATAGTGCGGGAACAGGTTCTGATTCGCTTTCAGCTAATTATGCGTTTCATAAAGTAAAAACTGGAGAAACCCTAAAGAGCATTGCGTTAAAATATAGTGTGTCAGCAGATGAATTAATGGAATGGAATGCATTGCAAACAACGAATATTTATGTGGGTCAGCGGCTCACATTGAAAAAAATTAATACCGTTAAACAAACCCCAATTACCCCGGTACAAGTACCTAAGCCTAAGAAGTATTATACCGTTAAATCAGGAGACACCTTGAGTCGAATCGCAACCAAGAACAACCTCACCCTAGCACAACTGAAAAAACTGAATCCAGGGGTTGGTAACGTGATCCGTGTTGGCGATAGAATCAGAGTAAAGTAAGTCATGAAGATTAGCGCTACGATTATTACGCTGAATGAAGAGCGAAACATTGCTCGCTGCATTGATTCATTGGTTGCTATTGTAGATGAGGTACTGGTTATGGATTCTGGTTCTTCTGACCGTACGGAAGAAATTTGTTTACAGAAAGGGGTCAAGTTCTTTCATCAACCTTGGTTGGGGTATGCGCAGCAGAAAAACTGTTTAAATCAAAAAGCGTCATTTGATATGATTTTTTCCATAGATGCTGATGAGGAAGTATCTCCAGCATTAGCCGATGAATTACGCCGGATTAAACAAACTCAAACGCAAGGAGTTTATGCCGTAAATCGCTTAACTAATTATTGTGGAACTTGGATTTATCATTCGGGATGGTACCCAGACCTAAAGATTAGGTTGTTCCCAAAAGATATTCAGTGGCAAGGAGACTTGGTTCACGAAACCCTTAACTTGAAACCTGAGATGGAGGTTATCAGGCTAAAAGGCCCCCTGTTTCATTTTTCATATTATTCGCATGCGCAACATCGGCAACGAGCAGATCATTATTCTTCCTTGACCGCCCAAAAATATGTTCAAGCGGGAAAAGGCGTGTTTTTTGGACAACCGTTGTTCAGTGCTTGCATACGGTTTTTTTCCATGTATATACTTAAACTTGGGTTTTTAGACGGTAAGCAAGGATTTTATATTGCTAAAATTAGCGCCGAATCAAATTATTTTAAATATAAAGAAGTTCAACGCTTGAAAGGTGAAAATAAATAAGCTGTCACGAATTATTGTTTCTAGAACCGATAGTATCGGGGATGTGGCATTAACCTTGCCGCTTTGTTTATGGCTAAAAGCGAATGTTCCCCAGGCAACATTGGTGTATTTATGCAAGCGCTACACACAAGATGTGGTGCAATGTTTTAAACCCGTGGATGAAATCCTGCTGTATGAAGATCTCGAAAACGCCGACATCGAAACACGTAATTCCTTACTTCAAAGTGACCTTATTCTGCATGTGTTTCCAAATAAAAAGATTGCTTCATGGGCAAAACACGCCGGCATTCAACATCGAATTGGGACAAGCCATCGCTGGTTTCACTGGTTGAATTGCAATATTCGGGTATCTTTTACACGAAAAAATTCACCCCTGCATGAAGCTCAATTGAATTTTAATTTATTAAAACCGCTCGGTTTGGATACCATTCCAAAATTTGAGGAGCTTAAATCAGTAAAAGACCAGTTTGTTGTCCCAACCGAACCGGACTTCTTTCCGCCCGGTTACGTGATTTTACACCCACTTTCACAGGGTAGTGCGATTAATTATCCATTGATTCATTACGTTGCGCTAGCGGAGATGTTATCAAAGCGAGGAAAACAGGTGTTAATTACGGGTACTGCGAAAGAAGGGGTTCTAATAGGAACAGCGTTCGATCACATAGCAGGCGTTGAAAATGTGTGTGGGAAATTTTCACTTGGCGGCTTAATTTCTTTAATTAGTAAAGCCCATGCCCTTATTGCCTGTTCAACCGGTCCACTGCATATCGCTGGAATTTTAGACATAAAAGCGATCGGACTATTTTCTTCTCGCATCCCCATTCATCCGGGCCGATGGAAGCCCCTCGGCAACCATTCCATAGCGATGGTGAAAGACCCCTTGTGTTCCGGCTGTGCTCAGGGATTGGATTGTAGGTGTATTACGGAGATCCCAGTGGAAGATGTTGTCAATGCGGTTTAAGTCAACCCATATATTGCTTGGGCTCTCAACCTTTCTTTTTGCTTATTCTTTGAATCAAACAACCGATTTATGGTACATAATCCTGCTTGGTATAGCAGTAGTTGTGTATTATTCTTTCCCTAGAAATTCAGTCATTATGTGGGGTTATTTACTTTTTGGATTGTGCTTGGTTCTAACCTTGACATGGACATCTAGTCGTGTACTTGTGTTCCCTTTATTGTGTGCAATGGTATTGACTATAACGTACCCGTGGTTCCGTGAAATACCTTGGATGAAAACACCAATAATCGCAAGCAGTTGGACGATGTTCATGGGAAGTGTCATGTCAACATCAGAGGCCTTAAATTTGGTTTCATGCCTGGTATTATTTCTCTTGTTTGGTGTTTTAGCAACAGCATCTGACGTTAAAGACCGCGAGATTGATCCCATTCGATTGAAAACACTACCTCAGGTGCTGCCTTGGCCGATATTGCGTTGGGTTTTATTCAGTGTAATTGGCGCAATGCTAGGTTTAACGTTTTTCTTGCTACCTAACTGGCTCTTGGGAGCTATATTGTTTACCGCTTTTTCTACCTATGTGTTGGTAAGAAATTGGAATATGCCAAGGGTTTTTGATTTAGACCCGGGCCTACTATTGTTTGCTTTAGGCAATCTTCTTTACTTACGTTAATGGGGCTTTTCGTATCTTTGTGCCTTAAATTCACCCATGGAATATCGCTTTCAAGAGATTGAAAAGAAATGGCAACATTTCTGGAAGATTAATCAAACGTACCGCGTTGATGAAACCTCAACAAAACCTACTTTTTACGTATTGGACATGTTCCCGTATCCTTCCGGTGCCGGATTGCATGTAGGACATCCCTTAGGATACATTGCTTCGGACATCTTTGCGAGATATAAAAAACATATTGGATTCAATGTGCTGCATCCAATGGGCTACGATTCATTTGGCTTACCCGCAGAACAATATGCCATTCAAACCGGTCAGCATCCAGCTAAAACAACCAAAGAAAATATCGACAGGTATCGGGAACAATTGGATAAGCTTGGCTTTAATTATGATTGGTCTAGAGAGATTCGAACCTCTTCGCCGGCTTATTACAAATGGACCCAATGGATCTTTATGCAATTATTCAACAGTTGGTATAATCCGATAACGAATAAAGCAGAGTCAATTAATGAGTTAATTAATGAGTTTGAGCAACAGGGCTTATCGGCAGTTTCATTGAGCGCTTTGCATGGAGGAATAGAAACTGAAATCACGCCATTTTCAGCTTCCGAATGGGCAACTTTTACAGAACAAAAACAACAGGAAATATTAATGAACTTTCGCTTAGCGTACCTTGGAGAGTCCTATGTAAATTGGTGCCCTGCCTTAGGAACGGTCTTAGCGAATGATGAGGTGGTTAACGGATTGTCTGAACGAGGCGGTCACCCCGTAGAGCGTAAGCTCTTAAAGCAATGGAGCATGCGCATTACCGCCTATGCACAACGTTTATTGGATGGTTTAGATGGAGTAGATTGGTTTGATAGCATTAAAGAGACCCAGCGAAATTGGATCGGTCGAAGCGAAGGAGCTTCCGTTCATTTTCCTTTGCTAAATCATGAGGGCTCCATTGAGGTATTTACCACGCGACCTGACACCTTGTTTGGGGTTTCGTTTCTTACCTTGGCTCCAGAACACGAGCTAGTAAACCAATTAACAACAGATGAACAGCGAGCGGCTGTTGCAACCTATGTCTCCACATCGAAGAATAGAAGTGAGCGCGAACGTATGGCCGATGTAAATACGATATCAGGTGTTTTTACCGGATCATATGCCACCCACCCCTTTACCAAGGAACCGATTCCAATCTGGGTAGGTGATTATGTCTTAGTGGGTTATGGGACAGGTGCAGTGATGGCGGTTCCAGCGCATGACGAACGAGATTATAAATTTGCTACCCATTTTTCATTAGCGATCAAGCAAGTGATAAGTCCTACTTCGGATCACGATTTTAGTACGGGAGCTTGGACTGAGAAATCAGGTACAATGATCAATTCCGATTTCCTCAACGGCCTATCTGTAACGGAGGCTGTTAAACGAATGATTTCTGATATAGCCGAACACGGGTACGGTTCGAAACGGATTAATTACAGACTGCGAGATGCAGTATTCGGCCGTCAGCGTTATTGGGGCGAACCAATTCCAGTATATTTCAAAGGAGACATTCCCTACCTGATTCCAGCAGATCAACTCCCCTTAGATTTACCTGAAGTTGATAAGTATTTACCTACAGAAGATGGTGACCCGCCACTTGGTAGAGCAACGCATTGGAAGTTTGAAGAGGTGTATGAGTATGAAAAATCTACCATGCCTGGTTGGGCAGGAAGTTCTTGGTATTTTATTCGATACCTAGACCCAAGCAATGAATTGCAATTGGCTTCACCTGAAAAAATTGCGTATTGGGGAAATGTTGATCTTTATATGGGCGGTGCAGAACATGCTACTGGGCACTTATTGTATTCGAGGTTTTGGTGTAAATTTTTACACGACCTAGGAATTGTTCCGTTTGATGAGCCTTTCAAAAAGATGATCAATCAAGGAATGATTTTAGGTCGAAGCAGTTTTGTTTATCGTGTGGTAGGAGAACAAACCTTTGTAAGTGCAGGATTGAAAGATAGCTACGATACCACCCCAATCCATGTGGATATTTCACTCGTAAATAACGATGAGTTGGACCTCGAAGGATTCAAGGCTTGGCGAAGTGAATATAAGGATGCCTCGTTTATTTTAGAACCCTCAGGGGTTTACTTGTGTGGACACGAGGTAGAAAAAATGTCGAAGTCTAAATACAACGTTCAAACACCAGACGAGTTAGTTGATCGGTTTGGAGCCGATACCCTGCGGATGTATGAAATGTTTCTAGGCCCAGTGGAGCAAAGCAAACCATGGGACACCAAAGGTATTACTGGGGTACATGGGTTTTTGAAAAAATATTGGCGATTATTTCATCTGGATGGTACATTCGAGGTGAATGAAACAACACCAACTAAAGAACACTTTAAAACCTTACACAAGACGATTCGTAAGATTAGGGAAGATTTAGACCGCTTTTCATTTAATACCGGCGTTTCCAATTTTATGATTTGCGTGAATGAATTGACAGAGTCTAAATGTAATTCCCGTCAAATTTTAGAGCCATTAACTGTTTTACTCGCGCCATATGCTCCGCATATTACAGAGGAACTTTGGGAGAAACTTGGCCATGAACCTGGTTCATTATATGAGGCAGCCTATCCGGAATTTAATCCAGATTATCTGATTGAATCTGATTACGAGTACCCGGTATCGTTCAATGGGAAGATGCGGTTTAAAGTATCCTTACCTTTATCGTTGAGCATTGAAGAAATTCAAGCCACTATTTTGTCGCAAGCCGAAACCATTAAGTGGCTCGAAGGGAAAGCACCAAAGAAAGTTATTATTGTGCCTGGGAAGATTGTAAATGTGGTGATTTAATCAAATTAATTAAATCTTCGGCATGTTGAAGCGGCGTAACCAAGGTGTTGATTGAAGCGTGGTGTATTCCAAGTTGAGCTCCGCCCGCAATGATTAATAATTCCGGAAATTGTCTACGTAATTGTGAAAAGTATCCGTGTATAAATCCTTCCTCTACAGCGGTTAACCACGAGCTAACCACACATCGAGGCTGCACTTTTTCAATACTTAATACCACCGATTCATATGGTAGGCTTTGCCCTAAATACAAGGAATAAACACCCTGACTACGTAATAAATAATGATAAAACAATAAGCCTATTTCATGCCATTCGTGTTCTGGCAAGTACAACATAACGGGGTTTTCACGGTCTGCAGGAACACTTAGTTTATCTACCTCAGAGACAATTTTTTGTCGTACCAAATTTGAAATAAAATGTTCCTGAGCTGGATTAATTGATCCTGTGAGCCACATAACACCAATGCGGTCGAAAAAAGGAATTAGGCACTGCCGAAACGCATCTTCTAGTGATGTTGATTCGATGATTTCATTTAAGGTAGCATGAAATATACCCTCGTCCATTTCTACTAAAGAAACGATCAATTTTTCTTGGGCACTTCCTGCCGGTGTGTTCAATTTTACTTCGGCAACCTTAGCTCGGATCTCATCACGTGAAAATTCAGCCAATCTGGAAATTTTCATTCCATGGTCCATTAGAATTCGAATATTCAGCAAATAAACAAGCTCCTCATCTGTGTAGGTGCGGATTTTAGTTTCTGTACGTTCTGGAATCAACATGCCATACCGCTGCTCCCAAATGCGGAGCGTGTGGGCTTTTATACCTGTTAATACTTCTACGTCTCGAATCTTATAGAATGCCATAAAATGAAAACAAGTCGTTTGCAATATTGTTCAAGCCCAATCTAAAGTTTACCTTTGGACCATGAAAATAAAAACAGCGGAATTCCTAATTTCAAGTGCTGATTATAAAGGATGTCCAGACACAAAGCTTCCCGAGTTTGCATTTATCGGTCGATCGAATGTTGGAAAGTCTTCACTCATTAATATGTTAATGGGGAATAAAAGTTTAGCGAAAACATCAGGAACTCCAGGAAAAACCCAGCTTATTAATCATTTTATTGTCAATGAGAAATGGTATTTAGTAGATCTTCCAGGCTATGGATATGCTAAAGTATCCAAGAATCAACGCGATAAGTGGCAGAAGTTGATTTCTAATTATTTAATACAACGTACGGCTTTAACCTTGGTGTTTGTTTTATTGGATTCAAGGTTGGAACCGCAAAAAATCGATTTAGAATTCATGAATTGGTGTGGAGAAAATCAAGTGCCCTTTGCCATGGTATTTACTAAAATTGATAAGCTCTCAAGTACCGAATTAAACCGAAACTTAGCTAAATATAAAAAAGAGATGTTAAAAACATGGGAGGAATTGCCCCCCTTGTTTACTACTTCCGCCACTTCCGCAAGCGGTAAAGAACCCGTATTGAATTATATTACAGCCGTACTGTCACAGTTATCAGGTGTTTGAAAATTTCTACGGATTACATTACCTTTGTAACACATCAGATTAGTATGGGAAGAGCATTTGAATACCGCAGAGCAGCAAAAGAAAAACGTTGGGACAAGATGTCCAAGATGTTTCCGAAATTAGGAAAAGCCATAACAATGGCCGCTAAGGAAGGAGGGATGGACCCAACAGCCAATGCTAAATTGCGTACAGCAATTCAAAATGCGAAGTCTGAGAACATGCCTAAGGATAATATAGAATCTGCAATTAAGCGTGCCGCTCAAAAAGATATTGCCTCGTTTACTGAGGTCAATTATGAAGGAAAAGGACCACATG
>Ga0315899_10000184_pt1 | contig 78480 bp, 46 predicted proteins | sample LakEriMetagenome_2_FD_203518 | JGI IMG/M metagenome (GOLD analysis project Ga0315899, IMG submission 203518) | Freshwater fungal communities from buoy surface, Lake Erie, Ohio, United States - Buoy 4 MA112 | ecosystem: Environmental > Aquatic > Freshwater > Lake | place: USA: Lake Erie, Ohio... | reverse complement strand
TACGTGGAGAAGATCGGGCTTACCTCAACTTCGTTCGGCATAAACTTCTCGCCCGATAGTGATAATCATGTAAAAAGCCCCAAGCGGGGCTTCTTTATACGTGGAGAAGATCGGGCTTACCTCAACTTCGTTCGGCATAAACTTCTCGCCCGATAGTGATAATCATGTAAAAAGCCCCAAGCGGGGCTTCTTTATACGTGGAGAAGATCGGGCTCGAACCGACGACCTCTTGACTGCCAGTCAAGCGCTCTAGCCAACTGAGCTACATCCCCGAGATGAGTGCGAATATACAGCCTTTCGTCAAATCCTGAAAGTTTTCTTTTCGTTAGGTGGTCAACTTTTGTATCTTTGTCTAGTTCCTATTCAACGGAACCCGCCATGAGCAAAACGATCCAACTTATTATAAACCCCTCGGAATTAGGGGCAGGAACTCGGGGCGCCTCCTTGGGTCCATTTGCGATTCAAGCTGCGTCAAGAACGTACGGAAATTCATTGTTTACTGAGATTTCTTGGGAAGTACTTCCTGACTTGAATCACCTTCTTGATCGACCGATTATTTATCCCTTAGCTAAGCGCATTGACGGGATGCAACATGTATATCAAACGGTTTCTTCCGCCTTGGTTTCGCATATTCAAGCCAATCGGTTTCCGTTTATATTAGCAGGTGACCACGCTTCAGCAGGGGGTACCTTGCACGGGTTGAAAGCCGCTTTCCCCGATAAACGCATTGGGGTGGTTTGGATAGATGCCCATGCGGATTTACACTCGCCTTACACCACGCCCTCCGGTAACTTGCACGGCATGCCCCTTGCAACTGCCTTAGGTGTCGATAACCTGCCTTGCCAACGGAATCACGTAGACATCGAGACATCCCTTCAATGGACACAATTAAAAAGCAATTCTGTTAAATTTTCCGATTTGATTTATGTCGGTGTGCGCAGTACGGAACCGGAAGAAGATGCAGTTATTGAAGCTGAACACATCACCAATATCACGGTAGAGAAGGTTAGGTCGCTTGGTGTTCAACAAGTCTTAGAACAAATCAGCCATCAATTGAATCCCTGTGATGTAATGTATGTTTCCTTTGATGTAGATTCGATGGATCCAGTTGAAACGTCCTTTGGTACGGGTACACCGGTGGCCAATGGCTTAACGGTTCAAGAAGCAAAATCACTCCTCGAAGGATTGTGTCGTTCGCCCAAGTTAGTTGCCTTGGAATTCGTTGAAGTGAATCCAACCCTCGACGAGAAAAAAAATAGAATGGCCGAGGTAGCCCTCGAGTTAATCTCCAATTGTACACGTACCTTAATTGAATCATGGAAGTAGCGCTGAAGGATATCCTTTTAACTAAAGGGAAGGAATGGTTAGGAATCGATATTGATCCATCGTGGATTCAGTTTCAACCTACCCGCAAAGGCGTTCGTGGTGACGTGACCTTAATGGTTTTTCCCTTTGCTAAAGCGCTTCAATTACCACCTGCTGAGGTGGCTGAACGTATTGGAAAACACGTTAAGTCAGAAGTTTCATTTGTTGCGGATTACGAGGTGATTCAAGGATTTTTAAATTTTGTATTTTCCGAGACCTTGTGGTCTGATCAACTCATTTCAATCAATCAAAACGATTCGTTTGGGATTGCTGAACCCAATTCTAAGCAACTGGTGATGGTAGAATATGCTTCGCCCAATACCAATAAACCGCTGCATTTAGGTCACCTTAGAAATATTTTCCTTGGCTATGCGGTGGCGCAATTAAAAAAAGCACACGGGCATCAAGTCATCAAAACCCAAGTAATTAACGACCGTGGAATTCATATTTGTAAAAGTATGTTAGCTTGGCATCGTTTTGCACCGCTCCAATCCAATGGCGAACGCGAAACTCCCGCTAATTCTGGGCTCAAAGGAGATAAGTTAGTTGGTAAGTATTATGTGGAGTTTGAAAAGCATTTGCAGCTTGAAGTGAAAGAGGTACTAGCCCGTTGGAATGCCGGAGATTTTTCGAACACTTCTGCCGCAGCGCTTGAAAAATTTCAAGAATTAAATCTTGCGCTCGTTGGAAAAGATGAAAAGGCACAAGCTGCCATTTCCGATAAGATCAAGGAGCTCGCCAAGAATGAAACTGAGATTCTTAGAGCAGCCAAAGATATGCTGGTGCGATGGGAAGGGAGGGATCCAGAAACTTATTTATTGTGGTCTACCATGAACGGTTGGGTTTACGAAGGATTTGATGTCACCTACAAACGCATGGGGGTTGATTTTGATAAATTGTACTACGAAAGCGATACATTTTTACTGGGTAAAGACCAGGTCATGGACGGATTAGCACGCGGAGTCTTTTATCAAAAAACCGATGGCAGTGTTTGGATTGATTTGACACCCGATGGCTTAGATGAAAAATTGGTGCTTCGCGCGGATGGTACAGCCGTGTATATGACTCAGGATATTGGAACGGCAATTGAACGTTTTCATGATTATCCAACCTTATCTGGGATTGTTTATACGGTGGGGAATGAGCAAGATTATCACTTCAAGGTGTTGTTTTTAATCCTAAAAAAGTTAGGGTATGCTTGGGCTGCCGATTGTTTCCATTTGTCTTACGGAATGGTAGATTTACCTTCTGGGAAAATGAAATCTAGGGAAGGTACCGTGGTAGATGCAGATGACCTCATGGAAGAAGTGGTGAATGCGGCAACAGTAATGACACAAGAACGGGGTCAGATTGCTGAATTATCAGAGACGGAACGCAGCGTGCTTTTCGAATCGATCGGTATGGGAGGTTTGAAATATTATTTATTGAAAGTTGACCCGAAAAAACGAATGTTATTCAATCCGGAGGAATCGATCGACTTAACTGGAAATACTGGTCCGTTTATTCAATATACCCACGCCCGAATTAATTCCTTATTGCGAAAAGCAGGATTAATCCAATTCGATGAGTCCGCGCTGGTGATTGAATTCGGAGAAATTGAGCTCATCAAATTGCTCGCTGCATTTCCTCAAACGATTGCTGAAGCAGCAGATAATTATTCTCCGGCCGTGTTGGCAAATTACCTGTATGAATTGACAAAAGCATATAATTCCTTCTATCAGCAAAGTCCGATTCTAACTGAACCCAACGAAGGATTACGCGCCGCGCGCCTCTTAATCTCAAAGAATGTCGCCAAGGTTTTAAAAACTGGGTTAACTATTTTGGGGATTAATGCACCAGAACGGATGTAATCCGAGTTGATTTTTATACTTTTAAGGACCTAAGCTACCCTATGAAAGTTTTTACGCTATCCTTGCTGTGTTTTGTATCCCTTCAACTTACTGCACAAATCTCATCACAAGATCATATCACTTCCATTTGGAAGCAACCTAAGGAGTCTTTTCCCCGCTTCATAAAATTTGACGGGAATGTTACCTTGGCACCGGAATCCCATGGGAAATTTATTCGTGATTTATTCGATTTAACTGAGGAATATTCGTTCACCCTTTCGGATAAAATAACTGATCAGCTCGGTTGGATTCATTATTCCTATTCGCTAAACTACAAAGGCATTCCAATTCGTCATAACGCAATTAAAATTCACATGAATGGGAGTCTTTTGGTTTCCGTAAATGCGTCACTGGATAAGGTTTCGGGTTCGATTACGCCCTCCATTTCAAGCGACCAAGTGATAGAAACAGCGCTGAATCATGTGAATGCAACGCGCTATAAATGGGAGATGCCAGAAGAAGAAGCCTTACTCAAGATGGAACATGGAAGCGAGGCCAGCTACTATCCTACACCGCAATTGATGTGGTACACGAACCCTTCTACTAACACATCAACCTTAGTTTATGGCTTAGATGTATATGCGGATGAGCCCTTGTCTAGACAGTTCATTTACATAGATGCTCATACAAATCACGTTGTTGCAGCGGAAAACAGGATACATACCGCCGACAGCAATGGCATTGCGGTTACCGCCTATTCCGGTAATCGAGTGATGGTTGCAGATTATTTTGCATCTCAATTTAGACTGCGAGAAACTGGAAGAGGAAATGGAATTCAAACATTTGACTTAAATAACACGTCAAATTACGGTGCAGCAGTAGATTTTATTGATTTAGATAATTATTGGAATAATACGGTCAACCAAGACCATTTTGCCGGTGATGCGCATTGGGGAGCGGAAATGACCTATGATTATTTTTGGCAAATCCACAACCGAAATAGCATTGATGGGAATGGATTTTTATTGAAAAGCTACATGCATTACAATACCAACTACAATAATGCTTTTTGGGATGGACAACGCATGACGTATGGAGATGGAAACGGAACGACCTTCACGCCACTTACGGCGATTGACATTACAGCCCATGAAATTGCACACGGTCTGACCTCAAATACCTCCAATTTGGTATATGCGAATGAATCAGGTGCGTTGAATGAATCGTTTTCGGATATTTTTGGTGTTTCTGTGGAGGCTTTTGCCAATAACAATTCCTTAAATTGGATTATGGGGGAGGATGCAACACCCAATGGCAACGGAATCCGAAGCATGTCTAATCCGAGCGCCTTTGCCGATCCAGATACTTATTTAGGTACCAATTATTACACTGGAACCCAGGATAATGGAGGGGTTCATACGAATTCGGGGGTTCAGAATTTTTGGTTTTATTTACTCACAGTGGGCGGCACGGGCACCAATGATATAAACAACGCATACAATGTGAGTGGCTTAGGTATTGTGGATGCAGCACGCATCGCATTTCGCAACAACACCTTTTATTTAACGCCGAATTCAGATTATCAAGATGCGCGTTTTTATGCAGTTCAGTCGGCCATTGATTTGTTTGGTGCTTGTTCTCCGGAGGTAATGAGTACCACCAACGCGTGGTACGCGGTAGGGGTGGGACCTGCCTTTTCTTATACCGTCAATGCAGATTTTTCAACTGCGTTTCAAGATTATTGTCAGGCACCAGCGCTGGTTAATTTCACGAACGAGAGTTTTAATGCAGGTACCTTTCAATGGAATTTTGGTGACGGTACTACATCGTCTTCCTTAAACCCTTCGCATACCTATCAAAATCCGGGCTTATATTCGGTTTCCTTAATTGCAAGTGGCGGGGCGTGTGGTACAGATACTCTGACCTTGGTAGACTACATAAATGTGGACCCAAGCTTGCCTTGTGCAATCACCATGAATCCGGCGGGATTGAATCAAACGCAGAATTCTTGCAATGGAACCTTATTCGATCCAGGAGGTGCGGCAGCGAATTATCAAGATCTTGTAACTAGCGAGATTACCATTGCGCCAATTGGGGCCGCGAGCATTACCCTTAATTTCTCAAGCTTCGATTTAGAGGCTAATTACGATTACCTGTACATTTATGACGGTCCGAACAATACGAGTCCGTTAATCGGACAATACACCGGTAACACCTTACCTAATGGGGGTGTTATTAATTCAACGTATGGCGCTGTTACCTTGAAGTTTTTCTCGGATACCTATGTAACCAATGCCGGATTTGTTATGACATGGGCATGTCAAATACCAACCAATCCACCAGTTGCTGATTTTCAAGCCAACGCGGTTACCAGTTGCACGGGAGCGATTGATTTTTATGACCAGTCTACTGGCGGTCCAACGAGTTGGGTTTGGGATTTTGGCGATGGCGCGGCATCTACGCTTCAGTTTCCTAGTCATGTGTATACGCAAGACGGTCAATTTACAGTTACTTTAATTGCTGGAAATGCTTTCGGGACCGATACCATCAGTTTTGCTCAATACATTACGATTGATCGTCCAGATGCACCCCTCGCTGCAGGTGTGATTGTTTGTGCCCCTGATTCGGTTACGGTGAATGCCACGGCAAATGGCAGTATGTCCTATTATGATTCGGAGCTTGATGGGAACTTATTGACGATCGGGTCGAGTTATTCTACCTTCTTACAGCAAACAGATACTGTTTGGGTAGAGTCTGTTGAGAATAATCCTTCTCTATACCTTGGTCCTTTAAATAATTCCTTTGGTACTGGGGGGCAGCATAATAACGCAACTACGCAATACATGATTTTTTCGGTTAATGAACCCCTAACGATTGTTTCTGCATGGGTAAATGCAGGTGCAACTGGTGATCGAACCATTACGTTGTGGGATGCGAGCGGCAATCAGTTGGATTCTAGGTTTTTGAATATTCCTTCCGGAGGTTCGCGGATTTCACTAAACTTTCATGTGGAACCTGGCGTGAATTATCGAATCGGTGGAGCGCAGATGAATTTGTATCGGAATAATGCCGGTGCAGTGTTCCCGTATCAAATTCCGGGTTTGATTTCCATCACAGGTTCAAGCGCCGGCGGTGCTTTTTATTACTATTTCTATGATTGGGAAGTGGTTAAAGATCCATGCGTCAGTCCAAGAACGCCTGTTACATTAATTATGGATCAAGTGACGGCAGCAGCGAGTATTTCCACCATAGGAATGACGGCAACTGTGGTTGTGAATGCCTCCAATAACGCCACACAATACAGTTGGGATTTTGGGGATAATACGTCTTCTACACAAACTACGCCTACCCATTTGTATACGCTTCCTGGAACTTATCCGGTGACCTTAATAGCCAACAACGATAATTGTTCTGATACCGTTAGTTTTGAAGTGGTTGTGGATAATGCCTCGTTGACTGAACTCAGTGGAAGTAATTGGTTGCTTTATCCTAATCCAGCGAGCGAGCGCTTGAATGTTGAATTCACACAGGGTAACGCACAATCTGTATGCATCGTAGATGCCGCAGGACGAATGGTGATGGAATGTCCAATACAGAGCGCGCTTTCTTCCGTTAACATAAGTGGATTGGCACGTGGTACGTATCGGGTTATAGCCAACTTTAGTGATGGAACTAGATCTGTTAAACCCTTTGTGAAACAGGATTAATTCCCAAAAATCACCTCGTCCGTTAATTCTCTAACCATTTGAAAAAGCTCTGCTTTGAATTGCTTAGGGTCGTAAAGCCCACGTTCCATTTGACGTAATTTATGCTCCCATTGACCGGTAAGTTCAGGGCTTTTGAGTAGGTCGTTTTTAATGGTGTCAATTAAATGCATGCCGGTATCCGTAGCGATGAGGTTCTTTTTCTTTTTCTCGATGTACTTTCGTTTGAATAAGGTTTCAATAATGGCGGATCGGGTAGAGGGTCTTCCAATACCGTTCTCCTTCATTAATTCGCGCATTTCTTCATCCTCTACCAATTTTCCAGCGGTTTCCATGGCTCTGAGGAGCGTAGCTTCGGTATAGGGTTTTGGTGCTGAGGTTTTGCCTTGATGCATAAAGGGTTCATGTGGACCTTCTTCGCCTTCGGTAAATAGGGGTAAGATTTTATCTTCAGATTCACCTTTTTTCTGCACTTTTTGATCGAGATCTTCATATACCACACGCCAACCTTTGTCTAATACCTGCTTCCCAGTTGCTTTAAATGCTAATTGATCTACTTGACCCATTACGGTGGTATTCGAAACCTTACATTCCGGATAAAAAGCAGCAATTAACCGGCGAGCAATTAGGTCATATATTTTATGTTCATCCGGTGAAATTCCTGAAGGGACAATTCCCGTAGGAATAATTGCGTGGTGGTCGGTTACCTTGCTGTTGTCGAAAATAGCTTTTGTTTTTGGAATCGGCTTTTCCAATAAAGATTCAGTAAATCTACTGTAATCTCTGAGCCCTTTTAATACATTGGGTATTTTGGGGTGAAGATCTTCGGAGAGGTAGGTGGTGTCAACCCGTGGGTAGGTCACCAGTTTTTTCTCGTAAAGGCTTTGAACATACTTAAGCGTTTCATCGGCGCTAAATCCGTAACGCTTATTTCCATCTACTTGCAAGGAAGTTAAGTCGTACAATCTCGGATTTCCTTCTTTCCCTTCCTTTTGTTCAAAGGAGGTAATTTTAAAGGGTTTATCTTTCAGGTATTCTACACCTTTCTTGGCTTTTTCTTCCGACTTTAAGCGGTCAATTTGACAAAGGAACTCGGTTTCTCTGTAAATCGTTTTAAGTTCCCAGTAGGTTTCGGATTTAAATGCATTGATTTCCTTTTGCCGTTGAACAATCATGGCGAGGGTAGGGGTTTGCACTCTACCAACGGACAAGGTCATTTTTGCGGGTGCAAATTTCTTGGTATAGAGTCGCGTTCCATTGATGCCTAGCATCCAATCGCCGATGGCACGTGAATTTCCTGCGGCAAACAAATTATCGAATTCCTCGCCATTTTTAAGTTTAGAAAAACCTTCTTTAATGGCTTCATCAGTAAGGGAAGAAATCCATAAGCGCTTTACTGGAACTTTACACCCTGCTTTCAAGAGTACCCAGCGTTGAATCAATTCACCTTCTTGTCCCGCATCCCCACAATTGATTACTTCTTCACATTGTGCTACGAGGGATTTTAGTACATTGAACTGTCGTTGTACTCCTTCGTCTTTGATTACTTTAATGCCAAATTGTTCAGGGGAAATGGGTAAATCCTCTACCCGCCACTGTTTCCAGTTTGGGTTATAATCTTCAGGTTCTTTCAGTGTACACAAATGACCAAAGGTCCAACTCACCCAATATCCATTTCCTTCAAAATACCCCTCTTTCCGAGTGGATGCACCAAGAATTTGAGCCAAATCTCGTGCGACACTCGGTTTTTCCGCAATACACAGTTTCATATTAAACGTTGAAGATTATACTACAATCTCTACCAAGGAAGTTAATATCAGAAATAACTTTAATGGTATTATTAGTTAATTTAATTTAAGGACTTTAACGGTTTGAACTTCATTTGATGAATTTTCCACCGTGACAAAATAAATTCCATTCGTGAGTTTTCTAAAATCTATTGAGTCATCATTAAAAGCATGGTTTGATGCTACATTTTTCCCTTGAATATCAATAATTTTATAGGAAAATGGACCCCCTTGATTATTTACAATATGTAAAAATTCTCTTGTGGGATTCGGATATATGTCCAACCAAGTTGCTGAAATTACAGTAGAACTATTGGTAATTTCTACAGTAAATGGATCCCCTGTAATTCCACACCCATCTTCATTGGTTATGTAGACGCTATAATTTCCTGGAATTGAAGCGATGTAATATGAGGCATTTGCCCCAGGAATAACATCCCCATTCAGATACCATTGGTATGTTGTTGCTGCAGAGCAAAATAAGGTATCGTTTGTACCTTGCGTGATCGTTGGAGGTAGGGGGCTTACTCCAACATTTACGGTAACGGTATTACTAACAGAACTCGTACATGTACCTAGGGTATTAGTAACAAAGTATGTTCCTGGCATACCTACCCAAATAGTATCGGTGGTCTCACCGTTTGGAGACCAAAGGTTTCCACCAATTATATTGGAGTATAGTTGTATAGCACCATCTGCGCAGATAATGTGTGGTCCAGGTGGTGATATTACCGGAGTTGCAGGACTTGGGAGTAGGTTGACGGTAATTGGTAGGGACGTAGCTTGACATCCATTTTGGTCGGTGTAGGTTACGGTATATATGCCAGCAGCTGTAACATCTATGGTTTGCGTATTTAGATTATTAGGACTCCAAACATTACCCGCACCATATGAGGAAGTTAATAAAACCGTATCGCCTGAGCAGATATTAGTTGCTCCAGACGCTGTGATAACGGGTATAGAAGGAGTGTTGAATAAGGTTATATAATTTGACGTAACAAGTGTATCAAAGGTGACACCATTTCCTACAACCAAAGTTACTGTATAAGAGCCCGGCGCATTATAGCAAATATTGGTCGGATTTTGAACATTTGAACTTGATGGAGTAGCACCTGGGAAAGACCACGACCATGTTATTGGATTTCCATTGGAGTTGTCATTGAAATTGACACAATTATTTGATTGACAAATTTGAGCTTGATTTGTTTGAAAAGCGGCGGATAGGGAGGGAATACCGCAAATCACAGCGGTTGACCCCCCAGATCCATAACTACCACCAATACCCATGGTACCGCCTGCACTTAAACTACTTCCTCGGGTCGTGTTTGTGGGTCCAGTACCTCTATCTGCTCCTCCTGTTCGCATGGTGCAACAAGTAGTTAATGTTGAGTCTAGTTTCACTAAATAAAACTCATCAGGATAAGTTCCTGCCGTAAGTTCTTGTGAATAACCCGCAATCATATATCCTCCATCGGATGTTTTTATTAATGATTTGCCAAAATCATTTTGTGGGGTGCCAATAATATGAGTAGAAACCAAGTTGCCCGTACTATTCACTCTTACTAGGTAATATTCTAATCCAACTTGTTGTCCAGTAGAAAAATTATAATTGAAAGAAAAAGTATATCCACCAACCAAATAGTCTCCATTTGGCATTTGGATAACCGATTCTGCATAGTCACTGCCATCTGTAGAGAAAAGCGGAATTTGAGTTCCGCCGTAATAACGTGTCCATGAAACCTGTCCAGTGCCATCCAGCTTTACTAAAAGGTAGTGCCAATTAAAGCCACCATTTACCTTTGGTTGTCCAGCCTCTCCCGCAACCATAAAACCTCCATCAGCAGTTTCAATTATAGATCTGGCATAATCAGGGTATTTGGTGGCATTCGCATCTTGTACGAGACGAGACCAAACCATATTCCCGCTGCCGTCCAGTTTTACAATGTAAAAATCATTGGAAGATGTATTCGCATTACCAGTCCAAGTATAGGCGGTTCCGGCGATTGCAAACCCGCCGTCGCTCGTATTTGTTATTGAGAACGCAATATCAGCTAACGAGGCCGCCCCTACTTTTTTATCCCAAATTAAATTGCCGGAGGCGTCGGTTCGTACAACGTAAAAGTCATTTGGAGAGGCTCCGAATGAAGTGGTCTGCCCAGCAATACAAAATCCGCTATCTAAGGTCTGAACTAAATCCCAACCTTGATCGCTTCCCGTTCCTCCGTACGTTTTATTCCATTGCACATTTCCCATAGCATCAAGTTTCACTAAATACATATCATCTCCACCTGCTCCAAAAGATGAGGTAGTACCTGCGATGGCATACCCGCCATCAAACGTTTTAATTATTGCTCGGCCATAATCATTACCAGCACCTCCGATGGTTTTAGTCCATAAAATTGTTCCTACGGAGTTCGTTTTAATTACGTATATATCATTTAAGCCCGCTCCGAATGAACTGGTGTGTCCTGCGGATACGTAGCCGCCATCACCAGCTTGTACTATTGAATGCGCTTGATCATTAGACACACCACCACCTGTGAAGCAAAGTTGACTTTGGCTCTGGTAGAGATGGATTGTACAGGAAAAAATAATAATTAATAGCTTGTGAGGATTCATTTGTATCATTCTTAATAAAAGTTGTAGGTTTAGTATAAAAATACACTAAAATTCCATTGCATTAAACTTTATGATAAAAGTAAGTATTTAGGTAGGTATACTTATTGCTTAAATTTACCTATACCTTTTAGTAAAAATTGCTTATAGCTCTCAATTTCTGGCGTATAACCAATGGTTTCAGTAAGGTCTTTCCCTTCATGATCCGTTACCACGTAGAGCGGTTGTTGGAAGCTTTTGTAATTAATTACTTCGTACTCGGCCCATTTATTTCCAACGTCGCGAATTTTTCCACCCAATTCCTTGGAATAACGCTGCTCGCTTTCAGGAAGCGGTTGGTGATCATCTACATAGAGCGAGATAATCACAAAACTCTTTTGAAGTAAGGGACGGATTTCGTCGTTGGTCCAAACGGTAGATTCTGTTTTACGACAATTCTGACAGGCATGTCCCGTGAAATCCATGAGGATTGGTAGATTTCGTTCCTTGGCATAGGCTCGTCCTTTGTATAAGTCATGGAATACTAAGATGGAACCATCTCCTACAGGATGCATGTCCGCCGCATATTTATCGGTAATGGAATCTTGTTTTACCCCGGTATCAAGTCCACCGTTATTAAAGCGGAAGTTATCTTCTGAATGGGTTCTTGGAGGAGCGATTCCATCGATTAATTTCAATGGGTGGCCAAACATTCCGGTAAACAAGTAAACAGAGAACACGAGGGCGACAAACGCGAACATGAACCTTGGAACGCTTAATTTTTCTACGGGTGAATCGTGAGAGAATCGAATCTTTCCAAGAAGATAAAGGCCCATTAGCATGAAAATCACAAACCATGACCCCACAAACCATTCACGGCTAAGAATATCCCAATGGTAGGCCATATCTACGGCAGATAAAAATTTCATTGCCAAGGCGATTTCAAGAAGACCAAGAACCACTTTAACTGAATTTAACCAGCCGCCGGATTGTGGTAGAGAGTTTAACCAACTTGGGAAAATAGCAAATAAGGTAAAGGGAATTGCAAGCGCAAGTGAAAATCCGCCCATACCCATGGCCGGTGTTAGATAGGAACCGGTAGTTGATGCGGTAACTAATAGACTTCCAATGATTGGACCTGTACACGAAAAAGAAACTAATCCTAAGGTGAATGCCATGAAGAAGATTCCTATGTACCCGCCGCGATCGGCTTGCTTGTCCATTTTATTCACCCATTTACTTGGTAATTGTATTTCAAAGGCCCCAAGAAATGAGAAGGCGAAAACCATAAAGATTGCAAAGAACACCAGGTTCATCCAAATGTTCGTGGATAGGTCATTTAGTCCCGTGGTTCCTAAAACTGCCGTAAATAAAATGCCCGATGTAACATAGATCACCACAATTGACACGCCATAAACAAGTGCTTTAATGATTCCTTCCGCGCGTGTTTTAGATTGTTTGGTAAAGAACGTTACAGTCATGGGTATCATGGGGAACATGCATGGCGTTAACAGGGCAAATAATCCGCCACCAAAACCCGCCCAAAATGTCCACCATAAGGTATTTGGTTTTTTGGGTGCTTTTTCTTTGTCTTCCTTTTGATCCATGGTGTCGCCCGAATTGTTGTCACCTGAAGTTGTAGTTGTTGTGCTGGTGTCTTGTGGTGTTTCCTGGGGTACATTAGTGGATGATGCTGCACTTTTATAGCCACTTATTTTAACGGTTGCGTCTTGAGCAGGTGGGAAAATACATCCCGCAGCATCACAGATTTGAAAACTATAGGTGAAAGGAATGCTAAAGGCTTCGTTGCTTAATATTTCAATCTGCTGCTTAAAGGTAGCGTTTCCTTCAAAGTATAATTGTTCACCTAACTCATCAACAAACTTTTTTGGTGCACTGCCATCCTTAAGTTTCCCAACCAACTTGAAATTCTTATTGGCTTTGATGTCAAAGGCGGTAGGTGTTCCTGTGAAATCCGCCTTCTTGGGGTCGTGATTTACCGAGAAAATATGGAAATGGTTTAGTAGGGTCGCTTTACCAACGATATACGCATGGCTACTGTCAATTTTCTCTAGGCTAAATTTCCATTTAATGTGGTCTTGCCAAGAGCCTTGGGCAAATGTTGCTAAGCTTAATAGGAGCAAACAAGTAGATAAAAAATACCTCATAGTTAGTTGTTAATTTGAATCGTTATAGGCACATCGATTGGAGGAATACATTTCGTTTCGTCGCAAATCATGTAATTTAATGTCAGCTTTAATGCGCCTGCTTTCTTAATTCGAAAGGCTTGGTGTATTTCTACTACATTCTCCCAAATGTAAACCATTCCCCCAAAATTGTCATCTTGATGCGCAACGGGTGTTGTTAAAAATTCTAAACTCCCAATTTTCTTTATGCCCTTAACTTTCTCAAACGTAACACTTAGCGCGATAGGTCCAAGGTTCGGGTCGGTTTTAGGGGAGTACAAGTGCCACGTAGGATCAATGGTTCCTTTGATAAACACCGTTTTCGAATTCTTATCCCAAGAAGCATTCCATGTCACATGGTTTTGTGCTTGAAAAGACTCAAAATAACCGAAAAAACTAAAAAATAAAAGGGTACGATAAACTACACGACACATGCCGCGAAGTTAAAAAATAATATCAATAATTTTAGATATTGGAATCCAAACACCACCTTTTAGAGTTATGAAATGTTGCCCCATTGCCCAAACGGTGGTATTTACTTTTTTAAACCCCTCGTCATCGCAAAATACAATAGAAACTTTACCCCGATGGGTATTTCCTAAAATCATGGCTTTGTGTAATTGTTGCCGCAAATTAGCTTCCTGTTCAATGGAGCTTAGTTTTTCATAGGTGCAATTTGGGACCTGCTCCTTTTGGATTTCTTGGATTTCTAAATACATAGTAGTGAGTTTGGTTCCTTGAAGATAGTAAATTTTTATAAACTTCCAAATTTACCAAGGTAATTTTGCATTTGCTGAAATCTGCTGGTCATGGGTAATACCCGCTTCAAATAAAAATGCCCCAGTTATCGCAACCATTGCCGCGTTGTCAGTACAATAAGAAGGGTGCGCAACATGTATTGTGAGTTTCGGATTTGTTGCTTGCCATGCTTGAAGTTTGGCTCGTAATCCGCTGTTAACAGATACCCCGCCACTCACCGCAACACACGTTATCCCGGTTTGAAGCTGCGCTTTTTTCAGTTTTTTAAGTAAGATTTCAGTGATGCGATGTTGAATGGATGCACAGAGGTCGTTTAAGTTTAGTGCTACAAAATCCGGATCCTTTGCTACTTCTTTCTGTAGAAAATATAAAATGGATGTTTTTAACCCACTAAAGCTAAAGTTCAACTCGGGAATATTCGGCTCAGCAAAGGTAAATGCCATGGGATTTCCGGTCTTTCCGTAGTGGTCAATGAGCGGACCTCCTGGGTATGGCAAACCCAACATTTTAGCGGCTTTATCAAAGGCCTCGCCTGCGGCATCATCGATCGTTTTCCCTATGATTTCCATGTTCATTGCATTATGAACGACAACGATTTGTGTGTGTCCACCGCTTACCGTTAAGCATAGGTATGGAAAACTTGGCGCTGTCATTCCTTCATGCGTGATGAAATGACTTAAAATATGCGCCTTCATGTGATGCACCCCAATCAAGGGTTTATTTAAGGCTAATGCGAGCCCTTTTGCAAAAGAGGTTCCAACCACGAGTGACCCCATAAGACCAGGTCCTTGGGTAAAGGCAATGGCATCAATGTCTTTTAAGGAAACTTGAGCCGTTTCAATTGCTCGCTTTACCACCGGAACAATATGCTCAATATGTGCCCGACTGGCTAATTCCGGAACTACGCCTCCATATGCTTCATGAATCAATTGGGTGTGTGTTATATTCGCGAGGATTTGCGTTCCTCTCAGAACGGCTGCAGATGTATCGTCACAAGACGATTCAATTCCTAAAATCAACCGTTTATTCAATGCAATGATTAATTTTGCTAACGCATGACAAAAGTAGTTAAAATCCTTGGCAGAACCTTCGGGGTGTTCTTTGAGTGGATGTTGATTTTTGTCATTTTATTCGCCTTTCTAATTCGAACTTCATCCTTTCAATCCTATCTCGCTAAACAGGCTACAGATTTCTTTTCTAAGGAATGGAATACTAAAGTGAATATAGGTAGGGTGGACATTACGCTCTTCAATCGAATTTATCTTGAAGATGTACTGATTCATGATTTGTCGGACAAACGCTTGGTGTCAATTCGTAGCTTAGAAGTGTTAATACAGGGTTTTGGCACACAACATTTAACCTTGGATGAAGTCATTCTAGAAAAAGGTGAAGTTTGGGTGTATGCTGAAAAACCTACCGGTGAAATGAATTTTCAGTTCATAGCCGATTATTTCGCTTCGGAGGATACGAGCTCAAGCCCTTCAGAGTTTACCGTTGCTTTGAATAAAATCAAACTAAAACAGACCAAGCTACGCTACGATGATTTTCGAATACCTAAGATGAAATCGGGGCTCGATTTTAATCACGTTGCCCTTAGAAATGTGAATTTAACGGTTTCCAATTTTGTGAATGACGGCCCACTTACTGCGTTTAATCTTGATGATTTTCACACGAAGGACCAATCTGGGCTCTGGGTCAAGGCCTTGAAGGCCAAGGTAGCAATCAATGAGACGGGGTTAAGGTTGAATTCGGTGTATATTAAATTAAATCGCTCCGAAATTCATGCTTCTGAAATCGCTTATTCCTATACTGATCTTGCTGCATTGGATGATTTTAATAACAAGGTGCTCTTCAATATTGCCATTCAACCGAGTACTGTTAATCTGGCAGATGTGGCGTTTTTCGTTCCTGAAATGGAAGGAATGAATGAACAGGTTCAGTTGAGTGGAACGCTTTACAATGTGGTGAATCATTTCAAAATCAAAAACCTTGACTTAAGGATCCGAAAAAACACCTTCTTAAAGGGAGATTTAGATTTGCCGGATTTTGCTGATTTTGCTGCATACCCTGTCCGAGAAGTCATTCGTAACGCTTCATTTGATGTGGCTGAACTAAGTAAGGTGCGCTTACCAGATGGATCATTCTTGTCTTTTGGCCCTGAAGTAGATCGCTTAGGAACCGTTCGTTTTCGAAATATGGTCGTGGATGGAAAGCAAGGGAAGTTAATTCTACGTCCCGTAACTATAAAAACGGAAAAAGGAGACTTAAGCGTTGTTTCACCTATTAAATTGGATGTGCTGGGTAATGCCATAGGAATTCAGAATTTACGTCCAGATAGCATTGCCGTGGCACTAAATCACATACAATTAGGAGAAATCCTGGGTGTTTCTGATGTTGGTGAAATAAACGGTAACTTGAAATTTTCGACGTTCGATGTGTTGGATAAAGGGTTTAAACTAACCAATGGATCGGCATATTTCAGTGAGTTAGAGACGATGGGTTACGTTTATCATAATGTCGCTCTACAAGATATGCGCATGGATGGTGTGGTGTTGAATACCTCAGTACAGGTGGATGATCCAAATGCGAAATTTACGATTTCGGGAGGATTCGATATAGAAGGTAAACCAACCTACAATGCATCGATGCGCTTCGATAAATTAAATCTCGGAGCCCTAGGATTTACGGAATCCAAAAATACGGCATTAACGGGCGAATTTACGCTGGATACAAAAGGACCTTCATTTAATCGGTTTGAGGGCGGGTTGACGCTTACTCAGTTCAATTATATAGAAGATGGTAAAGAAATAAAGATTCCATCGGCTCGGATCGATTTCAATCACTCCATGGCGGAAGAATCACTAAAACTTCGGAGTAATATAGCGGATTTAGATTTTAAAGGAAAGATTGATCCGAACACGATTCAGGATGATATTTTGTTCGGGATTTCACGAGTTCTCCCGAGTTTGGTGCAAGCAAGAAAACCCGTTCGTGGAAAAGTGAATAATGAAATTGATGCCAGGTTGGTGGTGAAAGATATTAATGAACTCACCGATTTATTTGTACCCGGTCTTGAAATTGATCCACAAACCGAAGTCGTTTTAAAGTTTGATTCAGAGCAAGATTTATTTGGCTTACAACTTACTTCAAGTCATATTATGTATGACAGCATTAACCTAGAAGGCATTACATTACAACAGCGAGTAAATGCTTCAGGGGTTACCGCTAACTTATTAGTGAATCAATTGGATGCCCGTGATTCATTGATTTTTCATGAGGTTAATTTTTTAACCACAGGTATCGGGGGTAAACTTAATTCAAGTCTCGGGTGGGATCAAGGGCGTTTGAATGAATCTCGAATAAAATGGCGTACAACCATGAATTCTGCCAACGATTTTGATTTACTTTTTGATCAATCTCGATTTTCTATTAATGGGTATAAATGGTATATAGATTCCGGAAGCGATCTTATTGTTCAAAATAAACACATTCAAACCAATAAGTTAATGTTGCGAAGTGATCAAAAGAATCAGCGCATTGAAGCCGGTGGGTGCCTATCTAATAATGTGAATGATGTACTTGGTTTGAGTATCACTAATCTTGACTTGGAGGATCTTTCAAAGATGTTAAATCTTGAAGTTGACCTGGCGGGTAAGGTAAATGGTTCTATAGGTTTAGCAAATCCTTATGAAGCGTTAACCTTAACTTCTAATGTGGATATTCTCTCCTTCTTTATAAATCAAGAGGAAGTCGGTGAAATTCATATCGATGCAACGTATAATGATGCCTTAGCAGCGGTAGGGCTGAAAGGTACCTTGGCATATCGCGGAATGAAAACCTTAGATTTTTCGGGTTCTTATTTAACGAATGTTGCAGATGAAAACCTGCGCTTACGCTTAGATTTTCAGAATACGGACATTTCATTTACCAATGCCTTCATGGATCCCGATGTGCTAGATAAAATTGAAGGAAAATTGAACGGTTTCATTAACATAAAAGGAACTCCGGATGCACCAAGACTCGCAGGGACTTTAAGTCTTAAAGATGCCGCCGCTGATTTCACCTTGCTGGGTTGTCGTTACACGATGAATGGTAAAATTAACGTAGAGCAGGATGGGTTTTTAATTAATAAACTCCCGATTCGTGATGCTGATGGGAATGTAGCAACGATAGACGGTACGGTTTATCATTCCAACTTTACTAAGTTTAACTATAATGTGGATGTGGATTTTGAAGAGGATTATAACCATTCCTTGCGAGATAACCCCGGACGTAAGATAGATAAGTTCATGCTCTTGAATACCAAATACAAGGAAGGCGATGTGTATTACGGTAAGGCCTACGGACGAGGTACCGCGAATATTTCGGGATACGGTGCGGTGATGAATGTTTCGGTAAATGTTCAAACCAGAAAAGGTACGAAATTGGTGTTCCCGATGTATGGAACCTCAGAATTAGAAGAAGAGTCGATCATAACCTTTGTTTCTGATAAAAATTTAGCTCCCATACTTGATGATAAAATCGATTTTACAGGGGTTGACTTGGATTTGACCTTTGATATTACCCCGGATGCAGAAGTTCGCCTGGTATTTAATGAGCAAACAAACGATGAAATTCAAGCGAAAACGCAAGGAAAACTAAATTTGAAACTCGATGCCTATAATCAAATGCGTTTGGATGGTGGCTTGAAGATACTGAACGGCAGTGTGTATAATTTTACCATGGGTCCTGCTCGTAAACCTTTTGATATTATTGATGGAACAATAAACTGGTCTGGCGACGTGTACAATGCAGATATGAAAATTGTCACTTCGTATTTAGTGAAAAATGCCAACATGTTAGAATTAACTCCAGAACAAACGGATAAATCGTTGGCAAAGCAAGATGCTCAATGCATATTAAATTTAACTGGATCTTTGATTCAGCCCAACATCACGTTTGAATTAGTGGCTCCCAAAGCGCCCGAATCAGGAAAGGCACTCATGAACCGTATCAATGAAGATAAAGATGAATTAAATCGTCAGTTTTTCTCTTTAATGCTTTTCAGTAAGTTTCAACCGTTCAAAGGAACCAATTCAGCCAATGAATCCGCGGCCATCGATTTGGTTGAAAGTCAAATAAATCAAGCGCTTTCTCAAATGTCTAAAAGTTATCAAGTAAAGATGGATTTGGGGACAGATAACGTTTCTACTTCGGTGCAAAAATCCTTTGCTAAAGATCGCTTAGTGGTTACAGGAAGTTTCGGGGTTCAAAACACAACGGGTTCATCCGCGGCCAACGGAGGCCTAGTAGGGGATGTGAGTATTGAATATTTGGTTAATGAATCGGGGACTTTCCGTGTTAACGCGTTTAATCGATCCAACACAAATACCGTAAAAGAAAATGCAGGGCCTTTTACACAAGGCGCGGGTCTTTCATACCATGAAGATTTCAATAGCGCAAAAGATTTTGTACTCTTGCAATCTTTTTTAGATGTATTTAGATCCAAGGAGAATAAAGTAGTAAAATTCAAACGAAAGAAACGTCAAACTAAATTGCCGCCTGTCGGAGCTCCAACGGTTCCGGTGCCAAGCGTTGAAAATAAAGAAGAAAATGAATAAAGTACTAGTAGCAAATCGAGGTGAAATTGCACGTAGGGTGTTAAGAACCTTAAAGAAAATGAATATTAAAAGTGTGGCAGTGTATAGCGATGCAGATCGCTTTGCTCCCCATGTATTAGAAGCAGATGAATCGGTGTATTTGGGGGCAAGCCCTTCCTCGGAATCCTATCTGCGTCAGGACGCGATTATTCAAGCGTGTAAGGAGTTGGGGGTGGATGGCGTGCATCCTGGCTATGGTTTTTTGTCTGAAAATGCAGGCTTCGCAAGAAAATTAAAGGAAGCAGGAATCACATTAATCGGTCCATCTCCGGAATCAATGGAGATCATGGGCGATAAATTAAGTGCCAAACAAGCGGTTAAAGAATTTGGTGTTCCCTTAGTTCCTGGAGTTGATGAAGCCGTCGCAAGCGTCGAACTTGGAAAGAAAATTGCTGCAAGCATTGGCTATCCGGTCTTAATTAAAGCCTCCGCTGGTGGAGGTGGAAAAGGCATGCGCTTGGTGGAACGTGAGGAAGAATTCGAAGAACAAATGCACACCGCACAAAGTGAGGCAAGGTCTTCTTTTGGAGATGATGCGGTATTTATAGAAAAATTTGTAACCAAGCCTCGACACATTGAGATTCAAGTGTTCGCAGATAACCATGGGAACGTAGTGTATTTGTTTGAACGTGAATGTTCGATTCAACGCAGACATCAAAAGGTGATCGAAGAGGCGCCAAGTGCCGTAGTAACTCCAGAATTACGCAAACAAATGGGTGAGGCCGCAGTCAATGTATGTAAAGCGTGTAATTATTCAGGTGCAGGTACGGTTGAGTTTTTATTGGATGCAGAGTTGAATTTCTATTTTTTAGAAATGAATACACGCCTTCAAGTGGAGCACCCGGTTACCGAAGAAATTACCGGTACAGACTTAGTGGAATGGCAAATCCGGGTTGCGCGTGGCGAAAAGCTGCCAAAAACACAGGAAGAATTAAGTATCAACGGACACGCCATTGAAATTCGTGTGTATGCAGAAGATACCTTAAATGGATTCATTCCGGATATCGGTACACTTAACCGGTATCGCATTCCTTCGGGCCGTTCCGTTCGGGTAGATGATGCCTTTTTAGAAGGCATGGATATTCCGATATATTATGATCCAATGATCGCCAAGCTGGTAGTTTGGGGAAAAACGCGCCAAGATGCCATTCGACGGTGCATCGAAGCCATCGATGATTATCAGATTTCTGGTGTGAAAACAACCCTCGATTTCGGGAAATTTGTATTGAAGCATGAGGCGTTCATTTCGGGTAATTTTGATACAAACTTTGTAAAGCACTATTTCTCTGATCCACGGGTTGTAAATACAGCGATGGAGGAGGAGCATCGGGCTTTAACCTTTAGTATTGATCAAATTTGGAAGGATATTAAAGCCTTTAAGGAAAAAGAATTTGCTTCGAGAGAAAACACAAGCAGCTGGAAAAATAAATTACAATCGTAACGCAGTCAAATAGAAATCACTAATTTTACGCAACCAAATTAGCATATGAATTTACACGAATACCAAGGAAAAGCGATTTTAAAAAGCTACGGAGTAGCCATTCAAGAAGGAGTGGTAGTAGAAAATGTAGCCGATGCAGTAGCAGCTGCGGAAGAATTAACCAAGCAAACCGGTACGGGATGGTATGTGATTAAAGCACAAATCCATGCGGGTGGTCGCGGTAAAGGAACTGTTGAAGAAACAGGATCTCACGGCGTTGTGCTAGCTAAAGGGATTGGTGAAGTAGAGGAAAAGGTAAAAGGAATCCTTGGAGGACACTTAGTTACCCTACAAACCAACGGTAAAGGTAAAAAGGTCAATAAAGTGTTGATTGCTCAGGATGTTTACTATCCTGGAGAAACCGAGCCGCAAGAGTTTTACATGTCGGTATTGTTAGACCGTGAGAAAGGCCGTAACGTGATTATTTATTCTACCGAGGGTGGAATGGACATTGAGCACGTAGCGGAACATACGCCAGATAAAATATTTAAAGAATTCATTGATCCTCGCGTAGGATTACAAGGATTTCAAACGCGTAAGATTGCATTTAATCTTGGATTAAGTGGTGAAGCGTTCAAGCAAATGACCAAATTCGTTGCTTCGTTATACAAGGCATACGATGGTATTGATGCGGCCATGTTTGAGATTAATCCATTGTTCAAAACATCAGATAATAAAATCATAGCGGTAGATGCGAAAGTTACCCTTGACGGTAATGGCTTGATGCGTCACCCGGATTATGCTGCAATGCGTGATAAAAACGAAGAAGATCCAACAGAAGTTGAAGCGGATGAAGCAGGATTGAACTTCGTGAAGTTAGACGGAAATGTAGGGTGTATGGTAAATGGTGCAGGTCTAGCCATGGCAACCATGGACATCATCAAATTGTCTGGTGGTAATCCAGCAAATTTCCTAGACGTAGGTGGAACTGCAAATGCGGAGCGCGTAGAAAAAGCATTTCATATCATTTTGAAAGATCCAAATGTAAAAGCCATTTTGGTGAATATTTTCGGAGGAATTGTACGTTGCGACCGCGTAGCGCAAGGTATTGTAGATGCCTATAAAAACATCGGTCATATTCCAGTTCCGATTATCGTCCGTTTACAAGGAACCAATGCCGTAGAAGCGAAGAAGTTAATTGATGATTCAGGATTGAACGTTCATTCAGCGGTATTGCTTCAAGAAGCTGCAGATAAAGTAAAAGAAGTATTGGCATAATTTTAATTCCCTATGGGTGCCGGTCCCTGAGTAGCTAGTGATGAGCCTGTCGAATCATGTCGAAGGGCGCACCCATAGAGAGATTCGCTTAACATGCTGCCCAACATTTACCGGCGAGAAACCACAACCGAGTTTATTCGACGAATTAATTGCCTATCGGGTAATGAAAATCCGTTGTGGGGTAAGATGAATGTGGGGCAAATGCTATCTCATTGCTGTCTACCGTATCAACAAATTTTAGGAGAAAACACGGATCGTCCTCCGTTCATCATGCGCCTTTTGATGCAGTGGTTTTTCCGTAAAGCGATGACCAATGATCAGCCTTATCGAAAGAATTTACCAACAGGACCTACATTTATTCGAACGGGGACACATGATGTTTCTGAAGAGCGTCAGCGCTTAATTTCCTATGTAGAAGCCATCGAACGTTTTGGTCCGGAAGGACTAGCAAGTATTCCATCCTTAAGTTTGGGTAAACTCTCCGCAGTGGAGTGGTCTAACATGCTGTATAAACATTTAGATCATCACTTACGACAGTTCGGAGTGTAGGGTTAATTCTGCGTGCTGCCCTGAGCAGCTTGCCTTCCCCCTTTGAAGGGGGAAAGAGGGGGATGACGACTCTGACGAGTATCAGACTACGTCAGAGGGGATTTCAACGGTAAAATTATTCCCTAACACATGAATGGATTAGCTTTTTATAGATGTTTTGGCTTCTGAGGGTTTAAGAAAGAAATTTTTTCTGTTAATCCATAAATTAGGACATCGAAAAGCTACCTTTTTTTTCGTACCTTCGTATGCACATGCGAATGAGGTATTTAAGAAGTATTTTTCTGTGTTTTTCGTTGCTTGCAGCGCTTCACGGGTTTTCACAGTCGGCAACGTTTACGACGTCACCTGCTGCAAACAATAATGTGCTCTCTTTGTGTGCTGGTTCTCAAGTGTTATTTACAAATACATCTGTAGGTGTTAACAGCATCAGCTGGAATTTTCAGGGAGGGAACCCTGCATCAAGTAATACACTTGGTCCACATATCGTTACATTCGCAAATCCAGGTACTTATACCGTTTCTCTCAGCGTAAATAGTGGTCCGGCAACGACATTGCAAGTAGTGATTCAAGCGTCAAATCCTTCGCCTAATTTAAATATCTTGCTAGATAATGGTTGTGGAAGTGGTTTTGGTACCTCAACCTTTAATAATGTTACTTATTTTACTTCGTGTGCGAGTCCTTTCATGGGTGATCAGCTTTGTCTATATTCAAATACAACATCAACAAATCCGAATAGCATACATACAGTAAATTGGGGGGATGGGACTTCCAACACCTATACGGGTGCGAATATACCTGTGGGAGATTTTAATTTTCAGCATGGTTATGCTAATGCTGGCACATCATATATTACCTATTCGGTGCAGCAAAACAATAATTCTTGTATTAAATCACAGATTTTATTGCTTTACACTGGAGCAAATCCAACAGCAACAATTTCTCCTGGGGGTGTGCCGACATTATGTAATCCGGGAAGCGTTGTTTATAATATTAATCCGGGTGGACAAAACACTCCCGGAACCACCTACACTATTGCGGTAAACGATGGGGGGTCATATACCTACAGTCACCCACCACCTGCAGCTATTACTCATAATTTCAACAATATTTCATGCGGTACAAATTCGGTTATTAATGGGGTAACCTACCCAAATTCCTTTCAAGCATCAATTACCTGTTCCAATGCATGCGGCTCTTCATCAAGCGCTATAGGACCTATTAATATTCAGAGTGCACCGGATGCGCAAATGACGACTACACCTTCATTAAACCCATACAACAACAATGTATGTCAGGGAAGCAATGTAACGTTCAATGATGTATCGATACCAGGTACAAATATTAATGTTCAAGGGAATGCTAACGCAAGTCCACCAATACCTCCTTATTCATGTAATAACCAATATAAACGAATATGGAAACTCTATGGGCCTTCTGGCCCTATTTATTCAAGCAATCCAAACCTAACCATTTCAGGATCTATCGGTTCAGGAAGCTCTCCGAGTGTGAATTTATTAGCTCCGGGTGGTTGGACAAATGGGGCTCCCAGTATCAACCTCACGTTTTTACAGCCAGGAAATTATAAAGTAACACTGTATGTGGGGGGATTAGCGTACAATCCATGTGGCGTTGATTCAGCGGTTACTAATATTTGTGTCACCCCTGACTTCCAAGTTAACATTACTTCACCTTTTGACTCAGCCTGCGCACCTGCTACGGGAGTATTTCAAAATACGTCAACGCTTGCTCAGTGTAATTTAACGAATGTTTCTGCGTGGTCGGTTACCACGTCAAATCCAAATCAATGTGGACAGCCTGCCTGGTCTTATTCAAACAATAGCACCGCGCAATCGCTGAATCCCTCTATTGCGTTTACTGGTCCGGGGGTATATACCATTCAGCTAACCAATAGTTTAAGTTCCCCTGTTTTTTCAAACACTGCTCCGTTAGGGTGTCAGGCAAAAACTACAAGCACTCAAGTTACGATAAAAGCGCCCCCTTTAATCAATTTAACTGCACCGTTGTCTATTTGCCTAGGTTCTCCATTCACTCCTTCGGCCACGGTTAATAATTGCTACTCGAATCAAACCCCAACCTATGCATGGAATTTTAACCCCAATAACAACATTCCAGGAGCTAATTTACCATCTCCAACCAGTTCCAACGCCTTAAGCCCTGGAGCAATTACCTACCCAAATCCGGGTACCTTTCCTTTTTCCTTTATAGCAACCAACGAGTGTGGACCGACTACCGTAAACCAGAACATTACCGTGGTGAATCCTGCAAGTGTGAACCCTGGTTCTTATGGTCCGTTTTGTACCAATTCACCCGTGGCCTTAAACGGGAACGTTTCAGGCGGTGTTGCCAATGGGTATTGGACAGCCAATGTCGCCGGGGGAAGCTTTAATCCAGTAGGTAGTGGGGGGGCTAATTCCGGAACTTTGAATGCTACCTATACGCCACCCAATAATTTTATTGGTAGTATCGTACTCACCCTAACTTCTGTTCAGCCTCCAGCGCCATGTCCCGTGGTTACTGGACAAACCACTGTAAACTTTGATCCCAATGCTTGGGCCAATGCAAGTACTTATGCGAATGGCGTGTGTGCGGGACAATCCATTTCGTTAAATGGAACCTTCGGTGGTGCCGCATCAAGTATAACCTGGTCTTCAAATGTCGGTGGAACTTTTTCAAATCCGAATTCTGCTACATCAACTTGGACTCCTCCTGCAGGATTTACGGGTAATGCAGTACTTACATTGACCACTAATGATCCGGCGGGTCCATGTACCCCTGCAACCTCAACAGCGGTTATTCAAGTCAAGCCACTACCAATAGCAACGTCTCCTGCATCTGTTGGACCGATATGCTCAGGAGGTAACGCAGTAATTACTGTTACTTCAAGCATTAATCCGTCTACTTTTGTTTGGAACGTCTCTGTACCGGCCGGAGTTGTAGCTACTGCAAGTGGCAGTTTAAATTCTGGGAGCAATACCGCTACCTTAACTACCCCCATTTCAAACAACACCAATGCGCCACAAACCGTAGTTTACATTTTTACACCTACAGCAAATGGGTGTTCAGGGATTCCAGATACTACATCCATTATTATTCAGCCTGTAGCAACTGTGGGTCCGTACAGTCCAATTACAGTTTGCCCCGGATCTACGATCTCTCCATCTGCCTTCATCTCAAATCCGATCGGTGCTACTTTTGCGTGGTCTAACACCAATATCCAACTCGGAATAGCAGGCTCAGGAAATGGTCAACTTGCCCCGTGGGCATCCCCTTCTAATACGAATAACAATACCCCGGGTACCATAGTTGGAACCATCACGGTAACTCCAACATTTAATAATTGTCCGGGTACGCCAGCATCATTCGTGGTTACAATCAATCCTACCCCAACAATTACCAATAACTCGCTCAGTCAAGCCATTTGTTCTGGAGCAAATACTGCCGCGGTAACCTGGACTCCCTCACCTATAGGAACAACCTTCGCTTGGACTGGTGCTGCCAGTACACCGAATATCACAGGATTTACTGCTGCTGGAGCGGGGAATTTACCAGTAATGACGATAAGTAACAGTGGAAATACGCCAGGAACGGTAACTTATACCGTTACTCCATCGCGAAATGGATGTTCAGGACCAGCGATTACTTACACGATTACGGTTAACCCAACACCCGTTTTAACCCTTTCTGCCAACCAAACGATTTGTGGTGGGCAAACAACCTTAGCATCTGCCCATATGAATTCTGTGGCTGGAGGTAGTTTTTCATACACGATTCAAAATCCTGCATCAATTCCTGCAACGGTTACGGGATATCCAACCACTGGCAATGGTCAAATACCTGCAGCAACCATTAACAATTCGGGAACGAGCCCCTTTACTTTGACGTATTTAGTTACTCCAACGGCTAATAACTGCAATGGAACAGCAGGCACATATACGATAACCGTTAATCCCGCTCCGGTAACCACTTTTTCTCAAGGAAACCAGACCATTTGTACAGGACAAAATACTGCTTTGGTGAATCTAAGCAGCACCACTCCCGGGGTAACATTTTCTTGGAATTTACAGGGCGCAGTGCCTGCTGGCTTACTTAATTTGAATCCAACCTCAGGAACCTCCAGCATCCCTGTGTTCTCCAATTTAATTAATAATACTACTGTACCAATTTCGGTTATTTTTCAAGCTCAGGCGACTACATCAGGACCGGCACAATGTCCTGGAGCATTATCAAACTATACGATTACTATTAATCCATCTCCCATCGCTGCATCGAGTTTTATCAGTAACGATACTATATGTAGCGGTCAAAACATCAATATTGCGTTGAGTTCTACTACTGCCGGAACAACATACACATGGACCGCTTCAAACGGGGCAGGAGTTTCTGGAGGTCAGAATTCTGCAGCACCTTCATCGACAATCAACCAAGCCTTAACTAATAATTCAACCTCTGTTGGCAGTGTCACGTATACCGTTACTCCAAGCGCGTCATCTTGCGCGGGCACTCCCTTACAAGTCCTTGCGTATGTGAATCCGGTTGCCGTGGTAGGTCCATTTAATCCAATTGTTGTTTGCCCGGGGGTAACGATTACTCCACCTACGTTTGTTTCAAATCCAAACGGCGCCACCTTTGGATGGTCAAATACCAATGCACAGATTGGTTTAGCGGTCGGTGGTAATGGTCAAATTGCCTCATGGACAGCTCCTTCCAATACGAATAACAATGCTCCAGGTACCATAGTGGGAACGGTTACAGTGACTCCAACATTCAATGCATGTCCAGGAACCCCAGCCTCGTTTGCTGTCACTATCAATCCTACACCTACGATCACCAATAGTCCGTTAACGCAAACCATTTGTTCGGGTGCAAATTCCACCCTTGTTACTTGGACACCAAATGCCGCAGGTACAACATACGCTTGGACAGGAATAGCTAGTTCCGGTTCGGTTAACGGATATACAGCGATAGGAAATGGGAATTTACCAGTGATGGCGATAACCAACGGCGCAAATAACCTACAAACCGTTACCTACACGGTTACTCCAACAAGGAATGGATGTAGCGGACCATCAGTTTCTTACACGATAAACATCAACCCAACACCCGTTTTAACACTTTCCGCTAACCAAACGATTTGTGGTGGGCAAACAACCGTAGCATCTGCCTATACCAATTCTGTGGCTGGAGGGAGTTTCGTTTATGCGTTGCAGAATGCTGCCTCGGTTCCAGCGACAGTTACAGGATTCCCCACCAATGGCAATGGTCAAATTCCCGCCGCCACGATTAATAATTCAGGTACAACACCTTACACGCTTAATTATACGGTAACGCCTACAGCAAATGGGTGTAATGGGGCCGTGGGAACCTATTCGATTACCATCAATCCTGCGCCCGTAACCACGTTTTCCATCGCGAATCAAGCCATTTGTAGTGGAACGAATTCTGCCCCGGTAATTTTTTCTTCTACTACACCGAACGTAACCTATGCGTGGCAAGCAACGGTGCCGAATGGAATTTCCAACCTTAATCCAACGAGTGGAAGCGGCAACTTACCATCCTTTACCAATGTTACAAATGCCAACACCGCTGTTCAAACTGTACTGTTTACAGTTACAGCCTCTACGGCAGGAACGGTTTGTGCGGGACCGCCAGCCACCTATTCTATTGCAGTAATTCCGATTCCTACGGTAAACGCCTTGTCGAATGCCACCTATTGCAATGGGGTAGCCATCCCCGTACTTCCCTTATCTTCGAATGTGCCCGCTGCGACTTATGCGTGGAGCATGAGCACGAATGTTGGCCTCACACCAACTTCGGGTACGGGAACACCCATTCCAGGATTTAATGCTTCGATCGCGGGAACCGTTCCAATTACCTCTACAGTAACCGTAACACCAAGTGCCTCCAGTGGCGCCACTACCTGTCCGGGAAGTCCCGTAACTTATACCCTTACGATTAATCCTGTACCAGTTGTTTTGCCGATTGCGAATCAGGTGCTGTGCGCAGGAAATACAAATAATGCGGTGGTCATAGGAAGTAATGTTGCAGGTGCTGCTTTTGCTTGGACGAACAACAATACCAATACAGGATTAGGTGCATCCGGTTCAAATACAGTTTCTTCCTTCGTTGGGTCTAATAATACAAATCTACCCATTCAAAGTACGGTTTCCATCGTGCCGAGTTTTACGAACAATCAGGTGGTGTGTACCGGGGTTACAAGTGCATACACCATTACGGTTAACCCAGTTCCAAACGTAGCTCCAACCCTTAATCAACAGGCTTGTGCAGGGAATCAAGTGGCTGTATCATTCACCTCTCCAAATAATATTGCCGGTACGGTGTATAACTGGACAAATTCCAATGCAGCCATTGGCTTGAGCGGTACAGGAAACGGTAACATTAGTTTCACGGGTGTAAATAATACCAACGGACCGATTTCTGGGTTGATTGTGGTTACTCCATCATTCAACAACGGTGGTATTGCTTGTCCAGGGGTGCCTGATACCTTTGTGGTTACCATCTTACCTACACCGGTCGCTACTGCGCTAACGAATCAAACGATATGTGCCGGGGCTCCCTCCACGGCAATCAATTTCACATCAAATCAAGTCGGTACGGTATTTACGTGGACTTCCACGAACCAAGTCATTGGAATTGCTTCATCAGGTACGGGCAACATTGCGCCATTTACCGCAGTAAACGCCGGAACAGCGCCAATTTCATCTACCGTTATCGCTACGCCTACCTTAACAACCAATGGGCAAGGATGTGCGGGGGCCACGGTATCTGCCCTAATTACCGTGAATCCGAATCCAGTAATGATAAGTCCGGCATCGGCTTCGTTTTGTCAAGGAAGTACGGTAACCTATAATTTCACGAATAACATTCCTAACGGAGTTGTTTATGCATGGAATAATTCCAATACATCCATCGGTCTAGGCGCCTCAGGAAATGGTAATATTTCCTTTCAGGCTCAAAACGGAACTTCAGCTCCGATTTCTGGAACTATAAGTGTTATTCCGACCTATACGTCTAATGGGGTGAGTTGTGCTGGGATTACTCAATCCTTTAATATTCAAATCATTCCAACACCAACGGTTAATGCCGTGAATAACATTACGCTCTGTAATGGAGCAGCTTCTAATGTGGTGAATTTATCGAGTCCCGTGGCGAATGCTACCTTTGCTTGGACGAATGCGAATACTGCAATAGGCCTTGGGGCTAGTGGTTCGGGTAATATTCCGATTTTTACTGCTACCAATCCAAGTACTACGACACCATTGAGCTCCCAAGTGAGTGTAAGTTCTTCGGTGTTAGTAAATGGCGTTACCTGTACTGGAAATCCGGCCTTATTTACCATTACGGTTAATCCAAACACCGTTCCAACGGCAGTTAATGGTCAAACCTTGTGTAATGGATCGAACAGTGCTGCCATTGCCTTGAGTGGAACTGGTAATTCATATACTTGGACGAATTCAAATGCAGCGGTTGGCTTAGCAGCTTCTGGAAATGGAAACATCGCTTCGTTTATCGCAACCAATGGCACTGCGGCTCCAATTTCTTCCACGGTTACCGTTACCTCAGTATTTACAGGGGGTGGTGTAAGTTGTAATGGTGGTACAACTTCGTTCACGATTGACGTAAATCCAACGCCAAGTGTAACAGCTCCTGCCAATGTGGTGCTTTGTAATAATGCGACAGCTTCGGCCATTTCTTTTGTGGGTACTGGAACACAATATAATTGGACTAATTCAACACCAGGGATTGGATTAGCAGCCTCAGGTTCTGGGAATATCCCGTCGTTCGTTGCGGTGAATTTAACAGCAACACCAATTGTGGCAACGATCAATGTTACGCCAATCTATGTGAATAATGCGGTAAGTTGTCCAGGTACAGTGCAATCCTTCACGATTACAGTTAATCCCGCTCCTCAAGTGAATTTCAGTGTTCCGAGTCAAACCATTTGTTCCAGCACAAGCTCGGCCCAGGTTACGATTTCTTCACCCACCCCTAATGCGGTAATTACATGGACGGCAACTACTGTTCCGGCCTCCATTTCTGGGGTTAATACGGCAAGCGGAGGATCAACAATTCCTTCATTTACATTAATCAATAACAGTTTAACAGTTCAGGTAATTCAATTTTCTGCGAATGCCGCTACTGGGGGTGCCTTGGCCTGTCCGGGTGGGGGAGTCAGTTATACCATTACCGTGAATCCTTCACCGAATGTTGCTGCACCAACGAATCAGGTAGTGTGTGCAAATACTTCTACCAATGCAGTTACCTTTTCAGGGAATGCCAACGTGTATAATTGGTCCAATAATACCACGTCTATTGGCTTGGGTGCTTCTGGACAAGGAAACATTATTGCATTCAATGCCATCAACAGTACGAGCAATCCAGTCACAGCTACTGTAACGGTTACGCCACAATTTTTAAACAACAACGTCGGATGCAATGGAATTCCAGTAACATTTACCTATACAGTAAATCCTATTCCCGTTACGAATCCAGTATCGAATCAAACGATTTGCAATGGAACTAATTCTACCTTGGTTACTCTTGGTGGAACAGCATCGAGCTATGCATGGACCAACAACAATCAAAATACAGGATTAGCAGCTTCGGGATCGAATACCATTCCAGTTTTCCAAGGAACCAATGCAGGTGCTGCTCCAATTACTTCTGTAGTAACCCTTACTCCAACATACTCCAATTTAAATGTTTCGTGTGCGGGGTCAACTTCTACGTTTAACATTACGGTGAATCCAACGCCAACCGTTACTGCCGTAGCGAATCAAGTGGTATGTAACAATACGTCCACGGCTGCAAGCATTTTTTCAGGAACAGCAACTTCATATACCTGGACTAATTCCAATAATGCGATTGGTTTAGCTGCTTCCGGAACCGGGACCATTGCTGCATTTAATGCGGTGAATGCAAGCAATTCAATTCCAAGTGTGGCTACCGTTACGGTTACTCCGGTATTCACCAACAACAGCGTATCTTGTCAAGGCATTCCAACATCATTTACATATACAATCAATCCAACGCCTGTGGTTACGGCACCTGCAAATCAAGTGATTTGTAATGGCGCTTCAAGTACCCAAGTCACCTTTAACGGTACGGGTACCCAATATAACTGGACCAATACCTTAACGAGTATTGGATTAGCCGCATCTGGTTCGGGGAATATCAATGCATTTACGGTAAGTAACGGCACCATAAATCCCGTGGTTTCTCAAGTTTCGGTAGTGCCAGTATTCAGTGGAAACAACCTAAGTTGTGCGGGAACGCCTCAAACCTTTAGCATTACGGTGAATCCGTCGCCGAGTGCCGTACTGCCTGCGAATCAAATCATTTGCAACGGACAAGCCACTGCCACCATCAATTTTACGGGAACAGCAACCTCCTACAGTTGGACGAATGACCTTACAAGCATAGGATTAGCGGCGAGTGGAAATGGGAACATCGGAAGTTTTAACGCGGTGAATAATACCAACGCTCCAGTAGTGGCAACGCTGGTAGTACAACCTATTTTTACCGGGGCTAACTTGAATTGTCCGGGGGTATCTCAAACCTTTACCATCACGGTTAACCCAACCCCAACCATGGGGGTACTCACCAACCAGGTATTGTGTAACGGCACCTCTACGGCTGCGATTAATTTTACCGGTACGGCGACCAGTTATGCATGGACCAACAACACGCCAACCATTGGTCTTGCTGCGAGTGGAACAGGAAATATTGGCGCATTTTCGGCGGCGAATGCAAGTAATTCAGCTGCGGTAACCGCAACCCTTAATGTGACTCCGCAGTTTGCTAATGGGGGATTAACGTGTTCTGGTGCGGTACAACAAGCTACCATCATTGTAAATCCTACGCCAATTATTACAGCGAATCCTGATTTAACGTATTGCAATGGCGCATCCACACCGGTTGTTTCATTTGCTGGTACAGGTAATTCATATGCATGGACAAATACTCAAACATCCATCGGCTTAGCGATTTCAGGAACAGGAAACATTCCATCATTTAATGCGTCAAATCCAACAAACGCATCGGTAGTTGCTACAGTAGATGTTACGCCCGTATTTACAGCAAATGGAATCAGTTGTAACGGAACGGTGGATCAATTCACAATTACTGTGAATCCGACCCCAACGGTGGCTGCGCTCGCAAACCAAGTGGTGTGCAATGGGTCTCCAACTACGGCAGTATCGTTTACTGGTACGGTTGCGGGTACGGTATTTAACTGGACGAATAACGCTACAGCCATTGGGTTAGCCGCTTCGGGATCTGGTAATATTGCTTCGTTTAATGCGGTGAATAATGGAAATAACCCAATTGTTGCACAGGTCAATGTTACCCCAACATATGCCTTGAATGGTGTGAGTTGTTCAGGAACCGCACAATCCTTTACCATTACCGTAAATCCAACACCGGCTGTGAATTTCAGTTTGGCGAATCAAACCATCTGTTCTCAAGGGGCAAGCAATACTGTAACCATTACCTCCCCAACGAATGGCGCTGTAATTACATGGAGTGCGACTACAATTCCTGCCTCCATTACAGGAATGAACCCAACTACGGGGAATGCCACCATTCCAAGCTTAACCCTTACGAATAACAGTTCGGTTCCTCAGATTATTCAACTACTTGCGTCCGCTACAACTCCTGGAAATGTGGCTTGTCCGGGTGGAGGAACACCGTACACCATTACAGTAAATCCAACGCCTGCAGTAACTGCACCTGCGAATCAAGTGGTTTGTCACAATACCAATACGATTGCGGTAGCGTTCTCGGGAACTGGCACCTCTTACACGTGGACCAACAACCAAACTTCTGTTGGACTAGCGGCGAGTGGTACGGGAAATATTGTAGCGTTTAATGCCCTAAACCCGTCGAATTCGGTGATTGCAACGGCTACTGTTTCGGTTACACCGCAATTCACGAACAATAATGTGACCTGCCCGGGAGCTGTACAAACATTTACGATTACCGTGAACCCAATTCCGGTAGTTACACCCATGGCGAATGCAACGTTTTGTAATGGAACCAATACGAGTTTAATTACCATCAACGGAACCGGAACTTCATATGCCTGGACGAATTCAACCACAAGCATTGGATTAGGGGCTTCAGGTTCGGGGAATATTGCACCCTTTCCTGCAACCAATGTTGGGTCCACACCGGTGAATGCAACCATTGGAATTATCCCATCATTTACCAATGCGGGGGTAACCTGCGCGGGTCTAAATTCCAATGCAACTATAACGATTAATCCAACGCCAACGGTAAATAATGTTAATAGTCAGGTGATTTGTAATAATACCAACACTGCGGCAATAACCTTTAGTGGTACTGGGAATTCTTACACCTGGGCGAACAACACGCCAAGCATTGGTCTTGGGAATTCAGGAACAGGAAACATCGCTTCATTTGTTGGTCTCAATGCTAGTAATGCTGCGGCTTCTATTGCAACAATAACAGTAACGCCACAGTACTTAAACAATGGTGTGAATTGCAGTGGAAATACCACAAATTTCACCATCACGATTAATCCAACGCCAAGTGCAAATGTGCCAAGCAGTCAAACCTTGTGTAATGGCGCTACCACGGCACAGGTGAATTTCTCAGGGACGGGCACCTCGTACAACTGGACCAATTCCATCGCAACCATTGGTATTCCGGCTTCAGGATCTGGCAATATTACTCCGTTTGTGGCGGTAAATAATGGCTTAAATCCTATAACCGCACAATTAGCCGTTACCCCAATCTTCACCGGGAATGGAGTGAGTTGTTCGGGTACGGCACAGAATTTTAGCATTACCATTAATCCGACACCGGTAGTTCAAGTTCCTGCCAATCAAGTGATTTGTAATGGGAATTTGTCTAATGCTGTGAATTTTTCTGGAAATGGAACCGGTTACGCATGGACCAATAGTAATCCATCCGTTGGACTAGCCGCCTCCGGAACTGGGAATATTTCATCCTTTACAACAACCAATGCAACTACAAACCCAGTAAGCGCAACGATAACTGTTTCTCCAAGCTTTGCAGGCGGTAATGCCAGTTGTCCAGGGTCACCACAATCATTTACGATTACCGTTAATCCAACCCCTGTGGTTGATCCGATAAACAGTCAAGTGCTTTGTGCAGGAACCCCAACCCAAGCGGTTGCGTTTACGGGTACTGGAACATCTTACGCGTGGGCAAACAACACGGTAGGAATTGGATTGGTTGCGAGTGGTAATGGGAACATCGCATCGTTCAATGCGACGAATGCGAGTTCTTCGAATCCCTTGGTTGGAACCATAACGGTTACTCCGCAATATGCCAATGCTGGGGTAAGCTGCTCGGGTAATACCCAACAATTTACGATCACAGTGAATCCAACTCCGGTAGCCAATCCGCTTGCCAACGTTACCGTTTGTAATGGATCGAATACCCCAGTCGTAAGTTTTGCAGGAACCGGTACCAGTTATAATTGGAGTAACAACAACAACACCATCGGTCTGGTGCCTTCGGGAACTGGTTTGTCACTTGCTTCTTTTCAGGGTATTAACCAAAGTACGCAATCTGTAAACGCATTGATTACAGTTACTCCAAACTTTACAGCAAATGGCGTGACGTGCCCGGGTAACAATACCACGTTTACGATTTTTGTAAGTCCTACCCCGGATGTGCTTGCGCCTGCAAACCAGGTTGTGTGTAATGGATTGTCTACTACAGCGGTGACCTTCAATGGTTCCGTAGCGAATACTACCTATAATTGGACTAACAGTATTCCTTCTATTGGTATTGCTGGAACAGGTACAGGGAATATCGCAGCGTTTAATGCCGTGAATAATGGGAATGCAGCCATTTTCGCTCAAGTGACAATTACCCCAACATTTATTCAAAATGCGGTTTCTTGTCCGGGTTCTCCACAAAGCTATACCTATCAAATTAATCCAACGCCGAGTGTTACCAATCCGGGCGCTCAGTATGTATGCGCAGGAGCGAATACGCAATTATTGAATTTCACAGGAACGGGTACCACGTATCAATGGACGGCAGCAAATACAGCCATTGGAATTGGGGCGAATGGAACGAATTCGATTCCCGCGTTTATTGGCCAAAATGCCACCAATGCGGTAGTATCATCACAAGTTACCGTTACTCCAATCTTTACTCAAGGGATTTCATGTTCCGGGTCGAATCAAACCTTTACCTATTACGTATTACCGATACCATCCGTAGCGCCAATAAACAATCAAAGTTATTGCCACCAAACGGCTGTGAATGCGACGCCTATCAATGGTTCTGGGACATCCTACAACTGGACAAATTCAAATACTGCCATAGGGTTAGTGGCGAGTGGAAGTAATACGGTAAATGCCTTTAATGCGACCAATCCTGGAACAAGTGCTATTTCAGGAAATGTAAACATTACGCCAATCTTTACCTTCCAAGGTCAAAGTTGCAACGGACCGGTAGCAACGTATAGCATAACGGTGAATCCAACCCCTTATGTGAATACCTTAAATGATACTGTCATCTGTAACAACCAGAACGCCGCAGTGAATATTACCACGAATATCCCTGCAAACATTACGTGGTTCGCCACACAAAATGCGAATGTTAATGGGGAATTAACTACTGTTCAAACCAATACCTTTATCAATGACTTGTTATCGAATACCAGCAGTGTGCCTCAGAGTGTTACGTATACCATTACGCCAACCACATTAGCGGGGTGTATTGGTCCGGATTCCTTTGTGGTAGTGCAAGTTCAGCCGGATGTTTTACTGAATATTCCTCAGAATTTAGAGATATGCAGTGGGGCAGGAGTGAATGCCATCTTAGCCGCGAATATTCCTTCTAATTTTTCATGGTTCTGTACGGTGAATAATCCAAATGTTACTGGGGAGTCCTTGATTACGAACAGTGGTGCGGTGATTAATGATGTGTTGGTTAATAATTCGAATCAAAACCAGTTGGTTGTATATTCGGTAACACCCACATCGATTCAAGGGAATTGTCAGGGCCCTTCGCAAACGATTACGGTCGTAGTAAAGCCACCATTAGCCTTGTTAAATCAGGATACCGTAACGATATGTAGTAATGGAAATGTGAATTTGAATTTAGTTGCAAATACTAACGTAACCTTCAATTGGTATGCGGATCCAAACGTAAACGTATTGAATGAAACCACGAACATCACAACGTCTGCAATCATCAATGATCAGCTGGTCAATCCAACCGGTGCAGTAGAAGAGGTTACGTATCATGTCATTGGTACTTCGATTGCGAATGGCTGCAGCAGTCCGGTGATTCCAATTACGGTGTTCGTGAATCCAATTCCATCGGTGAATCCGAATCCAGATTTGAATGTATGCCACAATCAATGGAACCCTCAAGTATTATTCACTGGTAACGCTCCCGGAACGGTATATACATGGAATACGGCCGGACCAAACGTCGGTTTGCCAGCAGGGGGTATTGACTCATTGAATGCGTTTGTGGCCAATAATCCGGGCTTTGCTCCTATAAACTCTACGGTGGTGGTTTCTCCGTTATTTACCTTCAATGGGGTAAGCTGTCCTGGAGCCAAGGATACCTTCCAAATCGTAGTAAATCCAGAACCATCTGCCTTTCCGCTAAACAACCTTATCCTTTGCGAAGGGACGAATTCTGCGGTGGTTCCGATTCTAGGACCTATTGGTGGAACTACGTTTAATTGGGTGAATTCCAATGCTGCGGTAGGACTTGGATCAACGGGTACCGGAAATATCCCTGTTTTTGTTGGAAATAATCCAACCCAAGCACCGATTCAATCTACCGTGACCGTTACTCCGTTATTCATCAACGGGAACGTCCAATGTCCAGGTCAACCCACTTCTTTTACCGTGACCGTGAATCCTGCCCCAACGGTGGATACAGTAAACATAGCGATTTGTGCAGATGATAATGTTGCCCATGCCTTAAGTGCCGATTTACCAAGTACCTTCACGTGGTTTGCGACACCGAATCCATTGGTGATTAATGAGACCTCGAATCCTATTCAGAGTTCGAGTACCATAAACGATAATTTGATTCAAATCACCAATGCGCCTCAAACGGTACAATACAATGTAACTGCTACTACGATAGCTCATGGATGTACTGGAAGCGGGGTGGTTAACGTGGTCGTAAATCCGTGGCCAACTGTAGCGTTCAATCCGTTGAATCCACCATATTGTGATTTAACACCCATTGCGTTCCAAAACATGTCGGTGGGAGCCTACGATTATTTATGGAATTTTGGCGACGGAACCAACAGCTACTTGTTCAATCCATCGCATCAATTTCCAGCAGTTGGTACGTATAATGTGACCTTAGTGGCTACTGATCCATATACAGGTTGTTCGGATAGTACCATGCAGCCGGTAAGTATATCTCCGAGTCCAAATCCTGGATTCAGTTATTCGGATTCAATCGGTTGCGGTCTTTTGGATGTGGTATTTACCGCCGATGTTTATAATCCTTCTTGGAATTACCAATGGACCTTTGGCAACGGTGCCACCACTCAGCAAGTGGGCCAAGTGGGTTACCAGTATACAACGAACGGATGTTATGATGTGAGTTTGACTGTTACCAATCCGCAGGGGTGTACTACTTCAGAAACATACCTCGATATTATGTGCGTGTATGACAGTCCGGTGGCGGTCATTGGTGCAAATCCGACTTGGGTTACAACCTTGAATCCTTTAGTGGAGTTTACGAACAATTCAGAAAATGCATCTTCATATCAATGGAACTTTGGCGACGGGTCGTATAGCTATGGATTTGAACCTATTCATTTGTTCCCGTCAGAGGCGGCGGATTACGTGGTCGCTATGACGGCAATGAATGAGGTAGGGTGCAGCGATACGGCCTATGTGAGCATTCACGTAGAGGAAAACCTGATTTATTATGTACCGAATACCTTTACCCCCAATGACGACGAAAAGAATCAAGTATTCCTTCCAGTCATTTCTCAAGGATTTAAACCGGGCACCTATTTGTTAAGGATTTTCAACCGCTGGGGCGAACTTGTATTTGAATCTAAAGATCCATATACCGGCTGGGGTGGTGACTACGGGCCAAACCATACCAATTGCCAGTCTGGTACATATACCTGGGTTCTTAATTTCCAAGTGTTGCAATCACAAGAGGATAAAGAAATTAAAGGGCATGTCAATTTGATAAAATAATAGATCTCTGGGTGCGCCCTTCGATATGATTCGACCCTTCGTTAAACTCAGGGGAGTCCAGCTCATCACTAGCTACTCAGGGACCGCACCCCGAGGAAATGCCCATTGAGATATTTTAAGTTGTATTTTGTTATCGGGATAACCGGTTGATTCCTTCAATTAATAGTGTTTTTTATCAGCTTTCAATACCGATAATGGGTAGATGTACTAATCCGATTTCATTGGAATCGTATATTATTGTTTAAGTAATGTAGCAATCAAGCGACCCCAGCGGGGTAGAATATAATGTTGTTATTGTGTTACCTGGCTTTAGTCGTGATGCTATTCATCTATGAAGATGGCACCGTGGATCGGGTCGTGGAGATGGAGGAGTGATTTATTGTAAGTCAATTTATTGGTCACCTCCCTTAATCCCTCCTCGAGGAGGGAAATCAATTTTCTTGCCTTCCCCCTTTGAAGGGGGAAAGAGGGGGATGACATTAGTATAATCTCCCTCGCCGTAAAAACACCCTGAAGCTGTTCATCTACGAAGATGGCACAGTGGAACGGGTAGTGGAGATGGAGGAGTGATTTATTGTAAGTCAATTTATTGGTCACCTCCCTTAATCCATCCTCGAGGAGGGAAATCAATTTTCTTGCCTTCCCCCTTTGAAGGGGGAAAGAGGGGGATGACATTAGTATAATCTCCCTCGCCGTAAAAACACCCTGATGCTGTTCATCTACGAAGATGGCACCGTGGAGCGGGTAGTGAAGATGGAGGAGTGATATTGTTGTTTTATGTCTCTGGGTGCTGCCCTTCGATATGATTCGACCCTTCGATAAACTCAGGGGAGTCCAGCTCATCACTAGCTACTCAGGGACCAGCACCCGGGGATATACTTTCAATTTTCTACTGATCTTTAGAGTTTCGATAAAATGGGAAAATAGGGGAAATCACATAAAAAATTCCCGTAAAAACGACCTTCTTCCTATATTCGTCAAATGAAGCGTTGGGCAATTTTATGGATGTTTTGCATGGTTTTTATCGCGAAGGCACAAACGTATCGCTTTAAAATTTCCGACCCTATTGTAGTAATCGACTATAACAATAATGCGGTAATTGCAATTGAGGATAGCGCCTATCAAGTTCAAATTTCATTAAAAACTAAGAAAGTGGTTAAAAAATCCCTTTATTGGGATAAACAATTATCCTTTAACCAGCTGAGAACGGAATTTATTCCATTATCGGAGAATGGAAGTCCAATTTATTTCATTGAAAGAGGATGCGGTTGGGTATGTGTATTAAGAAACGATTCAATAGTTCGAATTGATCAGAGTTTTCATCATCAAAGCCAGTATGGAGGGGCCTATTTTATGCACAAGGGTTCACCCTATGTCTTTGGCGGATATGGGATATTCACGTTTAAGGATATTGTGACACGATATGATTCTCGAACAAACCAATGGGCGAAGGTATCAGAAGTAGATTCCCCCTATTTTTTCTTTAGTAATGTTTATTATAAACGAGGAAGCAAGTTATTTACCCAATGTTCAAGGGATGAAACAACTCCTTGGAAAAATAATGCTTTTTTTTGCTATGATATAACTGGTAATAAATGGAAAAACCTTGGTTATTCGTTGCTTTTTGATACTATTGGAAATCATAGTCAAATTAAAATCACGGGTAATTATATCAGTAAGGATGATGTTCTTTATGAGATTAAACCTGATTTAAATCGATTGGTGGTCTACAAATTTAAAACGAATAATTCCTGTTCTGCAGTGTATGAAATCAATCAATTCAAAATAACTGTTAGCCTCGTTCACAATTTTCAAAACGATAGTTATTTTTCGCTTTTGGACATCTACGAAGATAAGATTTTTAAGCAAAAGTATTTTTTAAAGGAAGGAACCTTGTTTGAAACGGCTAAACCAAAGGTTGAATGGACTTTTACCACTATTATCTTATTGCTTTTACTGGTATTGTCTGCATTATATTTCCTAAATAATTGGAGGAAAAAAAGGACTCTAAAAACGGCCGATCTCTCCGATAATGTGCAGTTATTATTGCAATTATGGATGAATAAAGCGGACGGTAATTTAGAGTTAAACGAAATCAATGATTTTGTCAGTTATGATAACCCTTCGATTGATACATTAAAAAAACGAAGAGAGAATTTCCTAAAAACATTCAACGATGAAATTACTTCTTATTATGGCTTCCGCAGTGAGTCCGTTTACACCACTGCGATAAATCCTTTGGATAAACGAATGAAAATATTGGTCTTGAACCCAAAGTTAATCGCTAAAATAAAAAAGGGGAATTAGTTTATATTCTCCATTATTTGTTTATCTCATTGCTATTATTACATTAGGTTTGACGGAACATTTTTTAAACCCTCACAACATGAAGTACGTATATTTTTACTTTTTTTTAATGACCTATGCTTCCATTTATTCTCAAATACCTGGATATGTTCCGAGCAATGGAATCGTAGGTTGGTGGCCTTTTAACGGCAACGCCGATGATGAAAGTGGCAACAACAATCATGGGACCGTTGTAAATGCAGTGTTAACCAACGATAGATTTGGAGCCAATAACAGTGCTTATTATTTTTCAAGCGCTAACTGTGATACGTATATTGATGCTCAAATAAATACTGCGGCGGTTAATGGCGCTGTATCCATAACTTTCTGGGCGCTTCGTGAGGCAGATGGTTGTACATCTCCACGAATTATGAAGTTCGATAACAATGATGGTCCCGGAACTATTGTGTTCCAATGGCCTAACGATAATTTTGGTACTCCGCCAACTGTAGGTGCAGTAACGTCTACATCAATTATTGGATTTCACCCGTATCAAGCGGTTCAGGACAGTGTTTGGGTTCACTTTGGACTTACTTTAAATGCCGTAGAATGCAAACTCTATCAGAATGGCCAACTTGTATTGACTGTACCCGCTGGTGGACTTGTGACCCTTGGTAGTCATGCCAATTTCGGCAGAATGACTAACCCTGCCTATGATGCATTCAATGGTAAACTTGATGATATTGGTGTTTGGAGTAGAGATTTAACACAAGAGGAAATTAGTTCTTTGTATAACAATTCAGGAGCAGGTTTAACGAACGAGGGTAGTGTTGATTTAAAGTTGTTTCCCAATCCAACTTCCCATGAATTGAACATCGTAAAGAATTCACTTAACATGGTTGGTGAGCTTTCCATTCATGATCAGGTTGGAAGACTTATACTCACCCAGCGCTTAGAGAGTGATTCGACAACGGTTGAATTGTCATCGTTTCCTAAAGGCATTTACTTTCTGAGAGTTTCTGGAGACAGCAAGGTATATTCTTTTGTGAAGCAATAGCCCCCTCTCAAACCACCAGCTCCCTTCCGCACTTAAAATGGCCTTCGGGGCATTCTTTCTTTCCGTGTAAGCCGCACGGACGACACGCAAGTCCCGTAACTTCTTTGACCTCCGAATCATCCGATAAAGGACCAAAGCCAAAGTCTGTCACGGTAGAACAAAAATAGGCCGTTACGGGGGCATTAACCGCCGAAGCGAAATGTAAGGGACCCGAATCATTTACATAATTTCGAACGGCTCCCTTCATGAGTGCGATCGATTCCATGAGCGAAAGGTTACCCGCTAAATCCACAGTCCGCCCAGGAATTTGGGTTTTGATGGTTTCGCATAGCGCATGGTCACTTGGACCACCCAGTAAGTAGATCACATGTTCTTGTTTTTTTGAAAGCTCCACCCATTTCTCAACGGGAAGTTGCTTCGTTGCCCACACCGATGCAGGCGCGAAACACACATACGGCGTTTCCTGATATTTCGTAACTTTTTGCATCGCTTCCTCGCTTGGTACGATAGACGGTTTTACCAAGTGCTTCACACCGAGCGCAGCGATTAAGGTGAAATTCCGGTCTATTTCATGAATGCCTTTTGAGATGGGATGCGGCAGTTTCAAGGTATAGAATCGGGACAAGGGGTTTTTGTCAAACCCTATGGTTTTAGTTTGGCTGAGCACCGCAATGAGTCCAGAAGAAGCAAAGCGATGCAGGTTTACAATGAAGTCATAGCGCGTTGCTCGGTTGGCTCGAACGAGTCGTAGGATGTCCCGCCATTTCCTCGATTTATCAAAGGTGAGCACCCGATGTATATTGGGGTGACCAAGCACTAAGTGTTCATTTCCTTTTTTAACCAGTAAATCAACCTGCGCCTCGGGGTATTGGGCTTTGATGGAATTAACCACGGAGGTCGCGAGTATGACATCGCCAAGGAAGGCAGTTTGAATAATTAAAATGCGCGCATTGTTAGCGAATAACATAAACCTCTCCTCGTTTGATTAATTGATTCCCTGCGGCATCATAAAATTCCATCACGTAAATGTACATATCGTTTGGTACCAATTCGTTCGTGGATTGTAATCTACCATTCCAACCCAGGTTGTAATCCGTGGTTTCAAAGATAATATTGCTCCAACGATTCATGATCGTCATTTTAAAGGTGCTTGGGTCGATGTTGGTGGCAACGGGCTTGAATACGTTATTAATGCCATCCGGAAAAATACTGTTTGGAATATAAATGATGGGAGTATAGGTGAGGCAAACCGTATTGCTCGCGCACCGTTCTTCTATTCCGTAATTGTTGATGAGTTCGCGTGCTTCGATGTAGTAACAGATTTCTCCGGGGTAGGGACCGGAATCAACACTGTCCTCGATGCTGTATTGGCCATTAGGAACCGTTTGAATGAGGGTAGCAGAACCATCCGGTTCGATTCGGTATACCTCATACGTGCTCACCCCAACTTCAAAACCAAGGTAAGGGGTCCAACTGATTACATTGATTTGCGTTTCATCATTGGCAATTCCCGTGGCTAAGATGGTGGTGGCCGCATTGGATGGACTGCCTATGTTACCGCAGGTGTCGATGTATTTAGAACGGTAGGTATGGGTTTGATTCATTACATCTGCTTGCGCGTCGGTAAACTGCGCCAAGTTATTTACGACCGTTGCCGTTCCGATTGCCGCAAAATTTCCAGGGGTTTCCTCTCGTTCAATTTGCACCTGGTTAATCCCAGCGTTTTGATCCACATAGACCCGCACATCCACTGAATTCCCATTTACGCTTGCCGCTTGCAAGTAGTGAAAGTTGGGTTGTCCGGGAAGGGGCACAACAAAGGTATACGGATTTGAAAGCACCGAATTCCCATTGCTGAGGTTTGCTTGAACAAATAGGGTGTAGGTAGTTCCTCCGGTAACATCAATGCTGCTGTTTAAGGCATTTGTTGTACCTAGCAATACCAACTGCCCATTTTCATAGGAATACACCTGATATGAACTCACACTCCACCCGAGATATGCTGTCCACGCTAAGTCGATGGATTGATCACACGCATTAATGGCGCCGTCTAAGCGGATGCTTCCATTTAGCGGAGCTTTTCCCGAGGTTTGGTAGGTGATTGGAACTGCCGTCGTAAAGCAAGAATCAAAGGCCGCCACTGAAAATGTAAACGGACCCGAGCCACTTGGAACATAGGTGTAGGTCGTATTTGCGATTCCCCATACGGTATCGATTTCATACAGCACGTTGTTGGCATCCAAGGTGTAAATTACATAGCCATAGGTGTCTGATTGACTGTTTTGATTCCACGTGAGCACGATATTTCCACTGGCCGGATCAAATCCTACGCCTTGAATGATCGGGATAACTGGCGTAAGCATGTCCTCAAATTGGTCGCTTGGGGCATTGGATTCAAAGGTGCATCCGTTATGTGGATAGGTGATTTGATAGCTCAATGTCCCGGAGCAAATGCGCACTGTGTCTTTGTAGAACGTAGTTCCATACGGAACGCTGTCGTATAAAACCCACGGACCGTTTCCTGTTTGCTGATATATGTGATAATAGCCCCCCAGATTTATTGCGCTTGGTGCGTTCCATTGCAGCAAAGCAGTTCCATTATTCGGGTTGGTTAATTGAAGAATGATGGGATGTAAGGTGTCACTGAATCGCGTGATGCTTCCGTTGCAACCGGATACTACGCCCAAATAAAAATCTTGATTTGCTTGCGCCGAACCGATCGAAAACGTCGTGGTGTTGATGTCGTTGATCGTGGTAATCAATCCGTTTTGTAGGGAATACAGCGAATAGGAAACAAAGGTGTTCTGTGGATTTGAAACGGGATTCCAAGAAAGTTCATAATTCCCGTTGGTATAGCTAATGCAATGTAAGGGAGGTGCAGCAATGATTCCAGGATTCCGCACATTGATTTGTACGGTGGCATAACTTACCTTGGGAACTTGACAATAATTGTCTTGGGCCTTGAATACAAAAAAATACGGAACGGTTTCGGCCACAATGCCAAAGGAGTTTATGAGGTGGTCACAATCGGTTTGCCATGTAAAAGGGACATTTGCTTGTCCTACTCCAGTGGCGGGCAATCCGGTAGTAAATGCGCAGGGTTCAATGCCACACCCAGTGGCTGCGGTGAAATTGGTTCCGAACATGGGTCCTGTTGCGCTGATGCTCACGGATTGTGCCGCACCATTCTGAAGGAATCCATTATCTGAAGCCAACACATTGAAATTGACCAAGGCTCCTGCATCTACGGTAGTGGTAAATGAACCACCGAATGGGGGCGTGAATTGCGGGGCATTATTGGGTTGACAAGGTACCACGATGAGTTGCATTTCTCGTTCCACCTGTGAAATTAATTGTCCTAAGCGGTAGGAGTACACCTTGATCTTAACAACGAAATTCCCTTGAAGGGTGGAGGTAAAGGTTAATTCCCCATTTTGAGGGTTGAGTTGAGCTGGAATACTTCCAGGGCTAATGGCCGCGGAGGGGGTGGGGGATTGGTACGTAAATCCGAGGTCAAAAGGCACCGGAGCTGGATTTACTGGGGGATTAAAGCTCCCTTGTGGAAAATGGTTGAGGGGTGCGCTGAATTCAAAGCGCAATGAATCCATGTCTGGATCTATGGCGTTCATGTTGTAAACAAAGGGATCACCAACGCAGCTAACAAAGTATGGCGATTGAAGGAATTGTGGCGAGTTGTCTTGACAGCCTGTTTGTCCGCCGATAGCAAACATCGTAGCTGAGATGGTCATGCCATAGGTGGAGGGATTGGTGAGGTTGGTAATGGCATTTGATCGTGCGAAATTCTCGTAGGTAAAAATCCATCCTTGAGCGGGTGGGGTACCTGGAAGCATGATTTCAGTCGACCGATAAATGACTTTTTCAGTTGCGCCGATTCCGTTGCCGCCATTGGACCCAGTCCCACAATCCAAAGGTTGCGGTCCGCCTGAAACTTGGGTACAGCTTGGTGAAATATCGGTACGCGAGATATAATTCACCGTGATGTTCGTTACGCTCGGGTGGTTCCACACGCGGAGGTTTTCAGAGAGCACATTGACCTCAGCCCCGTTACAGTCGCGGTAAAACACCAATTCAAAGAGATATCCGCCGTTTCCACCGCATTTCCAAGTGATTTCTCCACCCATCACATGCGAAGCAAAGGATAGATTAAATCCGAAAAGAAATAAACAGAAAAGTATGAAATATCTCATGCGCGCGTGAGGGAACGTATAGTGCTCAAGAAAATTGTACGGAAAGGACAGAAAGAGGTTGCTGAAATATTTTTATATTATTTTTGATGTATGAATAAGAAGATAAAAATCGTCATTGGGGTATTAGCGATTGTTGGAATAATCGGCTTAATTGTGTTAGCTATTTATGGCATTATGAAAGGGTTTTCCTTTTTTGCAACGCTAGTTCCCGTGTATATTTCGGGAAGTCTTATCGTGTTGGGGATCTTATCGATAATAGCAGGTAAATTATTTCTACGCAAAAAAAATGTGTATAAAAAAATAGCCCCGAAACACATAGTGCTCGAAACACCGCTTTATGCGGACTTAATATATATAATTGGTATTATTTTACTCAGTTTGGGCTTGCTAACCTTTGGGCCGCTGTTCTCTTTTTTAAAAGGCGCTACGTTTTTATTGGGATTTATGACCTTTTTTATTCTGGCGATGATTATTATTATGGTGTTTAGATTACGTTATGCACTTCATGATAAGATTGAAATTACATCAGATTTTATTCGTTATGATGACCCAGATGGCCAGAGCTCACTCACCATTGAAAAAGCTCAAATTATTGAAATTCTTCATTTAAAAGTTTTTAGTTATACACGATATGGATATTCAGAAAATGCATACAGTTATAAATTATTTATTAAATACACGAATCCAAACAATGATCAGGTTACCTTCGAGTTAAAGCCCGAGGATATGAATTTAAAATTGGAATTGTTAGTGGAGTCAATCGCAGAGTGTTCATATCCTATAGTGATGCGCTCAAAAAAAATTCTTGAGGGAATTGAGTGGGAAGGACATCATTTTAAAGAAGATTGATTTACCCCGCGGTAACAATCAACATTTCTTCTGAATTTAAATGACTTGCAGCCGTTTCCATGATTTCCGCTGAGGTAATTCCTTCAATGGTGCGTAAGGCATTTTGGTAGAAGGTGTAATCCAGCCCTCTAATTTCTGCCATTGAAAATAAATCCATCATGGCAAAGGGACCATCGGCGCTTCGAAGGAATTGACCGGATAAATAATTCTGCACCAAGCTTAATTCGTCCTGGGGAACTAATTCCGTTCGCATCCGTTCGATTTCCGCGTTAATTTGAACCAAGGTGTCCGCTAAAAATTCATTCCCAACTTCCGTCGCAATGACAAAATATCCGTTGGATTGATTCTCTCCAAGATAACTCCCGATACCATACGTATACCCTTTATCTTCTCGAATATTCGACATCAATCGACTCCCGAAGTATTCGCCCAAGATTGTATTAACCACGGTCATTTTATGGTAATCCGGATGAGATCGGTCAAACAGTATTTTACCCATTCGAATGCCAGTTTGTACCGCATCCGCTTTCTTTACTTCAATGCGTTCAATGCTTGGCGTGTAGTTGATGGGGGGTAACGATTTTACTTCCTTAGTCCATCGTGCAAAACACGCCAAAATTCGATCTAATTGCGCTGCGCTTGGATTCCCAACCCAATTAATTTTTCGCAGTCCTTTTTTAAAATATGTTTCAAAAAATGCTTGGATATCAGTACGGGTAACCCCGTCAAAGTCGTCGGGTTGATTAATCCTACCGTACGGTGTTCCTTTAAATAGGTGTTCTTGTAAGCCGCGCTGTGCCAGGGTGCTTACTTTTTCGAGTGACACCATTAAGTTTTGTTTTCGCTCCGCTTTCAGTTGTATCAATTCGGTTTCCGGGAAGTTTGCATGATAAAGCGCTTCCTCAATGATCGGGACTAATTGATCCATGGATTCATTCAACCCGAATATGTTTAGGTAGGCATAATCAGCGCTTACACTGGCATTGAAATACCCCCCGTGGTCATCAATCATATCGTTGATTTCTGCCATGGTTTTTTCGGCGGTACCTGCTAAAAGCATCCCAGTGGTTAATCCTGCCACAGGTTTTTCAGCGTATATAGAGCCTGCGTCAAAAATCAATTCCAATTTAACAGCTTCGCTGGTTTCATTGCGCATTAAATAAACAGGTACACCCGCCGGTGTGAGGTAACGCTCCGGTTCAATGTAATTAATGTCATTGGATAGCGAGACCGAAGGGGCCTGCGAACGGTTTAAGTTATCTGTCATGTTAGTTAGATTCAGATTCAATGAATAATCGGGAACAGTTGCTTGGGTTGAAGAGCGATTTGGCATAGTCTTGTAAATGACGTGCTTCAATGGCATTGTAGATCGCTTCTTCTTCGTTGATTCCATGCGCATCTCCTAATAATTCGAAGAACGAAAGATTCATCGCCCGGTTTAAAAGTCCTTGCTCTTGAAATGCTTTAGAGGTCTTCCCTTTCATGCGCAGCCTGTTTAAATCAGGGGTGGAAATCAAGGTATTTTTGAAGGTATCCAGTACGTCCCATAATGCTTCATCCAAGGCCTCGAAGGTTTTTCCAGGCATAAGCTTACCAGAAACTATAAATAAGCCTTCATCGAGCGAACCCAAGATGTAGGCATTGATTTCATGAACCAGCGCCTTGTCTTTTTTAAGGCTCAAATACAGCTTGCCTGATTTGTCTTTTCCTACTTCATCCGAGAGTAAGTCGGCAATGTAATATCCTTCCGATTTACGTTCCGACATTTTAAAGGCGTAATAGAACGCTGAAGCTGGTACGTTTCGCTTAAGCGTCAAGGTTCTATATTCGTTTTGCGGCGGTTCCTGCATCAAGATCCGCGCTCCTTTCTTTTTCCCTGGGATGTTTCCATACCACTTGGACACCAAGTCTTCGATTTGGTTATTTTCGTAGTTTCCTGCAATCGTTAGTATGGCATTTCCGGGGTGATAATGTGTCCCAAAAAAGGAACGCACATCATCCATGGTGGCTTGTTCAATGTGGCTAATTTCTTTCCCAATCGTAGCCCATTGATAGGGATGGACTTTATACGCCAAAGGTCTTAATTCCAACCATACATCGCCATAGGGTTGATTTAAATAGCGTTGCTTAAATTCTTCAATGACCACGCTGCGTTGCACCTCTAAGCTTTTATCAGAAAAGGCCAGCGATAACATGCGATCACTCTCAAGCCACAAGGCGGTTTCAATGTTTTGAGATGGAAGCACATCGTAATAATTGGTGATGTCGTTACTGGTAAATGCGTTGCTTTCTCCTCCGGCACGCTGCAAGGGGGCATCAAAATCTGGAATATTCACAGAACCACCGAACATTAAATGTTCAAAAAGGTGAGCGAACCCCGTATGATTCGGGTCTTCATCCCGTGCACCCACATCGTAGAGGGTATTAACTACCGCCATGGGCGTCGTTTTATCTTGGTGAAAAATCACCTTCAACCCATTTGGAAGGGTAAAGCGATGAAAGTTAATCATAATGTTAAATTCGTTAATTGTTGCGCTGCACGGTTAAATTCTTCGATCATTTCGTTGACAATTTCACCCGCAGGTTTTACGCTGCGAATCATTGCTGAAACTTGTCCAACTTCTAATTCACCCGCATCTAAGTCGCCTTCAAACATGCCTTTTTTTGCTCGACCTCTTCCCAGGTGAGCCGCTAATTCTTCGGGGGTGCCGTTCCTTTCGTATATGGCTTGTATTTCTTGATAGAAGGGGTTGTTAAGTAAGCGCACCGGCGTAATTTCCTTGAGGGTAAGTTTGGTGTCACCTTCTTCTGCCTGAAGAATTCGTTCCTTGAATGCCATGTGTGCACTCGACTCCGGCGTAGCAATAAAACGGCTGCCCACTTGAACGCCATCGGCTCCTAAAATCATAGCCGCTAACATGGCTTTCCCACTTCCAATGCCGCCCGCCGCAATCACTGGAATATCAACGGCTTCTGCAACGGAAGGAATTAAACATAAAGTAGTGGTTTCTTCTCTGCCGTTGTGTCCGCCCGCTTCAAATCCTTCGGCCACGATCGCGTCTACGCCCGCTTCCTGTGCCTTTAGCGCAAATTTCTTGGAGGATACCACGTGAACCACCGTAATTCCCGCCGCTTTTAATCGCGTCGTATGGGCTTTTGGATTTCCAGCCGAAGTAAACACAATGGGAACTTTTAGTTCAATCAGTGTAGTTAAATGTTCTTCTATGTTTGGATACAAGAGCGGAATGTTTACGCCAAAGGGTTTGTCTGTTGCCGCTTGACATTTCAGGATTTGTTCTCTTAAAATTTCGGGATACATCGATCCTGATCCAATCAACCCAAGGCCGCCTGCGTTGGAAACAGCAGAAGCTAATTCCCATCCGGAGCACCAAATCATGCCGCCTTGAATGAGTGGGTATTTTATCTTAAAAAGTTCTGTAATTCGATTCATGAATAGTATGCTGTAAGCGAAGTAAAATTACAAAAAAGCGCGCTGCCTATGGATTACTTTTTTTCACCTGAATAAAATCCGTATTTTTAGAGCGATGAAGTGGTGGGTTTTATTTCTTGGAATACTTTATTTAGCCGTTGGGGTTCATGCGCAGGCACCTCAAGGGAATTTTCAATCCATGCCGGCTTTGAATGCCATTCAGTTTTTTGAGAACAAAGGACAATGGCCATCAGAGGTCTTGTTTAAAGGCGAAAAGGAAGGCGGTAAGCTTTGGGTGATGAAGAATAAACTGATCTTTCATCAGCAAGATTTAAGTGCCATGGCGCACGCGTACGACCGGGGTGAGAAACAAAAAAATCAAAACATTCGGGAACATGTAGTGCATGCAGCGTTTGTAAACTCGCTTCCATTCAACACGCTCGAGAAATCGGGAGCAACTTCCTTTTATCACAATTATTTTCTTGGAAAAGATTCATCAGCGTGGGCTGCTGAAGTACATGGATATGATCACATAGTAAGGCATCAACTGTATCCAGGAATCGACTTAACATTAAATGCAACAGGCCTCAATCAAGAATATGGATTTGTAGTTTCACCCGGTGCTGATCCTACTCAAATTCGAATGCAATATGCGGGACACAGCAAACTCAGCGTGGATAGAAAAGGGAATTTAGTAATAGAAACACCCTTGGGTCAAATCAAACAGGAGCAATTAGCTGCATTTCAGGAGATCAATGGGCAAAGAATATGGGTGGATTGTAAATTCATCGTACAAGGAGATGAGGTGGTTTTTCGCTTGGGTTCATATAATAAATCGATTCCCTTAGTCATTGACCCGGTATTGGTTTTTGCCACGTATAATGGGGCATTTTCGGATAATTTTGGAATGACGGCCACCTATGGGCAAAGCGGTGCGGCGTATTCAGCGGGCATGGTATACGGAAACAATTTCCCCATGCCGAACGGATCTTCGTATGATCCGACCGGGAATTTTGTCGCCATTGGCGGGAATTACGGAGTAACGGATGTGTTTATTACCAAATTCAATCCAACGGGAACAGCCATGCTTTGGTCTACCTTCTTAGGCGGGGGCGATATGGTGCAAGGAACGGAGACTGCGAACAGTTTAATCTGTGATTCCGTGGATAACATCTACATCTTTGGTGCTACGTCGAGTATTGATTTTCCAACCACCAATGGTGCGTTTCAAGCGACACACGCAGGCGGTGTTGCCAACGCAAATTTTCTTTTTAATGGGGTGTATTTTCTGAATCAAGGAACGGATTTATTCGTTTCTAAGCTCAGCGCAAACGGTCAAAACCTCTTGGCTTCTACGTATGTTGGCGGTACGGGGAATGATGGGGTCAATTATAAGGTGGCTTCACTTCCATACAACGGTGCTTTCTTGTATGATTCCTTGACTACCAATTACGGCGATCAGTTCCGCGGTGAAATTATGCTGGATCAAGCAGGAAATGTATTAATTGCCTCATGCACTCGGTCAACGAATTTCCCAACTGTGAATGCGTTTCAAGCTACGAATGCTGGGGCACAAGATGGTGTTATTTTTAGGTTGAGCCCTTCGTTTAATGCCTTGCAATTTTCCTCCTATTACGGCGGAAGTCAAAACGATGCATGTTATTCGGTGAAAGTAGATACACTCAATAACATCTTTTCTTGCGGTGGCACTTCGTCTACGAATTTAACGGGAACCGTTGGTGGACTCATGGGCGCTTATCAAGGGGGGAAATCGGATGGATTTGTGATTAGACTGAACCCAGGAGGAACGGCAATCACTGCAGGAACGTACTTAGGGAGAACCGATTATGACCAAGCATTTTTTGTAGAGGTAGATCGAAACAACAACGTATTTGTACTGGGTCAGTCGGTTGGAGGGATTTTTCCAACGTGGAATGCGCCTTACACCAACCCGAACTCCAGCCAGTTTGTAATTAAACTAACCAATAACCTATCAACCAATCAAGCGAGTGCAACCATTGGGAACGGGAGCAGCCAGATTAATATTTCGCCTTCTGCCTTTCTGGTAGATATCTGCGGAAATATTTACATCTCCGGTTGGGGAGCCAATATCTTGCAAAATGTCCCGATTTCTGGAATGCCCATTTCGGGTAATGCCTATCAGCCGAATACCACCGGGTTCGATTTCTATTTGATGGTCATAGAACATGATTTCTTGAGTTTACTTTATGCTACCTACATGGGCGGAAATATTTCTACAGAACACGTGGATGGAGGAACGAGTCGCTTTGACAAAAATGGGGTGGTATATCAATCCGTTTGTGGGGGCTGTGGCGGACACAGTGACTTTCCCATTACGCCAGGCGCATATTCCAGTGTAAATAACAGTACCAATTGCAACAACCTCTTATTTAAGTTTGATTTTGAGTTAATTCCTTCGGCGCAATTTATTGCCAATCAAACCATTGGGTGCGAGGATTTTCAGGTGACATTCAATAATTTTTCTTCCCAGAATGATGATTATTTGTGGGATTTCGGGAACAACAATACCAGCTCAACGGTGTTCAATCCAACCGTTACCTACACCAATCCGGGGCAATACCAGGTGTATTTGTATGTGACAGACAGCATTTGCAACTTAACCGATACGGCTGAAATTACCATTACGGTATTGGATTCTATTGATTTCGCGCTGTTTGACACCCTTGCGCTGTGTTCGAATACACCGTATGCCTTATCGATAAATACCAACGGAGCAGCGAATGAATACCTGTGGGGTACAAATTCCACGTTTAATCCGCCCCTGATTCCGAATATTAATGATTCAACCTTGTTGATTTCAAATAATAATCCTGGATGGTATTATGTATCGGCTGCTAATGGGTATTGCTCCAAAATGGACAGTGTGTTTGTTCAATTTGATGTTCCCGTTATTGCGAACTACCAACCCAGTCCGGAAAGTGGGTGCAGCCCGGTGGTGGTCGATTTTAATAATTCCTCCACGGTAACTACGAATTTCTATTGGGATTTTGGCAATGGAATAATCGACTCGTTAACCTTTGAACCGCAAGTAACTTATACGGTTCCTGGACAATACATCACAGAGCTTGTGATTTTTGATTCCGTGTGTAATGCGGCTGATACCGCTTCCGTTACCATTACCGTTTATCCTTCCGTCAGTTTTGCCTTGCCTAATGCTATGTATTTGTGTGTTGATTCTACCATCGTGCTCTCTCCAAGTGCCTTGGTAGGTAGTCCGAATTATTTTGTTTGGTCAAGCAATAACCAATTTACCGATACCTTGAATAATCCGGTGCAAGATCCTTCATTGGAAGTCTTGGTTCCAACTACAGCAACCTATTATTTGACGGCAGGAAATGGAAATTGTTCGTACACAGATTCCATCAGCATTACGGTGTTTTCAGAATCAATCAGTATCTCCGGACCTGATTCAATCTGTTTAAATAGCCCAACCCTTTATACCGCAATTAATAATTCCCAAGAAGTGTTTAGTTATGTGTGGAGTCCAGCGGTAATCATCCAAGGTGCAACGAATCAAGCGGCTGCTACCATCTTACCGCAAGCTACGCAATACCTGTATTTAGAAGCAACCAGTGCGAACGGGTGTGTGGTAGAGGATTCTGTTTATGTCAGCGTATCCTACATCAATCCAAGTTTAGTGCAAGCCGGTGCTAATCCACCCTTAGTGACCCCGGGTTCCACGATTTCGTTGACTGGCTCGCCATCAGGTTATCCGATGTATCAGTGGGTGCCAGCGGCTCCGGTGCTCAATCCGAGTGCGCAAAATACGCAAGCCACGGTGGATGAAACCACGGTCTTTACCCTTTTTGTTTCAGACGGTGTGTGTACGGTGAGCGATACCACAGAAGTGAAGGTCTACGAGATTATTTGTGATGGACCTTATGTCTATGTGCCAAATGCATTTTCTCCAAACAATGATGGCAATAACGATGTGTTGTATGTGCGGGGACTATTTGTAGAAAAAATGATTTTCAGGGTGTTTGACCGCTGGGGTGAAATGGTATTTGAATCAACGGATGTGAATTTCGGATGGGATGGAATCTATCAAGGAAGAAAACTCGATCCCGATGTCTACGACTACTACCTGCAAGTCACCTGTTATGGGGGCTTGGAAAACATCATCAAAGGAAATGTAACGCTAATGAAATAACCCATGAAAAAAATTATTACCGCCAAGTCAGAAAAATTCTTAGAACAATACCTCAACAACGCGAGTCCCACCGGGTTTGAATCGCCCGGACAAAAATTATGGATGGATTATATGCGTCCCTATACCGATGAATTCATCATTGATAATTACGGTTCTGTGGCTGCGGTTATTAATCCTGGAAAACCCTACAAGGTGGTGATTGAGGCGCATGCCGATGAGATTTCATGGTTCGTACATTACATCACCAGCGATGGCTTTATCTACTTGCGAAGAAATGGCGGTTCCGATCACATGATTGCCCCGTCGAAACGCGTGAATATTCATACGGATAAAGGCATTGTTCGTGCCGTATTTGGATGGCCTGCGATTCACATGCGTCATACCAAGGATGAAGCGCCAAGCATGAAGAATATCTTTTTAGATTGTGGATGTGCGACCAAGGAAGAAGTGGAAAAACTGGGCGTGCATGTAGGCTGTGTTGCCACCTTTGAAGATGAATTCATGGTACTGAATAAAAACCGTTATGTAGGTCGTGCCTTAGATAATCGGGTAGGTGGATTTATGATTGCTGAAGTAGCGCGAATGCTCAAGGAAAAAAAGGTGAGCCTTCCCTTTAGTTTGTATGTGGTAAATGCCGTACAAGAAGAAATAGGTTTGCGCGGTGCTGAAATGATCGCCCATCGAATCAAACCAGACGTGGCCCTAATTACTGATGTGTGTCACGATACCGGAACTCCGATGGTTAGCAAAATTGAAAATGGCGACCAAAAATCTGGGGAAGGTCCGGTGTTGACTTACGGTCCGGCGGTACAGAATAACTTTTTACGTCAGATTATTCAAGTAGCAGAAAAGAATAAAATCCCTTTTCAGCGTGCAGCTGCTTCCCGTTCCACAGGAACGGATACCGATGCCTTTGCTTATTCGAATGAAGGCGTTACCAGTGCGCTGATTTCATTGCCGCTACGCTACATGCACACCACGGTGGAAATGGTTCGAAAAGAAGACGTAGAATCGTGCATTGCCTTAATCTTTGAAACCGTGAAATCCATCAAGGCAGGACAAGACTTTCGCTATCTGAAATAAGTAGGTAAAAAGTTTCCTTCATTTGCTCCAATTCATAATTTTAGCTTAACTTTGAGTTAAACCTAACTCTATGAAAACACTTTTATGCGTGGCATGTGTATGCCTTTTATCTTTTGGATCAACTTTTTCCCAAGCCATTAATGAGGGCTTTTCCAATGTTGCAGGTCTGACGGCTGCGGGTTGGAATCAACAAAACCTTAGCACCCCTATTGGCTCTAATCCGAATTGGGTTCAGGGTGATCCAGTAAATATGCCTTTTTCAGCGAATTCACTTCCAGCAAATTCCTACATTGCAGTGAATTATAACAGTGTTGCAGGCGCAGCAACAATTAGTAATTGGTTAATTACACCAATGCTAAATTTAAATAACGGTGATGTAATTACGTTTTACACCAGAGGAACAGGATCTGTTTATGCAGATAATTTACAAGTCCGCTTAAGTACCAATGGTTCAAGTACAAATGTTGGCGCGAGCAACATATCAGTAGGTGATTTTTCAAATTTACTTCTTGAAATAAACCCAACCTTGAATGCAGCATTATATCCCAGCACTTGGACACAATACACGATAACAATTTCTGGTTTGGCTTCACCAACGACCGGTCGTATTGCATTTCGATATTATGTTCCAAACGGCGGACCGACTGGGTTAAATTCAGACCTTATCGGGATCGATGATTTTGTTTACACACCGGTTCCATCGTGCAACCTCACTGCGACGGCAAGTGCCAACAATGCCATGGGTGGCGCACCCAATGGATCTATAAACCTAACGGTTAATGGTGGAACTGCTCCGTATTCATTTTTGTGGAGTAATGGAAGTACCACCCAGAACCAATCTATGCTTCCTCCGGGATGTTACACGGTTGTGGTAACGGATGCCGCAGGTTGTCAATCTACTGTTACTTCGTGCGTTCAGAGTCTTTTAGGTCCAATACTTTATTCTAATTCCAATGTGGTGAATTCCTATCAGGTAGTAAATGGCGGTTTTACGCCCCAATGGGTTTGTCAGAACGACACGCTGTATACCGATGGAGGGATCATGAAAATTTATCTTGAATCTGGAGCCACCATGATAACAGGAGGAGGTATTGATACGATATATGCAAAAACAGGTGCAACAATTGTAATGAGCGGAGGAATTCACGTGATTTATCACGAACCTGGCGTGAATTTGGTCATGAATGGCGGGATTCCTTATTTGTATCCATGTCCGAGCTTAGTGTTCAATTACAGTCAAGCACCAGCCAATGGGTGTGTGCCCGTTCCAGTTTGTAACATGACGGCTGCTGCAACGGTTAACAATGTCCAGTGTAATGGGCAGGCCACTGGTACCGCAACGGTTACGCCAAGCGGTGGGACAGCACCTTATTCTTATGTATGGCCTAACCTGCCTGGAAATACGCAAACCGTGAATAATTTACCTTCGGGAACCTATACCGTAACGGTAACTGACGCCAATGGGTGTATAACTACACAAAATTTTACGGTAACAGAACCAGTTGCCCTTGTTGGTAATTCCTCGGTTATAGATCCGATTTTATGCGCTGGTGGTATGGCCACCGTTTCCGTATCTGCAACCGGCGGAACAGCGCCTTACACAGGTACTGGCTCTTTCTCCCAAAGTGCAGGACCACAAACATATACGGTTACCGATGCGAATGGATGTACATCAACAACTATATCCACCATCACTGAACCAACGCCTCTTTCTACAGTAACCACGTCCACCGATGAAATGATGGGGATGGACGGCACGGCTACCGTTACCGTTTCTGGCGGAACTCCGAACTATATGTATTATTGGATGCCAGGGGGCGCTACAACTCCCGCTATCACCGGATTGGCTGCTGGAACTTATTCGATCATGATATTAGACGCTAACGGTTGTGGAGATACCTTGGAAGTGGTGGTAGGTTCTCAGGTTTCATTGGATGAAGCGGGACTTTCAAGCTTAGTGCTTTATCCAAATCCGAGCGCCACGACCATTACAGTAAGTAATAGTGCTTCTACCGCTTTTGATGAGGTGGGTATATACACCTTGGAGGGAAGACTCCTATTTGAGTTTGCTTTAGGAGGAAACGAATCAAGAATCTTAGATATTTCCAGTTGGTCACCGGGACGTTATGTGTTAAAACATGCCTCGGGGGTTCTGCCACTTGTTAAATTATAACCATTAAAAGGTCGGCGATGCCTTTTTTATTGAATAATACTGTAGTAAATCGGAAAACCAATGGTAATGTTCATGGGGAAGGTTATGGCCAGTGCCATGGGTAAAAATAACCCCGGATTCGCTTCAGGTGCAGAAATTTTCATGGCGGCAGGTACAGCAATGTAGGAGGCACTGGCGGCGAGTACAGCGAAAATGAATCGATTTCCTATGTCTGGGGTGACCCAAGCACTAATATACGCTGTAATGATTCCATTGATCAATGGAAATCCGAGTGCAAAAACAATTGGAAACCATCCATAGGCAAAGAAGCTTTTGAGTTTTTTTCCGGATGATATTCCCATATCCAACAAGAATATTGCTAAAAATCCCTTAAATAATTCATTCGTGAACGGCTTGATGTCTTCTGCTTGTTTGGCGTCTGCTAAAAACCCAATGAATAAACTCCCTAAAATAAGCACCACACTTCCATTAGTTAATGCATGTTTCAGAATGGATCCAAGTTCAAATTTCCCCTGTTTTTCTTTTCTGAAAATAGAAAGTAACATGAGTCCAACAATGATTGCTGGAGACTCCATGAGGGCCATAATGGCAACCATGTGCCCATCTGAATGTACCTTATGAAATTCTAAGAAAGAGATGGCGGTGACAAAGGTCACTGCACTCACCGAACCATAGGCAGCTGCGGTTGCGGCCGCATCAGATACATTGAGTTTTATACGTAGTAAAAAGAAGCTGGCCAAGGGGATTAATGCTGAAAGTAATACTCCAAAGCCCATACTCCAGAGAATTTCTCCGTTCATGTGTTCATGGGAAAGTTCCTGTCCGCCTTTGAATCCAATGGCAAATAATAAATACAAAGAGATGAATCGCGAAGAATTCGACGGGATTTCTAGGTCACTTTTTATTAATACGGCGGTGATTCCTAAAATAAAAAAGAGTAGGGCGGGATTGGTTAGGTTTTCGGCCAGTAAGGATAAATTCATTAGAATCTGTGTTTTTCAAAGGTTAAACGTTTTCCGGTGGTTGTGTGGTTTATTTTTCCTGAATCGTATACTAAGTTTCCATTTACGAAGGTTTTCTCTATGTTACTTCTGAAGGTCTGTCCGGTGAATGGAGACCAAGCGCATTTCGATAAGATATTCTCTGTGGAAACCTCCCAAGCAGCATTGGTATTCATTAAGACCAGGTCCGCGTAATAGCCTTCACGCAGGTAACCGCGGTCTTTCATTCGATACAGCTCGGCAACGTTATGACTGGTTTTCTCAACGATTTGTTCAAGGGTAAGCAAGCCCTCGTGGTATAATTCAAGGATGGAGGGCAGCGCATGTTGCACGAGTGGACCGCCGGATAATGCACTCAAGTAAGCTTGGTTTTTTTCTGTCAAGGTATGAGGTGCGTGATCTGTAGCAATGATGTCTAATTTATTTGCGTTCAAGGCTTCAATTAATCCAAGCCGATCCTGTTCGGATTTTATGGCGGGATTCCATTTGATCAGGCTGCCCAACGAATCGTACCATTGGTCGTTAAAATGAAGGTGATGCACACAGGCTTCTGCGCTTATTCGTTTATTTCGAATGGGGGTAAGGTGATCAAACAATTCGGTTTCTGCAGCCGTTGATACGTGGAAAATATGAACCCTGTTTTGGTGCTTTTTGGCGAGTTCAACCACGGTTTTTGTTGCATTATAACACGCTTCTACGGAACGTATAAAGGGGTGCTGATTAAAGGGGATTTCCATTCCGAAGTGATCTTTGGCTTGTATTGTATTTCGCTTAATCAGGGGTTCGTCTTCACAGTGGAGTGCGATCATTGCCTCAGACCGTGCGAAAAGTTGTTCTAAAAACTGGGGGTGATTGCAAAGGATGCTGCCTTCTTGATTGAAGTATAAGCCATCGTCGGTAATGCCGCATACGCTTACGTTGTCAATGCGCAGCGCCTCCTCCATGTTGGTTTGACTGATACCCATATAAAAGGAATAATTGGCGACCGATGAAGCAGCCGCAATTCGGTATTTATCTTCCAACAGTTCAAGGGTGAGCGTATTCGGAATGGTGTTGGGCATATCCATGTATGAGGTAATTCCCCCCGCTACTGCAGCCATGGATTCACTTGCTATGGTCGCCTTATGGGTGAGTCCAGGTTCTCGGAAGTGTACTTGATCATCGATCATTCCGGGCATTAGGATGTTACCTTTCGCATCGATCTCGGTACAATGGGGCTCATTAATTTCTGAATCGATGCGCTCAATGCGTTCATTGTGGATCAACACATCACCTTCTATTATGCTACCTTCATTGATGATGCGTGCATTTTTAATTAGTGTTTTCATACTCATGGATTACAGTAATTACAGTACATGGGATCTTCTTCTTGCTTGTTGTTTGGGTATTCAATTAGTTCTTCATAGCGACAGGATAAACACCCCTTAACTAAAGAAAGGATAGAAGAGGTTTCTGATTTACAGGCCATGCACGGCAATCCGGTATTTACTCGAATTACATCGAAGCCAGGGGCCTTACATGAAGGGCATGCGGTATTTATTTTTTTAACGAGTTTATGTGTTAATTCTTCAATTACCTTCATTCGTGTTGGATTATTCATCGCGCGCATGTCAGTTTCTGCTATACAGCGGCCAGCGCCTTTTGTTAACTCCGTCAATTCGTGATGTGCTTCCTCTAGCGTTTTGAACTCTTTTCTAACTTGAGTTCTATCGGCGGACAATAATATGAATCCGTGACTTGGGAATCCGATGGATTTAGCGAAATCAGCCAGTTGGTTAGCGTTTGATATTTCCAGTGAATTAAAATTGGTTTCGGTAGAAAGTACACTCGTCCAAATGCTTAGGTTGTTTTTATAATCCCGCAATAGCATCAGCTCTTCGTTTGCAGGAATGAAAAACAGGTTCGGGTGCGGGCCAAAGGAACCTTCGTTAGCTACTACGAGGTCACATCCGGTAAGCTGATGCGCTAAATCGCACTTTGCGAGTGCGGCATTTAACGGAGAAAGTCTTCGTTCAATTTCACCAGAGAATGTTCCGAATTGGTCTGTGTTAAGTTCTTGAGGGACAAAACAGATAACCCCAAGTATGGAATTTAAAATGGGTGTAATTACCTGCTCTTTTTGGTGCATCGTGGCTACACAAAGTTGCCGTCCTTGGAACATATTATGCCTCCGGGTGATTTATTTTGATGTGGATGTCACATTGAATCGTTACTTCTGAACCTGCGGTAAGTATCGATAACTGTGATTTGACTTGATCCATGCTATGCTTCAAGTTCTTAATTCGTTCATCAGAATAAGAATCTAAAGTTTGATTTTTAATTAAAGCGCTTAACTTTTTCTTTTCGTGAAATTGAATTTTACTTGCCACTACATCCAAAATAATTTTCTGACTTTCCTCAACGGTGAATGCGCCATTGATCAGTGTGAGTTTAAGTTCGTTCATGGGTTTGGTTTTTTAGCATAAGCGATAGTAATAAGGGCACAAGACACAGAGGCTATAGAAGCGAATTCTGAAATTAATGTGCCCGTATTTGCTATAGAATATGCGATGAAACTTATTGAAATGATAAAACCGACAATTAAGGCCATAAGCTAATCTAAATCAATGTTGAGGTGAATCGTAATGCCTCGCATCTCTTCTGCTGATAACTTATTAATGTCTGCGCGTTGGGTTTGTAAGGATTTAATTCGATTTTCTCGCTGCTTTATATCTTCTTCATTGCAAGAACTTGAAATTTTAGATTCAAGGTAAGCGATTTTGACCTGGATTATTTTGTTTAGGAGCTCCTGGGCCTCGCCTATGGAGTATGTTCCTTCGATTAAGTTAATTTTCATCGTGTTCTTTTTTTATTGTCCTTGTCCGAGTGAATAGGCCGGCACCCCATCAAAAGCGTATAGATTTTCAGTTTTGATCACATCAATTTTAAGTTCTTCTGCAAGCGCAAGGAGAGAAATGATGTTCGATTTCGATAGTTTTTGATCAGCTCCTTTGAATCTACATCTCCAATGGTCTGTGCAAAACGTCTCTCTAAAACCATCTGGCCAAACTTTAATACCGCGATTCGTTATCATGGATAATTGCACTCCGTTATGATTTAATTGGTTAATGGACTCTGCTAGTGTGTCTGGATTACTTCCTGCCCAATGTACAAAGAGATCAACACCCTCGAGGGTTTTTGTTTTTGGCGCTTTGCGTTCGTAGGTTGGGAGCTTCATTTGGTAGCTTGAATCATACGAAACAGCATTAAGGGTGCTCGGTGTTTGACCCAAACGTGAAATTACAGCTTGAGCGAATTCCTTGGTTCCGACTTGTTCTTTGCTCATTCCTTCTTTGAAAATATCATAGGTGTGAATTCCATCCTCTAGGGTTTTTAACCACGCATTTTGAATTTTTTCGGCAACCTCTGTTTGTCCAATGTGAATGAGCATTAAGATTGCTCCTTGTAATAAGCCTGATGGATTTGCAAGATTTTGTCCCGCTCTTCGTGGCGCGGATCCATGAATGGCTTCAAACATCGCACATTCTTCCCCGATATTTGATGAACCGGCTAATCCAACACTGCCCGTAATTTGTGCGGCAACATCACTCAATACGTCACCATATAAATTCGGCATAACGATGACATCAAATGCTTCGGGTGTATCGGCTAATTTAGCTGCACCGATGTCGATAATCCAATGTTCATTTTCTATTTCTGGATATTCCGCAGCAATTTCATCAAACACCTTGTGGAATAAACCATCACTTTGTTTCATGATGTTATCCTTCGTAAAACAGGTTACTTTTTTTCGATTTTGTTGCTTGGCATATTCAAAGGCATAACGCACGATTTTTTCGCACCCTGGTCTACTGATCAACTTTAAGCATTGAACTACTTCGTCTGTTTGTTGGTGCTCAATTCCTGCGTATAAATCTTCTTCATTTTCTCGTACAATAACCACATCCATTATGGGGTGTTTTGTTTGTACAAACGGATGTAGGCTTTTACAGGGTCTTACATTGGCATACAAACCCAGAAATTTACGCGTGGTAACATTCAAGCTTTTGTAACCTCCACCTTGCGGCGTAGTAATAGGCGCTTTTAAAAAGACTTTGTTTTTTCGGATAATATCCCAGCTATCTTTCGAAATTCCAGCGGTATTACCCGAAAGATAAACCTGCTCTCCAACTTGAATTTCGTCAATCTGTAAATCCGCACCTGCGGCTTCTAAAATTTGTAAGGTTGCATCCATAATTTCTGGACCAATTCCATCTCCTTTAGCAATAGTTATTCTCATGGTGATTAATTTTTCAGCAAAGATGTATAGTTTTATATATATATTAATATTTATATATTTGATGAATAATATAAATAAATCTTATGAATTATACTTTGAGTCAATTGAATGTTTTTGTTAAGGTTGTTGAAAATCAAAGTGTTACGAAAGCTGCGGAGCATTTACACATGACACAACCTGCAGTGTCTATTCAATTGAAAAATTTTCAAGATCAATTTGAAATCCCCTTGTTTGAAGTGATTTCTCGTCGCATGCATATCACCTCGTTTGGACAAGAAGTGGCAGCTTCTGCCAAGGAAATTCTGTTTCAAGCTGATTTGTTAAGGCATAAGGCATTAAAATTCAAAGGGGAGTTAACTGGGACCTTAAAGATTTCTGTGGTTTCTACCGGAAAGTATGTAATTCCCTTTTTTTTAAAACCCTTCTTGGATTTGAATCCCGGCGTTGATTTACAAATGGATGTTACGAATAAGGAGTTAGTGGTTGAGAGCTTGGGTCGAAATGAAATTGATTTTGCCTTGGTTTCGATTCTTCCAGACCGCTTGAATGTAGACTCGATCCCACTGCTTGATAATTCCTTGTACTTGATTGGTGACCGTTCGTTTTCAAACACGAAGAAAATATCCATTCGGGATTTAGCTAAACATCCCTTAATTATGAGAGAACCCGGTTCCGGCACACGGCAACGTATGGAGCAATTTCTTAAAACCCATCAGGTTAAATTAGAGCGGAAGTTTGAATTAACGTCAAATGAAGCGGTAAAACAAGCGGTGAAGGCCGGACTGGGCTTATCCATTATGCCTTTAATTGGGTTAAAGCATGAACTAGAAGCAGGAGAATTAAAGATGTTAAAAATTAGTGGATTGCCGGTGCATACGGAATGGCAATTGATTTCACTTAAAGGGAAACGTCATGGTCCGGTCGCGGAGGCGTTTAGGACTTATTTAATGGCACATAAAACTGAAATAGCTGAACAGCATTTTAATTGGTTACAATAACGCTTGGATTTTATATTTTTACGGGAAGCATAAATTATTAACTACTGAATTCATATGATTAAACGAGTTGTTGGGATTGAGTACCATGCGATTAGATTCTTAATGTTGATTAATATTTGGTGGATTGGAACACGCTTGTATAAGAATCCCTTTAAATCAATGGTTGTTTTAATCAAACTCCTTCAGAATTTTACGCGTATGATGGGAGGAAAGACCTTGGTTCGAGCCTTTAAAATGGAGGGTAAATACGCGTGGGATATGTTCAATCCTGCTTGGCCTTCACCTGGATTTAATGCGTTTTTTAAGCGTCATTTAATCGAAATTCAAGCCACGCAGGAAGATAATCGCGCATTGCGTCGCCTAATTGTTGCAATAACGAAACGTTGTCCCTTAGCGTGTGCGCATTGCAGCGAGGCCGCAACACTGTATCAAAAAGATGTACTTTCCTTAACTGATTATTACGATAAAATCGACCCATTTGTGGATCAAGGGGTGGGTCAATTGGTTTTTTCAGGTGGAGAACCGTTAAGTCGTTTTGATGAGTTAATCTCCTTACTTGAGCGTTATCAAAATCGATGTAACCAATGGGTGTATACTTCCGGATATGGCTTAACCCTTGAGCGTGCCAAGCGCCTGAAAGCTTCGGGATTGAATGGTGTGGCAATAAGTTTAGATCATTATGATCCGAACGAACACAATGCATTTAGAGGCAATGCGAATTCCTTTGAATGGGTTGAGCAAAGTGTTAGTCATTGCCTTGAAGTGGGGATTTTAGTTGCGTTAAATGTTTGTCCGACCAGAGCACTTGTTGACGAACATGGGGTAGAGCGAATTATTGAGTGGGCGAAAAATAAAGGAGTTCCGATTGTAAATATCCTTGAACCACGGGCCGTAGGGAATTACCAGGATAAAGACATCGCTTTGAATGCCAAGCAGCTCGACCACCTTTGGAAATTGAGTGAACGCTTTAATTTTGAGAAAGTCCATATTACTTATCCTACTGTTTTGTTCCCTGCGGGCTATCGAAAGCAAATGACCTGTGGTGGTGGACGATCTTACATTTTTTTGGATTTTGATGGGCAACTTTATCCATGTCCTTTCTGCAAACTTCCCCTACCGAAAGAACGGGTTGAGGAATCCTTGTGTGAAGCAGCTGCATAGTGATGTTACCCATTGACGATACGACGGAGGAAACTGCCATTCGCATAGTAGCAGCATCCTTTGAAACGAATCCTGGAGTGCGTGCTTTTGTGAAGGATGATTATAGAATTATATCACGGATTTTTCATTTGTGTACCTTTTGTGTTCGCGTGGCGCGAAAAAAACAGGGGGCTTATATTACTACAAATAGAAAGGGGGTAGCGTTGATGTTTAATTCAGAGAATCAACTTACCAAGTTGGAGGCATTACGTTTATACGCATATTTAGGGCAGTACAGTGTAGGTTGGTTAAGGGCGATTCCGATGCTAAAGCGAGAGCGAATAATAAAAAGTTATCGATCAAAAGCCCCCGCATTTTATTTTTGGATGCTTGCCGTAGAGGATCAAACCTTTGGATTGGAAACGATCATAGCAATAAAGGAATTTGTATTTCAGCGCTCAAGAGAACACCAATTAGATATTATTGCCGAAACAATTTCAAAACGGACCTTGGCCATGTACCTTCGATACGGTTTTGAAGTGTATCATGAATATCAGGACTCAAAGGGACTTGTTATTTATTTTATTCGACGCCCTTGGAACCGTTGATGTACTCTCGCAGGCGGTTGTACCCATTTTCATATGTCGCATGATTTGTCTTAAATAATCGGTCCCAAAAATTTAAGTAAATCCCAAAATTATAATTCCCATATTGGTGATGTTGAGCATGGTGGAATGAGGTATTAAAGGCATTGAAAATAGGCGCTTTTTTGGCGCGTAGTTCATATCCTGAATGCCCATAAACAGACATGAATAACATAAAAAGTGTAAACAGTCCATGTATTACAGGATGGATTGGTAGAATTAGTGGAAGCCAGCAAACAATTGAAATTTGAATACACCCTTCAATGGGATGAAAAGAAAAGGTGGCCCAGGCATTGACGGTGTGCGATTGATGGTGATGTACGTGTACGTACTTATGCATAAAGGGTAGGTGTAAAAACCGGTGCGAGAGGTAAAAAAAGAGGTCATGGATAAAGAGCGAAATAAATAAACTGGCAGGTAAATAGAGCAAGCTACTCCAAGTAAATTCAATTTCGATGTAGAATTTAGTAAGTTCTGCTGATTTTAAATAATCCAATAAACCTCCAAAACCAGTAAACACAAGCAGGTTAAGGGCGCTAAGTAAGTACTCTTTTTTAGTATTTTTTGAGGTTTGTCTTTCGGGGATTACTAAGCGGTTCACTTGAGGTCCAAACAGCCATGGTAAATAATGGAAAAATAAAATACATGTGATGGCAGCAAGTGGAACGAAAAAGATGTAAAACATTATAAATCGGTTAATGAAAGAGGTGTTCCGTTGTTTTTTAACAGGCGATAATGTGCGAAATATGCATTCAAAAAGCTCGACTCGTGTCGGTAATCTAAGCCGAATTCTTGACAGGTTTGAGCAATAATCGGGGTAAGTTTAGGATAATGAATGTGACAAATAGAGGGGAATAAATGGTGCGTTACATGGTGATTAAATCCGCCAAAAAGCAAATTTAATAGGGGGTTTTTCGTGGCAAAGTCAATTACGGTGAGTACCTGATGATGTGACCATGAATAGGGCATTAAGCCATTTTTATCCGGTAGCGGAAATCGAGAGTATTCAGCGACGTGAGACGGGATAAGGGCAAGTGTAATCGTAATGCTTGCGGCAAAATTCATGCAAAAAAATCCAAGGATAAAGGATGGTAAACTGAGCGGGGAATACCAAGCGGGTAAAACGATTATAATGGTAATGTAAATGGCTTTGAACAAAAAGAGTTTAATCCATTCTTTTGCATTGTGTCGTTGGTTTTCTAGGGAACCAATTTTCTCTGCTCGAAAGTCTTTAAAATCTCGAAAATACAACCAGTTTATGGTATACAGTAAATAGAGAAAGGGTGCATAAATAAATTGATATTTGTGGATTTTACGGAGTACATCGCTTGGGAATATACGCACTAAGGGATGTTGTTTTAAGTCTGCATCTTCGTTTAGGATGTTAGGGAATGAATGATGAGAAAATACATGACGATTTCTCCACATGTATGAGTTTGCTCCTAAGGCATCGAAGAGATAAAGGAAACTTCGATTTATCCATTTTTTTGAAGATATGGCTTGGTGCGCTGCATCATGAGCCACGTTAATTCCGATCAATATAGCCAAAGGCCCCATGCAAATCATCGCGAGGATAGCTAAACTAGCTTTTGAACAGGTGAATATGGCATAATAACAAAGCGAATAGCTTGAAATTAAGAGTATAGTCTTTAGGTAAAACAAGGCGTTGGCTTGTCGGGAACGTTGATTGTTGTTAAAATAAGCATCAACCCGTTCGGTAACGGTTTTATAAAAAAGATCGGGTTCAGGTTTATATCGAATCCCCATCCTATTGGAAAGAAAATTTCTTTTGAAATTCGATATACTGTTCTTTCGAAAATCTAGACAATTCTCCCGGTTTTTTAAACTTAGACAGTCGTTTATAATTCGGTTTTCCTGTATATTGTTTTTGAATCAAATAATAGCCATTGGCTTCTAAAAATAAACTGCGTTTACCTTGGTTGGGCAAAGGAATATTTTCGAATGTGACCACGGTTGAGGCATTGTCAGGTGTGCTAATGAGGTACTTCTCGTCTGTTCCTTGGAGCTTTTCTAATTGAGATACACCTTGGGAGTTTGTTGCATAGTTGGGCGCTAATTCGTGAATTTTCAAGCCTGTGATTTCTGTTTCATGGGCTAATCCAAGGTAATCTACCTCCCAAAAATGAAATCCTGATCTCAACCGAATTTCAAGGTTTTCTAACGATTCAACGTCAATTGGCACCGCAAGTGACTTGTAGGTGACATCCCCAATTAAATCAATTTCCGAAAGGGATTCCCATACATTGTTTCGTTTTACTTCAACTAAGAGTTTAATTCCTTCTTGCCGCATCCATGCCTCACGGTCTTCTTTACTTTTATCTTTATTTTTTTCTACCCATTTGGCATGTTCCGATCCAAATAGTTTATTGAATTCGTTGTATAAATATCCTGACCATTTGGTGTTTTTTACGTGTAAAATCAGGCGTGAATCCCCTACGGATTCTGGTTTAAACGTAACATGCAATGCACTTAAATCTGTTAATTTTTCCGTTTTAAAATCATAAGAAGCACCATCTTTATTGGCTGTAGCTTGACTTTGATTCTTTCCGTCTTGGTCGGTAACAGCAATTGGGGAAGTTGCCTTATGATAAGCATATAGGTTGCCGTTGTTTTCTATGGCAAGGTGAACATCTGCTGGATGATCAACAACCTTTAGCGATAGCTTATCTATAAACTGTTGCTCTTCTTCATCATTTTTCAAGGTAAGGGTTAATGTTTCTTGCGTTGGAAAATAATCTTTAATTGCCTTTAAATCTGAACGTGCAAGTTGCGGTGATGTTGCACCTGTAAATAAGGTCTGTTCCCAGTTAAGTTCTTCGCCATCATTGATATAAACGTGAGGACAGCCACATGCTACAGCAACAGCAATTATACCAACTGTAAGCGCCGAAACTGCAACAAGAGCCACAGCACCACCAGGTCCAATGTTAGACTTTGACTGATGTACGGTTTCATCAATTTGTGAGATGTCGTTTATTGAAAATTCAAACCTTCCATCTTCTTTCACTTGGCCCTTGTTGACAAATAGATGAATTTGCTCGGCTAGTGTTTGAGGGTCCCCTTTACTCATCATATGGATGTTTTGAGGGTTGTTTTTGACGGAATTGTAATATGCCAAGGGGGTTGAAATGGTTGGATTAATTACACCTGTAATCGTTGAGTTAGTTTGGTTGTAGTTAATGTTTGATAATTCAAAAATTTGATCTCCAAAGTGAATAATTATGAAATTGTGGTAATCTCGAAAGCTCCAAGATTCAGGAGTAAGTCCTTGGTAATCGTTTATATTCTGATAGGGGAGAAGTTTAATGTACTGTGTGCAACTTGACACAATCATTAGTGCGGCAAGAAAGAACGCTCTAAAGTACAGGGTTGAATTGAGTTTTTTCATTAAATACAACGTTAAATTAAACGAAAATTCAAAACTAATTTAATGAAAAATATTAGTTGACTTTATCGAATAGCATAAATAAATTAGAAACTTTACACGGTATGTATTTGTTTTAACATAGTAATACCTACACATTCACCCCAAACAAATACCCAACGCCAGCAGAGATTCCCATGGCTGTTTTTCCGAACGTTTAATGTTCATTGAAAATACCACTGATTTATCAATTGTTAGTATTATCCTTGCCAACTAAATTTAATTTTCGACCTTCGTGTAAATGTTTTCAATGAAGAATTTTTATATAGCCCTTGGGGTGTTGGCGATTACTATGCCTCTTGTGTTCTGCTCTTCCAGTGCGCAAGATCATGTTAAACCTACATCAAAGGTGGAAACCAAAGCCAAGGATAATCCGACGGATTCAATCCTTACGCTAATTGCAGTAGGCGACATCATGCTGGGTACGAACTACCCAAGTGCAGCCTATTTACCTGCCAACAAGGGCAATATCCTAGCGCCCGTGCGCGAAATCTTACGAAACGCTGACCTTACCTTTGGGAACCTGGAAGGAACGGTCCTCAATGAAGGTGGAGATGTAAAACAATGCAGTGATCCATCCACATGCTATGCCTTTCGTCAACCGGAATATCTCGTGGATTACCTGAAAGATTCGGGGTTTGACTTGTTATCCTTGGCGAATAATCACATGGGAGATTTTGGTAATGCCGGACGTCTCAACACGAAACGAATACTTAAGGAGAAAGGAATTAAGCATGCCGGTTTAGAAACATGTCCATGGGATACCATTCACGTAAATGGTAAGGTCATTGGAATGACGGCATTTGCACCTAATTCTGGGTGTTTAAAATTGAATGACTACAAAAAAGCCCTGGAAGTCTTGGCTGAATTAAAGAAGATTAGCGACGTAGTAATTGTTTCTTTCCATGGCGGTGCAGAAGGACGCAGCCGCACCAATGTTACTCGAAAAACAGAAGAGTTTGTCGGTGAAAACAGAGGGAACGTGTATGAGTTTGCGCACCTCATGGTAGATAATGGAGCAGATATCGTGTTGGGACATGGTCCGCACGTTACGCGCGCGATTGATTGCTACAAAGGGAAGTTTATTACCTATTCGATGGGGAATTTTGCTACCTATGGTCGCTTCAGTTTGTCCGGGGTAAGCGGCATTGCACCGATCTATAAGTTGTACATCAATAAGAATACAGGCGATTTCATCAAAGGAGAAATTGTTTCGATTCAACAACTCGGAGAGGGTGGACCAACCCTAGATCCAAATAAACAGGTGTTAGCTGAAATCAAGCGCTTGTGTGCTATGGATTTTCCAGAAGTATTGTGGGAAATCAACGACGATGGTACGTTCAAGTTAAGGTAGTTTTCCGGACCTCATGCGCTCGTCGCATGAAAAATACCGGGAAGTCAAAAGCATGTTGGTGGTACGTAACAAAACCAAAGCGTTCATATATTTTTTGATTTCTGGCCAAGCTCGTTTCTGCAATTAAATCAACTTGCTGTGTTAATGATAATTCGAACATGGCCTTCATTAATTTGCGCGCCGTATCTTGCTTGGCTCCCTGTTCAGATACCCCATAGAACCAGACATATAAGTCGTTAGGGTTAGCTTTTCTTTCTAGTTTTATGGCTGCTTCGATGTTTATTATCTTAAAAAGTCTATATAAATTGAATGCACGAATTACCATTAGGTACTGTTTGATTTTTTCTTTGGAATTTAACTGGATACTCGCGCAGGGAAACATCACCACAACGCCTTGCTTGTCCTCTGAAAGGTATATGCCTTTTCGTTTCATGGCGATATCAAAAACAAAATTAGCTAGTGTTTTAAGACGGGAAGTAACGAATTGGTCACCAATCAAGTAGCGAACATGTGGATTGTCTTTATACGATTGAAGAAAAATCTCAAGGATAACATCCCTATCCGAAGCGTTTGCTAAATTCATTTTAGATCTTTCCACAAAGATGTAGTTCAGAAGTTTACCTTTGAAATTGAATTCTGCATTTCATTGACTCGATGTTGCAGAATTTACAAGTTCTTCGCAAAAAAAAAATGAAGCAATTATCTTTCTAAATATGAAAAAATCTTATTTAATTCTCGGCGCCTCAGGCCTGGTTGGTTCCAATGTGCTAACTGAATTACTCGCTCATGATCAAGTGGGACAGGTCACCATATTGGTTCGAACTCCGCTGCAATTGACTCACCCCAAACTTACGCAAGTGCGTACTGATTTTACTGATTTAACGGCATTAGATTCCATAGGGCCTGTAGATGTGCTATTTTGCTGCATTGGAACCACACGAAAAAAAACGCCAGATTTGGTTCAGTATAAAGCGATTGATTACGGCATTACCATGGCTGTGGCTACGTATGCTAAAGCGCATGGCTGCAAGGAAATTCACTTGGTTTCATCGGTTGGCGCTAATTCAAAAGCTTCTAATTTTTACTTGAAAATTAAAGGGGAAGTAGAGGAAGGTATCCAGGCATTAGGGGTTGAACGCTGTTTCATTTATCGTCCGTCCATGCTTATTGGTGCGCGAAATGAGTCGCGACCTGCGGAGAAACTGGGACAACTTTTAACTCCAATCTTTGATGTGTTTACGCTTGGAGGCCAATACCATAGCATTCGTGCAACGACCTTAGCACAATCCATGGTGCGAAATGCAATGCAAGCCCATGCCACGAGCCGCATACTGTTTTATAAAGATTTTTTGTAGCTATTGGCGCTCCCTTTTCTTTCGCTGAGTTAGTTGTTTAATTCCTTCAAGGAATAACAAGAGCCCTAAGGCCCCGAGTAAGGCTGGAACCAGATGCTGAAATCCGGGGAATTCGAAATTGAAAATTCGCTGTAAAAATGGGATGGTTAAGGTGCATAATAAGACCACAAAGGCCAGGGGCATTATAATGAGCATCGCCATGTTTTTTTCTTTAATCACCGCGATAAAACTTCGCGTATTGGATAGGGTAGACAAGATTAAAAACACATTGCCGATAATCAGGGTTGAAAAAGCAATGGCACGAACCTCTCCTGGGGTATGTCCTTCGTCGATGGAACTGAAATAAACAACGAATACAACGCCAAGTAATAAGAGCCCTACAAACAAACTGTGTATGATTTTCTTTATTCCAAAGAAGCGTGCATTCACGTTGCGTGGAGGTCGGTTCATGATTCCCTTTTCTTCGCGTTCCGATTCAAACGCAATGGAACATACCGGGTCAATGATTAATTCCATGAACACAATATGAAGTGGCATGAGCAAAATCGGTAGGGCAGCAAGAAACGAGGGGAGAAGCACCAGTCCGATAATTGGGATGTGTATCGCAATGATGTAGAACATGGCTTTTTGAAGGTTGTCAAGGATGCGTCTTCCCGAGCGAATGGCGGAAACAATGGAGGCAAAGTTGTCATCTAACAAAACCAAGGCAGAAGATTCTCGAGCCACATCTGTACCCTTTTTTCCCATGGCGATTCCGATGTCTGCGGCTTTTAATGCCGGCGCATCATTCACACCGTCTCCCGTCATGGCTACAATTTCTCCATTAGCTTTAAGCGCCTGAATTAACTGCAGTTTTTGTTCGGGAATGATGCGGGCAAAGACTTGAATTTCTTTGATTTTGACGCTTAACTCCGCTAAGGATAGCTTCGCCAATTCGGCACCGGTGATTACGTTGTCATTATGGGGTAAACCAATTTGTGTAGCAATGGATTTCGCTGTTTCAGGATAATCTCCAGTGATCATAATTACTTGAATTCCAGCAGCAACACACTCAGCAATGGCTTGCGGGACCTCGGGCCGTATCGGATCTTCAAAGGCTACCAAGCCCTTAAATTCAAAGGGAAAATCTTCTTGGCTTTCAGGGTGCTTGTCTGTGACGCAAGAGGCAGCGCCTAGCACGCGGTAGCCACGGGCTGCGAAGGCTTTTACCTGGGCGATCACTTCTTCTTGTTGCGCTGCGGATAAGTTACACAGCTTACAGATGGTTTCTGGAGCGCCTTTGCAGTAAGCGGTAGTTGTATTGGTGAGCGTGTTTTTTATCAAGCGGGTCATTGCAAAACAGGCCTTACTCAGGGGGTAACTCGCTACGATTTCATGCGCTTCTGCCAGGGTGATTTTTGAAAGATGCACGCGATGTATTGCGCGTTCCATGGGGTCTATGGGATCAATGTCGGATGCGAGAGCTAAGGTTTCAATAAGTTCCTGTAAGGTGTCGGAATGGGCAAGGAATTCTTCCTTCGTGTACGCTTGATTCTTAACGTATAAAGCCATGACTTCCATGTTGTTCTGCGTAATGGTTCCTGTTTTATCGCTGCATAACACGGTGGCAGACCCTAAGGTTTCAATGGCACTGGGGGTCCGAGTAAGGATGTTGTTTTTTGTGAGACGCCAAGCGCCAAGCGCCATGAATATGGTGAATACTACGGGAAATTCTTCGGGTAAAAGGGCCATTGCGGCAGCCAATCCATTCAATAAGGCTTCTAGAAAGTTTCCTCGGGTAAAATAAAAAGCCACAATTACTCCGACACTAATGAAGCCGCCTAAGATAAATAGGTTGCGAATTAATTGCTTCACTTCTACTTGAAGTCGGGTTTTATTTTTCTCAATAGATTCTAAGGATTTACCGATTTTTCCAAATTGCGTATGTATTCCCGTTGCCGTAACTTGGGCAATCCCATCGCCTTGAACCACTAAGGTCCCACTGAATAACTCGTGTTGATCAACTTCGGCAGTTTTTGTCACCGGGATAGATTCCCCCGTCAGTAGCGATTCATCGATGACCAAGTGATTGCTTTCCAATAAAAGGGCGTCAGCAGGTACACGGTCGCCTTCATGCAATATAATTAGGTCGCCTGGAACTACCTCTCTTCCAAAAATCCGTGTGGGTTCTCCGTCTCGGATCACCAGCGCCATGGGGGATGATAACTTCCGAAGGGCTTCTAAGGATTTCTCGGTTTTTCGCTGTTGAATTAAGGTGATGGTTATAATTACTAAAATCCAACATAGGAGGATGATTCCTTCGCTATATTCCCCAAGCAGCACATACAGTAAGCCGCATCCAAGGAGTAAGATGAATAAGGGTTCCTTGATGATTTCAAGGGTGATTGCCCACAGGTTTTTAGCCTTGGTCGCAGGTAATTCATTATATCCTATTTCGCTCAGTTTTTTTTGCGCTTCTGCAATGGAAAGGCCGTTGTGTTGTTGGGGCATTAACCGATGTGTTTAAGGGCGCAAGTTAAGCAATCAACGGATGATAATACCTGACTGAAATCATAAATGCACATAAATACGTAACTTGCCTGCTATAAGTTGTATCCATGAGGAACCTGGTTTTATATGCATTCTTAAGTGTATTGCTTGTTCAATGTACTTCTAACTCGGATGAGCAACAACGTATCTATGCCATTTGGCGCTTGTCTGCGCGTGAATCCCTTGCAAAAGGACCCAGTTCTGGAGATCCGTTATTGGAAGAATCGAAGCAGCATGAAGCAGGACAGGAAGGCCTATTGTTGTGTATTTTTCCAGATCAAACTTTTACCCAATTGAATGAGAAAGGGGTTTATGAGCAGGGAACCTGGGCTTGGGATATTGAAGGAGAATCAATTCAGTTAACGCGCAAAGGGAAAACGCAGCGTTGGGAAGTCCGTATTTCGGAGGAAAAGGATGACCAAGCTTCTATGGTAACAGAAAATACGCACCAACGCTTAACCTGGCAACGTCAGGCAACCATGCTCAAAGAATTTAAGGAAGATGAATTTTATTCAAGCAATAACGCATGGCGCATCAAACCAAGCAAACCCGAATCTACGGATCAACTGATACAACGCTTAGGGAATTATTTTAAGCATACTACCTATTTATTGAAAGGTGCAGACCAACGGGACGTGGATGTGGTGTCTTTTTCCTATGCCGACGGCGTGGTGAAGATTTACAACAGTGGGATCGGCGTGAAGGAGTGGGAGTACATTTCAGCGGAGTGGAAAAATTCCTTTTATTCCGAAGCGCAAGCGAAAGAAGCCTGCGAGTTATTTCGAAATTACCTAAACAACTATCCGTATAACGGAACGGGTTCAAGTGATTGGGTGAAGGATGATTATTTCCTCATGCTTCATATTTACAACGACCTGATGGAAGGAAAGTTTAAGGTGAGTGATGTAGAATCTAAGGTAAACTAATCAATGGCCTTCGCACTGTCGGATACGCTTACCTATTTCATGTTCCTTTTAATAATCTGTATTGGTACATTAAGGTACTCGAGATTAGTAGAATATATACAAATTCTTTCTTATTGCTTTCGTTTAATTGACCACAAATGCTCATTTATTGAGTAGTTGGTTTTTTTGGAAAAACAAACAATAGCTCCAATTGCAGTGGGTATGGATGCTGCTACCATTCCAATACCGGTATATAATAGACCATTTTCCGCGGTAAATAGCGCAATAACCAATCCGATAAAGGTTACGCCCGAACCCGCCACAACTAAGGCTATAGAACCAACAGTCAGCCCAATTCCGGTTGAGGCAGATGATTTATTCGGAACAGTTAACTGACGTATGGCGCTTAACGGTATGGTGTCCTTGGAAAGAACTAGGGTGGAATCGTCAAGGATCTTAAACCTACCTTCGACCATTTCATCACTCGTTGTGACCGCGCTAATCCAAGTTCCGGTCTTAATTTCTTGGACCATATTTCCGTTCAGTTCTTTGATTTGCAATAATCCAGATTGTGCATGTAGCTGCATTGACATAAATACAACGAGGAGCAATACTATTTTTTTTAACGGAGTATTTATTTGACCATTTCTATGTATCAAGTATGTATCTGATTTTTTCATATCGGAAATAACTTTTATAGAATTTAACTAAATTTTATTTTTTTAAAAGCGAAAATACCAAGTTTTTTAGAAGGTTTCGGATTGATTTACGCAATTTTAAATACCAAACTTGTGTATTATGCAAGTGGTTTTATTTCACTTACATAGGATGATTATTTCTTGATGAATATATCCACAAGGACCTGATGGAAGGTAAGTTTAAGATGGGTGATGTGGGATCTAAGGTAAACTAATCAATGGCCTTCGCACTGTCGGACACCATGGAGTGTATTTCTGCTATTTCATCCGCAGTTAAATATCGCCATTGTCCGATGGGAACATCTAAGTGAATGTTCATGATGCGAACCCGCTTTAATTTTGTAACCCGATAATCTAAATATTCGCACATCCGACGAATTTGGCGGTTTAATCCTTGGGTAAGAATGATCTTAAAGTTATAGCGATCTACCAACTCCACATCGCAGGCACGTGTTACGGTGTCAAGAATGGGAATGCCCTTGCTCATCTTTTGAATGAACTCAGAATTAATGGGACGGTTTACGGTAACGATGTATTCTTTTTCGTGGTGATTTCGTGCGCGAAGAATTTTATTGACAATATCACCGTCGTTGGTCAGGAAAATCAGTCCTTCGCTTGGTTTATCTAAGCGACCGATTGGGAAAATACGCTTCGGGTGATTGATAAAATCAATGATGTTGTCTCGTTCGCGGTATTGGTCGGTGGTACAAACAATACCGATCGGTTTATTGAATGCGATGTAAATAAAATCCTCACTTGGGGCTTGAGTGGGTTTGTTGTCCACGGTAACAACATCTCCCGGCATGACTTTGGTTCCCATTTCTGGTACCTTGCCATTGATGCGTACGCGTCCTTCTTCTATGAGCTTATCGGCGGCACGCCTGGAGCAAAACCCGATTTCGCTGAGGTATTTGTTGATGCGTATTGCCGAAGAAGAATCCATGGAGGTAATTTACTGCCGTAAAATTACGCTTTCTTTTGGGTATGATAAAAGGAATGGAAATGTTGGGAGCTTGGAAGGGGGGATAGCCGTGGTTTAATCTATGTATTCCTTGGAAATCACTTTAAGATGCTTTGGGGTAATTTCAATCAACATCTTCGCATACGTGTTGCTCTGATTCCTTTCTATCCAATATCTAAATATCTCACGACGCCGTTTCAGTCCAGACTATTTTCCTTTTAGCCATTCAAGGTCATTTTTGTCTAAATCATTTTGAGATATTGTTCGACCATTTTGAACGTCAGCTTCACTCATTTCGAGCATCAACTTTTGCTCTTTAGTCAATTTGATTTTTTCATTTTCAACTGCACTATTATCAACCAAACGAAGCAAAGCCATCAAATAATCTTTATCTTATATTGCAAGCAGTTTGTCAATAATTCCATTTCTAATGACATCAACTTGAGCCATTTCTTTTTAATTTATACTAAGGTAATACTTCGGTCTAGTTTTTCCAAATGCCCTATAACGGTTTGTGTGTAGGCGATGTTGCCTTGTGTTGCGC
>Ga0315899_10000183_pt1 | contig 78589 bp, 70 predicted proteins | sample LakEriMetagenome_2_FD_203518 | JGI IMG/M metagenome (GOLD analysis project Ga0315899, IMG submission 203518) | Freshwater fungal communities from buoy surface, Lake Erie, Ohio, United States - Buoy 4 MA112 | ecosystem: Environmental > Aquatic > Freshwater > Lake | place: USA: Lake Erie, Ohio... | reverse complement strand
CGGATCTCCGGCAGATCGACGATGGCGCGCGCGGGATCGGCAAGGACGAAGGCGCGCGGCTCGACCCGCGCGGTCACCTCGAAGCTCAGGCGCGTCACGTCGCCGGACTGCACAATGCGCGCGGCCAGCGCCGAAGGCGCCTCGGCCATGGCCGGGCCGCCCGTCGCAATGGCGAGCAGGAGAGCGGCGGCGAGGCGCAGGCGGGCGGCGGAACGGGGCGACATGGACGGAGCTTTGGAGGACTCAGAGTTAATGGCTTTTAAGATATAGCGGAAGGAAGGTTAATGAGATGTTCGCACGCGCGGGAACGCGCGCGGGCGGCGTGGCGCGGCGGCCACATGGGGGAAAAATCTTGCATGGAGCCGCTTTGCCGCTTACAAAGATTTGTCCCGACCGGGACAGAGACGCGTGTTCGCCGCTGTTGCGCGGCTGAAGGCGGAAAGCGGTCGCCTCCTGCGGCGGGCTCCCTGGAGCCCCAAGGCAGGGTTCGCGCCCGCCGCCCCCTTCCGGGAAGTCGGAGGCCGGCGAAGGAAACGCCGGCGCGAGGCGCCTGCAAGACATCTCAGTCCCGGAACGGATCGTCGGTTCAGCGGAGTCCGGCGGCGCCCAAGAGCGCAGCGATCCGCGCAGGTGACTTGTTATGATTCGTCCCGCCCCGGGACGCGCGCGCCTGGCGCGCCGCAGTTCCGGACCTACGCTCGATGCGCCTTGCGCCCTCTCGACGGCCCGTCCCCGGGCGACCGTCGGCGCCTTGGCGGTCGGCGGCGGCGTGGACCTCCTCCAGCGTAATCCATCCGCGCCGCGTCCGGGTCTCCCGGCCGGCGCCTGTTTCTCCCGGCGTCGCCCTTGCGCGCCCGCGCCCTCACGGGCCGGTCGCGCATCCGCCGCCATCCTTCTCACCCTCACGCAAGAAGCCGCCACGAGCCGCCGCCCTTCGGCAGGTCGGGTCGCATTGATCCCGCGCGCAGAACGCGCGGCGACGACGTGGGCTTCGATGCAGAAAGTTTCACGAGCTATTCATGGCCAACAAGATGCTCATCGACGCATCGCACCCGGAAGAGACCCGGGTGGTGGTGCTCCGCGGTAACCGGATCGAGGAATTCGACTTCGAATCCGCCAGCAAGAAGCCGCTTCGCGGCAATATCTATCTGGCGAAAGTGACGAGGGTGGAGCCCTCGCTGCAAGCGGCCTTCGTCGAATACGGCGGGAACCGGCACGGCTTCCTAGCCTTTTCGGAAATCCATCCGGATTATTATCAGATTCCGGTCGCCGACCGTCAGGCGCTCCTTGAAGAAGAGCAGCGCCAGCACGCCGCCGAAGAAGAAGAAGAGTCCCGTCCCCAGCGCCGCGGCCGCCGCCGGCGGCGCAACGGCCGCGAAAAGCGCACCCGCGACGACGTGCTGACGGGAGAGATCGAGTCCCTTGGCGAGGGCGAGGTTCTTGCGCTCGACGCGCCGCAGCCGGACATCGGCGGCGAATTCGCGCCCGCGCGCGCGCAGAGTGAAACGGATGCGCAAGCGGCCGAAGCCGCGCCGCATGTCGCCGACGCGCAGCCCGCCGCGTCCGAACAGGCATGGACGCCGCTCGACGCGCCCGCCCCCGCCGCGCCGGCCGCTGATATGCCCGTCGGTGATATGCCGGCCGCCGTCGACGCCGACGGCGACCGCCCGCGCGACGCGATGGACCACGAACGTCCCGACCATGACGCCCGCGCGCCGGACGAGGAGTCCGACGACGAGGAGGACGACGAAGACGGCGACGAGGACGAGGAAGAAGAACACGTCGAGCAGATCGGCGGCGACGACGTGGAGGAATTGCCCGTCCGCGTCAGCCGTCAGCGCCGTCAGTACAAGATTCAGGAAGTCATCCGCCGCCGTCAGGTCCTGCTCGTGCAGGTCGTGAAGGAGGAGCGCGGCAACAAGGGCGCGGCCCTCACCACCTATCTCTCGCTTGCGGGCCGCTATTCGGTTCTGATGCCCAACACCGCGCGGGGCGGCGGCATCTCCCGCAAGATCACCGACAACGAAGACCGCAAGCGCCTCAAGGAGATCGCCTCCGAACTGGAAGTGCCGGAGGGGATGGGCGTCATCCTGCGCACCGCAGGCGCCTCGCGCACCAAGCAGGAAGTGCGCCGCGATTTCGAATATCTGCTGCGCATGTGGGAGAGCGTGCGCGAGCTGACGCTGGAATCCACCGCGCCCAGCCTCGTCTATGAGGAAGGCTCGCTCATCAAGCGCTCCATCCGCGACCTCTACGGCAAGGAGATCGACGAAGTCGTGGTCTCCGGCGAGGAGGGCTTCAAGGAAGCGCGCGACTACATGGGCATGCTGATGCCCAGCCACGTGCGCAATGTGAAGCCGTGGGCGGAGCCCCAGCCCTTGTTCGCCCGCATGGGCGTGGAGGCGCAGCTCGACTCCATGTTCTCGAGTCAGGTGACGCTGCGCTCCGGCGGCTACATCGTCATCAACCAGACGGAAGCCCTCGTCGCCATCGACGTGAACTCGGGTCGCTCGACGCGCGAACACAATATCGAAGACACGGCGCTGCGCACCAATCTGGAGGCCGCCGACGAGGTGGCGCGCCAGTTGCGCCTGCGCGACCTTGCGGGCCTCATCGTCGTCGACTTCATCGACATGGAGGAGCATCGCAACAACCGCGCGGTCGAACGCCGGTTGAAGGAAGCGCTCAAGAACGACCGCGCGCGCATTCAGGTCGGCCGCATTTCTCATTTCGGCCTGCTCGAAATGTCGCGCCAGCGCATGCGCACGGGCGTGCTGGAAGGCTCAAGCGTCGTGTGCCCCCATTGCCAGGGCGCGGGCACGGTGCGCTCCACCGCCTCCATGGCGCTGCATGTGCTGCGCGTCATCGAGGACTCGCTGGTGCGCAACGCGCAATTCAACATCACCGCGCGCACGCGCACGGCGGTCGCGCTCTACATCCTCAACCAGAAGCGCTCGCATCTGCGCGAGCTTGAGGAGCGGTTCGGCGTCACCGTCGTCATCGAGGCGGACGACAGCCTGATGGGCGGCGTCTATCACGCGCTGGAGCGCGGCGAGCTTGCGGTTCCCCCGCCGGTGGCGCCGAAGGCCGGCTATGTGCGGCTCGATTCCATCGCGCCCATGCCGGAATACGAAGAGGACGAGGAGACCGCCGAGGACGAAGCCGACGAGTCCGACGACGAGGCCGCCGCCTCCGGCGAGGACGGCGAGGCCAATGGCGAGAACGGTCGGCGTCGCCGCCGCCGTCGCCGCCGTCGCGGGCGCGACCGCGATCCCTCCGGCGTCGATCCCGACGCGCCGCAGCCCTCCGACGATGCGCTCGCCGCCATGGCCGCCATCGGCGGCGATCTGCCGGGCCTCGCTCTGCCGCTGGGCGGCGACGGCGAAGTGGACGATGCGCAGGCGGAAGCCGAAGGCGATGAGGCGCTGCGCTCCGACGAGGACGGGCGGCGCAGCCGTCGCCGTCGTCGCGGACGCGGCGGACGCAACGGCGAACGCAGCGAGCATGGAGAGCGCGGGGACCGCAGCGAGGACGCGCCGGCGCGTTCGGGCCGCGGATCGTGGGTGCGCTCCAGCGACCACGCCGAGCCTGATTTCGCCGTCGAGCGCGCGCCCGCCGATCTCGCCCATGGCGAGCCCTGGTCCGCGCCCGCCCCGACTGCGCAGACGATTGAAATCCGTCAGCCGTCGAGCGAGCCGGTCGCGAGCGCGCCTGCGCCGCAGCCCGAACCCGCGCCGCAGGCGGCGAGCGAGCCTGCTGCTGCGCCAGCTCTTGCGCCGGCTCCTGCGCCGGCTCCTGCGCCGGCGCGCGAGCCTGATCCCCTGCCCGAGGCTCCCGCCCCGGCGGAGAAGAAATCGGGCTGGTGGAGCCGCGCCAAGACGACTTTCACGGGCGGCTGACCGCCTCAGACCGCGCGGTCTTTCGGGACCGCGCGCGTCCTCGCGCGCCCATGAAGCGCGCAAACCTCTGAAGGACAGATGCGGGGGCGGCGTGGAGTGCGCCTCAATCATTCAGATTGAAATGCGCTGCGTGAGACGCGCGCGGTCCAAGCCGGCGCGGTCCAAGTGGGCGTGATCCAAGCGGGCGCGGTGCTCGGGGCGCGGGCCTCGGGGCGCGGGGTCCTGCGACCTTCAGCCCTGCTTCGGCGCGTCTGACTCCCCGGCGACCGTCGCAGCCTCAGCCTCCCCAGCCTCAGCCTCCGCGGCCTCAGCCTGCGCCTCCTGCTCGGCGAGCAGGCGCGCGGCGCTGTCGGCGGCGGCGGCGGCTTCCGCGCCAGCTTCCGACAATTCGCTCGGCCCCTCCTCCTCGGCGGCGACGGCGGGCGCCTCGTCGAACAGGTCGCTGGGCTCGCCCTCGAGGGGATCCTCGTCCTCGCGCAGCTCGGGACTGTCGCTTGGGGTCGGCACGCCGAAGCCCGGCGGCAGGCGGCCGTCGAACAGGCCAGCGCCCTTCAGCTCATCGAGGCCCGGCAGGTCACTGATCGCCTCAAGTCCGAAATGAATGAGGAATTCGTCCGTCGTGCCATAGGTCACGGGACGGCCCGGCGCCTTGCGGCGGCCGCGCAGGCGCACCCAGCCCGTCTCCAGCAAGACGTCCATCGTGCCGCGTGAAATGGCGACGCCGCGAATGTCCTCGATCTCCGCGCGCGTCACCGGCTGGTGATAGGCGACGATGGCGAGCGTCTCCAGCGCAGCGCGGGAAAGCTTCTTCTGCTCCTGCTGTTCGCGCGACAGGAGCCAGCCGAGGTCGGCGGCGGTGCGGAAGTACCATTTCTTAGCGACCCGGGCGAGGTTCACGCCCCGGTTGGCGTAATGGGCGCGCAATTCCTCAAGCGCGGCGGAAAGCTTCGCGCCCTCGGGAATATGTTTCGCGATGGCGCTCTCCTCCAGCGGCTCGCTGGCGGCGAACAGAAGCGCCTCGGCGATGCGCATCGCCTCGATTTGCAGGAGACGCTGGGGATCTCCGGGCTGCGCATCGGCGCCCTCGACCTCGACCGCGCCCTCAGCGATCATCTCCTCGGCTCCCACGTCGGCGGCTGCGGCGGCGACGGCGGCCGCCTCGGAGTCATTGGCGGCGTCAAAAGCGACGTCGAGCGCGGCCTCGGCCTCCGCCTCGGCTTGCGCCTCCATCTGGGCGACGGCCTCGGCGGCCTGTTCGGCCTCGTCCGCGTCAGCCTTGGGGAAGAGTCTCGCGACCTTTGCCAATGTCCTGTCCTCACGCTTTACGTTCAGGCGGCTTCATCGCCGCGCGTTTTGGGTCCGCTGCGCACCCAGATGGGCGCGAAAGCGCGGTCCTGCCGCAGTTCGATGCGCCCCTCGCGCACCAGCTCGAGCGACGCCGAGAAACTGGACGCCCGCACCGTGCGGCGCATTTCCGGCGTCGTGAAAAATTTGGCGAGGATGTCGTCCATCACGTTCCATTCGATCGCATGGCCGGCGAGCCGCTCAATGGCCTCCCGCGCCTCGGCGAGCGACCAGACCACGCGCTGCTTAAGCGTGACGCGGGACAACGCCGATTTCTGGCGCTGCTGGGAATAGGCCGACAGCAGGTCATAGAGGCTCGCCTGCCATTGCGAATGGGTGACGACGCGCACGCCCTCAGGCGCGCCGCGCAGGAACATGTCGCGGCCCAGCCGCGGACGGTTGACCAGTTTCTCGGCGGCGGCGCGGATCTGCTCCAGCCGGCGCAGGCGCTCGGCGAGCGCGGCGGCGAGATCGGCGGCGGCGGGCTCCTCGCCCTTGGGCGGCTCGGGCAGAAGGAGGCGCGATTTCAGATAGGCGAGCCAGGCCGCCATGACGAGGTAATCGGCCGCCAGCTCCAGCCGGACCCGGCGCGCCTCCTCGACGAAGGCGAGGTATTGCTCGGCCAAAGCCAGAACGGAGATTTTGGCCAGATCCACTTTCTGGCGGCGGGCGAGCTCCAGCAAAAGGTCGAGCGGACCTTCGAACCCGTCCACGTCCACCAGGAACGCCGGTTCGGAATCGGCCTTGTCGACGCTGGACTCAAAGGGCAGTTCCGCCACGCGAATCACTCCGCAAACGCCCTGCGCGATCAGGGCGAAGCTGAGAATGGGGCCGCGCCCGGCCCATCGCAAGCGCGCAAGCCCCGTGAAAACGCGGGGTCCACAGGAACGAACGCGCGAGAGCCGCGCCGGCGCCCGTCAGGCTCGCGCCGGCAGGGCCGAGGCGAGGACGGCGCGGGCGGCGTCGGCGTCGAAAGGCTGGGGCGGACACAGGCGAGCGAGCGCACGGGCGGCGCGCGCCCCCCGCGCCCCGTCAAGGACGGGGGCGGCCAGAGCCACCTCCTCCGCTTCCCGCAGGTCCGCCCAGCAATAAAGGGCCATGTCGAGGCCGGCGGCGAACAGGCTTTGCGTTTTCTCGGTGAAGGACCCCGACAGGGCCTTCATGGACAGATCGTCGCTCATGAGCAGGCCGTTGAAGCCGATGAGCCCACGGATCACGTCCGTCACCACCGTTGGCGAAAGCGTGGCCGGCCGGTCTGGATCGACCGCCGCATAGACCACGTGGGCGGTCATGGCGAGCGGCATGTCCGAGAGCGCCTGAAAGGTCGAGAAGTCCGTCTCCAGCGCCCGCAGGCTCGCCCGCACCACGGGCAAGGCGTGGTGGCTGTCCGCATTGGCCCGGCCATGACCGGGCATGTGCTTGACGACCGGCAGCACCCCGCCGTCAAGGAGGCCCTCGCAGGCCGCGCGCCCCAGAAGCGCGACAAAGCCCGGATCGGCGGAATAGGCGCGGTCGCCGATCACGTCATGGCCGCCGGGCGCGGGCACGTCGAGCACCGGCATGCAGTCCACGTTGATCCCGACTTCGGCGAGTTCATGGGCGATGAGCCTCGCCCCCTGCCGCACGAGATAGGCGCGGTCCCCCTCCGGCGCGGCCTCATAATCGGCGGCGGCGGGATGGCTCATCCATTCCGGCGGGCGCAGACGCTGAACCCGCCCGCCCTCCTGATCGATCAGGACGGGCGCGTCGGGACGGCCAGAGATATACCTAAATTCCTCAATAATTGCTTTGACTTGTGCGCGATCTTTTATGTTTCGCGCGAAAAGAATAAGGCCCCATGGCGCATAGCGGCGCAGGAAGGCGCGCTCGTCGTCCGTGAAAGAGAGGCCGGCGCAGCCGCAAATGAAGGCGCGAACTTCACGCAAAGGTTTAACTCCACCCAAAGAAAAAGGGCGCGCCACGCGGACGCGCCCGATCCCGATGCTCCGCCCGGCTCAATTGCGGGCGACGAAACAGGTGGCGCCGCTCGCCTTCAGCCGGTTGCACAGGGCGTTCGCCCCGTCCTGCGACATGCCCACCACGCGCACGCGATAGATGTCGCGGCCGTTGACGCTGGCTTTCGCCGTCGTCGGCTGAAGGCCTCCGAGCGCCGCGCCATATTGCTGGCGCATGCGAGCGATGACCGCGCGCGCCTCGGCCTCGCTGCCCGGCGCTGCGAGCTGAACAGCGAAGGGGCCGCCCGCCCCGGCCGCGGCGACAGGCGCCGGGGCGGAGGTGGAGGCGGTCGTCTGGGTGGGCGGCACGAGATTGCGCGGGGGCGCGCCGACCGAGGGAGTCGAGGCGGCGGGCGTCACGGCGCCGGCGCGTTCGGTCGTCTTGGGCGCAGCGGGCGCAGCCGAGGCCTGAGCCGGGCGCACGGGCGCAGCGCCGGGCGGCTGCGGACGAGCCGCAGGCGCGGGCGTGGAGGACGCCGCGGCCGGGGCGGGAGCCGGCGGCGGGGCGGGATCGGGCGCGATGGTCCCGTCCGGGCGCACGGCGACCGTGCGCACGCGGCGCGGCTCGGGGAAGAAGGAATTGGCGCCGCCCGCAGGGGCCGGCGGCTCAGCGCGGGCGCCGGCGCGGGCGGCTTCGCGCACATCAACCGGCTGCTCCTCACGGTTGACGACGCGGGATCCGGCGATGCGCTCATCCCCGTTGCGGTCGAGGATCGAGGCGGACTGGGCCGCCTGCCCTTCGGTCTTGGGCTGTTCGGGCTGGATTTTCACCGGGCCGGAGGCGGCCCTGATCGTGGGGGCCTCGCGCGGCGTCGAGGGGCCGCTGCGCATCGCGTAGGTGATCCCGGCGCCGACGACGCAAACGGCGACCGCCCCGCCGATCAGCGCGAGCGGGCGGCGCGACCGTTGCGCAGGCGCGGCGGGCGCGGGCTCGTCCCATGCAGGATCGCCCTGGGGCTGACCGTAGGCCTGCGGCTCGCCATAACCCTGCGGCTGATGGCCATAGGCCTGCGGATCGTCATAAACGGGCGCGGGCGCGGGGGCGCGCCAGTCCACGTCGGCGAGTTGGGCGGCGGCGGCGCGCTCGGCGCGATAGGGATCAAGATCAAGAGCGGGCGCGGCGGCCGCATAGGCGGGCGCCTCCGCATAGGGATCGTAGGGCGCGGGCGACGCATAGGGATCGGGGCGCGGCGCGCCCATCATGCGCGCGTAATCGCCGAGGGTCTGGGGCGCTTGCGGCTGGTAGGCGGGGGACGCGGTCTGGCCCATGGGGTCGGGGGCGACGCGCCGCTCGACCGCAGCGCCGCCGCGCAACCGGCGCTCAAATTCTTCCAGATCGATGGGCTGACGGGCCCTCGCTGCGGCTTCGTTCATCACACACCTCGCACGCGGACGCAGGCGCGGCGATCGCCGCGCAGCACGCTCCAGCGCAAAGCGCGCGCTTCAGGCCGGGATGGCCGAAACCAACGCGCTCAACGCATTTCGTCGGGAGCGGAGACGCCAAGCACCCCCAGACCCGACGCGAGAACTTTGGTTAAACATACGACCAAAGCGACCCTCGCATGCGTCGACTCTCGCTTTTCTTCATTAACAAAGCGCAAATGTGGCTGATCTTTGCCCTTGTTCCAATGGGCGTGGAAGGCTGACGCCAGCTCGTGGAGATAGAAGGCGATGCGGTGCGGCTCATGGGCGGCTGCCGCCGCCTCCACCTGCCGGGGATATTGGGCGATGAGGCGCAAAAGCCCCATCTCGCCCTCGTCGACCAGCAGGCTGAAATCCGCGCCAGCCAGCGCGGCGTCCGAGTCGTCGAAATCCGCGAAGGCGTTCTTCGCCTGCCGCAGAACCGAGCGGGCGCGCGCATGGGCGTATTGCACGTAGAACACCGGGTTCTCGCGCGATTGCTCGATCACCTTGGCGAGATCGAACTCCAGCGTCGCGTCGTTCTTGCGGAAGAGCATCATGAAGCGCACGGCGTCGACGCCCACCTCCTCCACCACGTCGCGCAGGGTCACGAACGTGCCCGCCCGCTTGGACATGGTGACGGGCTCGCCGTCGCGCATGAGTTTGACGAGCTGGCACAATTTCACGTCGAGCGACGCCCGCCCGCCAGAGACGGCGTTGACCGCCGCCTGCATGCGCTTGACGTAGCCGCCGTGATCGGCGCCCCAGACGTCGATCATGTCGGCGAAGCCGCGGTCCACCTTCGACTTGTGATAGGCGATGTCGGAGGCGAAATAGGTGTAGGAGCCGTCCGACTTCATGAGCGGGCGGTCCACGTCGTCGCCGAAATCGGTGGAGCGGAACAAGGTCTGCTCGCGATCCTCCCAGTCATCGGGCAATTGGCCCTTTGGCGGCGGCAGGCGGCCCACAAAGACGATGCCGCGCGCGCGCAGATCCTCAATGGCCGCGCCCACGAGGTCGCGGCCGCCCTCGCCTTCCGTCAGCGAGCGTTCGGAGAAGAAGACGTCATGGCGGATGTTCATGGCGGCGAGATCGGCGCGGATCATGTCCATCATCGCGTCGATGGCGAAGCGGCGCACGAGCGGCAGCCATTCGGCCTCAGGCTTGTCGCGCAGCGCCGCGCCGTGCGCACTGGCGAGCGCGGCGCCGACGGGCTTGAGATAATCGCCCGGATATAGCCCTTCCGGAATGTCGCCGACGCTCTCGCCCAGAGCCTCGCGATAACGCAGGAACGCGGAGCGCGCGAGCACGTCCACCTGCGCGCCGGCGTCGTTGATGTAATATTCGCGCGTGACCTTGCGGCCCGCGAAGGCGAGCAGGCTCGCCAGCGCATCGCCGAACACGGCGCCGCGGCCATGGCCCACATGCATCGGGCCCGTGGGATTGGCGGAGACATACTCCACGTTCACCGGCGGGGCGGCGGGATCGGGCGCGCCGGCGCCGAAGCCGGCGTCCGTCAGGGCCGCCCGGGCGACGCGGGCGAACAGGTCGGGCTTCAGGCGCACGTTGATGAAACCGGGGCCCGCGACTTCCGCCGTCTCCACCTCCGGGTCGGAGGCAAGCGCGAAGGCGAGATGGGCGGCGAGCTCGCGCGGATTGGAGAAGCCGGGCTTCGCCTCCTTGGCGTAGACCATGGCCGCATTGGTCGCGAGGTCTCCATGGGAGGGATCGCGCGGGGGCTCCACCACGAAACGCTTGAGGTCAAGGTCGCCCGGCAGGCGCCCTTGCGCGATCAGGTCGCGGAGCAAGGCGGCGATGCGATCCTGAAAAGCGGCGAACAGGTTCATGGGAGACGGGCTCTTGCGGGCTGGAGGCGGCCAAAAAGCGGCTAAACGCTCGTCGCGCGGCCTAGCGGAAATCCGCGGCCGGGTCAAAGCATGGGGCGCCCCGCCCGAGGCCGGCCCCGGGTCTCGCGCCGGATTGCGGGCGCGCCTTCGTCAGCCTCCTTGATATTCCGCTTGCGCCCCAGCGCGGGCCGGGTAAACATCCCGCGACCAAAACTTGGGGGGATACCTATGGGCAGCGCGACTTTCTGGATGGGCGAAGCGACCGTCATGGCGGGCATCATCATCATCTCGCTCTTGTTCGCGGCGGTTTACGCCGCGCTTGAGAACGTGATCCCGTTCCTGCGCGGCGGCATGGGCCGCATGTAATCTAAGACGCATGTGATCTGGGCCGCATGTGATCTGGGCCGAATGTGATCCGACGCGGCCGGGCCTTCAGCGAAGGCTTGGCGCGGACCCCGTGAGCCGCACGCATTCCGCGACGGCGTAACGGTCGGTCATGCCGGCGATGTAATCGCACACATGGCGCAGGCGGCGGGCTTCGCTGTCTGCGCCATGCGCGTTTCTGGCCCAATCCTCCGGCATGAGCGAGGGATCGGCCGCGAAGCGATCAAACAGGATCTGCACGACCTCCCCCGCCTCGCGCCGCACTTTCATGACGCGCGGGTGGCGATACATGCGCGGGAACAGGAAGGCCTTGAGCGCCTTGTCCACCGCCTCCATCCGCTGCGAAAAGCACACCATCGCTCGCCCCGCACCGCGCACCGCGTCCGCGGTGGCGGGCGCGCTCTCCTGAAGGCGGCGCGCGCCCTCCCCGATCACGTCCTCGATCAGCCGCGTGATGACGCGCCGCGCGATCTCGTGAATGACGCGCGCGCGTTCAAGCCCGGGCCGCCAGCGGGCGATCTCGTCCACCAGGGCGCGCAGGAATTCGACCTCGCGCAGATCCTCCACGTCGAACAGGCCTGCGCGCAGGCCGTCGTCGAGATCGTGAGCGTTGTAGGCGATGTCGTCGGCGATGGCGGCGGCCTGCGCCTCCGCGCTCGACCATGTGGACAGGCCAAGCGGAAACCCTGCGTCGAATTTCAAAATGGGCGCCGGAACGCCCGCGCGCGCATGGCGGGGCGCAGGCGCGCCGTCCGGTGTCAGCAGCGGACCGTTGTGCTTGACGAGGCCCTCCAGCGTCTCCCAGCACAGGTTCAGCCCGTCGTGATCGGCGTAACGGCGCTCCAGCGCGGTGACGATGCGCAGACCCTGCGCGTTATGGTCGAAGCCGCCATGGGCCTGCATGGCCGCGTCGAGAATCTCCTCGCCCGTATGGCCGAAACAGGTGTGGCCGAGATCATGGGCGAGCGCGAGCGCCTCGGCGAGATCGTCATCCAGGCCGAGAGCGCGGGAGATGGCGCGGGCGATCTGGCCGACTTCGATCGTGTGGGTGAGCCGCGTGCGGTAATGGTCGCCCTCATGGGGCACAAAGACCTGACTCTTGTGGGCGAGCCGGCGGAAAGCGGTCGAATGGATGATGCGGTCGCGGTCGCGCTGGAAGGGCGTGCGCGTGGGCGAGGCCGGCTCGGGCAGGATGCGCCCGCGGCTGGCGTCAGGATCGGCCGCATAGGGCGCGCGCCAGGGTCGGCCCGGCGGCGGCGCCTGCGGGGGAGACAGCGGGCCCTGCGGCCCGGAGGAGTGCGATTGAACGGTCACCATCACGGCCTTATATCTGAGCAGGCCCGCGGACAAGCCGCCGCCCGCACGCGGCGGCCGATCGCCGGCCTGAACCTCGCAACCGCGAGCCTGAACCCGGGACCCACGCGAACATGAGCACCGCGAACACGAGCGCAGACCAAGGCCCCTCGACGCCCCCCGCCGGCGCGCCGGACGCCCTGCCCGTCGTCACCGAGCGGGCGGCGCAGCGCGTGGCGCAAATCCTCGCCAAGGAGCCGGAAGGCGCCCTCCTGCGCGTCGCCGTGAACGGCGGCGGCTGTTCGGGCTTTCAATACGCCTTCGACATCACGCCTACGCGCGCGCAAGACGACCTTCTGATCGAGGCCGCCGGCGTCGGCGTTGTGATCGACCCAGTGTCGCTCGACTTCCTGCGCGGCGCGCGCATTGATTTCGTCGACGACCTCATGGGCCAGTCCTTCCGCATCGACAATCCAAATGCGACGAGCTCCTGCGGCTGCGGCACGAGCTTCTCAGTCTGACGCCATGCGCTCCTGATAAGGCGGGCGCGCGCGAGAGGCCGCCATGCGCGTGACGTTGGTGCCCAGCGGCGCCGACGCGTCGCGCGCGCTCTCATGGTTCATGGTGCGGTCGATCAGACGCAGGATCGGGCTGTCCTCGCTCCAGCCGACGCCGCGGCGCACGACCCCCAGAACCCACATCAAAGAGGCGACGCGCGCCTCGCATTCGGCAAGCTGACAGCGCAAATCGCCTGAGCGTTCAAAAGACATTTTTTCTCCGCTTGCGCGGCTCCCTGAAAAAAATGACGGACCTTACACGGGTCCGAATAACGCATACGCCAACACGTCCGACAGCCCCGGCGGCGTATCCGCACGGCGCAGATCGTATCCCGATTTCGGCATGACGCATCCGAACGTAAATGGATCACGGAATGAGAAATCGAGAATCGAAACAAATATGATCCAAGCATAGCCTTCCCTGCCGCCGGCGGCAATGATTGGCGCAGCGGCGCAGCGCAAGTGTGCGCGCACGGACGATGATGCCTAAAATTTGCGCTGAACAGAATGTGGAAAACACGCCCGCGCCCGCGCGGGCGCAGGCCGTAGCAACGAAAGGATACGTTGAACGCGCGCAGACGCTCGCGAAGTTCAGGCGGGGTCGTAACGGTCCTGCGCCTGCGCCTCCGCGACCGCGATGGCGGTCATGTTGACGATCCCGCGCGCGGTGACGGAGGGGGTGAGCACATGGGCCGGCTTGGCGGCGCCCATCAGAATGGGTCCGACCGGCAGCGCGTCCGCCAGCATTTTCACAAGCTGGAAGGCGATGTTGGCGGATTCCAGATTGGGCATGACAAGGACGTTGGCCTCGCCCGAGAGGCGCGACTTCTGGATCACGCGGTCGCGGATCGCCTGCGAAAGCGCGGTGTCCGCCTGCATCTCGCCGTCCACCTCCAGATAGGGATTGGCGTTGCGCACGATCTGCAGCGCCTCGCGCATCTTGATCGCGGAGGGGGAGTCGAGCCCGCCGAAATCGCTGTCCGCGAGCAGAGCGATCTTCGGCGTCAGGCCGAAGCGGCGCACATGTTCGGCGATGCCGAGCGTCATGTCGGCGATTTCCGAGGCTTTCGGATTGGAGCGCACATGGGTGTCGGCGAGGAAATAGGCGCCGCGCTGGGTGATGAGCATGGAGAGCGCGGAGAAATCGCTCGCGCCCGGCGCAAGGCCCACAATGTCCTTGATGAAGCGCAGGCGCGTATGAAAACGCCCTTCAAGACCGCAGATCAGCGCATCGGCGTCGCTGCGGCGCAGGGCGACAGCGCCGATCACCGTGTTGTTGGTGCGCACCAGCGTGCGCGCGGCGTCGGGCGTCACGCCCTTGCGGCCGGCGGCGTCGATCAGCGTCTGCACGTAATCGCGATAGCGCGGATCGTCTTCGGGATTGACGAGCTCGAAGTCGCGGCCCGGCCGGATTTGCAGGCCGAAGCGCTCGATGCGCTTCTCGATGACGGAGGGACGGCCGATGAGAATGGGCGTGGCGAGGCCTTCCTCCAGCACGACCTGCGTCGCGCGCAGAACGCGCTCGTCCTCTCCGTCGGCGTAGATCACGCGGCGCGGATCCGACTTCGCCTGCGCGAAGACGGGCTTCATCAAAAAGCCGGAACGGAAAACGAAGCGGCCGAGCGTCTCCACATAGGCGTCGAAATCAGCGACGGGCTTGGTCGCCACGCCGCTGTCCATGGCCGCTTTCGCCACGGCGGGCGCGATGCGCAGAATGAGGCGCGGATCGAAAGGCGAGGGAATGAGCGATTGGGCCCCGAATAAGGGCGCCGAGCCGCCATAAGCGCGCGCCACCACATCGGAGGGGGCCTCGCGCGCGAGCTGCGCGATCGCTTCGACCGCGGCGAGCTTCATCTCTTCGTTGATCGTCGTCGCGCCCACGTCGAGCGCGCCGCGGAAGATATAGGGGAAACAGAGAACGTTGTTCACCTGATTGGGATAATCTGACCGGCCCGTGCAGATCATCGCATCCGGGCGCACGGCGAGCGCCTCTTCCGGCATGATTTCGGGCGTGGGATTGGCGAGCGCGAGAATGAGCGGGCGCTCCGCCATGCTCTTCACCATGTCGGGCTTCAGCACGCCGCCCGCCGACAGGCCAAGGAACACATCCGCGCCGCCGATCACTTCGGCCAGCGTGCGCGCGCTCGTCTCCTGCGCATAAACCTCTTTCCAGCGGTCCATGAGCGTGTTGCGGCCTTTGTGCACCACGCCTTCGAGATCGGTGACGAAAATGTTCTCGCGCCGCGCGCCCAGAGCCACAAGCTGATTGAGGCAGGCGAGCGCGGCCGCGCCCGCGCCGGAGGCGACGATCTTCACCTCGCCGATTTTCTTGCCCGCAAGCTCGAGGCCGTTGCGCACCGCCGCGCCCACGATGATCGCCGTGCCATGCTGATCGTCATGGAAGACCGGAATCGCCATGCGCGCGCGCAGCTTCTCCTCGATCTCGAAACAATCCGGGCCCTTGATGTCCTCAAGGTTCACGCCGCCGAACGTGGGCTCCAACGAGGCGACCGTTTCGACGAATTTGTCGATGTCCTTCTGCGCGATCTCGATGTCGAACACATCGATGCCGGCGAATTTCTTGAAGAGAACCGCCTTGCCCTCCATGACGGGCTTGGCCGCCAGCGGGCCGATGTCGCCAAGACCGAGAACCGCCGTGCCGTTGGTGATGACGGCGACAAGGTTCTGGCGCGTGGTGAGATTGGCCGCCTCGGCGGGGTCGTCCACGATGGCCTCGCAGGCCGCTGCGACGCCGGGCGAATAGGCGAGCGCGAGGTCGCGCTGGTTGCCGAGCGGCTTGGTCGCCTGGATCTCGAGTTTCCCCGGCTTGGGGCTGCGATGATAGACGAGCGCGCCTGTGCGCAGGTCTTCGGACATTTTCACGGCCATGGACACCCCTCCCCGCCCCGCGCGGGCGATCCGTTCCCATAAAGGACTTAAGGCGCGCGCCCGCACAAGGCGTTTTGAGACCTTGCAGCGTTAATTTTCCACAAACCCGCGCGGCGCGGGCGGTCGCGCAGACGCATCAAAACGGGGCAGCGCGAGCCGGAACGGGCACAAAGCGAGTCCGAATCAGGAGAACGCGCTTTGGCCGCGAAAGAGCCGATGGGCGCAAGGCGCAGCCCCTTCGGCGCGGCGTAAACGCGCCCGTATGGTCAATGAAACCTTTCGCATGAGCCTTAAAGCCAAGCCCCGATCCGGGACGCGCGGCACGAGGCGCGAACGCAGCATGTCCGAACCAGGAGCGCAGCGGAGCCTGACTGCGCGCGAGGACGCGCGCGGTCCGAAGGACGCCATGAGCTCGCGCGCGCGTCTGATGCGCGCCGCTCACTTCTCCGGCAGATTGAGCCGCAGATGAAGCTCGCGCAATTGCTTGTTGGTCGCCTCCGAAGGCGCGCCCATCAGCAGGTCTTCGGCGCGCTGGTTCATCGGGAACAGAGCGACCTCGCGCAGGTTCTGTTCGCCCGCGAGCAGCATGATGATGCGGTCCACGCCCGCCGCCATGCCGCCATGGGGCGGCGCGCCGTATTGGAACGCGCGATACATGCCGCCGAAACGCTCCACCACCGTCTCTTCGCCGTAGCCGGCGATCTCGAAGGCTTTCACCATGGCCTCCGGCTTGTGGTTGCGAATGCCGCCGGACGCCAGCTCATAGCCATTGCAGGCGATGTCGTACTGGAAGGCCTTGATGGTGAGCGGATCCTGCGAATTAAGCGCCTCTAGCCCGCCCTGCGGCATGGAGAAGGGATTGTGCGAGAAGTCGACCTTCTTCTCGTCCTCGTTCCATTCGAACATGGGGAAGTCGACGATCCACGCCAGTTCGAAGCGGTTCTCGTCCACGAGGTTCAACTCGCGGCCGACGCGCGTGCGCGCCTCGCCGGCGAATTTGTAGAATTTATCGGGATCGCCCGCCGCGAAAAACACCGCGTCGCCGGATTTCAACGCGAGCTGCGCGCGAATGGCTTCCGTGCGCTCCGGCCCGATATTGTTGGCGATGGGGCCAGCGGCCTCCGTCTTGCCGTCGGTCTCGCGCCAGAAGATATAACCCAGACCCGGCTGGCCCTCGCTCTGCGCCCATGAGTTCATGCGGTCGCAGAAGGTGCGGCTGCCGCCGCCCGGCGCGGGAATGGCCCACACCTCATTCTTCGGCGTCTCCAGCATGCGCGCGAAGACTTTGAAGTTCGAGCCGCGGAAGTGCTCGCTCACGTCCTGAATGACGATGGGATTGCGCAGGTCGGGCTTGTCGGTGCCGTATTTGCGAAGAGCCTGCGCGTAAGGAATGCGCGGGAATTTCTGCGTGACGGGGCGCCCGCCGCCGAATTCCTCGAACACGCCGCGAATGATGGGCTCCATCGCCTCGAACACGTCGTCCTGCGTGACGAAGCTCATCTCCAGATCGAGCTGGTAGAACTCGCCGGGCAGACGGTCGGCGCGCGGGTCCTCGTCGCGGAAACAGGGCGCGATCTGGAAATAGCGGTCGAAGCCCGCCATCATCAGAAGCTGCTTGTACTGCTGGGGCGCCTGCGGCAGCGCGTAGAACTTGCCCGGATGCAGACGCGAGGGCACGAGGAAGTCGCGCGCGCCTTCGGGCGAAGACGCCGTGAGGATGGGCGTGGAGAATTCGTTGAAGCCCGCGCCCGCCATGCGCCGGCGCAGCGAGGAGACCACCTGCCCGCGCAGCATGATGTTGCGATGCAGACGCTCGCGGCGCAGATCGAGGAAACGGTAACGCAGGCGCGTCTCTTCCGGGTAATCCTGATCGCCGAACACGGGCAGAGGCAATTCGGCGGCGGGGCCCAGGACCTCAGCCTCAGTGACGTAAAGCTCCACCTGCCCCGTGGGCATGTCGGCGTTCTCCGTGCCGGCGGGGCGACGGCGCACTTTGCCGTCGAGGCGCACGCACCATTCGGCGCGGAAGGTCTCGACCAGTTTGAAGGCGGGCGAATCCGGGTCCACGACGCATTGGGTCATCCCGTAATGGTCGCGCAGGTCGATGAAGAGCACGCCGCCATGGTCGCGGATGCGATGGCACCAGCCGCTCACGCGCGCGAGCTGGCCGTCGTCGGACTCGCGGAGCTGGCCGCAGGTATGCGTGCGATAGCGATGCATGTCGAAGGGTCCCGGAAGGATAGGCGATGCGACCGGCCGGTGAGGCCGCCTTGGCTGGCCGCTGCGTAGCGGAAAAACGCCCCGGGGGGAAGGCGGGCGCCGGGGGGCCCTCCTTCCGCGCCCTCGTCGCGCTCAAGTCAGCCGCCGGCCGAACAGGCCTAGCCGCCCTTCCAGCCGCCAGCCGGGGCCGTGCGCGCATGGTGATCGTGCAGGAAGGTCGCCAGCTCCTGCCGCAGGCCAAAACCGCCCGCCGGCGCGCCAAGCGCGCTCGCCCGTTCAAAGATCTGGCGCTGCACGTCCCGCGGCAGGCGGTTCCATTCGGCGACGAGGGCGGCGCCGAGGCAGGCGAGCACAAGCTCCTCCTCCGGCGTGATCTCGCGCTCGTGCTCGACGGCGGCGAAGCGGTCGAACTGAGCCAGCGCGGCGGCGATGGCTTCGCTAAGGGTGAGCGGCTGGGGCGACCTGACCATGACGGGCTCCGGCTTTGGCGCAGGACGGCGACGCCGCAGCCGCCCGGGAGTTCTCTATGCGAAAGGCGAACGCCGCGCGCATGCGCCAGACGGCCTCACGCGCGCCGACGGCTCTGAAACGCGCTCCAGACCGCCAGCACGATCACGGCGCCCACGACGGCGCCGATCAGTCCTGCGCTCTGATCAGGACGATACCAGCCGAGCGCCTGCCCCAGCCAGGTGGCGACGAAAGCGCCCACGACGCCCAGAATGGTTGTGAGAATGAAGCCCGAGGGTTCGTTGCGCCCGGGCGTGATGAGCTTCGCGATGACGCCCGCGACGAAGCCGATGATGATCGTCCAGATGATGTTCATGATATCCTTCCGTTCTGCGTGAGGCGCTCGCCCGCGCCCGGTCGACGGCGCGCGACGCCGACCGCCGCTCCAAGCGCCAGAGCGGCGAAGCCGAGCAGATAAGCGTCGCGCCGGCGCGCCGCCTCGCGCGTGAGGCCGACGCGCCGCTCCACCACCAGCGCATCGCCGACGCGATGAATTTCGAGCGTCGTCGGAGCCTCGCGCACCGCGCCGGCGAGCCTGCGCGCCTGCTCGCCCGCGCTTTCTTTCAGCTCCGCGGCTTGCGCGGCCGCCCGTTCGCTCAGGTCGCGGGCGCGCGCGCTCAGGCGCTGCGACAAATCCTGCGCGATCCGCTGCGGACGATAGCGGTCGCTCGCAGGATCGGTGCGCGCCAGCATGGCGACGCCCGCCCCGATCAGCGCGCTGGAGATGGGCGGATGACGATAAAGCCGCCAGGCGACGCCTGCGAGAATGGCGGCGGCGGCGGCGGGATTTGCGGCCGCGCGCGCCTTCACCTCGTCGAGCATGGAGCGCGCGCCGCCCTGCGCGCGAACCATCGCGTCGTCGCGATAGCTGCGCACCGAGTCCATCACGCTGCGCCTGGCGTGTTCGAACGTCTCCGGCGCGCGCAGCCGCGCGATGTCGGCGGCGAGCCGCGCGCGCGATTGCTCCACGTCGCGCTCCAGTTCCGTGAGCGTTGCATCTTCAGCCATGCCGCATCCTTTCGCGCGCCGCGCGCGCCTCGCCTCATCGAAGGAACGGCGCGCGCCGTTCCGCCTGCGAATGACTCACGAGCGCGAAGACCCGCCGCCCGCTCCGCCAGAGCCCTCCTCGCGTCCCATGGCGGCGGAGGCGAAGGCGCCAGCGGCGTCGCGCGCCATGTCCCGCACGCTCTCGCCCGAAACGCCCTGGCGTTCAGCGCTGCGCTTGGCCTCCGCCAGCGCGCGCTCGGCCGCATCGGTGAGCCGGCCCGCCACGCCCTGCGCCGCTTCGCCCAGCTGATCGCGCGCGCCGCCCATGGCGCGGTTCTCCAGCGACGAGGCGGGGAACGACGCGCCAAGCGCCGCGCCAACCGCGACGCCTAACGCCGCAAGCACAAGCGGATGATCGCGCACCGCCTCATCGAGTTCGCCGGGAAGCGCACGCGCCTGCTCCATGAGCCGCTGCGTGCGTTCGCTAAATTCATCGCGCGTCTCTTCAGCCCAGCGGCCTGCGGCCGAGGCGTAATCCGACGCGGCCTCGCTCATGCGCCCGCTCATCTGCGCCGCATAGGATGTCATGCGCTCGCCCGTGTCGCGCACGCGCTCGCCCACGTCACGCGCAGCCTCCGACACGGAAGCCCCTTGCTCGCCAGACGAAGCCCAGCCCGCCATGGCGTCATCGCGCACGTTGTGGCGCAGGCCGCGCGCGCGCAGCTTCGATTCGCTCATCATCCGCCAGTCCCGCGGCTGCGACGCGCCGCGCATCAGGAGCGCGAGACCCGCGGCGATGACGAGCAGCGCCTCGGGCCGCTGGCGCGCGGCGCGCATCATCGCGTCGGCGCTGGGCATGTAAGCGCTCAAACCCACGTTGGCGCGTGAAGCGCGATTTTGAGGAATCATCGTCATTGCATCTGCTCCCTGATCGTCGCCACATCGCGCCGCATCTGGCGCATGCTGCGTTCGGGCGCCATGCCCGCATTGAGCTTGCTCTTGCCGGCCATAAAGACCACGAGGCCAAGCCCCGCGAGGCCGAGCGCGACGACGAAGGCCGACCAGTGCATCGCAAGACCAAAGCTCGCGATGAGGAGCACGAGACCCGCGACGAGCGCGAGCAAGGCCACCAGAAAGACGACGCCGGCCGCGGCGACCCAGACCGCGCCTTCGACCTTGCGCATAACGTTGCGCTGCACTTCGGCCTTCGCGAGCGCGACCTCCTTTTGAACGAGGTCGCCGAGGTCTGCGAAGAGCGCGCTGACAAGGGCCGCCGGCGAAAGCTCTTCGCCAGAACCGGCGCGCAGGCGTTCATCAGGCATGGGAGCCCTCCCGCGTCGGATCGCGGCGCGCGGCCTCCTCGCGCGTTTGCGCGGAGCCCCGAATGGATGCGCCCTGCCCGCCCGGCCCGAATTCGCGCCGGCTTGTCTCGACCGCATCGCCCGCCTCTGAGCCCGCGCCATAACCGCCGGTCAGTCCTGCGCCCATATGGTTCTCATAAGAGGCGAGGCCGTCCCTCTCCGGCGCGCCGCTCTTGAGAAAACGCGAGAGCAGGAAACCCGCAGCGATGGCGGCCCCGAAGAAAACACGGGGATTGCGTCGCGCATAATCGCTCGCCATCTCGAACAATTCGTCCGGCGATTTCCTGCGCGCCTCATCCGCGAACCTGTCGGCTCGATCCGCCGCCATATGCATAAAGCGCGCGATCTCAGGCGCCTTGTCGTCGAGGGAGCCTGCGAAATCATGGGCCGTGCGCGACACGAGGGCGACGTAATCGGCGCCCGCCTCCATCTGGCCGCGCAAGAGCCCGCTCATGCGCCCCTGCGCCTGCCGCGCAAGCGACGACGCGGCGTCCTTCGCGCCCGGCTGCGGCTGACGCGCGGTCTGGCTGAGGCTCGCGCTGGGCGCATCCTGCGCGCCCGCAGCGCCCGAAGGCGAAACAATCGGCGAGTCTATCGGCATGTCGACCTCCGCTAACCAATGGCGGGAGAATGTCGCGGCCGCGACTTTGTTCCGCTTCAGGCCATGTCTTGTTGAGGCCATGGCTGGTGCAGATGACGTCCTGTTGGTTGATGTCTTGTTCAGGCGATCGCTTCCTCAAGGTTTCTGGGGAGCGACCTGATCGGCCATGGCGGCGCCGCGCGCGCCCATGGGTTTCGACGCGCCGCGCATCGTGTCACGGGCGGTCTGCCGTTCCGACTCCGCGTTCAGCTCCGCGCCGACGAGAACGATCGTGGCGGAGATCCACATCCACGTCATGAAGCCGACGACGGCGCCAAGCGAACCATAGGTCTCGTTGTAGGAGCCGAAATGGGCCGCATACCAGGAGAAGGCGACAGAAGCGGCGAGCCACACAAGCGATGCGAGCGCGGCGCCGGGCGACAGCCAACGCCACTTCGCATTCGCACGGCTCGGGCCATAGCGATAGAGCGCAGCGAGCCCAAGCGCCACGAGCGCAAGCAGAAGCGGCCAGCGGGCGAGCGAGAGCGCCCATGCGGCGCTTTCTCCGAGCGCGACCATTTTGAGGAGCGCAGGCACGCCGACCATGGCGGCGAGCGCGACGCCGAGCGCTAGAATGGCGCCGAGCGTGAAAGCGAGCGATTCAAGATTGAGCGCGACGAAGCTGCGCTTCTCCTCCTCTCCATAAGCGACGTTGAGCGCATCGAACATTGCCTTCACGCCCGCGTTGGCGCTCCACAGAGACACGGCGAGGCCGGCGGCGAAACTGAAGCCGAGGCGCCCGCGCGGCTGGCTCGCGATGCGCCCCACCTGATCGCCGATCACCTCCACCGCGCCGCCCGGCAGAACGTCCCCCATCGTGGCCAGATGCTGGTTGATGGCGGACGGATCAGCGAAGAGGCCGTAGAGCGAGACGAAAGCGGCGATCATCGGAAAGAGCGCAAGCAGGCCGTAGAAGGCGACGCCTGCGGCCACGGCGAGGACGCGATCTCTTCCGGCCTCCTCATGAACCCGCCAGGCGATTTCCTTCCAGCCGCGCGCAGGATTCTCCTGCGGCGCCTGCGCCCCTCGCCCCCCACCGTGATCATGGCGCGGGGACGCAGCCTCGCTGCGCGCAGCGCGCGATGCATCTGGCGTCGCGCGGGCGAGCGCGCGGCTTGCGAGCGCGACGGCGGCGGCTTGCACCAGTCCCGCACGGCGCGGAGAGACAGGCATGGACGACCTCGCGGGGCGAAGGCCCCTCGCGCCAACCACGCGAGGGGACGCATCGTTCCCCCCTCACGCGGCTATGGCCGTCTCACGCGCGAGGATGACGCTGCGCGGCGCGACTTCGCCGTCAAGATCCATGGACTGCCCGAAGGGCTCCGCCGTCGCCGAGTCGAACGCGACGCGCCAGCGATGGCCGGGCCGCGGCGCCGGCGCGCGAAAAGCCTGCGCGCTGCGACCACGATGGAAGATCAGGAGCATGCGCTCAAGCGCGTCGCCCTGTCCGCAAGCGCACATCAGCGCAAGGAGGTCGCCGTCGCGCCAGTCCTCGCCCCTCATCGGCGCGCCATCCGCGCGCAGCCAGCGCGCGCGCACGCTTGCCCCACCAAAGCCTGCCCCGCCAAAGCCTGCCCCGCCAGAGCCTTCGCACTCGGCTTCGTCTGTTTCGAGATAGCCATCCGTCCAGAACGCCCCATGCCGCGCGCGCAGGCGCGCAAGCCCGGCGACAAATGCGAACAGCTCCATGTCCGCGTTCGCCCAGTCGAGCCAGAATTGCGGCCCGTCCTGACAATAGGCGTTGTTATTGCCCGCTTGCGTGCGGCCGCACTCATCGCCGGCGGTCAGCATCGGCGTTCCACGCGACAGGAACAGCGTGGCGAGCAAAGCGCGCATGTCGCGCGCGCGCGCGGCCTCAATCTCAGCGTTCGCCTCGCCCTCCACGCCGCAATTCCAGGAGAAGTTCTCCTCGGCGCCGTCGCGCCCCGCCTCGCCATTGGCGAGGTTGCGCTTGCGCTCAAAGCTCACAAGATCGCGCAGGGTGAAACCGTCATGGGCGCAGATGAAGTCAACGCTCGCCGATGGCGGCCGATGGCGCGGGCCGAACACGTCCTGCGAGCCGCAGATGCGCGTGGCGAAGGCTCCGAGCGCGCCTTCGTCGCCGCGCCAGAAGCGGCGTACGTCATCGCGATAGCGGTCGTTCCACTCCAGAAAGGGCGCAGGAAAGGCGCCGAGCCGATAGCCGCCGGGCCCAATGTCCCACGGCTCGGCGATCAGCACGCGCCCGCGCAGCAGCGGATCCTGCGCGATGGCGGCGAACAGCGGCGCCTCGGGCGAAAAGCCGCCGCGGCCGCGTCCAAGCGAAACAGCGAGATCGAAGCGAAAGCCCTCGACGCCCGCGCGCGCAAGCCGGCGCAGCGCGCTCATCAACAGACGCACCACGGGAGCGCGCGCGCAGGCGAGCGCATTACCGCAGCCTGCGTCATTGGCGAGCCCGCCCTCCGGCGTGAACCTGTAATAGAGACCCTCATCAAGTCCGCGCAGCGACAATGTGGGCCCGTGCGCGTCGCCCTCGCCTGTGTGGTTGAACACGACGTCCACGATCAGTCCGATTCCCGCGGCCCGCAAGGCGGCGCAGGCCGCACGCAAATCCTCCCAGCCGCCGGGCGCAAGGCGCGGATCCAGCGCCATGAAGCTCACGGGATTGTAGCCCCACGCGTTGCGCAGGCCGAGGCGTGCAAGATGCGGCTCGTCGATCCACGCATGAAGCGGCATGGCCTCGACATGGGTGACGCCGAGCCGCCGCAGGCGCTCCACGCTCGCAGGACAGGCGAGCGCGCGCAAAGTTCCCCGCGCCTCTTGTGGAACGCATTCATCAAGCATCGACCAGGAGCGAACGTTCATCTCATAAATAAAGCCGGGTGCGCGCGCGGGCGGGAGAACAGCGGGAGCGCCATGGGCCGCCGGCGCCTCCACAACGCCGCGTGGCGCGAGCTCCGCCGTGTCAGCGCCGTGGATGCGCAGCGCCTCGTCAAAGACGAAGGGACGATCAATTCGCGTCGCGTAGGGATCGACGAGCAGTTTGGCGGGATCGAACCGCAAGCCGCGTTCCGGCGCGAACGGCCCATGGGCGCGAAGCCCATAGAGGTCGCCGACGCGCACGCCGGGGATGAAGCCGAAGCGCACGTCGCCGTCGCGACCACGCAGGCGCCAACGCGCGCGCTCATGGGCGCCCTCATGGGCGCCGCCCGCTTCGAACAGGCACACGTCGATGGCGTAAGCCTGCTGCGAGAACACCGCGAAGACGGCGCCGCCCTCCCAAAGAGTCACGCCGAGGCGCGCGGGCGTCGGCCCCGCGGCCAGCGCCTCGCGCAGCTCAGGCGCGCGCATGGATCAGGACGCGCGCCAGTGCGGCGCCTTCCAGATCGTCTCGGCGTATTCGCGGATGGTGCGATCAGAGGAGAACCAGCCCATGCCCGCCGTGTTGATGACGGCTTTGCGCGTCCATTCGTCGGGCTGCGACCAGAGCACGTCGACCCGGCGCTGGGCGGCGGCGTAATCTGCGAAGTCGGCGGCCACCATGAAGTGATCGCTGTTATAGAGGGAGTCGACGAGCGAATGATAGCGCGCCGCGTCGCCGGCCGAGAAACAGCCGGCGGCGACGCTGGCGAGCGCTTCCGCCAGCACGGGATCACGCTCAATCGTCGCGCGCGGATCATAGCCGCCGGCGCGCCACGCCTCGACTTCATCGGCCGTCATGCCGAAGATGACGATATTGTCGTCGCCCACGCGCTCCTTCATCTCCACGTTCGCGCCGTCGAGCGTGCCGATTGTGATCGCGCCATTGAGCGCGAATTTCATATTGCCGGTGCCCGACGCCTCCATGCCGGCGGTGGAGATCTGTTCGGACAGATCAGCCGCGGGCACGAGGATTTCAGCGAGGCTCACGTTGAAGTTCGGCAGGAAGACGATGCGCAAAAGATCGCGCACGGCGGGATCTGAATTGACGACCGCCGCCACGTCGTTGATGAGGCGAATGACGCTCTTCGCCATGACGTAGCTCGCCGCCGCCTTGCCTGCGAAAATCTTCACGCGCGGCGCCCAGCCTGCGCCCGGATCGGCCTTGATGGCGTGATAGAGCGCGATCGTCTCCAGAATGTTGAGCAACTGGCGCTTGTATTCGTGGATGCGCTTGACGTGCACGTCGAACATGGCGGAGGGATCAAGCCGCAGGCCGCAGGACTCGAGAACATGGTCGGCGAGCGCAGCCTTGTTGGCCTGTTTCACGCGCGCGAAACGCTCGCGTACGCCCGCGTCTTCGCTGAAGCGAGCGAAGGCGGCGATGGCCTCAAGATCTTCGGTCACCCCCGGCCCCACGCATTCGCGCACGAGGGCGGCGAGGCGCGGATTGGCGTGGGCGAACCAGCGGCGCGGCGTCACCCCGTTCGTCATATTAACGATGCGCCCGGGCAAGGCTTCGTTGAAGTCGCGAAACACGGTCTGGCGCATCAGGTCCGTATGAAGCGCCGACACGCCGTTGACGCGATGGGAACCCGCGAAGGCGAGATTGCCCATGCGCACGCGCCGGCCGTTGTGCTCATCGATTAACGAGAGGCGGGCGATGCGCTCAGCCCCCGCGCCGTTCGCGCGCGCCTGATCAAGCAGCCGCGCATTGATGGCGTAGATGATTTGCAAATGGCGCGGCAACAGACGCTGCATGAGATCGACAGGCCAGCTCTCCAAGGCCTCCGGCAGGAGCGTGTGATTGGTGTAGGAGCACGCCGCCTGTGTGATGCGCCAGGCCTCGTCCCAATCGAGCGCGTGCACGTCCACGAGCAGGCGCATGAGTTCGGCGATGGCGATGGAGGGATGGGTGTCGTTGAGCTGGATCGCGGCCTTGTCGGCGAGGGAGCGTATGTCGCCGAAGCGCTGCATGTGCCGGCGAATGAGGTCCTGCAAAGAGGCGGAGGTGAAGAAATACTCCTGCCGCAGCCGCAATTCCTGCCCTGCGGGCGTCGCGTCCGAGGGATAGAGCACTTTGGATATGCTCTCCGCGCGCGTGCGTTCGGCCATGGCGCCCACGTGATCGCCGGAATTGAACGCATCAAGGCGCAGAGGATCGATGGAGCGCGCGCTCCACAGACGCAACGTGTTCACCATGCGCCCGCGCCAGCCGACGACCGGCGTGTCGAAAGCGACGGCCAGAATGGTCTCAGCCGGGCGCCAGTCATGACGCGCCGCGCCGTCCCAGCCATTGGCCATGGCCACATCCCCGCCAAAGCCGATCTCATGCACGATTTCGGGCCGCTGGAACTCCCACGGATTGCGGAAAGAGAGCCAATCCTCCGGCGTTTCCACCTGCTGGCCGTCGACGATGCTCTGGCGGAACAGGCCATGATCATAACGAATGCCGTAGCCAAGGCCCGACACGCCCACCGTCGCCATGCTCTCCATGAAACAGGCGGCGAGCCGCCCGAGGCCGCCGTTGCCGAGCGCGGCGTCAGGCTCAAGGGCGAAGATCGCGTCGAGATCGACGCCAAGCCCGCGCAATGCCTCGCGCATGGTCTCCGTCATGCCCACATTGCCGAGCGCGTCCTTGAACAGGCGCCCGATGAGGAATTCAAGCGAGAGATAATAAACGCGCTTGCGCCCGGAGCGTTTGGCCTCGCGGATGGATTGCATCCAGCCGTCCACCACGCCGTCGCGCAAAACGAGAATGGCCGCGGTCAGCCAGTCGTGATCGCGCGCGCCCGCAGGATCCTTGCCGACCGAATAGGCGAGTTTAGAGAGAATTTGCGCGCGCAGCTCCTGCACGCCCGGGGCGGGCCGCATCGCATGGAGGCTGAGCGCAGCGCCCTCCTCATCCTGCCGTTCGGCGCGCGCAACAAGGCCCAGGCGATTGCTCATCGACGACTCCTGAAAACACTTCAACTGAAACGCGCACAGGCTAAGACGCGGGAGTTAACGCATTCGCGCGTCAGCGTCCCCCAACGCGCCCTCCCCGCCGCCTTCGCAGACGAAGCGGGGCGATTTCGCGGCGCGCACGCTCGCGCGCAGCCCGTCTCGCGGGCCATTACAAAAGCGCTTTTTCACATTCGTCCCCAAGTCCTTGCGCAAGGGAAACCGCCAAGCCGCCGCTGACGCTGCGGCGTCGCGTTCACGCCCGTTTAACCCTGATCGCGCATGATGATGAACAATTGCGTTGCGCGCTTCTCATTCATTCGTTCACGAACGCCTTTTCGGATTGCAGCATGGTGGATCAGACAGACGCAGCCACGCCCCGCGCGAGCGCGCGCGCTGGCGCGCGTGCGCCTGCGACCGCCGCGCGGCGAAAGGTGCTGTTCGTCACCTCCGAAATGTCGGACTTCGTGCAGACAGGCGGCCTGGGCGAAGTGTCCGCCGCTTTGCCCCGCGCCCTGCGCGACCATTGCGACGTGCGCGTGCTGTTGCCGGGCTATCCGCAGGCGTTGCGACATTATCCGCTCGTCGAACGCGTAAGCGGCCTGCCTGGCCTCGGCGACATTCCCGAATGCGCGATCGGGCGGGTGAAAACGGAGGACGGGCTCATCGTCTACGTCGTCCTGTGCCCGCGTTTGTTCGAGCATCCGGGCACGCCCTACGCAGATGAGGCGAGCGCGGACTGGGCCGACAACGACCTGCGCTTTGCGCGCCTGAGCCTTGCAGCGGCGGACTTCGCCTCGGGCCTTGGCGATCCCTCATGGGTTCCCGACAATCTGCATCTCAACGACTGGCCCACCTCCATGGCGGCCGCCTATGTGGCCTGGCGCGGCCATGCGACGCCCACCCTGCTCACGATCCACAATCTCGCCTATCAGGGATGTTTCGATGCGCGCCGGGCGAAGGCTCTTGGCGTGCCCGATCACGCCTTCGACATGCACGGCGTGGAGCTGTATGGAAAGCTCTCCTTCCTGAAGGCCGGGCTCTATTCCGCCTCGCATCTGACGACGGTCAGCGCGACCTATGCGCGCGAAATCACGACGCCGGAGCTGGGCCGCGGCCTGCACGGCCTGTTGCAGGACCGCGCGCGCGAGGGCCGACTGTCGGGAATCCTCAACGGCATCGACGACACATGGGACATGCTGCCGCCGGGCATGGAGCAGCGCCGCTTCGCGCCCGCCGAGTGGAAGAGCCGCCACGCGCGCCGCATCCGCCGACGCTTTGGCCTCGCCGTGTCGCGCGGGCCGCTGTTCGCCATCGTCTCCCGTCTCGTGCATCAAAAAGGCGTGGACCTCGCCATCGACGCGGCGCAGACCATCGTCGAACAGGGCGGGCAGTTGATCGTCACGGGACAAGGGGAGCCGAAGCTCGAACAGGGCATCAAGGATCTCGCCGCGCGACATCCCGGCGCAGTCGGCGCGCGCATTGGCTTCGATGCGGAGGAGGCGCGCGCCATGTTCGTGGCGAGCGATTTCCTGCTCATGCCCTCACGCTACGAACCCTGCGGGCTAAGCCAGATGTATGCGCAGAAGTCAGGCTCGCTGCCCATTGCGCACAAGACCGGCGGGCTCGCCGACACGATCAGCGACGGCGAGACGGGATTCCTCTTCGGGCAGGCGACGAGCGACGGGCTTAATCGCGCGATCCGTCGCGCCTTCACCGCTTTCGATTCCAGTCGCCGCATCTGGTCGATGCGCCGGGCGGCGATGTCGCAACGCTATGGATGGGACCGATCCGCCAAACGCTACGTTGACGCTTACCGTCGCGGAGAAGCCACATAGGCGTCAATTCGTTCCCGCCGGCGCAGCGAAAGCTGGCGAAACAGGCGCGCGTCATCCATCAAGGCGCCTTCGGGAGACAAGAATGAACGAGGACATGCGCGCGCTGGCGCGGCTCATGGGCGTCGCCTGCGCATGGACTGACCATGAAGGCGTCGAACGCCATGTTGCGGAGGCGGATCTGCGGCGCATTCTCGCCGCCCTCGGCGCGCCTTGCGACACGCCGGCCCAGCGCGCCGAGAGCCGCGCGCGCGCCCTGCGCCGCGCCGCCGACCGCACGCGCCCGCCCCTGCTTGTCGCGCAAGCCGGCGCGCGGCTGCGCATCCCCGTCGATGGAACGCAGGCGCGTTTCGCCCGCCTCGTGCTGGAGGACGGGCGCGCGCGCGACATGCGGCTTGAAGAGGACTGCGACGGCCACGCGCTCGCGGACGCTGTGGAGGAACCGGGCTATCACCGGCTTGAGATCGACGACGCGCCCACCCTCCTCGCCATCGCGCCCGCGCGTTGCTTCACGGTGGAGAACGCCCTGGGGGCAGAGGGCGAAAGGGCGCGCGCGTTCGGCTTGACCGCGCAGATTCACGCATTGCGCACGCAAGGCGACGGCGGCGCCGGCACGTTCGCGGGCGTGCGCGCGCTGGCGCAAAGCGCAGCCCGCGCGGGGGCGGACGCGCTCGCGCTCAGCCCAAGCCATGCGCAATTCACCGCTGATCCGCACCATTACGCGCCCTATTCGCCCTCCTCCCGTCTGTTCCTGAACGCGGCGCACATCGACCATGAGGCGACCTTCGCGCCTGCGCGCATCGCCGCCTGCGCCGACCGCGCCGGCCTCGCCGATCTCCTGCCGGAGCTTGAGGCGCGCGAACTGATCGACTGGCCTGCGGTCGCGCAGGCGCGGCGCAAGCTCAATGCGGCTCTGTTCGAGGATTTCATGAGCGCGCGCGCGCAAGACGCCGCGCTGCACATGGATTTCGACGCGTTTCGCACCGCCGGCGGACAGGCGCTCGCCGACCACGCCACGTTCGAGGCGCTGCACGCGCATTACTTCGGCGATGACCCCATGCGCTGGAGCTGGCGCACATGGGAGAGCGGACATCGCGATCCACGCAGCGCGCGCACACAGGCCTTCGCACAGGCCAACGCCCATGCGACGGCCTTTCACGCCTTCCTGCAATGGCTCGCCGCGCGATCCCTGACGCGGGCGCAGGCGCGCGCGCGCAGCGCCGGCATGCGCATCGGCCTCATCAGCGACCTTGCGGTGGGCGTCAACGCCGGCGGCTCGCAGGCGTGGAGCCGTCAGGGCGAAATGCTGGAGGGCGTGAGCATCGGCGCCCCGCCTGATCCTCTCGCTCCGCTTGGACAAAACTGGGGACTCGCAGCCTTCTCGCCCCAAGGGCTGCGCGCAAGCGGCTATGACGCGTTCCGCGCGACGTTGCGCGCGACGATGCATGCGACGGGGGGCGTGCGCATCGACCATGCGCTGGGCCTCATGCGCCTTTGGCTGACCCCCGACGGCGAAGACGCTTCGCACGGCGCCTATGTGGCCTATCCCTTCGAGGACCTTCTGGGCCTCGTGCGTCTGGAATCGCACCGCGCCCGAGCCATCGTCATCGCCGAGGATCTCGGCACGGTTCCGCCGGGCCTGCGCGAACGGCTCGCCCACGCCGGCGCCTATGGCATGCGCGTGCTGCAATTCGAGCGCGACGACGCACGCTTCGCCCGCGCTGAGTGGTACGCGCGCGACGTGGTGGCCATGACCTCCACCCACGACACGCCCACCATGGCCGGGTGGCGTCAGGGCCGCGATATCGGCTGGCGCGACGCGCTCTCGCTGTTCGCGCCCGGGCGCACGCGCGCCATGGAGGAAGAGGCGCGCGGTCGCGAGCGCGCGATGATGGCGCAGGCTTTCGCGCAGGATTGCCCCGAGATCGCCGCGCCGATTGAAAGCGACGAGGCTTTCGCGGATGCGGCGACGCTCTTCATATCGCGCACGCGCGCCGCCCTTGCGCTCGTCCCGCTTGAAGACGTGCTCGCGGAGATCGAGCAGCCCAATCTGCCGGGGACAGTGGACGAACATCCCAACTGGCGCAGGCGTTGCGCCGCTCCCGCCGACGCGGCGCTGGAAAGCGAAGCCGCGCGATGCCGGCTCACCGCCATGGCGAAGGCGCGCGGGGCCTGAACCTTCCCTCCCGCGGATCGTTGAAGGATCGGCGCCGAACCGGCCCGCTTCATTTCACGCACGGGAGCCTTTCATGAGCCAACCCCACGCCAGCGCTTTGTTGCGCGCAACGAGTCTCGCCGCCCTTCTTGCGGCCTCCGCCGGCCTCGCGCTCGCGCAGGCCCCCTTGCCTTCGCCCTCGCAATCCCAGCCGCCGTCGACGTCACAGCCTTCGTCGCCCGCTTCGCCGGGCGCGGCGGGCCCCGGGTCTTTCTCCTCGTCCGGCCCGTCAAGCTCCTCCGCCATGCCTTCGACAGGCTCCATGCGCCCGCTCGCCATGGCGCAGCCGGGCCAGATGATGGCCTCCGACCTGCGCGGCATGAACGTCTACGCCTCGAACAATGAGAACGTCGGCGACATTAAAGACATTCTCCTCGAACGCGACGGACGCGTGGCGGCGATGGTGATCGGCGTCGGCGGATTTCTTGGCATCGGTGAGAAGAACGTCGCGCTGCCGTTCGAGGCGTTCGACTTCACCGGCCGCGCGCCGAGCGCGAGCGCGAGCGGCGCCGCCACCTCGACGCAGCGCGATCCGCAAACGACAGGAACGGTCGGCGGCGATCGTTCCGCGGCTCCGGCCACAAGCGCGGCGGCCGGCGGTCAGCGCGGCAGCATGGGCACGATGAAGCCCGAGCGCATCGTGCTCAAGAATATGACCAAGGCTGATCTGGAAGCCGCGCCCTCGTTCGGCCAGCCAGGAAGCGCGAGCGGCTCGTCCTCGTCGGCGCCAGCGCGGTCGGGCTCCGATCAGGGCTCGGGCTCGCGCCGCTAGAAACCAAGATGGTCGCCACACCACAACGCCTCCCCATCCGGGGAGGCGTTTGCGCGTCAGCGCCTCATTCGGCGGCCTGCCGCGCGCCTTCCTGCGCGCGCATGGCGGGCATGACCTCGCGGGCGAACGATTCGATCGAGTCCGTCAGCTCCGCAAGGCTCTGGTCGCCGAAGGCGATCTGCGCAACGCAATAATTGCATCCGCTCACGCTCATCTGGCGCGCGAGGAATCTCGCCACCGTCTGCGGCGACCCGGCGACGCCCTTGCCCTGCGCGTGCAGCATGTCCCAATTGTCCGGGCGCGGATGTTTGTTGGTGCGGCCGAGGCGGCGGAACAAATGGGTGAAGCCCTGATGCCAGTGGGGATAGGCGCGCCGCGCGATCGCCTGCGCCTTCTCGTCGCTCTCCGCCACGACGACGAAGCGGCCAAGGCCCATCAGCGGCAGGGGGCGCTCGCCGTGGACCTCCCGCCAGACGCGCGCGAAAGTCTCGTTGCACGCGCCGGCTTCCTCCGCCGTGTCGAGGTTGATCGTGTTCCATCCGCGCCGGGCCGCGCGGTCTGCGCTCTCGGTCGTGTGCACGCCATACCAGATCGGCGGATGAGGCTTTTGCAGCGGCTCGACCTTCAGCGCGAACTCCGCGTAGGGTTCGACCTGTCCCGGCGCCTTCATCACGCCTGTCTCCAACGCGTCGAGGATGCGCGGGAGGGTTTCGCGATAGATCGCCTCCGTGCTCGCAGGATCGACGCCGAAATAGGCGATCTCCACCGGCGATGAGCCGCGGCCGAAGCCCATGTCGAGCCGGCCGTTCGACATCTGGTCGAGCATGGCGATTTCTTCAGCGAGCCGCAGCGGGTGATAGAGCGGAAGCGCATAGACCATGGGGCCAAAGCGCAGGCGCCTGGTGCGCTGGGCGGCGGCGGCCAGAACGAGATTGGGCGACGGCGCCATGCCAAGCGTGGTGCAATGATGTTCGGCCACATGCCAGGAGTGGAAGCCCAGCCGGTCGTACATTTCGACGAGCTTCATGCGCTCCTCGAAATACAGGTTCAGCGGCAGGTGATCGTTGTCGAGATGATCGAAGACGCCGAACTCCATGCGCTCTCCCTTGCCCTCTCCCCTGCCGGGCGCCTGATGCGCCCGCTCGCGCCGTTCCGCTCTCCGGCGCAGCGCTCCGCCTGCCAGCGGGCACGTCTTGCCGGGACTGCGCCCCGGTTATAGTCTGACCACCATAAGCAGAAAACGCCCCGGGGAGAAGACATGTCCGCCTCATCCGTCACCGTTCATCCGCTCACGCCCCATATCGGCGCGGAAATCCGCGGGGTGGACATCTCACGCCCACTCTCGCCTGAGACGCTGGCGGTGGTGCGGCAGGCGTGGCTCGACCATTGCATGCTCGTCTTTCGCGGCCAGTCGCTCGACGCCGACCAGCAGCGCGCCTTCGTGACGCAATTCGGCCCGTTGGGCGGGCGCAAGAAGCGTATCGAACCGGAAGGCTACAAGCGCGACGAAGGCCCGGACTACAATTCCGATGCGATGCTCGTCTCCAACATTCGCGAGGGCGGCAAGCCTATCGGCGTTCTGCCCGATGGCGAGATGTGGTTTCACCACGACATGAGCTATTCGCCCACGCCCAATCGCGCGAGCTTCCTCTATTCCATCGAAGTGCCGAGCCATGGCGGCGACACCATGTTCTCCAGCATGTACGCGGCTTACGAAAACCTGCCGCAGCGGCTCAAGGAGCGCATCGAGGGCCGCACGGTCTTGCAGGCCTTCGACGAATTGCAGGACCGGCGCATCGACCTTTCAACGCGCCCGCTGGAGAGCGTGCCCCATTGTTTCCAGCCCATGGTGCTTCTGCATCCTGAAACGAAACGGCGCGCGATCTATGTGAGCCGGCTGATGTCCCACCACGTCGAGGGGCTGTCGCCGCGCGAGAGCGAAGAGCTGCTCGAAGAATTGTTCGCCTATACGGAAGACCCCGCCATTCGCTACACCCATGTGTGGAAGCCGGGCGATCTTCTCATGTGGGACAATTTGTCCTCCACCCATGCGCGCACGGATTTCCCCAAGACGGAGCGCCGCCTCATGCGCCGCTACACAATCTCCGGAACGCCCGTGATCCCGGCGTGGGATACGCGCAGCGCCGCGGAATAGGCGTCACGCCATGCGCGAAACGGCCGGGTCGTCCCGGCCGTTTTTTATGCGCAGAATCAGGTTCCGCTTGTTCCCGAGCCGCCCTTCTGCGTGGACGAGGCCCCGGCTCCGCTGACGGATGGGCCGCCGGCGGACTGACCCGAGCCCGTGCGCGCGCCTGAAGACGGGCCCGAGGAAGCGCTCCCGGAAGATATGCCGGAAGCCGAGGCGGCGCCGGAGGACATGCCAGAAGACATGCCCGAAGACATGCCCGAAGATGTGCCGGGCTCCTGAACGCGCAGATTGTTCTGCACGTTCTTGACGCCGGAGATCATCTCCGTCGCGTCCTCCGCCTGTCTCTTGGCGAAGCGCGAGTCCACATGGCCCGACAAGGTCACCTCCCCGCTCGACACCTGCACGTCGATGTCGGATGCGTCGATGCGCGGATCACGTTCGAGCCGGTCGCACACATCTTCGCGGATACGTTCGTCGGAGCGCACGTAATTGCGCGGGCCGCGGCCGCGATGATCGCGCTCGTAATCGCGCTCGCGCCGGCGCGTCGCCTCATCGTCGCCGAACCACGAGGAGACCTCGTCGCTGGCGCGCTCCCAGAAGCCGCGCTCGTCATGCCGCTGGCCCGAGGGACCGCGCTCGCCGCCCCACGCGCCCTGCCCGGAATACTGGCCCTGCTCGCGGTCGCGCCAGCTTTCGCCGGGGCGCCAGTTCGAGCCCATGGAAGAGCCCATCGATCCCGATCCTGCGCCATAGGACGACCCATAGGAGGAGCCGTAGCCGGATCCCATGCCCGACGACCCCACAGGCGAATAGCCGGAAGAGCCGGAGCCCATGGCCCCGCCGCGCAGCGAGCCCCAGCCTCCGCGATCAGGCCGGCTGAAATCACCGCCATAGCCCTGCGCGCCGTGTTCGCCATATCCGCGCTCGCCCCAGCCGGAATGTTCGCGCTCGCCGCCGCCCCATGAACGGCTCCAGCGATCCTCCTCCTGACCGCGCCAGCTCTGCTCGCCTGCGCCGCGTTCATTATGGCCGCCGCCGTAGCCGCGCGAACCCGGCCCAAAGGACGACGCGCGCCATTCGTCGCGCCCGCCATAACGTTGCGAGCCCCGGTCGCCGAAGCCCGATTCACTGTGCGATCCGCCATAGCCGCGATAGCCGCCTTCACGCTCGCGCCGCTCGTCGGCTTCGCTTCGTCGGCCGCGCCAGTCGTCATCCCAATGGCGATAGTCCCTGTCCTGCGCCATGGCTGAACCTCCGCATGTGTTTAAAACCACCCATCCCGCACCGGCCAACTCGGCGTGAGACAGAGCGTTCCTGCGCAAGCGGGCGGGATCAGCGGATCAGCGCATAGGGCGTGAAGGTGAGCGGCAGGATTGGCGCGGCGCCCGCCATCAGCACGGGAGGCGGCGGCTCAGGCGGGCCAGCCACGGGCGCATCGCGCCTGTCGTCGCGCGCCTCGCTGCGCCCGCCAAGATCAGCGGGACGCACAGGCGGCGCGGGCGGCGGCGCGGCCTCGCGGGCCTCGCGCCCGCTAAGGGCGCCCTGCGTGAGAGCGGCGGCGATGCGCGGCGCAGGCGTCGCATAGACGACCTGCTGACGCGTGGGCTCGACGACGCCGAAGAAAGATTTCACGCCGTCCACGACGCCTGCGAAGGGATTTGCGCCCGCAGCCGCCATGGCGACCTGCGCGGGCTGAGCCTGCGGCGCGGGCTTCGCGCGGGCGATCATCGTCTCGGACGCGGGCTTGGCGCAATCGCGCACGCCAAGCTCGATCAGCTCGCGCCCGGAGAGCGAGCGGTATTCGCGCGTGAGATAGCCGAGGCGCTGGCGCACGGCTTCAGGATAAGCGTTGAACAAATCCGCTGAAACTGACTGGTCCACCTGCTTGGTGTCGCGATGATAGGCGGAATGGAACTTCAGCACGCTTGTGGGGTAGACGCAGACATTGGGCAGGCTGAGCGCGAGCGTGCAGGCGGAGCGGCATTCGTGCAGCCGCACCTCCCGGTTCTCGCGCCGATAGACTTCGGTGATCGCCTTATAGTCGGAGACGAGGCCGCCCACGTCCTTCTGGACGATGACGGGCGCCGGCGACGGCGGCGGATAAAGATAGCCCAACGCAAACCCTCACTGCACGAGCCGCCAATGCAGCAGCCCATGGTTGACGACACGTTAACGACCCGGTTAACGGCCTGCGCCCCCGCCACCTGAGGTGACGGCGAAAACGGGCGATTTTGTGAGAGCTGGACGGAACCGGGCGCAGGGCGGCCTGATATGGCCGCGCCCGCGCCCGCCGAAAAGGATTTAAACCCCGCGGCAGACGATGTTGATGAGCGCCTGTCGCTTCTCGACGTCGATGACCTTGAGGGCGCGCTCCAGCGCCTTGGGCACGGCGGCGGGATCGCTCACGGTCTCGCCATGGCCGCCCACGGTCTCCACCGCCTTGTCGAAGGAGATGTGCTCGTTGAAATAGGTCAACGGCTCGCGATTGCTCTTGGAGGCGTAGCCCGAGGGATAGACCTCGTGGGTGTTGCGCTTCACCGCGCCCCACATGGCGTTGTTGAACACCATGGTGAGGATCGGCCAGTTCTCAGCCTTCGACACGTAATGGGCGGGAATGGGATTGCCGAACATGTAAGCGCCGTCGCCCACGCAGCAGATCACGCGCTTGTCAGGCTGGGCCGCCTTCATGCCGAGCGCCGTGCCAAGGCCCCAGCCGAGCGCGCCGCCGGCGCCAGTGAAGAACATCGTGCCGGGCTTCTTCAGCGTCAGATGTTCATAGGTGATCGGGCCTTCCTTCACGATGATGTCGTCTTCGCCCTTCACCTCGTTAAGGCAATGGGTGACCCATACCGGATTGATGGGCGTATCGTGTTTCGCCTTCTCAAGAGCGGCGCGCCAGCGCTCGCGCTGGGCGGCGCGGCGTTCGGCGAGACGCTTGCGGCGCGCCTCCACTTTGTCGCGCGCGCCGGAAATGCGGATCGCCAGCGCGTGATTGAGCGCCGCCATGGAGGGGCTGAGCGCGCCGGTGATCGCCAGATCGCAGGGGAAACCGCGCAGTGGATAATTGGTGAACAGCGGATCGACGCCGATGTGAATGACCTTGGCGTCGGCGCGCGGCGCCTTTTTGTTGGGAATCCACGGCACGTCCGCGTCGAGCACGATCACAAGGTCGGCGTCGGCCAGAAAAGCGTCGGGCTCATAGCCCAGATGCATGGGATGGTCGCTGTCGAGCGCCACATAGCGCGGCTTGCGCTGGGTGACGGGAATGGCGAAAAGATCCGCAAGGGCTGCGAGATGGGCGGGGTCTTCGCGGTCGCGCCCGCAGCTCGCCGTGATGATGAGCGGGTTCTCCGCCTTGGCGATCATGTCCGCCGCTTCGTCGATGGCCCTCAAGTCAGGATAAGGCGGGCTCGCCGCGCGCCGGCGCGAGGGCGAGGTATAGGACCAGTTCGACAAGGGCGCCGCCAGAACTTCGCGCGGCAGGGAGAGATAGACCGGACCCTTGGGCTCCGACATGGCGAGATTGATCGCGCGGTCCACCGCAGCCTCGATCGTCTCGGCGTTGCGCACCTCGTAATCCCACTTCACGACCTCGCGCACCATGGCGGCCTGATCGCGCATTTCCTGCGGCCAGTGGATTTCGCCCGAGCGTCCGCCCGGAACGCCGCCCTCCTCGCTGTAGGGCGTGCGGCCGGAGGTGAAGATCACCGGCAGATTGCCGCGCCAGGCGTTGATGAGGCCGCACATGGCGTTGGCCGTGCCCACGTTGACGTGAACCATCACGAGCTGCGGGCGCCCGCTTTGCAGGTAATGGCCGAGCGCCATGTGGATCGCCACGTTCTCGTGGGGCACGATGATGGGCTTGGGCGTCTGCCGGCCCTGCGCCTCGAATTTGGCGAGGCTTTCGATCAGCGGCGCGAAATCGGTGCCCGCATTGGCGAACAGGAATTCAATGCCGCGGTCGACGAGCAATTCCACATAGGCGTCTGCGACGATGCCGGACTCGATGGTTTTGACGGACACGCGTTCCTCCGAAGACTGACTGTTTGTGTTGCGCCAGCTTTGTCGTCTGCTGGCTATCCCATGCGCGACTTGCTGACAATGGCGGGCGGACGATCCCGCCGCCGACGCGTTAAGCCTCCGTCCAGACCGCGCGCGGCCCGATGTCGGACACGCGCGACGCTCCGACGAAGGCCATGGTGGTCTCAATCTCCTTACGCAGAATGGCGAGCGCATGGGCCGCCCCCGCCTCGCCGGCGACGGACAATCCATAGAGAGCCGGCCGGCCTGAGAGCACCGCATCAGCGCCCAGCGCCAGCGCCTTCACGACGTCGCCGCCGCGTCGTACGCCGGAATCCACGATGATCGTGGTCTTGCCGCGGACTTCGCGCGCGATCTCCGGCAGGACGGCGATGGGCGCCACCGCGCTGTCGAGATTGCGCCCGCCATGATTGGAGATCACGATCCCGTCGCAGCCCTCCTCAACCGCGCGCGCGGCGTCTTCGGGCAGATGCACGCCCTTGATGAGCAGCGGGCCTTTCCACATGTCGCGCAGGCGCTTCACGTCGTCCCACGTCAGATCGTCGCCGCGCAGGTTGGGCACGGCGCTTTTCTGCGGGCTTGTGGGCGCGGCCATGCGGCTGTGCGCGCCTTGCGGATAGTGGACGAGCCGCGGCATGCCGCCCTTCAGGAGGTAGGGCAGGATGACGCCCAGAAGCCAGCGCGGATGCAGGCTCATGTCGATGAGCGAGCGCAGCGATGGCTGATAAGGCATACTGAAGCCGTTGCGGCGGTTGTATTCGCGGATCGGCGGCGCCGGCGTGTCCACGGTGAGGATCAGCGCCTCGAAGCCCGCGTCGCGCGCGCGGCGCACCAGCGCATGAGACAACTCGCGCTCGCGCCACATGTAGAGCTGGAACCATTTGCGCCCGCCCTCCACCTGCGCGATGCGCTCAATGGAGGTGACGGAGGGCGTCGCGAGCGTGAAGGGCACGCCGGCGGCCGCGGCCGCGCGCGCCACCGCCGCCTCGCCCTCATGCCAGCACACGCCCGCAACCCCCGTGGGCGCGACGACGAGCGGCATGGCGAGCGGCGCGCCGAACAGGCTCGTGGCGCTCGTGCGGCGCGAGACGTCCACCAGAACCTTGTTGCGCAGTTTGATGCGACGGAAGGCCTCGCGATTGCCGGCGAGCGACAATTCGTCCTCCGACCCGCGATCAAAGAATTCGAACACGCCGCGGGGCAGGCGCCGGCGGGCGGCCTCGCGCAGGTCGGCGATGTTAAGGCAGGCCTCCAGCGCGCGGTTCGGGCGCGACGCCGCTTGCGACGCCCCTTGCGCCGCTCCTTGCGTATTCTGCCCGCCCTGTTCGGCCGTCCGCGCCGGACTGGTCATCTCGCCCGCTCCCCCTTGGTCCTTCGGTTTGCGCGCACCATAGCCCCATGCCCCCCGCCGGGCCAGCGGCGATAAGGCCAAGCCAGAGCGGCCGCGGACGACCGTGGCCCAAACTAAACGCGTGCGCGCCGCGCGATTCGGTACTATTCGAGGGATTATGAGCCTCATCACCTCCACCCACGAGCTGGCGCAGGCCTGCGCGCGGTTCGCCCGGCACGATTTCGTCACCGTCGATACGGAATTCCTGCGAGAGACCACGTTCTGGCCCAAGGTCTGCGTCATCCAGATCGCCTCGGACGAGGAGGCCGTCGCGGTCGACGCGCTGGCCGACGGGATCGACCTCGCCCCCTTCTTCGCCCTCATGGCCGACCCGAAGGTCGTGAAGGTGTTCCACGCCGCCCGGCAGGACGTGGAGATCATGTGGCATCTGGCGCGCACCATCCCTGCGCCCCTGTTCGACACGCAGGTGGCGGCCATGGTCTGCGGCTTCGGCGATCAGGTCTCCTACGGCGAACTCGTGCAATCGCTGTGCAAGGTCGCCATCGACAAATCCTCGCGTTTCACCGACTGGTCGCGCCGTCCGCTCTCGGAGGCGCAGATCTCCTATGCGCTCGCCGACGTCACTTATCTGCGCGACGTCTATCGCTCCCTGCGCGCCAAGCTCGAAAAGGCCGGTCGCACGGACTGGCTCGCCGATGAAATGGCGCCGCTCATCGCGCCGGCGACCTATGAGCAGCATCCCGAAAACGCCTGGGAGCGTTTCCGCCACCGCGCGCGCAAGCCGCGCGACCTCGCCGTGCTGATGGACGTGTGCGCCTGGCGCGAACGCGAGGCGCAGACGCGCGACGTGCCGCGCTCGCGCATCCTCAAAGACGACGTGATGATCGAGGTGGCGCTCGCCGCCCCGCGCACGCCTGAAGCGCTCGCCAACCTGCGCTCCTTCCCCCGCGGCATGGAGCGTTCGCGCGCGGGCGCCGACATCCTCGCCGCCATCGAACATGGTCTGGCGCGCGATCCCAAGAGCCTGCCGAAGATCGAGCGCGACCGCAGGCCCGGCGGCGGCACGGGCGCCACGGTGGAATTGCTGAAGGTTCTGCTGCGGCAGGTCAGCGAGAAACACGGCGTCGCCGCCAAAATGGTGGCGACCGTGGACGATCTCGAAGCCATCGCCGCCGACGATTCCGCCGACGTGGCCGCCATGCGCGGCTGGCGGCGCGAGATTTTCGGCGCCAAGGCGCTGGAGCTGAAACGCGGCAAGCTCGCGCTCACCGTCGAGCGCGGCCGCGTCATCACGCTCGAATGGCAAGACGCGCCGGGAGAGGCGCCGGGAGACGCGCCTGCTGAGGGCGAGGCCCCTGCGGCCGCCAACGACGCGCAGAGCGCGCAATTCGCCTGACGCTACAGCGCGCCCCGTCAAGTCTGCGTAGATTCGCCTAGCGAGCCCTCCCCGCTTGGAGCCGGAGGCGCCCGTCGCCATGTCTGCGAGGCCCCAGCCTGCGGAGACGACGATGGACGCGAAAAAACTGCTCGACCAATTTCTCGGCCCCAATGCGCTGGGAGGCCTGACCAACGCCAGCGGCGGCCTCGCCCAGCAGGCCCAGCGCGCGAAAGATCAATTGCTCGGGCAGTCCGGGCAGTCCGGGGGCGGCTCCTTCGGCGGCGGCATGATGGGCGGTCTCGCCGCCGGCGGCCTGCTCGGCGTACTCCTAGGCAACAAAAGCGCGCGCAAAATGATGGGCGGCTTCGCCGGCTATGGCGCGGCGGCCGCGCTCGGCGCCCTCGCCCATCGCGCCTATCAATCCTGGAGCGAGTCCCAGCGCGGCGCGCCGGCGGCTACGCCCGTCCCCGCGACGCTCGCTGACGCGCCGTCCGACGGCTCGCCTTTCCTTCCGCAGTCCGGCGCCGACGGCCAGCCCTTCGCACTCGCGCTCATTCGCGCAATGATCGCCGCCGCCCACGCGGACGGACATATCGGCGCGGAGGAGAACAAGCAGATCTTCGAGGCGGTCAACCGCGCGGGCCTTGACGCGCAGGCGAAAGCCTTCGTGTTCGACGCGCTCGCCAAGCCGCTCTCGCCGCGCGAACTGGCGGGGCTGGCCGCCGGCCTCGAACAGGGCGCGGAGATTTATCTCGCGGCGCGCCTCGCGATTGAGCCGGATCATCCGGCGGAGAAGGCGTTCCTCGACGCGCTGGCCGGCGCGCTGACCCTGCCCGCGGGCCTGCAAGCCCATCTCGACGCGCAAGTGCAGGCGCAAGTTCAGGCGCAAGGCGAACCCGCGCGCCTCGCCTGAGCGACGTCGCGCGCGAGTCAGCCGATCCTGATCTCGGCCTCGCGGCCGATCAGGCGCGCGAGCGCCTTGAGCCGACCGGCGAGGCGCTCATTGGCGAGGGGGGCGAAGGCCGGCGGCATGCTCAGAATGAGCTTGGTCTTTTTGCAAAGCAGGGGCGCGCGCGGCAACACGTCGGGCATGGCCGCAGTGATCGCATAGGCGACCCGCGTCGCCGCGCCCAGAATATGCGCGCGGTCGAGCAGGCGCGCGGAGGCCAGCGTGCGCAAATGCGGCGCGACGTTATGCTCGGCGCTCATGTGCCGATAGGACGCCGAGAGCGCGAGGAAGGCGCGGCCCGGATGATCGATCGACACGAAAGCCGCGTTGGCGATGATGTTGAGCGCCTGTTCGCCGCGATAATCGGGATGGGCGCGCCAGCCAATGTCGGACAGAAGGCAGGCCGCGTGGCGCAGGCGGCGCTCCTCGTCGGTCTCGTCGATCTGGGTGGAGCGCATGAACGCGTCAGTCCAGCCACACAAATCCTCGCCATGGCGCGGGGCGCGCGAGCGCAGGACGTTGAGGTCGCGCGCAGCCTCCAGCAAAGGATCGCGCGCACGGTCCGCCGCGCTCAGACGGTCAAACAACAGGCCTTCGCGCAGGCCGAGCGCGGAGACGACGATCTCCTTCGGCTGGGCGATGCGGATGATCTCCTCCAGCACCGCTGCGCCATAGGCGAGCAAGGGGCGCCGGCCCGTCGAGACGGTCTCGATGGCGACGAGGGCGTCCGCGTTCACGCGCTCGACGAGATGGGCGAAGTCGGCGGCGTCGCGCGCGGGGATCACATAGCCGTGCATGACGTTGAGCGGATAATTACGCTGCACCATGTGCAGTTTGGCGAGCGAACGCCATGTGCCGCCCACCGCGTAGAACGTGCGGCCTTTCAGCTTCTCAAGCCCTTCGACCTGCTTGAGCGCCGCGCGCACGATCTTCTGCGCTTTCTTCGGCGAACGATCCGACACGTCCATGAGCGCGAGCCCGCCCAGCGGCAGCGACGCGTGTCTGCCAATGCGAGATCCCTTGATATCCGCAAGCTCCAGCGAGCCGCCGCCCAGATCGCCCACCATGCCGTCGGGCTTGTGGAAGCCCGAGACAACGCCCAGCGCCGCGAGTTTAGATTCGCGCTCGCCTGACAGAAGCTCGATCTTCGCGCCGATGGCGCGCTCCGCCGCACGCAGGAAGTCAGGCCCGTTGGCTGCGACGCGCGCAGCCGCCGTCGCAACGACGCGGATTTCACGCACGCGCATGTTCGCGCACAGGACTTTGAACCGCTGCAACGCTTTGATGGCGCGCTCCACGCCCTCTTCGTTGAGGCGGCCCGTGGTCGCCACGCCGCTTCCGAGGCCGCAGAGCACTTTATCGTTGAAGATTGGATTGGGCGCGCGCGTCAGGCCCTCATAGGCGACGAGACGCACGGAGTTCGATCCCACGTCGACGATGGCGATGGGTTCGAGCTGAGGCAGGCGACCGGGCGCGAGATTGGGCTTTTTCATGGGCGAATGGGTGTCAGTCCGCAGGTTTCAGGCGCCGAAAGAGCGTCTTGGGGCTTGATGTCTTCAATGACGCCCCGCGCCCGGAGAGCGAAGGATTGGTCATGAAATATTCATGCGCATTGAAGGCCTCCTCGCCGGCGGCCGGGACTATGCGCCGGCTCGAGCCGTCGGGCAAGACCCGATAGGACTGCTGATTGTCGATCAGATTGGCGACCATGATCTGGTCGAGAACCTGTTCGTGCACGGTCGGATTGGTCACAGGCAGCAGCGCCTCGACGCGCCGGTCGAGATTGCGCGGCATGAGGTCCGCCGAGGAAATATAGACCGTCGCCTTGGGATGCGGCAGGCCGTGGCCCGCGCCGAAGGCGTAGATGCGCGCATGTTCGAGAAACCGCCCCACGATGGACTTCACGCGAATGTTGTCGCTCAGACCCGGCTGCTGCGGCCGCAGGCAGCAAATGCCGCGCACCACGAGATCGACGCGAACCCCCGCTTTGCTCGCGCGATAAAGCGCGTCGATGATCTGGGGATCCACGAGCGCATTGCACTTGCCCCAGATGGCGGCGGGCCGGCCCGCCTGCGCATGAGCGATCTCTTCGTCGATATGAGCGAGGAAGCGCGCCTTGAGGCTGATGGGCGACACGGCCATGCGCTCGAGGTCGCCGGGCTCCGCATAACCGGTGACGTAATTAAAAATGCGTCCGACGTCGCGCGCAATGGCGGGATCGGCTGTGAAGAAGGAGATGTCCGTATAGATGCGTGCGGTGAAGGGGTGATAATTGCCCGTGCCCACGTGACAATAGGTCACGAGGCCGGGGCCTTCGCGACGCACCACCATCGAAAGCTTCGCGTGGGTCTTCAGCTCGATGAAGCCGAAGACGACCTGCGCGCCGGCGCGTTCAAGGTCGCGCGCCCAGCGGATATTGGCCTCTTCGTCAAAGCGCGCCTTCAGCTCAACGAGGGCGGTGACGGATTTGCCCGCCTCCGCCGCCTCCACCAGCGCGCGCACGATGGGACTGTCGGACGACGTGCGGTAGAGCGTCTGTTTGATCGCGACCACATTGGGATCGCGCGCGGCCTGCGACAGGAATTGCACCACCACGTCGAAGGATTCATAGGGGTGGTGAACGATGAAATCCTTCTGCTTGATGGCGGCGAAACAATCGCCGGCGTTGTCGCGCACGCGTTCGGGATAGCGCGGATTATAGGGCGTGAATTTCAGCTCGGGCCGGTTGAGCGCGACGATCTCGGATAATTCGTTGAGCGCGAGCATCCCCTCGTGAACGAAGGTCTCGTCCGGCGCGACGTCAAGCTGTTCGGCGACGAAGGCGGCGAGCGCGGGCGGCGTGCCGGCCTCCACTTCAAGACGAATGACGCGGCCGCGGCGGCGGCGTTTGAGCGCGCTTTCAAAGAAGCGCACGAGGTCTTCGGCCTCTTCCTCGAGTTCGAGGTCGCTGTCGCGGATAACGCGGAAATTGCCCTGCCCCACGACTTTATAGCCGGGGAAGAGGCGGCTCGTCTGCTGCGCGATGAGCGCTTCGAGCGGCACGAGGCGCGTCACGCCGTCGCCGGCGTCGGGCAGACGAATGAAGCGCTCCACCTTCTGCGGCAGACGCACGAGCGCGTTCAGCCGCTCGCCGCCGTTCACCTGCAAGAGTTCGAGCGCGACGGAGAAGCCGAAATTCGGGATGAAAGGAAAAGGATGGGCAGGGTCGATCGCCAGCGGCGTGAGAATGGGGAAGATATGTTCGAGGAAATAATCGTTCAGCCATTTGGCCGCAGGCGCGGAGAGCGCGCCCGCGTCGCAGATCACGACGCCCTGCGTTTCAAGCTCGGCGCGCAGCGCGCGCCAGCGCTTTTGCTGTTCGTCGACGAGCAGGCTCACGCGGGCGCGGATCTTCGCCAATTGCTCCGAGGGCGAGAGGCCGTCGTCGGAAGGGGTGGCGACGCCTGAACGCACCTGCCCACGCAGGCCCGCCACGCGCACCATGAAGAATTCATCGAGATTGTTCGCCGAAATCGACAGGAAGCGCAGACGCTCCAGCAGAGGATGATTGGCGTTGGCGGCTTCCGAGAGCACGCGGTCGTTGAATTCGAGCCAGGACAATTCGCGATTGACGAAACGCTCCGCCGCAGGCGGCAAGACGAAGGGCGCGCCGAAGGGCGCAGCCGCCGCCCCGTCGGACGCGACGATGCGGGCGCCGGGCTTGCCGCCGCCGCCTTTTCCCTGTCGCGTCGCCGTCTCTGACGTCATTCCAGCCTCAATGGGAGGGAGGCGCCCCCGCCTCTAAGCCATGCTCCCATGACGATAGCATGACGAGCGCAGGCGCGGGGCTTTGAGGGTTAACGCGGTTAAGACGCCTTCAGGCGAGGTCCAGCCGGCGCAGGACTTCGCTCGCCATCGGCCGCGTCACCGCCCGCCCCGCCGCCAGCGCCTCCTGATCGAGAACTTCAACGATGGAGCGCGCCGCCGCCAGCGACCTTTCGATGCGCAGGGCGAGAAACTCGATCACGGCGGCGTCCACCGCGAGCTGGCGGTCCATGAACAATTTCACCAGCACCGCCCGCACGAGGACGTCGTCAGGCTCGCCGATCTCGACCGCCGGGGCGAGGCGCAGGCGCGACAGCAGATCGCGCGTGGCGATCCCCCATGCGTCGGGCCAGGCGCGCGCGGTGATCGCCAGCCACCCGCCGCGCTCCCGCATGAGGTTGAGAAGATGGAAGAATTCGGCCTCGCCCGAGCCGCCCAGCCGGTCCGCGTCCTCAATCAGCAGGGCGCCGGCTTCCGCCAGCCCCGGCACGTCCGGCGTGCGGGCGAGCTCGCGGGCCGGCAGGACGGGGGCGCCGGCGCGCTCCGCCCAGATCGTCCCCAGATGGCTTTTGCCCGAGCCGGTGGGCCCCAGCAGCAACATGACCCCGCCGCCCGGCCAGTCGGGCCAGCGCTCGAAGGTCTCAAAGGCCGCCGCATTGGAGGGGGAGACGAGAAAATCCTCCCGGCCGAAGCTGGGCTCCAGCGGCAGTTCGAGGGTCAACTGACGCGATGGACTTTTCACGGACTGCCGATCTTCACGCGGGGCCGGACGATCAGGGAGCGCGAGGCCCGCCTGCGCCCAGATACAGGGAACTCGCCTGATATTGCCGGACGCCGAAGCGCGTCAACACGCCGATCACCGCGGCGAGGGGGACAGCGAGGATAAGTCCGGTGAATCCGAACAGACTGCCGAAGGCGATCAGCGCGAACATGATCCAGACCGGATGCAGGCCCACCGCCCCGCCCACCAGCCGGGGCGTAAGGATGTTGCTCTCGATGAACTGGCCGGCGACCTGAATGGCGAGGACGACGCCCAGAAGGTGCCAGCCGGGCCCCTGAACCAGCGCCACGCCCACGGACAGGATGAGGCCGGTGAGCGAGCCCACATAGGGGATGAAGGAGAGAACGCCCGCAGTCAGCCCGATCAAGAGGCCAAAGTTCAGCCCCGCCAGCGAAAAGCCAATGGCGTACCACGCGCCGAGGAACAGACAGACGAGCGACTGTCCGCGCATGAAGCCAGCCATGGCCGCGTTCATCTCACGCGCGAGGCCGCGCACCACGTCGCGCTGGGCGCGCGGGGCGAGCCCGTCCAGCGCATCGATTAGGCGCGGCCAGTCGAGCAGGAGATAGAATGTCACGATGGGGGTGATCACCAGCAGCGAGACGAGGCCGATCAGCGCCTGTCCGCCCTGCCAGAGCGAGCCAAGAAGCGCCCCCGCCCAGCGCGCCCCTTGCCCCACGATCGCGCTGGCGTCGGGCAAGCCTGCGTCCGCCCCGTCGGTCGAGGGCTTGATCCCGAGGAAGTCGAGCGCCGGGCGCAGGCGCTCGAAGGCGTCGGCGCCATGCTGGGCGAGCAGGCCCTGAAGTTTCGCCACATAGCCCGGCAGGCGTTCGATGAATTGCGCCGATTGCGCCATCAGCGTCGGGACGAGCGCGAGCAGCGCCACAAGGATGAGGACGCCGGCCACGCCGAGAATGAACAGAACCGCGAACAGACGGCTCGTGCCCGCCCGCTCCAGCCGGCTCGCCAGCGGATCGAGCAGATAGGCGAGCACAAGAGCCGCCACGAAGGGCAGAAGGACGCCCGCCAGCGCCCACAAGAGCACGGCGAGCAGGACGCCTGCGCCGCTCCAGAAGACGATCTTTCGCTCGACGCTCATCCCCGCTCCCGCAAAGCCGGCCGGCGCGCGCCCGAACCGGCGCTCACCAGATCTCCATATGGCGCAGCCACTGCATCAGATAGGCGAGCATGGAGGCCAGCGTCAACGCGGCCACCAGATAGAGGGCCGCCGGAAGCCAAGGCTGGAGCGGCGCCTCGAAGGCCTTGGCCCACAGGACCGCGGTGGCGAGGGCGATCTGCGCCGCCGTGTTGAGCTTGGACAACAGAAGCGGACGGATCGCGACCGGCTTGTCCACCACCCATGAGAAGACCACCGCGCCCACGATCATCAGGTCGCGCGAGACGACCAGAATGGCGATGGCCGCCGGCAGGACGCCGGTGACGACCAGCGAAACATAGATCGACACCAGCAGCGCTTTGTCGGCGATGGGATCAAGATAGGCGCCCAGCTCGCTGCGCAGATCGAAGCGTTTGGCGAGCCAGCCGTCCACGGCGTCCGACAGGCCCGCGACGAGAAACAGCGCGAATGCGACTCCCCATTGCGGCTCCGCGATGAGAGCCACGATGATCGGCACAAGGATCAGCCTGCCGAGACTGATGAGGTTCGGCAGGCTCGAGAACAGGGAATGAGCGCTCATGTCGTCCTTCCTTCAAGATAAGGGAGGACGACGCCCTGACAAGCTTTCGGCCGGATTATTGCGAGCCCTCAAGCCCGATGCGGCGCACGAGCGAGCCCCATTTCTCGCGCTCGGAGGCGAGATAGACGCGCAGCTCCGCCGGAGACGGCGTGTCGAAGGGAATGAGGCCCAGCGCCGCGACCTTCTCGCGCATCTCAGGCTCCGCCATGATCTTCTTCACCTCATTGTGCAGGCGCTCGATGATGGGCGCCGGCGTGCCTGCGGGCGCGAACAGGGCGTGCCAGGAGACGGCCTCGAAATCCGTCGCGCCGGAGGCCTCCGCGAAAGGCGGCGCATCGGGCAGAACCGGCAGGCGCGTGGCCGAGGAGACCGCAAGCGCGCGCAGCTTGCCGTCCCTGACGAGCGGCAGGCCCGCGCCCGCTTCGATGAAGCCGAGATGCACATGGCCCGAGGCGATGTCGAGAATGCTCTGCGGCGTGTTGCGGTAGGGAACGTGCGTCATCTGCACGTCGAAGCGGTGCTTCATATATTCAATCGACAGATGCTGGGCGACGCCGGCGCCGGGCGAGGAATAATTGAAGGGATCCTTGCGCGCCTTGGCCGCCGCGATCAGCTCCTTGACGTTGTTGATCGGCAGATCCGGATTGACCGCGAGAATGAAGGGCGACTTCACATAAAGCGCGATGGGCGCGAAGCTCTTCTCAGGATCGTAATTGATCTGCTTGTAGAGGACCGGATTGATCGCCATGGCCGACGTGGTGGCGACCGTGAGGGTGTAGCCGTCCGGCGGGGCCGCGGCCACCGCCTGCGCGGCGAGCATGAGGGCGGCGCCGGGCCTGTTGTCGATCACGACGGGCTTGCCGAGCGAGACCTGCAACTTCTCAGCATAGAGCCGCGCGATGGTGTCGAGGCCGGAGCCCGCGGCCAGCGGCAGAACGATGGTGATGGGGCGCTGCGGCCAGTCCTGCGCCGCCGCAGGCCCCGCAAGAGCCGCGAGCGCGAAACCTGCGCCCAGCGCCGCCCCGCAAACCCGCTTCATGGTCGTGACGATCCCGCTCCTCATCGGCTTCGCTCCCTTCCCTCGGCCTTCGGCGTCTGCGCGCCGGCGCGCGATGATAGGACGGCGCGGACCGATGCGCCATGCTCTTGCGTCCCCGGCCCCGGCGGGCTACCCCGAGGCGCGGCGCGCCCGCGCGCCCCATTGAGGACCTCCATGACCGATCCCGCCAAGCCCGGCCTCACCTACGCCCAGGCCGGCGTCGACATCGACGCCGGGAACGCCATGGTGGACAAGATCAAGCCGCTCGTGCGCGCCACGCGCCGCCGGGGGGCGGACGCGGAAATCGGCGGGTTCGGCGGCCTGTTCGACCTGAAGGCGGCGGGCTTCTCCGATCCGATCCTCGTCGCCGCCAATGACGGCGTGGGCACCAAGGTGAAAATCGCCATCGAAAGCGGCCTGCACGACACGATCGGGATCGACCTCGTCGCCATGTGCGTCAACGACCTCGTGGTGCAGGGCGCCGAGCCTTTGTTCTTCCTCGACTATTACGCCACAGGCAAGCTCGACCCGGAGGCCGGCGTCGCCATCGTGAAGGGCATTGCGCAGGGCTGCGTGGAAAGCGGCTGCGCGCTCATCGGCGGCGAGACGGCGGAAATGCCCGGGCTCTACGCGGAAGGCGACTACGACCTCGCAGGCTTTGCGGTGGGCGCGGCCGAACGGGGCCGCCTGTTGCCCAAGGGCGCGCCGAAGCCCGGCGACGTGCTGTTCGGCCTCCCCTCCTCCGGCTTTCATTCGAACGGTTTCTCGCTCGTCCGCCGCATCGTCGCGCGCACCGGGCTTGCGTGGGACGCGCCCGCGCCCTTTGCGCCGGGCAAGACGCTCGCGCAGGCGCTGCTGGAGCCCACGCGCCTTTACGTGAAGCCGCTGCTCGCCGCGCTGAAGGCGACGGACGGCATCCTCGCCCTCGCCCACATCACCGGCGGCGGCTTCCCCGACAACATTCCCCGCGTGCTGCCGGACGACATCGGCGTGCGCCTCGACCTCGCCTCCTTCGACCCCCCGCCGGTGTTCGGCTGGCTCGCGCGCGAAGGCGGCGTGGCGGAAGGGGAAATGCTGCGCACGTTCAATTGCGGCATCGGCATGATCGTGGTCGCTGAAGCGGGCAAGGCGAACGAGGTCGAGGCCGCCCTGCGCGCCGCCGGCGAAGCGCCGGTGCGGGTGGGCGAGATCATGGCCCGCGCGGGCGAGCCCGTGGTCATGGCCGGGCGGCTGAAGCTGTGAGCAAGCGCCGCGTCGCCATTCTCATCTCCGGGCGCGGCTCGAACATGGAGTCGCTGATCGCCGCAGCGAAAACCTCGGACTTTCCCGCCGAGATCGCGCTCGTGCTCTCCAACCGGCCCGACGCGCCGGGCCTCGCCAGCGCAAAGGCGCAAGGCATCGCCACCGCCGCCGTCGATCACAAGATTCACGCCGGGCGCGCCTCCTTCGAGGGCTCGATGCAGAAAATGCTCGAAGCCCATCGCATCGACTTTATTTGCCTCGCCGGCTTCATGCGCCTTCTCACCGAGAGTTTCGTGAATCACTGGGCCGGACGCATGATCAACATCCATCCCGCCCTGTTGCCGGCCTTCCCCGGCCTGCACACCCATGAGCGCGCGCTGAAGGAAGGCGTGAAGCTGCATGGCTGCACGGTGCATTACGTCGTGCCGGAAATGGACGCGGGCCCCATCATCGCGCAGGCGGCGGTGAGCGTGCGCGACGACGACACGCCCGAGACGCTCGGCCGGCGCGTGCTCGCGCAAGAGCACGTCATCTATCCGCTCGCGCTGCGGCTCGCCTGCTCCGGCGCGCTGCGCATTGAAGGTGGACGCGTCTATGGCGGCGGCGGCGCGGACGGGGCGCTCGTCTCGCCCGCGGCTTAAAGAGCCTCACGCCTCCGCCTTCTCCAACTCTTCGCTCGCGAGAAGCCATTCTTCTTCCGCGCCCGCGAGCGCCTTCTCCAGCTCCGCGCGCTGCTGGGCGAGCTGGGCCGCCTTCGCGGGCTCTTTCACGAAGGCGTCGGGATCAGCGAGCGCTTCGTCCACGCGACGCAACAGCGCCTCGAACTTCGTCATGCGTTCGGCGGCGGCCTCGACCTTCTTGCGCAGCGGCATCAGCTCGCGCTTGCTGCGCGGGCCGGTCCGCTCGACAGGCGCGGCATCGACTGAGTCCGGCGCTGCGCCGCGCGCGGCCTCTTTCGCCGCCAGTTGCGCGGCCTTGCGCTCCTGCGCCGCGCTCTCAAGGATGAAGCGGCGGTAATCATCCATATCGCCATCGAAGGCTTTCACGCTTCCGTTGGCGACGAGCCAAAGACGATCCGCGCAGGCCTCCAGCAAATGCCGGTCATGGGAGACGAGGATGATCGCCCCGTCGTAGGAATTGATCGCCTCAATCAAAGCCGCGCGGCTGTCGATGTCGAGATGGTTCGTCGGCTCGTCCATGATGACGAGATGGGGGCCGGAAAACGTGGCGAGCCCCATGAGCAGGCGCGCCTTCTCGCCGCCGGACAAAAGCGAGACAAGCGTATCGGCCTTCACGTTGGGAAAGCCCATCTGCGCGCAGCGCGCACGGATCTTCGCCTGAGGGGCGTCGGGCATCAGCGCCGCCACATGGGTATAGGGCGTGCCCTTGGGATTGAGATCGTCGATCTGATGCTGGGCGAAAAAGCCTACGTCGAGTTTCGACGCGCGCCGCACGTCGCCGGTCATGGGCGAAAGGCGCCCCGCGACGAGTTTGGCGAAGGTGGACTTGCCGTTGCCGTTCGAACCCAGAAGGCCGATGCGGTCGTCGTTGGAGATCGACAGCGAGAGCCTCGACAGGACTGTGCGCCCGTCATAGCCGACGCTGGCGTTCTCCATCGCGACGATCGGCGGCGACAGGGGCTTTTCGGGCGAGGGGAAATCAAAGGGCAGAACTTCGGAATCGACGATGGCCTCGACCGGCTCCATTTTCTCCAGCATGCGCAGACGCGACTGCGCCTGCCGCGCCTTGCTCGCCTTGGCGCGGAAGCGGTCCACGAAGGCTTGCAAATGAGCGCGCCGCTCCTCCTGCTTTTTGACATGTTTGAGGCGGATCGCCTGCTGTTCGCGCCTCTGCTTTTCAAAGCTCGCGTAATTGCCCTTCCACAGGGTGAGCTTCGCCTGATCGAGATGGAGGATGTGATCAGCCACTTCGTCGAGCATGTCGCGGTCATGGCTGATGACGACGATGGTCGCAGGATAGGTCGACAGATAATCGATGAGCCAGAGCGTGCCTTCAAGATCGAGATAATTGGTTGGCTCGTCGAGTAGCAACAAGTCCGGCTTGGAGAACAGCACGGCGGCGAGCGCGACGCGCATGCGCCAGCCGCCGGAGAATTCGCTCAAAGGGCGCGCCTGCGCGCCATGGTCGAAGCCGAGGCCGGAGAGAATGCTCGCCGCGCGCGCGGGCGCGGAATGGGCGTCGATGTCGGCGAGCCGGATCTGGATCTCCGCGATGCGATGGGGATCGCTCGCGCTCTCCGCCTCCGCCATGAGCGCTGCGCGCTCCACGTCGGCGGCGAGCACGAAGTCGATGAGGCTGCCGGGCCCGCCCGGCGCCTCCTGCTCCACGCGGCCGATGCGGGCGCCCTTTGGGTACGACGCCTCACCCCCCTCCGCGGCGATCTCGCCGCAGATCAGGCGAAACAGCGTCGTCTTGCCCGCACCGTTGCGGCCGACGAAGCCGACCTTCGCCCCCGCCGGCAGAATCGCACTGGCGTGGTCGAACAGGAGGCGCGGTCCCAGCCGATAGGTCAGGTCTTCGATCTTCAGCATGACGCCCTTGTGCGGCCTTGCGCGGCCCCGCGCAAGAGCGCCCGGGGCCGGCGCGCGAAAACGGGTGGCGCGCAGGCGCCGGGCGCGGCAATCTGCGCGACGGAATCGCCGCCGGACGCGCGCCCGCCGGGAGGAGACCATGTCCGCACGCCCCGCTTTGCTCGGCCCCGGCCTCATTGCCTTTTTCGTCCTCGCGCAGGCGCTGCGCGACGTGCATCTCGCCCATGTGTTCCGCAGCGTTGACGTGTTCGCAACGATCTTCGTGGCCTTCACGCTGATGACATTCGCCTTCGCCGCCCTCGCGCTCTGGCGCGACCGCGCGGGCCTCGCGCGCCTGCCCGCTGAATGGCGCTGCGTGATCGGAATGAACGTAACGACCGCCGCCGCGTGGACCGCATACTTTCACGGGCTGAAAGCGATACAGCCCTCGCTCGTCAACGCTATTCACAGCGGCATGGGCCCGCTCACCGTGGTGGCGCTCGGACTTATGGGTGCGAGCCTTGGCGGGTCTGCGCAGCGAGGACGGCTGGAGAACGCCTGCTATGTCGGCCTCGCCCTCTCCATCGCCTTTCTGTGGTGGATCGTGCTCGACGGCCTGTCAGGTCGCGCCGACTTCTCTTACGCCGAGGCCTTGCGCGGGCTGTTTCTTCTGCTCGTAAGCGGCGTGTGCATCACGCTCAGCCATTTGCTCGCCAAAAGACTCAACGACCGCGGCCTCGGCGCCGACAGCGTGACGAGCGTGCGCTACATCCTTATCGCGCTGATGTCGGGCGGCGTGCTCCTGTTCGGCGACCGGCCCACGGGCCTCGCAGGTCCGCTGGACTGGATCACCCTGGGGCTCATCGTCGCCCCGCTCATCGCTTTGCCGCTTTACGCGTTACAGGTTGGCATTTCTCTCACGCCCGCTCTTACCGCGCAGGTGCTGCGCGCGCTGGGGCCGGTGATCGTGTTCGGCTTTGAGCTGATCGACCCGCTCATCTCGTGGTCGAACGCAGCGCTGGCGGGGCTTCTCGCCTATTCTTTTTTCGCGCTGGCGAGCGGGCTCGCCCATGGCGCAGGCCAGCGCCGAAAACAATAAAGCCGGCCCCGCTCCCCTCCCGAAGCGGCGCCGGCTTTTGTCATGCGCACGCGGCGCATGACGCTTTTGAAATGACCCTTGCTATCAGTCGAAGTCGGAGGCGAGCGCAGCGCGCACGCCCTCCGGCAGAACCGACATGTGGTTATAGTTCTCGTGGTCGAAGCCAACGATCACCTGAGAGCCGGGCTTCTTGAACGCTTCAATCTGCGCCGGCGTGAAGGTGAAGTGAACGAACTGAACCGAAGAGGCCTTGCCCTCCGCGGTCGTGCGGTCCTGATCCGCTTCCGCGTCGCCACGAACCTTCTCGCCGTTGACGCTGACGAAGGCCTTCTCCTCAATGCCGCCGAGACGGCCGAGGATGCGCTTGCGCCGCTCAGGATCGTCGATCTCGATCATGAAAGTCGCGCACAATTCGCGCCCCTTGGGCACCAGCGGATTATATGCTGCGAGTTCGTCGGCGATCTGCTCTTCGCCGCCCTTCTCGATATAGAGCATCTCCTGAACCTGGAGCCACATCGTGTCCCAGTTCTCGAAATAGAAGGTGACATGGGGGCCCACGTCCACACGACGATCGCGCTTGAGAGCGGCGATCTTCGTACGGGTCTCGCTGCGCACTTTCATATATTCGGGCAGCGGCAGAACGTCGGAAGCGGTGATTTCGTGTCGGTTCGCCATCATCGTTTTTCCTGTCTGGCTGGGTGAGAGAGGCGCTCGCGCGCCTCTTCAGGATTCAATGCCGTAACTACGCGCGAAGATCTGAATTGGATGCTTCACGAGCGTCGGCTTCGGCTTGTCGGACTTCTGCGCCTCGACGCCCTGCGCGATATGCACGCCGGCGAGCGGACATTCAGACGTGACGAACGCCTTGCCGCCTTCCGCCGTCTGGCGCATCACGGGCCGGCCGACCTTCATGGCGAGATCGAAATTGCCCTTCTTGAAGCCCCATGCGCCGCCGTGACCCGAGCAACGCTCGATCACCTGCACATCGGCCTCAGGCAGAAGCTGCAACATCTCCGTCGCCTTCTGGCCCATGTTCTGGGCGCGCGAATGGCAGGCGATGTGCAGCGTCACGCCGCCGCCGACAGGCTGCATGCCCGGCGCAAGGCCGTTCTTCTTGGCGATGTCGACGATATATTCGCTGATGTCGAAGGTGGACTGCGCGAGGCGCTTCACCTTCTCGTTCTCCGGCACGATAAGCGGCCATTCGAACTTCATCATCAGCGAACAGGAAGGCACCAGCGCAATGACGTCATAGCCCTTCTCGATCCACGGAACGAGCGCCTCGGCGACCGTGTTGGCGGCCTTCGCCACTTCCGCAATCTTGCCCTGCTCCAGCATGGGCATGCCGCAGCAATGGGGATGGACCACTTCCGTCTCCACGCCATTCTTCGCAAGCACGGCGCGTGCGGCGAGGCCGACGTCGGGATCGTTGTAATTGTTGAAGCAGGTCGCGTAGATCACCGCCTTGCGGCCGAAGCCCGGCGCGTCGCGGTTGACGACCGGCGTCTGCGCGCTCGCCTGACTCGTCAGCGGCGAGCGGGCGTAAGTCGGCAGCTCCGCGCGCGGATCAATGTCGGTGACCTTCTCGAGCACCGAGCGCGCGACCTTGTTCTGCGTGCGCGTCGCCCAGTTGGCGACAGGCGCCACAAGGCCCGCGAGCTTGCCGTTGCGGTCGGTCTTGGCGATTTCGCCGTCAACGAAGGAGCCCTCGTTCTTCTTCTGCTCGAGCGCGCGGTAGCGCAGCATCAGATGCGGGAAGTCGAGGTTGAACTCGTGCGGGGGCACGTAGGGGCATTTCGTCAGGAAGCACATGTCGCAGAGCGTGCACGCGTCCACGACGGGCTTGAAATCTTCGCTGGCGACCGTGTCGAGCTCGCCCGACTTCGACTCGTCGATCAGGTCGAAGAGTTTTGGGAAGGAGTCGCACAGGTTGAAGCAGCGTCGGCAACCGTGACAGACGTCGAAGACGCGACGCAGCTCCTCATCGAGCTTCGCTTCATCGTAGAAATCGGGATTGCGCCAGTCGAGCGGATGCCGGATCGGCGCTTCGAGACTGCCCTCTCTCATTCTGTCCTCGTTGCTTCAGGTGACGCGGGGGTTCGCCGAAAATAAAAGCGGCCGGGACGCGAGGCCCCGGCCGCAACGCAATGCGAGCCTATCAGGCCTTCATCTCGTCGAGAGCGCGCTGGAAGCGACCAGCGTGCGAACGCTCGGCCTTCGCCAGCGTCTCGAACCAGTCGGCGATCTCGTCGTGGCCTTCCTCACGCGCGGTGCGGGCCATGCCGGGATACATGTCGGTGTACTCGTGGGTCTCGCCCGCGATGGACGCCTTCAGGTTCAGGTCGGTCTTGCCCATCGGCAGGCCGGTGGCGGGGTCGCCGCAGGCCTCGAGGAATTCGAGGTGGCCGTGGGCGTGGCCCGTCTCGCCTTCCGCGGTGGAGCGGAACACGGCGGCGACGTCGTTGAAGCCTTCCACGTCAGCCTTCTGAGCGAAATAGAGGTAGCGACGGTTCGCCTGCGACTCGCCAGCGAACGCGTACTTGAGGTTTTCTTCGGTCTTGCTGCCCTTGAGAGCCATGGCTCACCTCCTGAAAGACGATTGCAGCCTCCGACCCGTCAGCGGATCAACCAGAGCGTTTAAAACGCGCTGACCGCCTTCCGCGCCGGGCTGCTGAGGGGAAACATAGTCATCGCCATGCTTTGTCAATGAGCGGCTGGCGTCCGCCAGTTTGTTTTTCTTCTAAACTGGCGCAAAAACCGCCGCGCCATAGGCCCCGCCAATCGCCTCAATAGGCAAGATCTATCAAGAACTTGAGCTTTGCAATTTGCGTACGCCGTCCGGCAGGCTCGCCCGAATGGTGCGCGCCAGCTCGACGAGCGCGCGGGTGCGCGGGCTGCGGCGGCGATGAATGAGCCGAACCCGGCGGGACGCCGCCGCTCCGGCGAGCGGGCGCGTGACGAGGCGGTCGGTCTCCACGCGCCCGCATTCGACCGCAAGTTGCGGCACAAGCGTGACGCCATGCCCCGCCGCGGTGAGGTGCAGCAGGGTTTCAAGGCTGGAGGCGCGCATATCCGCCATAACGCCCTGCCCCGTCTGCGGATTGCTGCAAAGCTCCGCCGCCTGATCGCGCAGGCAATGGCCATCAGTGAGGAGAAGGAGCGTCTTGGGATCGATGTCGGAGGCCTTCACCTGCCGCGCGCCCACCAACGCGTGGTTGGCGGGCATGGCCACCCAGAAGGGCTCGTCGAACAGGTCCATGGCCGCGAGTTCGGAGGAGTCCTCCTCCGTGGCGATGATCGCCGCGTCAAGCTTGCCCTCAATGACCAGAGGCACGAGATGGGCCGTCATGTCCTCCACGAGGACGAGGGGCGCATTGGGGAGCTTTTCCGCAGCGGCCGGAAGCACATAGGGCATGAGATAGGGCGAGATCGTGGGTATGACGCCCAGCCGCAGCCGCCCGCTTAAGGGATCGCGATTGGCGCGCGCGCAATCCACGATGTCCTGCGCGGCGGCGACCGCCCGGCGCGCATGGGCGATGATCTGCTCGCCGGCCTCCGTTGGCCGGACGGAGCGGCCGACGCGGCTGAAAATCTCCACGCCAAGCTCCTGCTCCAGCTTGGCGATCTGTCCGCTGAGGGTCGGCTGGCTCACGTGGCAGGCGATGGCGGCGTTGCCGAAATGGGCGTGGTCGGCCACGGCGATGACATAGTGGAGGTCGCGAAGGTTCATGGCCGGCCGGGCTCGCCCCATTGATGAATTCGATCACTCTACCCTAAAGCCATAGGCGCGAACAATCGCGCGGGACGCAGGGCCGCCCTGCCCGCGGCGCGCCCCGAAGAAGCCCCGCCAGAGGCCGCGCCCAATCCGCCGCGCCTTGTGCGGCGCCGTCCGCGCCGGTATAAGCCGCGCTCCCTTTCCGCTCACTTGCGAGACAAAACCATGGCCCTTGAACGCACTTTCTCGATCATCAAGCCCGACGCGACCCGCCGTAACCTCACCGGCGCGATCAACGCGAAGATCGAGCAGGCGGGCCTGCGCATCATCGCGCAGAAGCGCGTGCGCATGACGCGCGATCAGGCGGAGACGTTTTACGGCGTGCACCGCGAGCGCCCCTTCTTCGGCGAGCTCGTCGACACGATGACCGCCGGCCCCGTGGTGGTGCAGGTGCTCGAAGGCGAGAACGCGATCAAGAAATATCGCGAGATCATGGGCGCGACGAACCCGGCCAACGCCGAAGCCGGCACGATCCGCAAGGAATTCGCGGTCTCCGTCGGCGAGAACTCCGTGCACGGCTCCGACGCGCCGGAGACGGCGGCGGTGGAGATCGCCCAGTGGTTCTCCGGAAACGAGATCGTCGGCTAAGCGAGACGAATTCGCCTGACGGTTTGATCGGCGCGCAGGCGACTGCGCGCCGTTTTCTTTTGTGGACGCGCGATTGCCACAGGCGCGCGCCAACGCCATGATGCGGGCGGAGACTCCCATGAACGCGCCCCAGACCATCGAACGCCGCCCCTCCGTCTGTCCGCATGATTGCCCGTCGGCCTGCGCCCTCGACGTCGAGGTGATCGACGGCAAGACCATTGGCCGCGTCTACGGCGCCAAGGACCAGACCTATACGGCGGGCGTGATCTGCGCGAAGGTCGCGCGTTACGCCGAGCGCGTCCATCATCCAGACCGCCTGCTTCATCCGCTGCGCCGAACGGGAGCGAAAGGATCAGGCGCCTTCGCGCGCATTTCATGGGACGAGGCGCTTGATGAGATCGCCGCGCGTTTCCTTGAGGCCGAGCGTGACTTCGGCCCGCAAAGCGTCTGGCTGAATTATTACGCCGGCACGATGGGCCGCGTGATGCGCGATGGCGTGAACCGGCTGGCCAACGCCAAAAAATACTCCCGTCACAATGGGACAATCTGCGTAAACCTCGCCTGGCCGGGCTTCCTCGCCGGCACAGGCCAGCTTGCGGGGCCTGATCCTCGCGAAATGGCGAAGGCTGATTGCGTCGTCATCTGGGGCACCAACGCCGTCGCCACGCAGGTCAATGTGATGACCCACGCGACCCGCGCCCGCAAAGAACGCGGCGCAAAGATCGTCGTGATCGACGTCTATGAAAACGAGACGATGAAACAGGCCGACATGGCGCTCCTGCTGCGGCCGGGCACGGACGGCGCGCTCGCCTGCGCGGTGATGCACGTCCTCTTTCGCGACGGCCTCGCGGACTGGGATTATCTCGAACGCTACACGGACGACCCCCACGGGCTGAAGGCGCATCTGGCCTCGCGCGATCCGGCATGGGCGGCGCGCATCACCGGGCTCACAATCGCAGAGATCGAGGCCTTCGCGCATCTCGTGGGCGAACGTAAGCGCACGTTCTTCCGCCTCGGCTATGGCTTTTCGCGCCAGCGCAACGGCGCGCTCAACATGCATGCGGCCACCTGCATCGCAGCGGTGACGGGCGCATGGCGCCATGAGGGCGGCGGCGCCTTCCACAACAACGGCGCGATCTACAAATGGCGCCAGCCGCTGATCGACGGCTCCGACGTGATGGACCCCGGCGTGCGCAGCCTCGATCAATCGCGCGTGGGCGCCGTGTTGTGCGGCGATGAAGACGCGCTCGCCGGCGGGCCGCCCGTGAAGGCGATGCTCATCCAGAACACGAACCCGATGTCGGTCGCCCCCGACCAGAACCGGGTGCGCGCGGGCTTCGCGCGCGAGGATCTTTTCGTCGTCGTGCATGAGCAATTCATGACCGAGACGGCGCGCATGGCCGACATCATCCTGCCGGCCACGACCTTCCTCGAACATGACGACGTCTATACCGGCGGCGGCCATTCCTATATCGAGCTGGGGCGCAAACTCATTGAGGCGCCGGGCGAATGCCGCTCGAACCACGAGGTGATTTGCGCCCTCGCCCGCAAGCTCGGCGCCCACCATCCCGGCTTCGACAAGACGCCGCGCGAACTGATCGATGCGACGCTCCGCGACATTGGCTGGGGCGGGTTCGACGATCTCGCCGCGATCAACTGGCGCGACGTGCAAGCGGATTTCCGAAAGGCCCATTATCTCGACGGCTTCGCCTGGCCGGACGGCAAGTTCCGCTTCCGCGCGGACTGGTCGCAGGTTCCTTTCCGCAGCCCGCCCGCGGGCCCGCGCGACAAGATGCCAAGCCTCCCGGATCACTGGGAGGTGATCGAGGAGGCGAACGAGGCTCATCCCTTCCGGCTCGTCACCGCGCCGGCGCGCTCTTTCCTCAATTCGACGTTCAACAACACGCCGACGTCGCGCGCGAGAGAGGGGCGGCCCTGCGTGCTCGTGCACCCCGACGACGCTGCGCGCTGCGGGCTTGGCGAGGGCGATCTCGCCAGCCTCGGCAACAGCCGCGGCGAGCTGCGCATCCACGTGCGGATTTTCGCCGGCGTGCGGCGCGGCGTTCTCGTGTCGGAGGGCGTCTGGCCCAATGAGGCCTTCGTTGACGGACGCGGAATCAACACGCTCACGGGCGCGGACTCGCCCGCCCCCTTCGGCGGCGCGGCGTTCCATGACAATCGCGTCTGGATGAAGAAGGCGCCTTAAGGCGCGTTCCAGCCAGCCTCCACAAGGTGGATCCGATCGCGCTTGAAGCGCCAGGGCAGGATCATGCGCGCGGCCGTGGGCGCGAGCAGATCCGCCGTCAGATGATCGAGCCACTCGCCTTGCAGTCCGTAATCGCGCAGCAATCGCTCCCCGTCGGGCCGCGCTTCGAAAGCGCGCGGCCAGAGGGCGCCTGATCCCGGACCTGAAACGAGATCATGAAACGAGGCCCAGGGGCGATTGCTGAGCGCATCGCGCAAGGCGCGCATCTCCGCCTCGCAGGCGCGCCAGTCGCTATGATGAAAGCGCCTCTGCCCCGCGACATTGCAAAGAAGGATGGCGCATCCCGCATGTTCAGACAGAACGCGCGCAGGATCGGCGAAGAAATCCCCAAGCCGCCAGGACAAGCGCGCGCGCAGCGCCGGATGATTCAGACGAAACAAAGTTTGCGCGAGCGGGTCTATGTCCATCGCCGCGACATGGGCGAAGCGCGCAAGCGCGGACGGCGGCAGGCACCATCCCGCGCTGGGGCCGACAAGCAGCAAGCGATCCACGCCGGGACGCCAGCCTTCCAGCCATTGCGCGAGGGCGGCGCGAAAAGGCGCCCAGAGCGTGCGCCGACGCGCGAAGGCGCGCATGTGCCAGCGCAGACCGCCGGTCGCGTCGACAAGCCGCGGCGCGCGCGCCGGACCGGCGCTCACCGACATTCCGAACGTGAGCGCGAACCTGCGGGCGAGGTAGTGCCGGGCGGGCAGCGAATGGGAAAGGTGCCGCCGGAAACCGCGTAAAAACCTGGCGGCGCGGGCTTGCAGATATGGCCCGCCGAAAAAGAGCCCGCCTCGCAGCGCGGAAGCACATTGCCTGTGAGGCCGGACGGCGCCGCGGGTTTCGCCTTCGCAGGCTCTTCCTTCTTCGGCTTCTGCTCAGCCGCCGAGGCGGGCGCGAAGAAGACGCCAGCGAAAAGCGCCGCGAACGCCATGCGCGCGGCGCAGAGGACGAAGAGACGCGCGCGCAAGCTCATGGCTTCTGGTCCACGCCTGAAAATTTCAGCGTGACGCTGATGCGCCGGTTGCGTGGATCAAAAGGATCCGCGGGATTGAATGGGTCCGTGTCGGCGACGCCTTCGATGCGGGCGAAGCGATCAGAGCCCACGCCAGAGCGTTCGAGAATTTGCCGCGTGACGTCGGCGCGTTCGGCCGAGAGCGACCAATTGTTGCGCTGCCCCCCGCCGGCGAATGGCACGCTGTCGGTATGGCCGCGCACGGCGACCTTGTTGGGCATGGCGGCGATGGACCTTGCAATCTCGTCGATCAGCGCCTGCGCGCGCGGCAGAAGGCGCGTGGTGCCGAGACCAAACATGGAGAAGTCCGACTTGTCGATGATCTCGATGCGCAAGCCATCGTCTGCGCGCACAAAGCGCACCTGACCCTGAAGCGCCGCAAGCGCGCTGTTCTCTTCGAGCTTCTGGCGCAATTCTTTTTCGAGCTGATCGAAATTCTTCTGGTCGAGTTCAGCGGCGGCTTTCGCCTTGGCGGCGTCGTCGAGATCACGCTCGCCTGCGCCCTTACCCTGTTTTGACTCAGCGTCCGGCCCCTTGCCCTCGCTCGTGTCGAGTTCGGAGCCCTTGCCTTCCTTGTCGGAGCTTTCGGGACCAAGCCCGCGTTGTTCCCCCGCGTCGGGCACGCGCGGCGGCTCGAGATCAAGCAACGAGGTTTGCGAAGCCGCCACAGGCAGGCCTTCGGGATCGAGAATGGAGCGACCGCCCAGCACGCCATTGGAGCCGGCGAGCTGGCCGGTCTGGATGAGGCTCTTGGGCGTGGGCTTGAAGTAATCGGCGATGCTCTTGCGCTGCGCTTCGGAGGTTGCGCCCAGCAGCCACATGAGAAGGAAGAAGGCCATCATGGCGGTCATCATGTCCGCGAGCGCGATCTTCCACGCGCCGCCATGGGCGGCCGCTTCGTCGGCCTGGATCTTCTTGATGATGATGGGCGCAGGCGCCGGAGCCGCCTCGCCCTTCTTGTCGCCCTTTTTGGCCTCGGCCATTACTTGCCTCGCAAGCCGTCGAAGACCTCGCCGAAGCTCGGTTGATTATGCGAGCTGATCGCCACGCGCGCCGCCTCGATGACGAGCGGCTGCGGATGCCCGTGCAGTGTGGCGACGATGATCTGCTTCACGACGTGATAGATCTGCGCTTCTTCTTTGATGACGGCGGCAAGCCTGTTCGCCATGGGCTCCACGATGCCATAGGCCATGAACACGCCAAGGAAGGTGCCGACGAGCGCCGAGCCGATGAGGCCGCCAAGAATGACGGGCGGCTGATCGATGGCGCTCATGGTCTTCACGACGCCCAACACGCAGGCCACGATGCCAAGCGCGGGAAGCGCGCCGGCGAGCGAGGCGAGCGCGTGGGCGGGATGGCCCGCATGGTTCACATGCTCCTTGATCGCCGCGTCCATGACTTCCTCCACCGCATAGGGATTGAGGTTGCCGGACGAGATGACCATGAGGCGGATCGTGTCGGTGATGAGATGGAGCAGATGATGGTCGTGCAGGATCTTGGGATATTCGCCGAAGATCGCGCTCGATTCGGGGCTTTCAACGTGCGACTCGAGCGCGACGGGTCCGTCCACACGCAAGATCTTCATCAGGCGCGACACGAGGAAGATCGTGTCGAGGAAATCCTGCTTCTTCCACTTCGGCCCGCCGAAAATCTTGCCGAAGCCGCCAGCCACGCCCTTGATCGTGTCCAGATCATTGCCGATGAGCATGGCGGCCACGCCCGCCCCGAGAATGGTCGCAATCTCGAAGGGGGCGGCCGCAATGATCGGGCCCATGCTGCCGCCGTGCACGATGTACACGCCGAACACGCACACATGCAAAAGAACCAGACCAATGATGCCGAACACTGGCGACTCCACTTAAATGACGCGAGCCGGAGGCCCGGCTCGCTGCGTCTCCGGGAGCGCCCGCTGAACGGCGCCCGCTGCGGGAGCGTCCGCAGATTATCAGATTTTATCTGTAATCCGGGAAGCAACCTCCATCGCAGTCTGCAACATGCGGGCGTTGCCGTTGTAGATCTGCTGGGCCTTGAGCATGCCCATCAGCTCCTGCGTGATGTCCACGTTCGACTGTTCCAGCGTCGCGGACATGATGTCGCCGGCGTTGGGCGCGCCGCCCGGCCAGAACGTCGCATCGCCGCTTTCGCCGGTCGGCACGAAATTGCTGTTGCCGATCGCCTTCAGCGCCGCAGGATCCGGGAATTTCGCCACGGCGACATAGCCCACATAAGCGGTCGTGTTGTCGGCGTACGTCACGCCGATCAGGCCCTTGCTGTCGATGTTGATCGAGGTGAGGCTCGCGCCGGCTTCAGAGGTCAGATTGATGACGGCGTTCGTCGTCGTCGAGGATTCCGTCGGCGGCGTGGGCACCGTCGTCGGATCGGCGTTGGCGATCATCTGCACGCGCGCGCCCGTGGAGTTCACGAGATTGCCCTCGGCGTCGATGCCGAAGCCGCCGGCGCGTGTATAAACGAGATTGGGCGTCTCGGCGGACGGATCAGCGGCGTTCAGGACGAAGAAGCCCTGGCCGGCGATTGCAAGGTCCGTCGCGCGGCCCGTGGAGCTCATGGAGCCCTGACTGAAATCGCGAGCGACCTCAGCGGTCAGCGCGCCCGAGCCCACAGCCGTCTTCGGGTTGGCCGCCGGATCGTTGGCGAACACGTCCACAAAGCTCGCTTCCGAGCGCTTGAAGCCCACCGTGCCAGCGTTCGCCAGATTGTTGGCGGTGACGGAGAGATCCTTCTGGGCGACATTCAAGCCCGACATAATGACAGAGAGCATGGGCGACCTTACCTTCTGAACAAGCCTCTTTTCGCAAGAGGCCTTCTCCTGCGTTCGCGTAAAGCCAGCAAACTCCATGCCAGCGCCTTCGCCTTCGCAAGAGCCTGTTATAAGAAGAGCTTCTCAATCGCGCGGCGCGCTAAAATCGGCAGTCGCCCGACCGTCTTTCAAAAAGAGCCGCATAATGCGGAAGAAGACGAGGGACACATGCTGCGCCGAAACGCCATCCGCGCCTACAACGAAGCCGAGCAAGAGTTCCTGGTCAACGGCGCGGACGCCTATGGCCTGGTCGAGATCCTGTTCAGCGAGCTGATCGTCTCATTGAACGCAGCCAAGGCTGGCTTGAGCTCGAGCGATCTCGCCGGCAAATCGGCTGGCGTTTCCAAGGCGCTCTCCATCATTCATGTGCTCGCCTCCAGCCTCGATTTCGAAAAGGGCGGCGAGGTCGCGGAATCCCTGCTGCGTCTCTATGAATGGTCGCGCCGCACGATCATCGAGGCGGCGCGAGACAACAAGGTTGCGCCTTTCGACGAGGTTCTGCACGCGGTCTCCGAAATCGCGGACGCCTGGCGCACCATCGGCGCACAGCAGCAGGCGAACCGCGCCGCGCAGGCGATGTGACGCTTAGGCGTCCTCGCGAGCGATGGAGAGCTTCTTCATCTTCTCGATGAGCGTCGTGCGCTGAAGCCCAAGCAAGCGTGCGGCCGCGCTCACGGAGTTCTGCGCCTCCGCCAAGGCGGCGCGGATGAAGCTCGCCTCCAGCGCACTGAGATAGTCGCGCAGATTAAAGGCGTCGGCCGCGCGCATGTGGTCGCGAACCAGCTCGACGTCGTCCGGGTCGGCGAGGCGGGCGGGGGCCGCGAGCGGCTCTGCGGCGAGGGCGAAGACGGCGGCGGACGCTCCATCCTGCGGCGGCTCCGCCACGGGGGGCGGCGCGAACAGGTCTCCCAGATCGCGCGCCACGTCCATCAGAGCAATTGTCTCGACCTTGCGGTCGATGGGTTTGCGCGGCGCGAGCAGTCGTTCCATCTCGCGTTCGCCCAGCGGCGCGTCGGGATAAAGAACGCCAGCGCGCTCAATGACATTACGTAATTGCCGGATATTGCCCGGCCAAGACGCAGCCTGCATGGCCGCAATCGCGAACGGGGTGAGCACAGGGCAGTGAGCGAAGCCCTGCGCGCGAAACCGCTCCACGATCAGCTCAGCCAGACGGGGCACGTCCTCCTTGCGCTCATCCAGCGGGAGAAGCGTGATGGGGAAGACGTTGATGCGGTAATAGAGGTCTTCGCGGAACGACTGAGACTCGACCATGGAGCCAAGATCACGATGGGTGGCGCAAACGATGCGCACGTCCGCCTTGATCGCCGCTGCGCCGCCAACGCGGGTGAAAGCGCGCTCCTCGAGAACACGCAGGAGCTTAACCTGCATATCGTGCGGCATGTCGCCGATTTCGTCGAGGAACAGCGTGCCGCCGGCCGCCGTCTCCAGCAAACCGACGCGCGTCTTGACCGAGCCTGTATAGGCCCCCTTCTCACTGCCGAATAACTCGCTCTCAAGCAATTCGCGCGGAATGGCGCCGCAATTGACCGCGACGAATGGCCCCTTGGCGCGCGACGACAGCAAGTGCACCGCGCGCGCGACGAACTCCTTGCCGCTCCCGGAGGGCCCGTTAATGAAAACCGTGGTGGACGACGGGGCGACCTTGCTGACAAGATCAAGCGCCTCACGCATGGATGCGCTCGGCAAGGCGAGGCAGCGCAGCACTTCGTCCTTCGTCATCGCCTCGCCGCCATGAACTCGCCCATGTCGATTTTTTGACTGACGCGGGCGCAAGGCACAAGGCGAGCGGCGCTTTCCCGGCGCCCATCCTGCGTAAATATGCGCGTAAATGAGGCGTCAAAGACGAAACACTGCTTCAAAACCCAAAATGGGTTTCATGAAATGCGGCTTCCGAATCAGCTTGTTACGCAGCGTTGCACGGTGTTTGAGCCACCCTGCGCGCCGACAGCTGCGCCCCGTGGCACGCCTGTTGCTCACCATGCGTTACGAAAGATTAGCAATGGAGAACGCCGTGAACGCGGTTCTGTGCATCACAGATGGAATGTCGGACACCGAGGCGTGGCTGACGCATCTCCACAAACGCGGATACGACACGAGCACCGCGACGCTGGCAACGCTCGGCGCCGTAGAGGCGACCTGGACGCGATGCGGCCTGCTGCTCTCGCACGCAGCGGCGAAGAAACTCGCGCAGGACGCAACGGGCTTCGTCAAATGGTGCCGTCAGCTCAAAGCTGAACGCATCGTCGTGCTCGGCGATCGCGGCGCAGCCTTCTCGCTCAAATGCGAATTCAATGGAACGACCCTGCAGGTGAAGCCGACCGCCGACAATTGGCGCTTCACGGCGGAGGTCGTCGCGCGTTTTCTTGACGAAGATCAGGGCGTGGCTGTCGGCGATCCGTCAACCTTCAACCTGCTGCGCCTTGCGCGCCGAGTGGCGGCGAGCGACGTCACCGTGATGCTGGTGGGCCCAACCGGCACCGGCAAGGAAGTTTTCTCGAAGTTCCTCCACAACGCATCCCCGCGCGCGCGCAATCCCTTTATCGCCGTGAATTGCGCGGCCGTACCCGACACGATGCTCGAGGCGGTTCTCTTCGGTTACGAGCGTGGCGCTTTCACCGGCGCGCATCACCCCAACAAGGGCATTTTCCGCGCCGCTGACGGCGGCACGCTCTTGCTCGACGAAGTCTCGGAAATGGCCCTCTCCCTGCAAGCGAAGCTCTTGCGCGTGTTGCAGGAAAAAGAAGTGACGCCCCTTGGCAGCGCAAAACCCGTTCCCGTCGACGTACGCGTGATTGCGACATCTAACCGCTACATGCTTGAAGAAGTGAAGGCCGGACGCTTCCGCGAAGACCTGTATTATCGGCTCAATGTCTTCCCCCTCGTCACCCAGGCGCTCAGCGAACGGCGTGGCGACGTTCTGCCCATCGCCGTCGCATTGCTGGCTAAACACGCCGGTGGCTACGCCAAACTGCCGGAGCTGACCGAAGCAGCGATCGACAAACTCGAAAACTATGACTGGCCGGGCAATGTGCGCGAGCTTGAAAACGTGCTCCAGCGCGCGCTCGTCCTCTCCGGCGGACGCCAGATCGAGCCCGAACATCTGATGATCGACCTGCAAGATCTCTTGCAGCCCGCCCCCTTGCGCGAACCCGCCCTGCTCCAGGCTGCGGGTTGAGGAGATCGACATGAACCCCGTCGGCAAAATTGACCTCGCCAAGCAAATCCTCTCCGCGGCTGAGCCGCGCCTGTCGACGAAACCATCGACCCATGATTTCGGCGCCCAGATGAAGCAGGCGCTGAGCGAAGTCGCGCAGGCGCAGCAGAAATCCTCCGAGCTTGTGAAGGCGTTTGAAGCCGGACAGGAAGTCGACGTCACGAAAGTGATGTTGGCGCGCGAGAAATCCTCTCTTGCGTTCGAGGCGACATTGCAGATCCGCAATAAGCTCCTAAGCGCCTACAAAGACATCGTCTCGATGCCTGTCTGACGTCGTGAAGTGAAACCCGCCATCCCGATCCCGAGAGGCATTTCGTGTCTGATACCAAGACAGTGACGATCGCGCCGCCTGCCGCGCTTGGCCCCGTCGGCGCGCAGCTGTGGAACGGTTTCGCCGCCGCGCAAAACTTCCTGCGTCAGCCTGCGATCGTGCGCGCCGCGCCAGTCATCGTCGTTTCGGCGATCATTCTCGTGGGCCTGATCGCGATCTGGTCGCTGCGCGAACCAGCCATGACGCCCCTCTTTCCCCGCCTTGGCGACGAAGACAAGGCGCAGGTCATGTCGACGCTCGACACGCAGGGCATCAAGGCAAAACTCGATCAATCAACTGGTCAGGTCCTCGTCGCGCGCGGCGATTTCTACCGCGCCAAAATGCTTCTTGCGCAAAGCGGCCTGCCAAAGGCCGCCGTATCCGGCTATGATATGCTCACCCAATTGCCGCTCGGCGCCAGCCGGGCGGTTGAGCACGTGAAGCTGCGACAGGCGCAGGAGAACGAACTTGCGCGCAGCATTATGGAGATCCGCGACGTTGAAGGCGCGCGCGTGCATCTCGCCGTGCCCGAGCGCTCGGCTTTTGTGCGCGAGCAGACTACGCCATCCGCCTCCGTCTTTTTGAAGCTTTCGCCAGGACGCGCCCTGTCCAACGGCCAGGTGCAGTCCATCGCCCATCTCGTCAGCTCCAGCGTGCCGCACCTGCCGGTGGCCAATGTCACCATCGTTGACCAGTTCGGCGGCCTGCTCACCGCGCCCCAACGCGACGCCGACCTTGGGCTCACAGCCCAGCAGCTCGAACATAAAGTGCGCCTTGAAAAGCTGCTGCGCGAGCGCATCGTCAATCTTCTGACGCCTGTCGTCGGCCCCGGCAATTTCAACACGGAAGTCAACGCCGATCTCGACTTCACGCGCACCGAACAGACGCGCGAATTCTTTGACCCCAACAACAACGCGATCCGCAGCGCGCAGGAAAGCCTTCAGGAATCCGCCGACAATCGCGCGCGCGGCGTGCCCGGAGCGACCTCCAACCAGCCGCCGAACGCCGCACAGATCACCAACACGCCCCCCGCCGGGCAGCAAGCCGCCGACGTCGCGAAAAATCGTTCCAGCACGACGGTCCGTAATTTCGAGGTTAGCCGCGAGGTGAAATCCACGCGCCCGGCGCTCGGTGAAATCAAGCGCCTCTCGGTCGCGGTTATTCTACGCTCCGCCATGGGCGTCGATGAAAACGGCGCGAAGGTCGAGAAGCCCTTGTCGGACGCAGAACGCGAGCGCCTTACGAGCCTGTTGCAGGAAGCCATCGGCTACGACGCGCAGCGCGGCGACAAAGTGACCCTGGTCTCCAGCAATTTCGCGGAAGAGCAACAGTTCGCCGCGCGCAGCTGGTTCGACGCGCCCTGGCTCGAAGACGCGATCAAGCAGCTCGTGATCGTGCTGATCCTCGCCGTCGTCGTGCTCGGCGCCCTCAAGCCCTTCCTCACCCGCCTCATGGACTCCTCAAGCGCGGCCGCCATGCGCGCCGACGAGCCGGTCATCGGCGAAGGTGAATCGATCGAAGTGCGCGAGGGCGAGACCCTTGAGGACATCAAGGCGCGGCTCAAGCCGAAGAAGGCGGCGATCTCCGCTGAACTTCTCGACACAGCCAACACCTATGACGATAAGGTCACCCTCATCCGCATGCTTGTGGGCGATGACGCCGGCCGCGTGACGGCCGTGCTGAAGCAGCTCATTCAGCGCGACCTCAACTGACCGGAGCACGCCGATGGCTGACCAGACGCCCGTCGCACCGCCCGACCAGAATGACGAAGACGCCCTGCGTCTTCTCTCTGGAACGCAGAAATGCGCAATCCTGATGCTCCTTCTCGGCGAAGACGAAGCGGCCGAGATCCTCAAAAACCTGTCGCCGCGCGAAGTGCAGCAGCTCGGCACCGCCATGTATTCTGTCGCCGACGTCGATCAGCGCACGGTCAACCTCGTGCTCGATGAGTTTCTCGCCATCATCAAGGCGCAGACCAGCATCGGGCTTGGCGCCGACAGCTACATCCGCCGCATGCTCACCAAAGCGCTCGGTGAGGACAAAGCGGGGAGCATCCTCACCCGTATCACGCCCTCAAGCAGCGGCCGCGGCATTGAAATTCTGGAATGGATGGATGCGCGCTCCATCGCTGAAATGATCGAAGGCGAACATCCCCAGATCATCGGCCTCATCGTCGCGCAGCTAGATTACGCCGTCGCCGCCGACGTGCTCGTTCTTCTGCCGGAGGAGATCCAGCACGAGGTTCTGCACCGTGTCGCGACCATTGATTCCGTCCAACCGGAGGCCATAGCTCAGCTCGAAAAGGTGATGCAGCTCCAGTTCCAGGCCAACACCTCGTTGCGCGCCTCCAAGATTGGCGGCGTGAAGGCGGCCGCCAAGATCATGAACTTCACGCAGTCCGCCACTGAGCAGCGCATCATGCGCAACCTGCAGAAGATCAACAAGGACCTGATGACGAACATTCAGGAAAATATGTTCGTCTTCGAAAACCTTATCGCGGTCGACGACAAGAACCTCGGCGTGCTTCTGCGTAACATCGAGCCGGAGGATCTCGCCATTGCGCTCAAGGGCGCAGACGAGCGCCTGCGCGACAAGATTCTTGGATGTATGTCCGCGCGCGCGGCCGCCTCCATCGTGGACGAAATGGAAGCCAAGGGCCCCATGCGCGTGACCGAGGTGCAAGAGGCGCAGAAGCGCATCGTCGCAACTGCACGCAAACTCTCCGACGCTGGCACGATGGTGCTAGCGGGACGCGGCGACGATTATGTCTAAGCAAGCGCAGCAGCGCGTCCCTCTCGCGCAAGTGCCCAATGTCGCCCCGCGCGGCGGGCCTTTCCTTGAGGACACGCGCTTTAACCGCTCCGACGCTAATTTTGTGCCCTGGGGCCCGTCCTCATTCAAAACCTATGAGCCGCCCCGCCGAGAAGAAACGCCTGCGGCGGATTTGGACGATGCGCCCGAGGCGCATTCAACAGAGGGGCGCGAAGCGGACGCGCAATTGGATGCAAATGCGGAAGCCACTGCGCTGGAGGCGGAAGCTGGACTCATTGAAGCGCCCCCTCCCCCGCCCCCCGAGCCCGTTGAGCCGCCCCCCAATCCGGAAGAGATTATCGCCGCCATCGAGACCGCACGCGAAGATGGGCGCGCGAAGGGATACAAGCAGGGATATGACGCCGCCCATCGCGAACTTGCGGATGCCCTTTCTGTCCTGCGCAAACTCGCAGGCGACTTCACCACGCTTGCCGAAGACGCCACGGAGCGGAACGCCGAAGTCATGGCCCGCCACGTGCGCCGCCTCGCGCAAGACCTTTTTGGCACGGTGTTCGCCGAAATGCCGGACCGTTTCGTTGAGCGCATTAAAAGCGCCGCCGCAAGTTTCACAAAGGCTGGCGGCGAGTTCACGCTTAGCCTCAACCCGCATGATCATATGTCCCTCGCTGGAGCGCTTAAGGGCGAGGCGCTGTTTCGCGACATCCGCGTCGAGGAAGACATGGAGCTTGCGCCAGGGGCTTTTCGCCTGAGTTCGCGCGAATTGGAATATGAGGACAGCCCGTCCATGCTGGACGAGCGGGAGCGAGAATGATCGACGCGGCCCTTACCCTCGACAAGCGTCTGAATGCAATCAAGGCGAGCCGCAGCATCAGCGCATCAGGCCGCGTGCGCAGGTTCGACGGCCAGATCGTTCATGCCAGCTCATTTCCTGCGGCGGTGGGCACTGAATGCCGCATCGCATCCGAGGACGGCAAATGGGCCGATGCCGAAGTGATCGGCTTCCTTGATGATTACACCGTTATGGTGCTGACCGGCGGCTCCGCGCCGCTGGTCGCCGGGGCGAAAGTCGAAACAAAACTGCGCGCAGACGTTGTGCCCGTGGGCGACGGCCTGCTTGGCAGGGTGTTCGACGGCGCCGGCCGATCGCTCGACGGGCTCGCCGACCCGGTTCTGAACGCGCGCTGGCCGTTGCGCGGCGAGCGCGTGAATCCGTTGCGCCGCAAGCCCGTGCGACAATCTCTCGACGTGGGCGTCCGCGCGCTGAACGCCTTGCTTACAGTTGGACGTGGGCAGAAGATCGGCATCATCGCGGGCAGCGGCGTGGGCAAATCGTCCTTGCTTTCCTGCATCGCGCGGTTCACCACTGCCGATGTCGTCGTGATTGGACTCATCGGCGAACGTGGCCGCGAAGTGTCGGGCTTCGTCGAAGAATTGTCGGCGTCAGAATCCTTTGCCCATACGACGGTGGTCGCCGTTCCCGCCGACCATTCGCCGGTGCTGCGTCTGCGCGGTTTGCATCGGGCGACGGCGTATGCGGAATACTTCCGTGCGCAAGGCAAGAATGTGCTCCTGATGGTGGACTCGCTCACCCGCGTCGCCCATGCGCAGCGTGAACTTGGGCTGGCCCTTGGCGAACATCCTACGACCAAGGGCTATCCGCCCTCGGTCATCTCGCTTATCGGCTCCGTGCTTGAGAGGGCGGGGCTCGATTCAGAAAGCGGCGGCAGCATTACTGGCATCTACACCATTCTCGCTGACGGCGACGACACGACAAACGATCCGATCGTCGACACGGCACGCGCTATTCTCGACGGGCATGTCGTCTTATCGAGAAAGCAGGCGGAACAGGGCATCTTCCCCGCTATCGACGTCAACGCCTCTGTCAGCCGCACGATGACAGATTGCGTCTCGCAGGCGCATATGGCGCGCGCGCGCAAATTCCGCCGCTATCTGAGCCTATGGGAACAGAACCGCGACCTCATGCTGCTCGGCGGTTATCAGACCGGACAGGATCCAGAGCTCGACATGGCGTTCCAGACCTATCCGTCGCTCGTGAGCTTCATCACTCAGGGGATGCACGAACGCTCGACGCTCATTGAAAGCGACGCCCGCCTGCAGGCCTTATTCCCGTGAGGGCGCGCACGCTTCAGCTCATGGGTAAGAAGGTCACGATCCTGCTTGAAGCCTACAAGCGGGAGGCCCGAAAACTTGCAGATGAGCTCAAGCGCCTCGATAGCCGCATTGCCCAGATCGACGATCTTAACAAGAGTTATCGCGAGCATCTTGCGCTTCCGGAATTGCGCGCGGCCGAATACCGCGATGCAGCTTCCATTCTGATGCGCCTCACGGAGCGTCGCGAGATCGACGTCCAGCGTCAAACCTTGCTCACAGTGGAGCGCGACCGGCTTGGGCGCATTCTGGCGGAGAAAAAGCGCCAGATCGAAAGGCTCGACGAGGAAGCCAAGCGCGTGGTTACGCTCGAGCGGCTTGAGAAAGAACGCATCCGCGAGATGCTGACCCCCGCTCCGCGCAAATGATGGCATATGCCTTGCTAACCTGACTCGACGTGTCGACAATTCGTCGCCGACACGGCATTTCAGGGGTGCAAGTGGACAGTCTGAGCCCGATCACCGCAACGCCGAACGATGCGGCAGTCCTCACCGACGCTCTCGCGCCGGTGCGCACGGGCGCGCCTGACGCTGCGTTTCAGGCGTTTCTCGGGCTCGCCGTCACCGGAAACCCATTGATCGCGCCGCAAGGCGACGGCTCTGAAGCCGACAAAGTCACGCTGAAGCAGCCCACGGACGGCGTCAACGAACCGACAGGCGCAAGCCAGATCGACGTCGCCGCCATCGCGGCCGCGATCACCGCGACCCTGAAGATTAGCCAGGGCCAAGCGACCAAACAAACGACCGCCGCACCTGACAGCGCGCCCCACGACGCGTCGCTTCAGGGCGATGGACAAGACATAGCTCAGATCGCACAGCATGCAGCGGACATCGATGAGCTCTCGCTCATCGCCAGTGCAGCCCGAAGGCAAGATGAGAATACGCGATCGAGCGTCGATGACGCCGCCGCATTGTTCGATCCGGCGCACCTGGCGCCTAACCCACTCATTCAACCACTCCCGCAAACACCGCAAGCGCCTCCTCCGGAAACCCTTCTTCCGGACGATGCGCCTTCCACCCCTGTTACAAGCGACCTCGCGCCGCGCCCGCCTGCCGACGCAACATCCCATGCGCGAGTAAACCTCGCACGCGCCTTTGAAAAAGACGGCGCTCACGACCATGCGGCGGGTGAAGTCGCGCCGGGGCTCACGCCGCACCAGTCTGACCAATTTGCGCGGACGAGCCATGGGGCTGACGCCCAGGAGACACAACGCGTGGATAACGCGCTCGCCTCCTCCACCGACCCAATCGCAATTGCAATGCATCTTGCTTCCGCGCCAGCAGCGCTCGACACAGAGGATGCGCGGCCTGCAACCAGCGAACGAGCCCTCGCCGCAGACCTGGGCGCGGACAACGGTCCCCATGCGCGCCTCAAAGACCCAACCGTCTCGTCTCGCGATACGCAACTCGCCACAACTGAGACGCCCACGACGGAATCAACAACGCTGACATCAGCGCACATCGCCACACAGCTGACGCAGGAAATGACGTCGATGGCGACGCGCCTCGATGTCATGAGAAACCAGATCTCAACCCACGACGATGATTTCAATCACGCGCGTGAAAATCGCCCCATGCTGCGCACAGATGCAGCAGCCATAAGTTCGCGCCCGCTCGAACACTCCAACGACCTCCCCCTCACCGTCACCATTCCTGCATCATTGAGCACGCCGCAAAAGGATTCGCAGCCGACCAGCGCGCACATCGCGACCAATCATGCCAACGCGTCGGCGCAGCCCGCGCCGATCAGGCAGGCGCAAGATGCGCCGGACCTCGCTAAACCCCGCGAAATCCCTGCGCCCGCGCGCGATTTCCCAATCTCTTCGCAGGAGCAAAAGTCGAGAATAAATCAAGGCGCTCAAACCGTCACGACTATGCGCGACGCCCTGTCGCCAGAAGTCAAGGACGGAGCGAAACCCGTAACGGCTCAGGCGCAAGCCCCTATGCACGACGGCGCGGACGGCGACGAAGCACCACATGCAGAACGATCAGACACTCGCAACGCGCCTGTACCTGAAAAGCAACGGACGCAAACGTCGCGCAATGTGATTCCTGCACAGGATGCAAAAGCCCCGGAGCGATACGCCACAAGCAATGAAGTCATCGTGGCGCGTCAAACAGCACCGGCGCCCGATCCGCGCACACTGGCCAATCAGGGCGCGCTCCCGCAGACCTATCAAGACCTGCCCGTGCGCATTGACGCCCGTCGCACCGTCCCAACGAAGGCTCCCGGCTCAAGTGACAAGACCCAGAGCTTCCAGGGCGATGCTTCTGCGCCTTCCCTCGCTGCACCGGAACGAGCCAGCGTCAGCATAGCTGACAACAATGTCTCGGAGGGCGTTCGCGCGCAGGAGGCGCCGTCGCCCATCGCGCGGCAGCGGGATGAGCCCGCTGATGAGAGGTCTCTCGCCCGCGGCGAAACAGAAGCGCGCACGACGGCCCCTGATCAGAAACCGGAGCAAAGCGCGACAGGCGCCCGCGATCCGCGCCAACGTCAAATGACAGAGGATCTGCGCGCGCGCGCCCTCGAGCGCCAGGTCATCAACGCCGCGCGCGATGGCGCCGACCAGATCCGCATGCAGCTTTATCCGCCCGGGCTAGGACAGGTTTTTGTTCGCATCACGCTTGAAGGCGGCAAGCTGAAACTGCAGGCGCGCACGGCGACGGCCGAAGCGGCCGATGCGCTGCGCGATATCGCGGATGCCCTTGGCGAAGCGCTCGGTCAGAGCGGCCTACACCTCGCGAGCTTCGACGTTTCTGATGAACAAACCGGCGGCGGCCGCCATCGCCCCTCGCCATCGCAACAACCCGTTTCGGAGAAGACCGATTCCGTCTTCTCCATCGACCTTAACGCCTGAGGAACCGGATTATGGCTGCTGAACCGGAAACCGAACCGACAAAAAAGAAACTACCGATCGTCAAGATCCTTCTTGGCGTCGTAGGCGCGCTTGTCCTTCTGGCCCTGGGCGCGGGCGCAGCGATTCTGTACACAAAGCTCACCAAGCCGCCGGAGGAGAACCCGCTCGCGATCGTCATTGAGAAAAAAGCTGACGACGGCGCGAAAGCGGACGGCGCAAAGGGCGAGGCCGGCGAAAAGAGCAAGGCGTCGGATAAGGATCCGAGCCCCTCTGGAAAGCCCGTGCCCTCGCGCGAGCAGTATGTAACGAGCTATTTCGAATTTCCGGGTAATTTCACCACAAACATGAAGGGCTCGCGCCGCTTCGTGCAAATGGCGATTGGGCTTGCGACGCAATATGACAAGCGCGTGATCGAGAACGTGCAGAAGCATGAGGTTGCGATCCGCTCGGAGGTCCTCGCAATCCTCGCAGATCAGACCGAAGCCGATCTCGTCGGCGTTGACAACCGCCGGCGCATCCAGGGACTTATTAAGGACGCGATTAATCGGGTTCTGATGGAGCGTACCGATTTCGGCGGCATTGAGAATGTCTACATCACCGCTCTGGTTATGCAGTGACCCATGGCCAGCACGCGTAAACTCAGCAACGAGGAAGTCTCAGCCCTCATTGAGGGCCTGAACGACGGCTCCGTCGAAGCGGGCTCCGGCGTCGCGAAAGATGTCGAGTACCGTCCCTACGTCTTCGGCGGCGAAGACGCAGGCCTTCTTGGCGACCTGCATACGTTGCGCCTCATCAACGAACGATTTGGTCGGCAATTACGTAACGTTCTTTTGCCGATGCTTCGTTTCATGCCGCGGATCTCAACATTGCCGCCGGAAACCCGGCGCTTTGAAGAGTACCTAAAGAGCGCCGATCCGTTCGTGAGCTTTACGACGGCGCGGGCCGATGCGCTTAAGGGCATGATCCTTTTACAGATCCCGCCGCGCCTAATCTCCATTCTTGTCAATTCGTTCTTCGGCGGCAACGGAGATTGCCCGATCACGCGCCAAACGGAGTTTACGCCCACGGAGGAGCGCATTCTTCAGGTGGTCGTCGACGGGGCCCTCAAGACGCTCGATGAGTGCTGGCGTGAGATTTACCCTGTCGTCTTCGAATATATGGGCAGCGAGACGAACCCAGCTTTCACCTCCTTCATCGAAGTGCAGGAAGTCTGCATTGTCTCCTCATTTGTGGTTCAATTGCCCTATGCGGAGCCTTTGACCATCGAAATCCTCTACCCGCGACAGGCGCTCAAACAAATCGCCACCATTCTGCGCAGCAAGATCCAGCGTGTCAGTGATGGCCGCGACTTTAAGTGGGAAGCCCTTCTGCACGACGCGATTATGAATGTGCCACTGAGTTTCGTCCCTCGCATCGCAAACCCCTCAGTAACGCTGAGCGAGCTGATGCAATTGCGCGAGGACTCGGTGATCGAAATCCCCTCCTTCGATCAAGTGAAGATTTACGTGGAGGGCGAGCCCCTCTTTGACGGCGTGCTCGGCGAGCAGGATCGCAACCTAGCGGTTCGAGTGGTCGGCGGAACAGATAAACGAGGCAGACAATGAGCGGCACAGACAAAGATGGCGCGGGCGAGGCCGGCGCAGGTTCAAACCTGAAACTCCTTGAGAATATCGAAGTTCAATTGACCGTTGAGGTTGGCGGCACGAAGATTTCGATCGGCGATCTGCTCAAACTCAATGACGGATCTGTCGTCGAGCTTGAGCGACTTGCGGGCGAACATCTCGACATCCTTGTCAACGGAACCCTTCTCGCAAAGGGTGAAGTGGTGCTTGTTGGCGAACGGCTTGGCGTGCGCCTCACCGAAATCGTATCTCCTGAAAAGCGAGTGCGAAGCCTTTGACGCCCCTCTTCTCCCCCACGCCGACGACCTGGGCGCTGATGGCGGTGGTCGCCGCCCTCATTATCGTTCTCATCAAATGGCGCGATCGCCTGTTCGCGCGCCTTGGCGCGAACGCGCCTGCGCGTGAGAGCGTGTCGATTGCGCCCGGCGTCCGTATCATCGTGGTGGAGATTGGCGGCAAAAAGATCGCCTGCGCGCTCAATCGTGAAGGCGTGAGCGCCATGCAGGTTTTAGGCGACAGCGTGCAGGAGACGGCGAAATGATGCGCCGCATTCTTTTCATCGCAGCGCTCTGCGCGTTGACGCCGATCGCAGCCCACGCGCAGACCGGCTCAGTCTTCGACATTCCGCTTCTCAAGCTCGAAGGTCAGGGCGGCGGGCAGACGCTCTCCCTGACGTTGCAGACACTGGCGCTGATGACGGCGCTGACGCTGCTTCCCTCTCTTCTCCTTGTGACCACAAGCTTCACTCGCATCATCGTCACCCTTTCGATCCTGCGCCAGGCGCTTGGAACCCAGCAGACCCCACCCAATCAAGTGCTCGTTGGCCTTGCGCTCTTCATGACGCTGTTCGTCATGACGCCCACGTTCAAGCAGATCAACGACACTGCGTTCGCACCCTATGTGGCGGGGCAGATCGCGGTTGAGGAGGCGGGCGCGCGCAGCTTGAACGTGATGAAAAGCTTCATGGTGCGCCATACGCGTGAATCGGACCTGCTGCTCATGGCCGAAATGCAGGGCGACAAGGGGTATGAAAGTCCACAGGCCGTGCCGGTCGCCGTACTCGTTCCGGCGTTTATCCTTAGTGAGCTGCGCACCGCTTTCACCATCGGATTCCTTCTGTTCCTGCCGTTTCA